>OLQH01000067.1_pt1 | contig 119846 bp, 91 predicted proteins | sample 1672671 | NCBI WGS metagenome assembly OLQH01 (sample SAMEA3136712, study PRJEB25190) | human gut metagenome | reverse complement strand
TGCAGATGCAACCACTGCCAATGTTGGAAAGGTCTGCCCAATTGTATATGATGATGAGGCAATCAGTACTCCTCGTGTAAAAGAAGCAATTACCGGCGGAAGCGCAGTAATCGATGGAATGAGTTCCTATGAAGAAGCAGAGACTTTAGCTTCTAACATCCGTATCGGTTCTCTTTCCTTAGAGTTATCTGAGTTACAGTCCCAGATAGTAGCAGCACAGCTTGGTACAGAAGCAATTTCAACGGCATTAAAGGCAGCAGCAATCGGTCTTGCCCTGATTGCGGTATTCATGATTGCTTATTATTGGATTTCCGGTGTGGCAGCAACCATAGCACTTGGAATTTATACTACAATGGTAGTTGCAGTTATTTATCTTTTTGAAATTACACTTACCCTTCCGGGTATCGCAGGTATCATCCTTTCCATTGGTATGGCGGTAGATGCGAACGTTATCATCTATGCACGTATCCGTGAGGAAATCGCAGCAGGTAAGAGCGTAAGAAGTGCCATCAAGATCGGTTTCCAGAAAGCGATGTCCGCCATCGTGGACGGTAACATCACAACCCTGATCGCAGCAGCCGTTTTGGGTGCAATGGGAAGCGGAAGTGTCAAAGGATTTGCTATGACACTGGCTCTTGGTATTGTTCTTTCCATGTTTACCGCACTGGTAATCTCCAGACTGCTGGTAAATGCATTCTATGCCGTAGGACTGAGAGATGAAAAATTTTACGGAAAACAGAAAGAAAGAAAAACGATCGACTTCCTTGGAAAGAGAAAAGTATTCTTTACGATTTCCATTATCCTGATTCTGCTTGCACCGATTGGTATGGGCGTGTTCCATGCAAAAGACGGAAAAGCACTGAACTACAGCCTGGAGTTCATGGGCGGTACTTCTACGAATGTAACTTTCAATGAAGACCTGTCCATCGACGATCTTGACAGCCAGGTAAAACCGGTAGTACAGGAAGTAACCGGTGATGCGAATATTCAGATTTCTAAAGTTGCTGACAGCAATGCGGTTATCATCAAGACAAGATCTCTGACTCTGGATGAACGTCAGGAACTGAATCAGAAACTGGTAGACAGCTTTGGTGTGGATGAAAGCAAGATCACTGCGGAGAGTATTTCCTCGACGGTAAGTTCCGAGATGAGAAGAGACGCTATCGTGGCAGTCCTGATCGCTACGATCTGTATGCTGCTGTACATCTGGTTCCGTTTCAAAGATGTACGTTTTGCATCCAGTGCGGTTCTGGCATTGTTACATGATGTTCTGGTAGTTCTGGCATTCTATGCACTGTCAAGAATCTCTGTAGGTAATACCTTTATCGCCTGCATGCTGACGATCGTTGGTTATTCTATCAATGCGACCATCGTTATTTTCGACCGTATCCGTGAGAATCTGAAGACTGCGGGCAAGAAAGCGGATCTGAAAGAACTGGTGAACTTAAGTATTACCCAGACACTGACCAGAAGTATTTATACATCCTTCACAACCTTTATTACAATCTTTGTAGTATTTGTTATGGGTGTATCTTCTATCCGTGAGTTCGCACTTCCGATCATGGTAGGTATCGTATGCGGTGCTTATTCTTCCGTATGCATCACAGGTGCTCTGTGGTATGTTCTGAAGACAAAAGTTGGAAAACGTGCAAAATAAAAATCAGTAAGCAAAAAAGCTGTTGCAGCGATGCAGCAGCTTTTTTCAATCACAGAGGAAACAGGAGCAGACAAATATGGAAAAATGGATGGTAGCAGCGAAACGTGCTGATTTTAAGGAAATCGGAGAGCGCTTCGGTATTGATCAGGTTACGGCGAGGATTATCCGCAACCGCGATGTGATCGGGGAGGAAGCGATTGAGAAATATCTGCATGGAAGCCGGAAAGATTTCTACAGTCCATGGCTGCTAAAAGGCATGGAAAAAGCAGTGGCTATCCTGCAGGAAAAGATAACGAATAAAAATAAGATCCGGATCATCGGAGATTATGATATTGACGGAGTGATGTCCACCTATATCTTACTGGTGAGCCTGCGGGGACTCGGAGCGGATGCGGACATGGTGATTCCAAACCGCATCATAGACGGATATGGAATCAATGAACATCTGATCGAACAGGCATGGGAGGACAAAAGAGATACGATTATTACCTGCGACAATGGAATCGCAGCGGCAACACAGATTCAGAAAGCGAAAGATCTAGGAATGACGGTGATCGTGACAGATCATCACGAGGTGCCGTTTGAAGAAACCGAAAACGGTAGGACAGAGATTCTGCCGCCGGCGGATGCCGTTGTCAATCCGAAACAGAAAGACTGTGGGTATCCGTTTTCCGGACTCTGCGGTGCGGTAGTGGCAATGAAAGTGATGGAAGCACTGTATGAGAAAATGGCACCGGAAGTGGATCTGGTAGACCGGATGCTTCCTTTTGCGGGAATCGCAACGATCGGAGATGTGATGGATCTGAAGGATGAGAACAGGATTCTGGTAAAGGAAGGTTTGCAGAGACTCCATCACACGACGAACCTGGGATTACAGGAACTGATCCGGGTAAATGGTCTCGAACCGGAGAATATCAGTCCCTATCATATCGGATTCGTCCTCGGTCCGTGTCTGAATGCCTCGGGAAGGCTGGATACGGCAAAGCGTGCCCTTAAGCTGCTGCTGGCAGAGACCAGAGAGGAAGCAGCCGTGCTGGCAGGTGATCTGAAGAATCTGAACGAGAGCCGCAAGGAGATGACCGCACAGGGAGTAGAAAAAGCCATCGAACAGGTAGAATCCACTTCCATGATGGAAGATACGGTTCTGGTAGTCTTCCTGCCGGAATGTCATGAGAGTCTGGCGGGCATTATCGCCGGCCGTCTGCGTGAGCGATACCACAAACCGTCCTTTGTGCTCACCAGAGGGGAAGAGGGTGTCAAAGGATCGGGACGGTCAATTGAAGCCTATTCGATGTACGAAAAACTCTGCGAGTGTAAGGAATATCTGACAAAATTCGGCGGACATCCGATGGCGGCAGGACTGTCACTGGAGGAAGAAAATGTGGAAACATTCCGCAGAAAATTAAATGAGCGCTCCGGACTGTCACAGGAGGATCTTGTAGAAAAAGTGTCAATCGATGTTCCGATGCCGATTCATTATATCCGCAAGGATCTGGTGCGGGAACTGTCCCTGCTTGAACCGTTCGGAAAAGGAAATGAAAAGCCGCTGTTTGCACAGAAAAATCTGTGGATCAGTCAGCTGCGTGTCTTTGGAAAAAATCGGAATGTCGTAAAGATGCGTCTGACCGATGAAAACGGTTATCCGATGGACGGTGTGTACTTTGGGGATGGCGATGCATTTGCTGAGGAGGCGAGAGGGAAACAGAAAATTGCCATCGTATACTACCCGGATATCAACGTGTATCAGGGACGGGAAAGCCTGCAGGTGATCATTCGGCATTATCAGTTTGATTGAAAGACCAGATGAAATAATAGAGTTACTGTTCACACGCTACTATCCCGCGAGGTGTTTTGGCATGAATATGCCAAAATCCCGAGACATACAGCGCGAATTTATGCGATTAGCATAAATTCTGTGCATCGCGAAGCGTGTTACTAAGAACGAAGTGAACAGTAACATAATAGATAAGAATCATAGATAAAAATGACGGAAAATATTGATTCAAAAGACGGTTTATGGTACTATATATACAAAACTATGGTATGCAGACCATAAATAAACGAAGCAGGAGAAAAGAGCGAGCTTACCTGGCGGCGCGCGCCGCTTTGGTTCGTTTGCTCTTTTTCTGTTGAAATGATTTTGGGAGGAAAGAATGGCAAAATATGTAATGGCACTGGATGCAGGAACTACCAGCAACCGCTGTATCCTGTTTAACGAAAAGGGAAAAATGTGCAGTGTGGCACAGAAAGAATTTACCCAGTATTTTCCGAAGCCGGGCTGGGTAGAACATGATGCCAATGAGATCTGGTCCACCCAGCTTGGAGTAGCGGTGGAAGCGATGTCAAAGATCGGGGCATCTGCGGAAGATATCGCAGCCATCGGAATCACCAATCAGAGAGAAACTGCTATCGTCTGGGATCGTCATACCGGGGAACCGGTGTACCGGGCAATCGTCTGGCAGTGCCGTAGAACTTCAGAATACTGTGATTCTCTGAAAGAAAAAGGACTGACGGAAGTGTTTCGTAAAAAAACCGGACTGATCATCGATGCGTATTTTGCCGGTACAAAGGTAAAATGGATCCTTGACAATGTACCGGGAGCACGAGAGAGAGCAGAAAAAGGAGATCTGTTATTCGGAACGGTGGAAACGTGGCTGATCTGGAAGCTGACGAAGGGTGCGGTTCATGTGACGGATTATTCCAACGCATCCCGAACCATGTTATTTAACATCAATACGCTGGACTGGGATGACGATATCTTAAAAGAACTGAACATTCCAAGATGCATGCTTCCGAAACCGATGCCGTCAAGCTGTGTATACGGTTATGCGGATCCTGCATTTTTCGGAGGAAAGATCCCGATCGGCGGGGCAGCGGGAGATCAGCAGTCCGCACTGTTCGGACAGACCTGTTTCGCACCGGGAGATGCCAAGAATACGTATGGCACAGGTTGTTTCCTGCTGATGAACACTGGGGAAGAGCCGGTATTTTCGGAAAATGGGCTGGTTACTACGATCGCGTGGGGCATCGACGGAAAAGTGTATTATGCGCTGGAGGGATCAATCTTCGTGGCAGGAGCGGCGATTCAGTGGCTGCGTGATGAACTGCGGGTGATTGATTCCGCGGCAGATTCGGAATATATGGCAAAGAAAGTAAAAGATACCCACGGCTGCTATGTAGTGCCGGCATTTACCGGACTGGGAGCACCGTACTGGGATCAGTACGCCAGAGGAACGATCGTGGGACTGACACGTGGTGTAAATAAGTATCACATTATCCGGGCAACACTGGAGTCCATCGCGTATCAGGCACACGATGTCATCAAAGCGATGGAAGCCGATGCGGGCATCCGGCTAACCGGACTGAAGGTAGATGGCGGAGCAAGTGCCAACGATTTCCTGATGCAGACGCAGGCGGATATGATCCAGGCACAGGTCAACCGGCCATCCTGCGTGGAGACGACAGCGATGGGAGCCGCTTATCTGGCGGGGATGGCTGTAGGATACTGGAAAGACCAGGAAGAAGTAAAAGCCAACTGGTCCATTGACCGGACCTTCGAACCGGAAATTTCCGTGGAAGAACAGGAAAAACGGATGAAGGGATGGAAAAAGGCGGTTCGTTATTCGTTCGACTGGGCGAAAGACGAAGACTGAAAATAACAGCAAAAGTAGTTGTTAAAATAAAACAAACAATTCAATAGGAACTTGCGGAGAACAGAGACAGGCAGGAAAGACATCCGGTGACGGGTGTTTTTCGGCTTGTCTTTTTTCATTTTATCTATCGCGTTTATTTACAGGAGGGAAAGATTATGTATGATGTAATAATTATAGGCTCCGGTGTCAGCGGGAGTGCTGCTGCCCGGGAATTAACCCGGTATGATCTGAAAATCGGGGTACTGGAAAAGGAAGAGGATGTCTGCTGTGGAACATCCAAGGCGAACAGCGGAATCGTGCATGCCGGATTTGATGCCAGCCCGGGCAGTCTGATGGCAAAGATGAATGTGCGGGGAAACCGGATGATGGAACAACTGGCGAAAGATCTGGATATTCCGTTTGAGCGAAACGGTTCCCTGGTACTTTGTTTTGCTAAAGAAGAGAGGAATCGTCTGGAAAAACTGAAAGAACAGGGCGAGGAAAACGGTGTGGAAGGACTTCAAATTCTTTCCGGCGATGAAGTGCGCCGGATGGAGCCGGATCTTTCCGAAGAAGTGTATGCAGCCCTGTATGCACCGACCGGCGGTATCGTGTGTCCGTTTGAACTGAACCTTGCACTTGCGGAGAATGCCTGTGAAAACGGAGCAGAATTTTATTTTGACACCGCAGTGGAACAGATTGAAAAGACAGAAGGCGGCTACCGGATCCATGCAGAAGAAAAAATATACGAGACCCGGTGTGTGGTTAATGCGGCGGGTGTCTATGCGGATGTCTTTCACAATATGGTAAGTGCAAAAAAGATCCATATCACACCGCGAAAGGGAGAATATTATCTGCTGGATAAAAAAGCGGGTACAACCGTGCACCATACGATTTTCCAGACACCGGGACCGTATGGAAAAGGCGTGCTGGTGACACCGACCACACATGGCAATCTTTTAGTGGGACCGACCGCTTTGGATATTGAGGAGAAAGAGGGAACGAACACCACAAAAGGAGGACTGGATGAAGTGGCACAGAAGGCGGTGCGAAGCGTTCCGAGGCTGCCGCTTCGCCAGGTGATTACCTCGTTTGCAGGACTGAGAGCGCATGAAGCCGGACATGAATTTATCATTCAGGAAGTGGAGGATGCAAAAGGATTTTTTGACTGTGCGGGAATCGAATCGCCGGGACTTACCAGTGCACCGGCGATCGGAGAGCTGGTGGCAGAGCTGGTGAGCGCACACCTGCATGCGAAGAAGAAAGAGCATTTTGTGGAAAAAAGAAAAGGGCTTGTGGATCCGAAAAAACTTTCCAGAGAAGAGTATCAGGAACTGATCCGGAAAAATCCGGCTTACGGCAATATGATCTGCCGGTGCGAGACGGTGACGGAAGGGGAAATCGTGGAAGCTATTCACCGCCCGATCCCGGCAAAGTCTCTTGACGGAGTCAAACGGAGAACCCGGGCAGGTATGGGAAGATGTCAGGCGGGCTTCTGTTCTCCGAAAACCATGGAGATTCTGGCAAGAGAATGGAACGTACCGATGGAGACAATCACAAAAGCAGGAAAAAATTCCCGGCTGATCAAAGGATACAATAAGGACAGCCTGTAGGCGAGGAGGAGTAAGATGAAGGCAACATATGATATTGTAATTATCGGCGGGGGACCGGCAGGACTTGCCGCAGCCTGCGCAGCATATGACCAGGGGGTACAGGATGTCCTGATCCTGGAACGTGACAAAGAGCTGGGAGGTATTCTGAATCAGTGCATCCATAACGGATTTGGACTGCATACATTTCAGGAAGAACTGACCGGACCGGAATATGCAAAAAGGTACGAGGTGGAAGCAGAAAAGAGAAAGATTTCCTGCCTTCTTGAGACGATGGTTCTGGATATCAGTCCGGAAAAAGAAATCACAGCCCTGAACCGGAAAGACGGATTATTTACCATTCAGGCAAAGGCAGTGATCCTTGCCATGGGATGCAGAGAGCGTCCGAGAGGGGCACTGAATATTCCGGGGTATCGTCCGGCAGGCATCTATTCGGCGGGAACCGCACAGCGGCTGGTCAATATTGAGGGATATCTTCCGGGCAGAGAAGTCGTGATCCTGGGTTCCGGGGATATCGGGTTGATCATGGCAAGGAGAATGACGCTTGAAGGTGCGAAAGTCAAAGTTGTGGCAGAACTGATGCCGTATTCCGGCGGACTGAAACGTAATATTGTCCAGTGTCTGGATGATTTTGGAATCCCGTTGAAATTAAGTCATACAGTGGTGGACATCAAAGGAAAAGAACGGGTGGAATCTGTGACACTGGCACAGGTGGATGAAAACCGGAAGCCGATTCCGGGAACGGAAGAAGAGTATACCTGTGACACCCTGCTGTTATCCGTGGGACTGATTCCGGAAAATGAACTTTCTGATAAACTTGGTGTTCAGCTTCATCCGGTGACCGGCGGTCCTGTGGTAAATGAGAGCCTGGAAACCAGTATTCCGGGTATATTTGCCTGTGGTAACGTCCTGCATGTACATGATCTGGTGGATTTTGTATCTCAGGAGGCAACTATGGCAGGAACCTGCGCGGCTGCATATGTAAACGCAGGAAGAACAGAAGAAACAGAAGAAATTTCGGTAAAATGTGGATCCGGTGTGCGCTATACAGTTCCGGCAAAGATCCGTCCGGCCTGTATGGAAGAAACACTGCCGGTGAGATTCCGGGTGGGACAGGTGTATCAGAGGGCAAGCATTATGGTACGATCCGGTGATACCGTACTTTTGAGAAAAAAACGTCCCATAATGGCACCGGGAGAGATGGAGACGGTATACATAAAAAAAGATTCTCTCTCACCGGACAATATCGGGAATGACATAACCATCAGCATAGAGGAGGAGTAAACCATGGAAGAGAAAAAACTGACCTGTATCTGCTGCCCCATGGGATGTCAGCTGCAGGTCACAATCAGAGACGGACAGGTGGAAAAGGTAGAAGGAAATACCTGTAAAAGAGGAGCAGAATACGGGAAAAAAGAGGTGACCAACCCGACAAGAATTGTGACAACGACAGTGCGGGTACATGGCGGCAGCCTTCCGGTGGTACCGGTAAAGACAGCTTCAGATATTCCGAAGAGTACAGTGATGGACTGCATCCGACAGTTAAAAGAAGTGGTTGTAGAGGCTCCAGTGTACATCGGGGATGTGGTGCTGACAGAAGTTGCAGGAACAAAAATCGCGGTAATAATTACTAAAAATATCGAAAAACTTTGTGAAAAACAGAACTTGTGATCCCTCAGACTTTTAGGTAAAATAAATCGTAACTATTCAGTAGGTAGTATCTCGCGAGGCGTTTTGGCTCGTAACTGTGAAGGTACCGAACAGTTACAATAAATCAAATAAAAGCAAGAAAAGGAGACGGGAAGAAAATAATTATGGCGGTAAATGAAAAAAATATGACCAGCGGATCACCGGGGAAACTGATCATCACCTTTGCCATTCCACTGATGCTTGGAAATGTGTTTCAGCAGTTTTATACAATGGCAGATACGATGATCGTCGGTCAGGTGGTCGGTGTGAAAGCTCTGGCAGCAGTGGGGGCTGCAGACTGGCTTGTCTGGCTGGTATTTGGTATCATGACAGGGATGGCGCAGGGCTTTTCAATTCTGATATCCCAGTATTACGGTGCAGGAGAGAAAGAAAATCTGAAAAGAGCAGTAGCAAAAAGCTATATGCTGACAGCGATACTTTCGATAATTGTACTGGTATTGAGCGAAGTGACCGTTCAACAGGTACTGCAGTTTTTACATACTCCGGAGAATGTTATCGGACTGAGTTTGATGTATATACGAATGGTATTTGCAGGAATTCCAATCATTGCAGCGTATAACATTTTTGCCGCAATCCTGCGGGCACTGGGAAACAGCAGATCTCCTCTGATTGCAATGATTGTGGCAGCGTTTATCAATGTGGGACTGGATCTTCTGTTTGTGGCAGTGTTTGGCTGGGGGGTACTGGGAGCAGCGATTGCCACGGTGATCGCACAGGGGTTTTCAGCAGCGTATTGTCTGTCGGTCCTGCGGCACATTCCGGATGTGCGTCTGACAAGAGAAGATTTTTATCAGCAGCCGGCGATGAGTCTGCGGCTTTTAAAACTGGCAGCTCCGCTGGCAATACAGAACGTGATTATTTCTGTAGGAGGACTTACGGTACAGTACGTGGTGAATGGTTTTGGATTCCTGTTTGTGGCAGGATTTACAGCTGCTAATAAGTTGTACGGTGTGCTTGAGATGGCATCGGTATCCTATGGCTATGCCATTACCACGTATGTAGGACAAAACCTCGGTGCCAAAAAATATCGCAGGATCCGAAATGGTGTCCGCAGTGGCGTTTACATGGCACTGATTACATCTATTGTGATATCCGGTGTGATGGTGATTACCGGAAGAAATATCCTGTCACTGTTTGTATCCGGAGAAGCGGGGCAGGTAAAACAGGTATTGGATATTGCATACAAGTATCTGTTTATAATGGCAATATTTCTGTGGGTTTTATATCTTCTGTATGTCTATCGTTCAGCCATTCAGGGACTGGGCAATACACTGATACCGCTTGCCAGCGGTGTTGTGGAATTCTGCATGCGAGTGGGTGTGGCGCTGTTGCTGCCGAAACTGATCGGTGAGGATGGAATTTTTTATGCGGAGATCAGTGCATGGAGCGGAGCGGCGATTTTACTGATCGTCAGTTATGTGGTAATTATACGAAAATATAAAGAATAAGGTTTCCTCTTCAATTTTTCCCGGTTTCGTGGTATGATGAAGCCAGTTCGGGATTGTCCGGGAAGTGACCGGCACAGAGAGAGGAATTATTATGAAATGTGAAGAAGCACTGACAAAAATAGAAGCGTATATCGATCATACCCTGAGCGGGCGGGAGCTGGAAGAATTTCTGGAACATGTAAAATCCTGCCGGGAGTGTTATGACGAACTGGAGACCTATTACATTATCAGTGTGGGTATGCGGTATCTGGAGGAGGAAAATCTGGAATCCTATAATATCCCGAAGATGCTGCAGGAAGATCTGCACACCAGAGAACGGCAGGTGAGACGGAGAAATATTTTCCGGAAAACAGCGGTTTTTCTTGGTGTGCTTTTTTTCATAGTATTACTGGTTCTGGTGCTTTCCTATCTGGGACATCTGAAACTGCCCAGATTTTTTTGAACCGGGTAATCGGGGAAAAGTCTGAGAAAGGAATAAAACATGAGTGAAAAAATCTTACTGATTGACGGACACAGCATTTTGAACCGTGCGTATTACGGGCTGCCCAACCTGACGAACTGGGAAGGGCTGCATACCAATGCGGTGTACGGATTTTTAAATATTATGACGAAGGTGTTAGAGGAAGAAAAACCGGAATATCTGGCAGTTGCATTCGACCTTCATGCGCCTACGTTCCGTCATAAAATGTATGATGCTTACAAAGGAACGAGAAAACCTATGCCGGAAGAACTGCGGGAACAGGTTCCGCTGATCAAAGAGGTTCTGACAGCGATGGGTGTGGCTATTGTCACGAAGGAAGGATACGAGGCAGATGATCTGCTGGGAACCATTGCCGGGATGGCGGAAAAGAAGGGGATGGATGCAACGATCCTGTCGGGTGACCGGGATCTTCTGCAGCTTGCCACCGATCATGTACTGATCCGGATTCCGAAGACAAAAGGCGGAAAGACAGAGGTGGAAGATTATCACGCGAAAGAAGTACTCGAGACGTATCAGGTGACGCCGCCGCAGATCATTGAACTGAAAGCCCTGATGGGAGATACCGCGGATAATATTCCGGGAATCCCGGGCGTGGGTGAAAAGACAGCGACGAAAATTATCGCAGCTTACGGCTCGATCGAGAATGCCCATGAGCATCTCGAGGAGATCAAACCAAACAAAGCGAAAGAATCCCTGCGGGATCACTATGATCTTGCGGTGCTCAGTAAAAAACTGGCAACCATCGATACAGAAAGTCCTGTAGAATTTTCCTGGGAGGCTGCCCGGATGGGTAGTCTGTATACGCCGGAAGCGTATGATTACTTCAAACGGCTGGAATTCAAGAATCTGTTATCCAGATTTGACCAGCAGGAGACGGAACAGAAAGAACTACCTTCCTGGCGGATCGTAGAAGATTTTGCAGAGGCGGAAAATATCTGGAACCAGGCAGAACAGTCCGCACAGACCGGCGTGGCTGTCGTGGGCGGGATGGAAGGAATCCGCGGTGTCGCGGTGGCGATGGAAGATCAGGAAGTGGTGTATTTCCCGGTGGAAGGCTTCCAGACCGAAGGTGTGTTATGCGGTCATCTGGAGCGGCTTTTTGCAGGCAGTTCCGAGATTGGAGCCTGGGATGTAAAATCCATCCGTAAAAAGATAGCGATTCCGGAGCGGAAAGGAATCTTTGATCTTGGCATCGGTGCATATCTGATGAATCCGCTGAAAAGTGATTACACCTATGACGATGTGGCAAAAGAATATCTGGGAGAGCAGCTTCCGTCGCAGGAAGAAGTATTTTCAGGAATGAAAAAGCCGGATCCGAAAAAAGCAGACAACGAACAGGCGGCAGCCTACGGAGCCTATCAGGCGTATGTGGCACTTCACGGAAAGGATGCCCTGAAAAAAGCCTTACAGGAAGCCGGTATGTGGAACCTGTTTGAAGAGATCGAGATGCCTCTGGTATTTACCCTGGACGATATGGAAAAAGAGGGAATCCTTGCAAAAGGAGAAGAACTGAAGCTGTACGGGGAAAAACTGGAAGTCCGTATCCGGGAGCTGGAGGAGAAGATTTACGAGGAAGCCGGAGAGACCTTTAATATCAATTCTCCGAAACAGTTGGGTGTGATCCTGTTTGAAAAGATGCAGATGCCGGGTGGAAAGAAGACAAAGACCGGATATTCCACCGCGGCAGATGTTCTGGAAAAACTGGCACCGGACTATCCGTTTGTTGCCGACATTCTGGAATACCGACAGCTTACAAAATTAAAATCCACGTATGCAGACGGACTTGCAGGCTATATCGGGGAGGATGGAAGAATCCATTCCACCTTCAACCAGACGATCACAGCAACCGGAAGAATCAGCAGTACAGAACCGAACCTGCAGAATATCCCGGTGCGTATGGAACTGGGACGGCTGATCCGAAAAGTATTTGTTCCGAGAGACGGTTTTGTATTCCTGGATGCGGATTATTCACAGATTGAACTTCGTGTGTTGGCGCATCTTTCCGGGGATGAGATGCTGATCAAAGCGTACCGGGAGGCGCAGGATATCCACAGGATGACAGCTTCTCAGGTTTTTCATATCCCGTTTGATGAGGTAACGCCGTTACAGAGAAGAAATGCGAAAGCAGTCAACTTCGGAATCGTTTACGGGATCAGTTCTTTCGGACTGAGCCAGGATCTGAGTATCACAAGAAAAGAAGCAGCCGATTATATCGAAAAATATTTTGCCACCTATCCGAAGATCAAGAGTTATCTGGACGGAGAAGTGGAAAAAGCGAAAGCGGACGGATACAGCCTTACGATGTTCGGACGCCGCCGCCCGGTACCGGAATTAAAATCAAGCAATTTTATGCAGCGCTCTTTCGGGGAACGAATCGCGATGAACTCTCCGATTCAGGGAACGGCTGCGGATATCATAAAGATTGCGATGATCCGTGTCAATCAGGCACTTCGAAGCGAACATCTTCGCTCCCGCCTGGTGCTGCAGGTACATGATGAGCTGCTGATCGAGACGGCGAAAGAAGAAGTGGAAGAGGTATCTGCGATCCTGGAGCGTGAGATGCGCCAGGCGGCAGATCTGTCTGTTCCGCTGGAGGTGGATATGCACACAGGAGAAAACTGGTATGAAGCAAAATAATTGCTGTCCGGAATACGGGAAACGGTAACGAAAGAAAGGGGAGATACCAGATGAAGGTGATAGGAGTAACCGGCGGAGTAGGAGCCGGAAAAAGCGAAGTCCTTGGCTATATCGCAGGGAACTGGAATGCGACGGTTGTGGAAGCAGATGAAGTGGGTTATCTGGTCATGCGGCCGGGAAAAGCCTGCTACAGTGCCATTGTAGATCTGTTCGGAGTGGGGATTTTAAAGGAAGATGAGACACTGGACCGGGAACAGATCGCAAAGATTGTCTTTGAGGACAAAGAGATGCTTGCAAAGATGAACGCGATCGTTCATCCGGCAGTAAAAGAATATATCAGAAAAGCAATAAAACGGGAAGAAGAAAATGAGACAGACATCTTCATCGTGGAAGCGGCTTTGCTGATTGAAGATAAATATGATGAAATCTGTGACGAATTGTGGTATATTTATGCGGATGAAGAAACCCGCATGGAGCGGTTGAAACAAAACAGAGGGTATTCAGAAGAAAAATGCCGCAGTATCTTCAGAAACCAGCTCAGCGAGGAAGAATTCAGCAATCACTGCGATTTTGAGATCGACAACAGCGGTGATTTCAAAGAAACAAAAGAACAGATTCAACAAAAGATGCAAAGGATGCAGATTGATGAGACTATGTAGTATTGCAAGCGGAAGCAGCGGAAACTGTATATATGTGGGGAGCGATACAACTCATCTTCTGGTAGATACGGGAATCAGTGGAAAGAAAGTGGAGTTCGGGCTGAATTCCCTGGATCTTACCACGGGGGACCTGGATGGGATTCTGGTCACACATGAACATTCGGATCATATCAAGGGACTCGGTGTGGTGGCAAGAAAATGCGGGGTACCGATCTATGCGACAGCGGGAACGATCCGTGCCATGGAAGATTCCGGAAGCCTCGGGAAAATGCCGGAAGGTATTTTCCATGAAGTAATACCGGATCAGGACTGCCCGATCGGGGATCTCACCGTACACCCGTTTCGGATCTCTCACGATGCCGCCGAGCCGGTTGCCTACCGGATCGGGCAGGGTAAACGGGAAGTCGGGATCGCTACCGATATGGGTGTTTATGATGATTATATCGTGGAAAACCTGAAGGGACTGGATGCCCTGCTTCTGGAAGCAAACCACGATGTAAATATGCTGCAGGTAGGAAAATATCCCTACTACCTGAAGCGGAGAATCTTAGGGGATAAAGGTCATTTGTCCAATGAGACGGCAGGACAGTTGCTTTGTCAGCTGCTTCATGATAATATGAAACAGATCCTGCTGGGACATCTGAGCAGAGAAAACAACTACGAGGCGCTGGCCTATGAGACCGTCTGTGCAGAGGTGACGATGGGGGATAATCCTTATAAAGCAAAGGATTTCCGGATTGATGTCGCTCACAGAGATACAGCATCAGAAGTAGTAGAAGTGTAAAGGAGAAGAAAGATGAAAAAAACAATTATCACAGTAGTAGGAAAAGACACTGTAGGAATCATTGCAAAAGTTTGTACTTATCTGGCAGACAATCAGGTGAATATTCTTGATATCACGCAGACGATCCTGGATGGCTACTTCAACATGATGATGATCACAGATGCAAGCGCATGTGAAAAAACAACCGGCGAGATCGCAGAAGAACTGAACGCACTGGGTGAAGAGATCGGTGTAAATATCCGTTGTCAGCATGAGGATATCTTTAACAAGATGCATCGTATCTAAGACCGGCGCAGGAGGGCAGAAAAATGATTAATATGTTCGAAGTAAACGAAACCAATAAGATGATTGAGCAGGAAAACCTGGATGTGCGTACCATCACACTGGGTATCAGTCTGTTAGACTGTATCGACAGTGATCTGGAAAAAGTCAATCAGAAGGTTTATGAAAAGATCACAGGACTGGCAAAAAATCTGGTACAGACCGGTGAAGATATCTCCAAAGAATACGGAATCCCGATTGTAAATAAACGAATCTCCGTTACCCCGATCGCACTGATCGGCGGTGCAGCATGTAAAACACCGGAAGACTTTGTCACACTGGCAAAAACACTGGATAAAGCAGCAAAAGAAGTAGGCGTAAACTTTATCGGTGGTTATTCTGCACTGGTATCCAAAGGTATGACAAAAGCAGATGAACTGCTGATCCGTTCCATCCCGCAGGCTCTTGCAGAAACCGAGCGTGTCTGCAGCTCCGTAAATCTGGGATCCACAAAGACCGGTATCAACATGGATGCTGTAAAACTGATGGGTGAGATGGTTCTTGCCACCGCAGAGGCTACAAAAGAAGACGATTCTCTGGGCTGTGCAAAACTGGTTGTATTCTGTAATGCACCGGATGACAACCCGTTTATGGCAGGTGCTTTCCACGGTGTGACAGAAGCAGACGCAATTATCAATGTCGGCGTCAGCGGACCTGGTGTTGTAAATTACGCCCTGTCAAAAGTAAGAGGCGAGAACTTCGAAGTTCTGTGTGAAACCATCAAAAAGACCGCATTCAAGATCACCCGTGTCGGACAGCTGGTTGCACAGGAAGCATCCAAGAGACTGAACGTACCGTTTGGTATCGTAGACCTGTCTCTGGCACCGACTCCGGCAATCGGAGATTCTGTTGCTCAGATTCTGGAAGAGATCGGTCTGGAGCGTGTAGGCGCACCGGGAACCACAGCTGCACTTGCCATGTTAAATGACCAGGTGAAAAAAGGTGGTGTTATGGCATCCTCCTATGTCGGCGGCTTAAGCGGAGCATTTATTCCGGTCAGCGAAGATCAGGGAATGATTGATGCCGTCAATCTGGGAGCACTGTCTCTGGAAAAACTGGAAGCCATGACCTGTGTCTGCTCGGTAGGTCTGGACATGATCGCGATCCCTGGAGATACACCGGCAACTACGATTTCCGGTATGATCGCAGATGAGATGGCAATCGGTATGGTAAACCAGAAAACCACAGCAGTCCGCGTGATCCCGGTCATCGGAAAAGATGTGGGAGAAACCGTAGAGTTCGGTGGATTACTCGGTTATGCACCGGTAATGCCTGTGAATACGTTCCGTTGCGATGATTTCATCAACCGCGGAGGAAGAATTCCGGCGCCGATCCACAGCTTTAAAAACTAAGAGGAATATTTTTCAAAAAAGACTTGCACATTGGGTGCAGGACTGTTATACTGGGTTCTGTCAGATAGTTCTTTATCTGACAGAACCTTTTTTGGTTCATTCCGGCAGTTCTGCCATCCATTCCATTTTATGAAAAACGAAACAAGAAGGTCAGGAGCAGAGTATTTTTGCGCCTCAACACAGGAAAAGAGGGGTGATCGATATAAGAACAGGATAAACAACATTTTCAACATTTCCATTTCAATGAAACATATCAAAAAACACATGAAAAAACACATCAAAAAACATATCAAAGGAGATCACAAATATGAAAAACAACACATGGAAAAAATATATGGGTATCACTGCAATCACAGCTGTCCTTCTGGTAGGCTCCGTATCTGCGTACTTTACCGATCAGGACGAAAAAACCAATACCTTTACGGTTGGAAAAGTCACGATTGATTTGGAAGAGCCGGAGTGGGACAAAAAACCGGATGAAAACGGGAACGACATCCCGGACGAAGCGGAAAACATGACACCGAATCAGACCATCGAGAAAGATCCGCAGGTAAAAAATACCGGAACGAACGATGCGTTTGTTTATATGACCGTGGAAGTTCCGTGCAAAAAGATCGTTACGGTAAACAATGACGGCACAAGAAATCCGGAAGCAGTGAGAGAACTGTATACCTATCAGACAGACAGCTCCTGGAAATTACTGGGATCTGTGGATGTCACAGATGAGACAGGAGAAAAAACAGCAGTCAAACATCTGTATGCCTATGCCGGAGCACAGGGAACCTGTACCGTGGTAAAACCACAGGAAACCACAAAAAATCTGTTCCGCGAAGTTACGTTTGTCAATGCAATGGAAGGTCAGGGACTCGAAAACGGCATGTATAAGATCGAAATCGAAGCATTTGGTATCCAGACAACAGATCTGAACGGAGGAACCAATAATGCGGCAGAAATCTGGAAGATCATTTCCAATCAGAGAGAACTGGCAGAAAGTTTTTCCTGATAGAAAGGAACGGGAGGAATGAAAAGAGTCATGACTGTTACAGGACTCCTGTCTGCGCTGCTGATGCTGCTGGTCGGTGGACGAACCATATACGGCTGGTTTACCGACCAGAGCCGGCAGGATAATACGCTTTCTGTCGGTATGAATGAAGTGGAGATAGAAGAGGAATTTCCGGATCCGGAACTGAAACCGGGGGAAAAGATCAAAAAAGAAGTGACGTTTACCAATACCGGACGGGGTCCGATGTATGTGAGAGCCTGCTGTCTGTTCAGCAGTAAAGAGGCAGAAGAAGGAGCCAGACTTCTGATGGGAAGCAGCCGGTGGGAACTTGCAGAAGACGGGTATTACTATTATACCGATATCGTAAATCCCAAAGAACGTACAGAGGTGCTTCTGTATGGACTGACTTGGGAGAGCGAGGAAGAAATCACGGATTTTGATCTGACCGTCTATACCGAAAGCGTACAGGCAGCAGGACATGAAAACAGCAGAGAGGCATTTGCACATCTGATGGAACGGGAAGAAGGGCAGGAAAAATGAAAAAGACAGGAAAAATCGGCAGTATCTTGTGTTTGCTTGCGCTTCTCGGGCTGACAGGAATCTATGCACTCCCGAAAGTATATGTTCTGTATCAGGCAAATACTGGAAAAGTGGATATCTGCCTGAAAGAATATATGCTGGAGGAAGGAAAAGAAGTACCCTGGAAAAACGGAAAAGATGTACTGCCCGGTGGTTTTGTATCAAAGATTCCACGAATCCGAAATGACGGAGCGGAATGTTATGTGAGGGCAACGGTGTCTTTTTCCTCACAGAAAGAGTCAGAAAAACCACTGTCACTGGAAAATCTGGAAGGAATCAGCAGTGACTGGGTACGGGATGGTGATTACTTCTATTATAAGCATACGGTAAAACCGGGAGAAAAGGTGGAGCTCTTTCAGGGAATCCGAATCCCATGGGAATGGAAAACACCGGATGAAGATAATGTGTGGAAAGCCTGTGTCCGTGCAGAGGCAGTACAGGCAGAATATTTTTCACCGGATTTTACCGGGGAAGATCCGTGGGGGATGAAGGTGTACACCTTTCCGATTCAGTATGCACCGGAGGGAGACATACAGGAACAGACGGCAGACACAGAGGAAGTGGAACTGTTACTTGCCGAGCAGGTGCAGGGATTTGCGGTAGAACAGGAAGGATGCATGAAAACACTCGAAACCTTTGTTCCGGGAAAAAGCCAGACGGGAAGTATCCGGCTGAAAAATACGACCGAAAAAGAACGGGAAGTATTTTTCAGAGCGGAAACACAGGAACAGAGTGTATTGCTGGAAAAGATGGAACTGAAGGTGGAACTGCTTGAAAAAGAAGAAAACCGGATTCTGTATCAGGGAAGTGCGGCAGCATGTACACCAAAAGAACTGCAATCCCTGGGAAAACTTGCACCACAGGAGGAAAAACAGCTACGGTTTACGTTTTCCCTTGCGAAGGACGCGGATAATACTTATGCGCTGCAGAAAGGAAAAATAAAGTTCTGGTTTACCACAGGAGAAGAGGAAACCGGAAAAATAGCAACTGCAGTCAGCACCGGAGACCCGCAGAAACCGATCGGTTATCTGGTGACGGCAGTCGGTGCGGCAATCGTTTTACTTTTCATGCTGCTTGGCAGAAAGCGGCCGGTAAGGAAGTGATGAGCAGATGAGAAAAATGATCAGATATGCAGAGTATGGACTGCGGATCCTTCTGACATTGACAGGAATTGCAGGGGTTCTGCTGTTTATTTTTCCACGGGTGGCGGGCTGTACACCGAGAATTGTTGTGAGTGGATCGATGGAACCGGCAGTTCCGGTGGGAAGCATTACCTATACCTGCCCGAATATTCCGCCGGAACAGATAGAAACCGGAGATGTCATTGCATATGAACTGAAAAACGGGATTGCGGTACTTCACCGGGTGGTAAAAAAGGATGCAGAGAAAGAAATCTGGGTGACGCAGGGAGATGCCAATGAGACAGAAGATCCCGCAGCCGTATCGTACGGGCAGTATCTTGGAAAAATGGTATTTCATGTGCCGTATGCGGGGTATGTGGCGAACTGGCTGCAAAAAAAGAAGATTCTGTTTCTGGCAGTGGCAGCAGCTGTTTTACTGCTGATCGTGCACCCGACAGGAGAAGAAAGGAGACAGATCACTTGAGAAGGTGGATAAAAAGCAAACATACGGTTTCGGGGCTGGCATTTGGAATCTTTCTGTCCGCTCTGGCTCTGGCAGGTGGAATGAAAATTTACGGAGCCGGAACCGGGATGCAGGAACAGGCGGAAGTATATCAGGAAGAAGAACTGGAAGAAAAGGAAACAAACGAAGAAGCCGCAGAGCAGCAGGAGGAAGAAGGCATTCAGTTTTATCTGAAACAACAGACATCTTCGGATATAGATACCTATTCTTTTGACAACAGTGCGACACTTCCTGTATCCAATGTCCGTTATGACAAGTTTTTGTCAAAAACCGGAGGATCGGGAACTACATCAACACCGAACATGGGAATGGGAATCAAGTACATCGAAGGCGATGATAAAAATGTAGACGGCGGGGGAAAGTGGCGCTATGTCTATTGCGTGGAGTTTAAGAAGGACTGTCCGATCGGTGGTCTTGGAATGGAATTTATCGGATGGAATAACCGGAAAATAGCCTATGCGATGTACTACGGTGCGCTTTATTACGGGTATCCGTGTCGGTTTGGTCCGTATTCTACCGGGGACTGGCAGATGGATTATTTTATCACGCAGGTGGCAATCCATATCCTGAACGGAGAGTATACCCTTGCAGCGGCAAGAAACGGAATGAACCAGAGCAATGCGACGACAGCGGAAAAGAACCTCGCGTATGACAGGATTGAAAAGATCGTAAACGGGGCAAATAACAACAATAATTACGGAGGATTTACCGGGGACGGCTGGCTGAATATGGATCAGGCAAAGTTTTCACTGACCGGTTACAGCGACAGCTGGCAGCTGATCAATGGAAATTATCTGTCCGGTGGAACGTTTCACGGTGTATTTACCAGCTATTACGGATATGATTTCCGGGAACAGCTGACCGGATATGAGATATCGGTTCCGCAGGGTGCTTATGTCGAGAAAAGCGGAAAGGAGACGTACAGTGATTTCCGGGTGGGTATACCGGAAAAACAGTACAAACGCTGGCAGCTGACCGGGAAAAAGATACCGGTCACGGTAACCGCAAGTATTCCCCGGTACTGGGGAGCGGGAATCTACCGATGCAAGGCTGCATCCAATTTTCAGGACGTATGTCTGCTGACCTGGGATGGCTCCGGTGGGACCACCAAGATGGAACAGACGGCAAATCTGAATATCCCACAGGTTACGGCAGATCAGACGATTTATAAAAAAGACCAGAATGACGGAAGCAGTCTGAAAGGTGCAAAATTTTCACTATGGGGATATGAGGACAATGCGTACAGTAAAAAGATCGGAGAATTTGAAGATATGCAGGATGGCAGCTATCAGCTGAAAAATATTGCATATACTGATACGGAAGACGGATGGTTTCTGATCCGGGAAGAGGAGCCGCCCGAACATTATAGCGCGAAGTATCAGCTGAAAAACAGCAAAGATGAGGAAGAATATCAAAAATACGGAGGACGCCAGGTACGAATGAATGAGAATGGATTTTATTCTCCATGGATCGAGGAGCCGGAGGTTTTCTGCGATGAAAAAGCAGCTTCCGGGATGCATGTGGCGGTAAAGAAATACGACGGAAAAACAAAAGAAGTGCTTCCGGATGCGGAGTTTCAGGTGTTTCCCTGGATACAGGAAAACGGGACATACAGTACCGTCCCGGAACAGACACTGATATTCAACAGCGAAAGCCTGCAGTATGAGACAGTGCAGATGCTGAAGGCAGATGGAAAGAATCAGGGGAAATTTCTGATTCGGGAAACAAAAGTACCGGTGCATTACAGCGGAAGATGGCAGCAGGAGATTACGGTAACAGAAGCAGGAACGACAGATCTTGTGCTGGAAGCATACAATTATCCGGAGCGGAAGTTCACGATCTGGAAAAAAATCAGGGCAGACGAGGTGGTATGGGATCACGGTACGCCGACTTTCTTTTTTCGGATCTCGGGAAAAGATCTGGATGGCATCCAGCGCTGGTATCAGTGTATGATTCATTTTACGAAAGAATCCGTGAAGGAGCAGGAATATCTGGTTGGAAAAGCAGAAGTGAACGGCATTCCGGCAGGACAGTATCAGGTGGAAGAACTTCCGTTGACGGCACGGTATATTCTGACGGATGCATCGTCCTCAGATCCGAATGTGACCGTAAAAAATACGTTGCTGGATACCGTAAACGGAATTCAGAAAATCCGATCGGAGATTACGGCGGATCTGACACTGGAAGACGGAAGTGTGATATTTGAGAACCGGAAGGTATTTTTTGATGAGTACTCTCACGATGATGTGGAAGTCAATCATCTGAAAGCATCGGAGGAAAAAAACAGTAAAAAACTGCCAATAACAGGGGAAACAGTTATCGGCAGAAAATGAGAGCTCGGTATCAGGGAAGAATGATAAGAGGTTTCTGATATTCATGCACAAACGGGGTGTGATATTTTTCACACCAGACACTCTCGTAAAGGTTGGAAACCTCCACATTTTTTGCAAAAACAGCAGCGGATTCGTCGGACAACAGGGAAGATGCATCCGCTGCCTTTGTAATGAACGGGATGGAACTGTGCTTTTTGAGTGCGGAGAGTACCGGTGATGCCTGACGGCGGAAACCGAGCAGGCGGGCGTAGGAAAGAGGCGGCACATCGGAAATCTGCAGCAGACAGTGCATCAGCATCCGGCAGATTCGGCTGTAGGTAAGTTCCCGCGTCTTTAAAAGTGCCGCATATTGTCCCCAGCTCTCATAAGAACCTCTGGTGTGAAAAAGACGCTGCACAAAGTCCGGTGTGACATCCTGATAAGAAGCCAGCTGTGCTTTGGCTGTCGAAAACAGAAGCCAGTGAAGATAAGGAGAAAAATCCTCCTCATCCAGAAACTGCGGGCAGGAGAAAGTCTGCGAAAGAAGCGCAGATACGGCGGGCGGAAAACAGGAAGATACAGTAGAATCTGACATCTTGCAGTCCGCAGATTTCCACAGGGCACGGATAGCGGAAGCAGAAGGAAACTGTTCTTTTAATGATTCCTCGTGATAGGCGTTTCCTTCGCGTTTCACCGTAAACGGCCGGATCGGACTGTTCCGTCGGCAGAGTGCCTTACAGTATTCCACACCGAGAATATTATTCGGCGTCTGCAAAAAGGTTCCGGTATCTGTATCGGTGTCCGAAAGCAGCTCCTGAAGGGCAAGACTGCGCGCTTTGGGGAAGGATTCACCTTTCTTCAGATATTCTTTTAAAAGATTCTGATATTCCGGCGTCTCGGTGGCAAGAAAAGCTCCGAGCTGTAAAAACGGTTCGATGTCTCCGCTTTCGCTTCCAAAAGAAAGAACATCCACACAGCCGAGTCCGTCAAGCAGTCCGACGGCACTCTGCGCAAAGAATTCCGCACTCTCGCAGGCATGGGTTGCCGGCAGTTCGAAGACCAGGTCCGCACCGCCGAGAAGTGCCATCCGGGTGCGCAGATGCTTGGAATACAAGGCGGGTGCTCCCCGCTGTACAAAATCTCCGCTCATGACAACGACGATATAATCGGCTCCTGTAAGTTCTCTTGTTTTCTGTATATGATAGGCATGTCCTGTGTGAAACGGATTATATTCCGCGATGATTCCGACAATTTTCATGGTTGCACCTCAAAAAATACATAAATTATTTTCTCATTCTAACAGGGAAAATGCAGAAAAACAAGGCTTTCCGGAGAAATAGAGAATATATGTTAAAAAATTAACTAACCTTGTCACTGTAAAGGAAAAAGAGTATAATTTTATGTAGTGAGCAAAATAGGAAAGGAGTCATGAAATCATGGGATTTATTGACACAATCAAAGCAAGAGCAAAAGCTGATAAAAAAGTAATTGTACTTCCGGAAACCGAAGACAGAAGAACATATGAAGCAACTGCACAGATCCTGAAAGAAGGAATTGCAGATGTTGTTCTGGTTGGTAGCGAAGAAGCAATCAAAAAAGGCAGTGAAGGACTGGATATTTCCGGTGCAAAGATCGTAGATCCTGCTACATCCGAAAAAACACAGGGATATATTGACAAACTGGTAGAACTGAGAAGCAAAAAAGGTATGACACCGGAACAGGCAAAAGAGATCCTGTTAAACCAGTATCTGTACTACGGTGTTATGATGGTTAAGATGGGCGATGCAGACGGAATGGTATCCGGTGCATGCCACTCTACCGCAGATACACTGAGACCGTGTCTGCAGATCCTGAAAACAAAACCGGGAACAAAACTGGTATCTGCATTCTTCCTGATGGTAGTTCCGGATTGCGAATATGGCGCAAACGGTACTTTCGTATTTGCAGATTCCGGTCTGAACCAGAACCCGAATCCGGAAGAACTGGCAGCTATCGCAGCTTCCTCCGCAGAATCCTTCAAACTGCTGGTTGAAGAAGAACCTGTAGTAGCTATGCTGTCCCATTCTACCAAAGGCAGTGCAAAACATGCCGATGTAGATAAAGTTGTAGAAGCTACAAGAATCGCAAAAGAACAGAATCCGGATCTGAAACTGGACGGAGAATTCCAGCTGGATGCTGCTATCGTACCGAGCGTTGGTGCTTCCAAGGCTCCGGGAAGTGAAGTAGCAGGAAAAGCAAACACTCTGATCTTCCCTGACCTGGATGCAGGAAACATCGGATACAAACTGGTACAGAGACTGGCAAAAGCAGAAGCATACGGACCTGTAACACAGGGTATCGCAAAACCTGTAAACGACCTGTCCCGTGGATGCTCAGCAGAAGATATCGTTGGTGTTGTTGCAATCACAGCAGTACAGTGCCAGGCTGAATAAAACAGATACATAAAAGTATGTTTAAGTGGAGGAAGAAAACATGAACGTATTAGTAATCAACTGCGGAAGTTCATCTCTGAAATATCAGCTGATCAACTCCGATACAGAAGAAGTTCTGGCAAAAGGTCTCTGTGAGAGAATCGGAATCGACGGAAGACTGGTATACCAGAAAGCAGGATGCGACAAAGAAATCACAGAAGCTTCCATGCCGACACATAAAGAAGCCATCCAGATGGTTCTGGATGCCCTGACCAATGATAAAACAGGTGCAATCGCAAGCCTGAAAGAAGTAAATGCAATCGGACACCGTGTCGTACACGGCGGAGAAAAATTTGCTTCTTCCGTAGTTATCACAGACGAAGTAATCCAGGCTGTAGAAGAGTGTAACGATCTGGCACCTTTGCACAACCCGGCAAACCTGATCGGTATCCGTGTATGCGGCGAACTGATGCCAGGTGTACCGCAGGTAGCAGTATTTGATACCGCTTTCCATCAGACCATGCCTGCAAAAGCATATCTGTACGGTCTGCCACTGGAATACTACAAAAACTACAAAGTAAGAAGATACGGTTTCCATGGTACAAGCCACAGCTTTGTATCCAAACGTGCCGTAGAATTCCTGGGACTGAACCCGGAAGACTCCAAAGTAATCGTTTGCCATCTGGGTAACGGATCTTCTATCAGTGCCGTAGTAAACGGAAAATGTGTAGATACCACCATGGGTCTGACTCCACTGGAAGGTGTTGTTATGGGAACACGTTCCGGTAACATCGATCCGGCTATCATGGAATTCATCGCAAAGAAAGAAAACCTGGATATCTCCCAGATAATGAATGTACTGAATAAAAAATCCGGTCTGTTCGGTCTGTCCGGCGGTCTGTCAAGTGACTTCCGTGATCTGAACGAAGCAGCAGAAGGCGGAAACCAGGATGCAGCAAATGCAATCGATGTTCTGGCATACGGTATCGCAAAATTCGTTGGCGGCTATGTAGCAGCTATGAACGGTGTAGATGCGATCGTATTTACCGCAGGTATCGGTGAGAATGCAATTCCGGTACGTGAAAAAGTAGTAAGCTATCTGGGTTACCTGGGAGTTACACTGGACAAAGATGCAAACGGACACAGAGGAGAAGAAATCGTAATTTCTACTCCGGATTCCAAAGTAAAAGTTGCAGTAATCCCGACAAACGAAGAACTGGCTATCTGCCGTGAAACAGTAGCTCTGGTATAAAAACAGAGAAAAACTGTAAGATTATATATAAAAGAAAGTCCCCTTTTGACTGTAAGCCGAAGGGGATTTTCTTCCCACTGAAAGACAGGACAATCTGTAATTATTGCAAAAATATTTCAGAAATATTGCAGGTTGTCAGGAAAAAACAGTTGACAAAAAGAAAATGCTTCTGTATAATTGGAGAAGTGTGGTTAGGAGTGAATTATGCTGATTGATTTATCCAAATTACTGACTCATGAAGGAAAGCAACAACAGGTAGAAATATTGCCGTCAAGAGATACTTTTTCCTGTGAACTGGGTGAGTTTTCTTATGGAGAGAACGAGCCGGTGATGCTGACGATCAAGCACAAAGAGAATCAGATTCTGAGTATCCGTGCGGAAGGTCAGGTTGCTGTATGGATTCCATGTTCCAGATGTCTGGAGCCGGTGCTGGTATCGTGTCCGGTCGATTATGACGAGGAGATTGATATGAAGCTGTCCGAGGAAGAACGGATTGAGGCATTGGATGAAAGCAGTTTTATCCAGAACAAAGAGCTGGATACCGATAAGCTGCTGCATAATGAAATACTAATCAATTGGCCAATGCGGGTACTCTGCAAAGAGGACTGTAAAGGAATCTGTAGCCGTTGTGGAGCAAATCTAAATCAGGGATCCTGTGATTGCGATACGGCAGATTTAGATCCCAGAATGGCTGTTATCAGTGATATATTTAAGAATTTTAAGGAGGTGTAACTGATGTCCATCTGTCCAAAGAATAAATCATCCAAAGCCAGAAGAGATAAAAGAAGAGCAAACTGGAAAATGGCTGCTCCGAACCTGGTAAAATGCAGCAAATGTGGTGCGCTGATGATGCCTCACAGAGTATGCAAAGCTTGTGGTTCCTACAACAAGAGAGAAATCGTTTCTCAGGAAGCTTAATTCAAGCAATAAAAAACAGATCCGTAAGGGTCTGTTTTTTGTTGCGTTACATATCAATAATCATCCAGTGGACCAATTTTGATTTTACAGTAAGCTGCTGCTCTGTAAAGTAAAATACCTCGCGGCATATTCGTTGCTTTTATATAAAAGTGGGGAAACGATGTGCTGGCCAGAGCGCAGAAACAGACAGGTGAAATGAGTTTTAATAAAAAGGAGCAACAAAAAACCGACAGACTATCAAAAGCCTGCCGGTTTTCTGTTGTTCTTAAAAATTATAATTTTACAACGTTAGCTGCCTGCATTCCGCGAGCGCCTTCGGTTAAATCATAAGTTACAGCCTGTCCTTCGTCTAAGGATTTGAAGCCTTCTCCCTGGATTGCAGAGAAATGAACGAATACATCTGCTCCGTCTTCTCCTGTGATGAAACCATAGCCTTTTTCAGCATTGAACCATTTTACAGTTCCTTTGTTCATGATATTACCTCCATAAAAATAAAATAAATAGAAAATATAATGCAGAAGAATAATTCCAGAGATAAAAAAATCCACCCGGCTCTGGAGATTAGCATTGATAAAATAAATAATAATCCCGTTCAGCCCGATGGGTAATATTAGATATATCCAATTTCCTTCTACAATGCTCATTATAGTTGGAATATTTGTAAAAGTCAAGCAGAAAAAGGCTTTATTTCAGTACAGTTTTCGTGTATGATAGTAGATGGAAAACAGGGTTCCTTACAGAAAGAGGGAACGAAAAAAAGTGTGAAGATATGCAAAAGATGCAGAAGCTTCAGGAAAGGATGCAATATGAAAATCCTGATAAAAAATGGTCATGTGATCGATCCGGATACAAAGCTGGATCAGGTTGCAGATGTACTGTTGGAAGATGATAAGATCCAGGAAGTGAAAGAGAACATCAAAGAAGAAGCCGATCGGGTGATCGATGCCAGAGGCTGCTACGTCATGCCGGGGCTGATCGATATGCATGTACATCTGCGCGATCCGGGGCTGACACATAAAGAGGATGTATTTACCGGATCGAAGGCTGCGGCAAGGGGTGGTGTTACAACACTGGTTGCCATGCCAAACACAAAACCGGTCATTGATAATCCGGAACGACTTTCTTATGTGAAAAATAAAGCAACGCAGTGTAATCTGGTCAATGTCCTGCAGGCAGGAGCTATCACTCAGGGGATGAAAGGCGAGGAACTTTCTGATATTGAAGGGATGGTTCGGGCGGGCGCGCCGGCAATCAGTGAGGATGGAAAATCTGTTATGAATGCGCAGATTTATAAAGAAGCGATGCAGATCGCAGCACGCCTGAATATTCCGGTACTGGCACATTGTGAAGATATTCATATGGTAAACGGCGGCTGTATGAACGAAGATACCAATTCCGAGAAGTTTGGTCTGCCTGGAATATGTAACGCAGTGGAAGATACTATTGTAGCAAGAGATATTTTGATCGCAAAAGATACCGGATGCCACCTGCATCTTTGTCATTGTTCCACAAAAGACAGTGAAGTGATGCTGCGTCTGGCAAAAGAAGACGGAATCTCTGTATCCGGTGAGGTATGCCCGCATCATTTTACCCTGACTTCGGATGATATCGTGGAGGGAGACACCAATTACAAGATGAATCCGCCGCTGCGTACCAAAGAAGACCGGCAGGCACTTCTGGAAGGTCTGAAAAATGATATTTTTGATGTGATCAGCACTGACCATGCACCACATACGATGGTGGAAAAGGGTGTTTCTATGAAGAGCGCGCCGTTTGGTATCGTGGGACTGGAAACTAGTGTATCTCTGACCATCACCGAACTGGTGGACAAAGGATGGATCACACCGATGCAGATGGCAGAAAAGATGAGTTACAATCCGGCGAAGATCCTGCATCTTGCCAACAAAGGATCCCTGAAACCGGGAAAAGATGCGGATGTGGTTGTGATCGATCCGAAAGAATCGTATGTGATCGATGTGAAAGATTTTGTATCGAAGGGTAAGAACACACCGTTCCATGGTAAAAAAGTAAACGGCAAAGTGAAAGTGACGATTTGTGGTGGAAGAGTCGTATATGAAGATAAATAAACAGGAAACAGACAACATACAGAAAGCAAAAGGCGAGGAGAAAAACAGATGATTAACAAATTGATTGAGAAAATTCAGAAAACACATGCACCGATCGTAGTAGGTCTTGATCCGATGTTAAATTATGTACCGGAACACATCCAGAAACGTGCATTTGCAGAGTACGGTGAGACACTCGAAGGTGCAGCAGAAGCCATCTGGCAGTTTAATAAAGAAATCGTGGATGCTACCTATGATCTGATCCCGGCGGTAAAACCACAGGTTGCCATGTATGAGCAGTTCGGTATCGAAGGTGTGAAAGCATTTAAAAAGACCGTGGATTACTGCCATGAAAAAGGACTGGTAGTCATCGGTGATGTAAAACGTGGAGATATCGGTTCCACTTCCGAGGCTTATGCGGTAGGTCATCTGGGAAAAGTAAAAGTAGGTTCCCAGCAGTTCGCAGGATTTGATGAGGATTTTGCTACTGTCAATCCGTATCTCGGTTCTGACGGCATCAAACCGTTCATCAAGGTTTGCAAAGAGGAAAACAAAGGCCTGTTTATCCTGGTAAAAACTTCCAACCCGTCCAGCGGAGAGTTCCAGGATCGTCTGATCGACGGTCGTCCGCTGTATGAGTGGGTAGGAGAACAGGTAGATGCGTGGGGCAAAGAACATATGGGCGATTCCTACAGCTATATCGGTGCGGTTGTAGGAGCAACGTATCCGGAACAGGGAAAAGTATTAAGAAAACTGATGCCGAAGACCTTTATTCTGGTACCTGGCTACGGCGCACAGGGCGGAAGAGGAAAAGATCTGGTACATTTCTTTAATGAAGACGGACTGGGTGCGATCATCAACTCTTCCAGAGGTATCATCGCAGCATACAAACAGGAAGCATATGCACAGTTTGGATCTCAGAACTTTGCAGAGGCATCTCGTCAGGCGGTAAAAGATATGATCGCAGATATCGACGGTGCACTGCAGGCGGCAAAATAAACTGGAAAAGACAGGAGTATCGAACATGAAAAAGAAAGAAATCTGTACTGTGATCCGTCAGAAAGAAATTGGTGACGGAATTTTCAGCATGTGGATTCAGACGGAAAACATCGGGAAAGAAGCAAAACCGGGACAGTTTGTATCGTTGTATAGTAAGGATGGAAGCAAACTACTTCCCCGTCCGATCAGTCTTTGTGAGATCGACCGGGAAAACAGTCGCCTTCGCCTGGTGTACCGTGTCACGGGAACGAAGACCGGAACCGAAGAATTTTCCGGACTGAAAGCCGGAGATACGATCCCGGTGATCGGACCGCTGGGAAATGGTTTCCCTGTAGAAAAAGCAGAGGGAAAACGAGTTTTTCTGATGGGCGGAGGTATCGGAGTACCGCCGATCCTGGAACTGGCAAAACAGATGCAGTGCGAGAAAAAACAAATCGTTGTGGGATACCGCAACGCGCAGACCTTCTTAAAAGAAGAATTTGAAGCAGCCGGAGAACTGTATATTTCCACAGAAGATGGCAGCGTGGGAACAAAGGGAAATGTAATGGATGCGATCCGGGAACAGAAACTGGAAGCGGATATCATCTATGCCTGCGGTCCGACACCGATGCTTCGGGCGATCAAACAGTATGCCGAGGCAAATAACATCGAATGTTATATTTCACTGGAAGAGCGTATGGCATGCGGTATCGGTGCCTGCCTGGCATGTGTTTGCAAGTCAAAAGAAAAAGATGCACACAGCAACGTGAACAACAAGAGAATCTGTAAAGACGGACCGGTCTTTCTTTCTACGGAGGTGGAAATCTGATGGATATGAGTGTAAATATTGCCGGCGTAGAATGGAAAAATCCGGTAACTGTGGCATCCGGAACATTTGGATCTGGAGAAGAATTTTCAGAATATGTGGATCTGAACCGTCTGGGAGCAGTGACCACCAAAGGTGTGGCAAATGTTCCGTGGAGCGGCAATCCTACCCCGCGCGTGGCAGAAGTCTACGGTGGTATGATGAATGCGATTGGTTTGCAGAACCCTGGAATTGATCTGTTCTGCAAAAGAGATATCCCGTTTCTGAAACAGTACGATACAAAAATCATTGTCAATGTATGCGGACACGCACCGGAAGAATATCTGGCGGTGGTAGAACGGCTGGCAGACGAACCGATTGACATGATGGAGATCAACATTTCCTGCCCGAATGTCAATGCAGGATTTCTGGCTTTCGGTCAGGATGCACATCATGTGGAAGAACTGACCGGACAGATCAAAAAAATCGCAAAACAGCCGGTGATCATGAAACTGACACCGAATGTAACGGATATCACAGAGATTGCAAAGGCAGCGGAAGCCGGTGGTGCCGATGCGGTATCTCTGATCAACACACTGACCGGTATGAAGATCGATATCAACAGAAAGACCTTTGCCCTGGCAAATAAAACCGGCGGCGTATCCGGTCCGATCGTAAAACCGATCGCTGTCCGTATGGTCTACCAGGTGGCACAGGCAGTCAACATCCCGATCATCGGTATGGGCGGTATCTCCTGTGCAGAAGATGCAATCGAATTCATCCTTGCCGGAGCAAGCGCTGTATCTGTGGGAACCGCCAACTTCCACAATCCGGCAGTGACGATGGAAGTGATCGACGGAATCGAAGACTATATGAAGAAAAACGGATTCACATCAGTAAAAGATATGGTAGGCATCGTTCGATAAGTGAAAATGTGGATCTATTAATGTAACACTTGAAATCGACAAAGGCGTCAGAAGAAAAATATTTCTTCTGGCGCCTTTTTGTGGTGCCTTGCATATCAATAATTGGTTCAGTGGACCAAGTTGGATAAAAAACGTTCTTGCTTTTTCTATGGAGGAATAGTGCGAAGAAAAAAAGACCATCGAGGCCATCCGGAAAGCAGATACGATGCATTGAATTAAGTCGTACTTCTTACTCTCACAATCCTCAAAAATATTTGCAATCCGCTCAGTTTTCGTGAGACTGGAATTTATGCAACAGTTGAAAAAAAGTGCGTAACGTAGTATACTTATACTAGATATGGAAAAATTCGGGCGCACGCCGCAAAACAGGAGGATGACAGAGCATGGAACAGTATAAGCAGGATTTTATTAAATTTATGGTAGAGAGTGACGTATTAAAATTCGGTGACTTTACGCTCAAAAGCGGAAGAAAATCACCGTTCTTTATGAATGCAGGTGCTTATGTAACAGGATCTCAGCTGAAGAGACTGGGTGAGTATTATGCAAAAGCAATTCATGATACTTACGGAGATGATTTTGACGTATTATTCGGACCGGCTTACAAAGGAATTCCTCTTGGCGTTGTAACGGCTATCGCCTACAGTGAACTTTATGGAAAAGAAGTACGCTACTGCTCCGACAGAAAAGAAGAAAAAGATCACGGTGCAGATAAGGGAAGCTTCCTGGGAAGTAAATTAAAAGACGGTGACAGAGTCATCATGATCGAGGATGTCACAACTTCCGGTAAATCCATGGAGGAGACCGTACCGAAAGTAAGAAATGCAGCAGATGTAACAATCGTTGGTCTGATGGTATCTCTGAATCGTATGGAAGTAGGAAAGGGCGGAGAAAAATGCGCGCTGGATGAGATCAAAGACCTGTATGGATTTGAAACTGCAGCGATCGTATCCATGGCAGATGTGGTAGAATGCCTGCATAACAAAGAATGCAATGGAAAAGTAGTGATCGACGATGCGTTAAAAGCAGCCATCGACGCATATTATGAACAGTACGGTGCAAAATAAAAAGGGAAAGAGGTAACAGAGATGAACAATGAAAAAATTTACCGGACAATTTCCCACAGCGGCGGTGCCAGCCTTGCGCTCGGCATCGTGGTACTGGTGACAGGAATTGTCTCCGGTGTGTTGATGATCGTGACAGGAGCAAAGCTTCTGAAACAGAAATATCAGATTACTTTTTAGAAAGGCGTAAGCCGAAGTACGGGGATCAAGGGGTAAATAAAGAAGTGAAAAAAGAAACAAAAAACAGAATCCGGATCATAAGCTGGATTCTGTTTGTGATTTATATAGGATTGCTGGTCTATTTTCTGTTCCTTTCGGAGGAGTACGGAAGGACAAGCTTTGATCAGCGGATATATCGATACAATCTGACACCGTTTCAGGAAATCAAAAGATTCTGGATCTATCGTCACCGGGTAGGATTCTGGGTGGCATTTCTGAATCTGGCGGGAAATGTGATCGGTTTCCTGCCGTTTGGATTCTTTCTTCCGATTCTGAGCAGACGCTTACGAAACGGAGCTGTGGTAACGGCTCTTGGATTTGGCTTAAGTCTTCTGGTGGAATCGATCCAGCTGGTTTTTAAAGTGGGATGTTTTGATGTGGACGATCTGATCTTAAATACACTGGGTGTATTGCTCGGATATCTGTCCTTTTGGATCTGTAACGGGATAAGGAGAATGATTTATGAGAAGAAAATTTAAATACACATTTACCAGAAAAGAAGAGACAGAGGGCGGTTTTTCTTCAATGGTTTTTGCCGGCTGCTCGCTGCTGCTGTTTCTGGTATCTGCGTGTCTCTCTTTTTTCTGGGAAGGGAAAGCAGAAAGCTGGATCGGAGCGCTTGGTCTGATGGCAGTGCTTTTTTCGGTCAGCGGCTTTGTGATCGGAATGAAGAGTTTTAAAGAAAAAGGAAAAAATTATCGGTTCAGTGTGATGGGGGCGATGGCAAACGGAGTGATCTCCGTGGGCTGGCTGGCACTGATCCTGATTGGATTATAAAACGAGAACAAGTAAAAAGAAATGTAGAGGGATTGCCTGTGGATGAATTAGCAAAAGAAAGATATGATCTGGCTGTGGAAAGGATCCGCGAGATCCGGGAGGAAAAGACGGTGGCAGAGCCGTATCTGGACTTTTTTACAAAAACAGCCGGATTTCTCGAAGAGATGATCCGCCTGCGCGACCGGGTGGAAGCCGGAGAGATGAAAAAACTGTCCCTGGAAGAGCTGCGCCGGGAAAATACGCAGTGCTATCAGGATATTCTGCCGGAGAACTACCCGACTTCCTATGCAAGTCCGGATTATGCGGCAAAGATGCTGGGAGAAGATTTAGGCGTTTTATTAAGTTTTCTGTATACAGAACTTCGCGGAATGATCGTGTATGCCTGGGAGCAGAAAAACTGGGATTTTCTGGTGGGACTGGAACTGTTTTTGCAGGTGTACAGCGAGTTTGAGGACGGGGAAGTACCGACCAGAGAAAATGTACGGAAAATCTTATACTGGTATGTGAACGATTACTGTCAGGAGATGGTAGAAGAACGGGTGCGCCAGGCGGTGGATCCGTCACTGGATTTTGCAGTAAAGATCATAAAAGATGCAGATCTGAAGGATCTTCGGTATCTGTATCAGTTCGGTGAATATGTGACCGAAGAGGAAGAAAAGACTGCCGCCTTTTTAAATACGCTGCCGGAAGAAGAAATTACTGCGATGGCGTGTACCTATACGGAAGGTTATCGGATCGGTTTTATCGCTACCGGCAAAGATCTGTCCAGAAAGAAAACCGTGAATATTCGGTATGTGCTGGGATTTGAGCGGATGATCCGTGCTGCGATTACGCAGTTTGAGCAGATGGGATTACAGCCGGTGATCTACCGGAGTGCTGTGCACATGGTAAATAAGGGACTGCACCGGATCGGCTATTACGGAGCGATTCCGAATCCACAGTTTGACTATGACCACCGTAACGATATTGCACTGTATCTGGATGATGATTTTGTCAGCCGGAAGCTGCGGGCAACCCGCGGGGCATATGAAACTTATAAGGAACTGGCGGGTGTGCATGCCGGACCTGCCGTTGTGGAAATCTTCGGAGAACGGCCATTTGTACCGGAGACCTGTGAATATGCGATGAAGCTTACGGAAAAGCAGCAGAAGTTAAAAGTGCATATGCAAAATGAGATTGGTCAGATTACGAACCGCTATATCAAAGGCGAGGAGAGAAGTTTCACGATCATCGCCTATCCGGTACCGGCGATCGGAGATCAGTTTGAAGAAATCTTTCGTGAGACTGTAAAAATCAATACGCTGGACTATAATCTGTATCAGCAGATTCAGCAAAAGCTGATCGATGCACTGGATCTCGGAACGAGTGTGCATATTCTGGGAAAAGGTGAAAACCGGACAGATCTGCGTGTACAGCTTCACAAACTGGAAGATCCGGAAAAACAGACGAATTTTGAAAACTGCGTGGCAGATGTCAATATCCCGGTGGGGGAAGTATTTACCTCTCCGAAACTGGCGGGAACAAACGGAAAGCTGCATGTAACGAAAGTTTATCTGAATGAACTGCAGTATCAGAATCTGGAACTGGATTTTACGGATGGAAAGATTACAGACTATACCTGTACCAATTTTGATTCCGAGGAAGAAAATAAAAAATACATCCGGGAAAATATTCTCTATCATCATCCGACACTTCCGATGGGTGAGTTTGCGATCGGAACCAACACAACGGCTTACCGGGTGGCGAGAGAATATGGCATCGAGGCGAAACTTCCGATCCTGATCGCAGAAAAGACAGGACCGCACTTTGCAGTGGGAGATACGTGTTACAGCTGGGCAGAAGATACGAAAGTATATAACCCGGATGGAAAAGAGATCATAGCGAGAGACAATGAAGTCTCAATCCTGAGAAAAGAAGATGTGAGCAAGGCGTATTTTGGCTGCCACACCGATATCACGATCCCGTACGATGAACTGGGAGCTATTCTGGTGGAGACGGAGGACGGAAGAGAGATTTCGCTGATTCAGGATGGAAGATTTGTGCTTGCAGGAACAGAAGAACTGAATAAAGAGCTGGATGCGCTGGAAAAATAAAAAAGTACACAGAGGATAAAAAAGCGACCGGAAATCAGAGAGAACCTTGAAAAGTTCTGAGTTGATTTCCGGTCGCTTTTGAAATTTGAGCAGGTAAAAATAAAAATTGACAGAAATTACAGGCAATGCTAATGTAAAAGAGAAAAAAAGCAAAAAACACAGTAACTATTCAGTAACCACTGTACCGCGAAGTGTTTTGGCATGAATATGCCAAAATCCTGAGACATACAAGCCAAAATGCCATCACCGAAGGTGATTTACGCGAGCAACGAGTCAAAGTCCGTGCTTGCACGGAACCTTGAGGAGTGCCGCGATAACGATAAAAACTCGCAAAGCGTGTTTTTATCGTTTAAATGCATTTTGGCTCGTAACTGTGAAGGTACTGAACAGTTACGAAATTTTTAAGAATCTCAAATAGACATATACAATACAAAATGTCCAGTAATAAACGATTGAAAAGAAATGTGATGCTTGTATCTCTTATCTTTCTTTAGTATAATACATTCCGAAAAGAAAATCAACATATTGTCGACTAATAGCTTTTTGATCTACTAATAGAATAAAAAGCGAATAATAGAATAAAAAGCGAATAATAGAATATACATCTATTAATAGAAAAGAGTCGGCAAATACATCAAAAAGGAAGGGATACAATGCTAAAACAAGAGTGGAAAAGTTTATTTCACAACAAGATTTTGCTTTTAGTAGTCATCGTAATTGCGCTGATCCCTGCGATTTACGCGGGGCTTTTCCTGGCATCCATGTGGGATCCCTACGGAAATGTGGATAAACTTCCAGTAGCCATCGTCAATGAAGATGAGCCAGCCGAGTACGGAGATACTACACTGACAGTTGGAGATCAACTGGTGGATAATCTGAAAGAAAATGATTCACTGGCATTCAACTTTGTAGACGCAGATGTGGCAAAGGAAGGTCTGAAAAATGGTACTTATTATATGGTAATTACCATTCCGAAAGATTTCTCAGCCAATGCGGCAACCGTGATGGATGAGCAGCCACAGAAAATGGTTCTGAACTACGAGACGAACCCGGGAACCAACTACATCGCCTCCAAATTAAGCGAGACGGCACTCGGTAAGATCAAAACCAGCATCCGCGAGGAAGTAACCAAGACATATGCGGAAGCAATTTTTGATCAGATCGGAACCGCCGGAGACGGTATGCAGGAAGCAGCCGACGGCGCACAGCAGATCAAGGATGGTATGGATGATGCCTCCGATGGAAATAAGAAAATCACGGATAACCTGAAAGTTCTGGCAGACAGTACGCTGACTTTTAAAGAGGGATCCGAGGAACTGACCGAAGGTCTGAAATCTTACACCGACGGTGTCGCTCAGGTCAATGACGGAGCGAAACAGCTGGATGACGGTGTCAGCACACTGACCGCAAGTCTTCCGACACTGACTAACGGTGTGGATCGGCTGAACTCCGGTGTGAAAGAATACACCGATGGCGTAGCAACCCTGAACAGCAACTCCGAGGCACTGAATTCCGGAAGTAAACAGCTGGCAGAGGGAAGTGAGCAGCTGAAAGAAGGAGCCGCAACCCTGAACAGTGGAACACAGACCTATGTAGCCGGTGTGAATCAGTTGTCCGGCGGTCTGCTTGGTGTCAATGGCGCCAACGGATATATTACCGGTGTGAATTCTCTGACCACAGGACTTCTGGGAAGTGACCAGAGTGCAGGTTATATCGACGGTGTGGAACAGCTGGCGACAGGAGCAAAACAACTGTCCGGTCTGACCGGTATCGGTCAGGTATATGCCGGAATCGTGAACCTGAACACCGCAATATCCGGAGCTACTACAGAAGGAACACTGCAGAATGGAACCGCCGCTTTGAAAGCAGGTATCAAACAGATTCAGGATCAGGTATCTACCTTACAGAATACCACCAGTGCAGAAGGCTTAAAGAAGCTGAGCGCAGGACTTTCCAGTGCAAAAACAGGTATGGAAAATGCAAGTGCAGCATCCACAAAAGCGGCTGAGATTTCCAGCCAGGTCGAAAGCAGCATCGAAGCGTTACCTGGACAGTTATCTACCGCATTGGGAAGTTACACGGATGTGGTAAATGTAGCTGTTGCAGATGGAAACAGTAAAATCGCAAAAGCGAATGAACAGATTATATCCGCAAACAGTAAATTGAAAAATGTACAGTCTGTAGCGGATCAGCTGACAGCACTCAGTGCAAATGCAGCAGCAGACGGAACCGTACAGGTATCCGCAGAGACATTAAAGAGTCTGGCAAATACATTAAGCAGTGCACAGGGAAATGCAAGTACCGTAGATTCTGTGAGTGCAGATACCTACATTGCCAAGGTAGCAGCAGTCACAAAAGGAATTAACGATCAGCTGAGTGCAAGTCAGACATCACTGAACACTGCAAAAGCCGGACTGGAAAAAATTGCTTCCGGACTGAGCGACGGAGCAAAACAGCTTGCGGACGGAGCTTCTGCAATCCCATCCGATATCCCGTCGGATCCGGTGCAGGCACTTTCCGACGGACTGGCTCAGGTATATGCAGGAGCCACAAAGGTAGATGCCGGTGTCGGTCAGGTGGCAGCAGGTCTGACACAGCTGCAAACTTCTACAGCATCTTTCCCGGCAGCAGCCAAGGGTGTTAAGGCACTGAATGCAGGATTTGAAACACTGACAGCAAACGATGCGACACTGAAAGCCGGAGCGACACAGCTGCAGCAGGCAGGAACTACCGTAGCAGCCGGAGCAACACAGCTTCTTGCAAATGGTTCTGCTCTGACAGCCGGAACCGCACAGGCAGCAGCCGGAACAGAAACTCTGGCAGCCGGTGCACAGACATTAACTGCCGGTCTTGCAACGTATACCGCTGGTGTATCTACTCTGAACAGTAACAGCGCAGCACTGACAAGCGGAACACAGCAGCTTGCCGATGGTGCGAAGACATTGGGAAGCGGAGCAACCACACTGGCAAATGGTACTTCTACCTTATATAATGGAACAAAAACTTTAGTAGCGAACAACAGCAAATTAAACAGCGGTGCCACACAGCTTACCGATGGTGCCGGTCAGATCCAAGATGGATCCAGTCAGTTATATGACGGTTCCCAAGAACTGGGTGATGGATTAAAGAAACTGGACGATGGTTCCGATACCCTCCAGAGCAGTCTGGCAGACGGAGCCGAAACTGTAAAAGAAAATAAAGCAGAAGATGTAAATTATGAGATGATTGCAGCTCCTGTAGATGATGATGAAGCAAAAATGACAGAAGTACCGAACAACGGTCATGCGATGGCACCGTACATGATGTCCGTAGGTCTGTGGGTTGGAGCACTTGCCTTCTGTCTGATGTATCCGCTGACAAAATACAACGGAAAATTAAAATCCGGATTCGCATGGTGGGGAAGCAAAGCTTCTGTATTATATCCACTGGCAATCCTGCAGGGTATCCTGGTGATCTTCCTGCTTCATGTATTTGACGGATTTACCCCGGCCCAGATGGGTAAGGCGGTAGCATTTGCCTGCCTGACCTCCGTGGCATTTACCTCAATCATGTACTTCTTCAATATCAGCCTTGGTAAAGTAGGAAGCTTCCTGATGCTGGTATTCATGGTTATCCAGCTGGCAGGTTCCTCCGGAACCTATCCGGTACAGCTTTCACCGGAATTCGTAGCGAAGATCCATGCATGGGTACCGTTCACTTATTCCGTAGATGCTTTCCGAAGTGTCATATGCGCAGGAGAAAGCATCCAGACACCAGTCATCGTTATGTGTGTGATCACAATCGTATTTACGATCCTGACCATCATCGAATTCCAGTTCCGCACCAGACGGATCAAAGCAGGAAAACCAATTTTCCATGATTTCCTGGAAGCAAAAGGACTGGCATAAGAGAACAGTTACATAAGGAACAATAAAAAAACAGTTGTTACCGAAATCTCTATATGAGATTCGATAGCAACTGTTTTTTGAACTGCACACTCGAATCCGTATTCTGCGTGAATGATACAGTTATTTACGAAACGATGTACCGGTACATCCAGATAGAAACTAATCGTGTCGCTCATCCTCATTGTCATAACACTCACAAAATCGCGCTGCAAATGCCGGTGGCTCGTCTTTGACATACAGGTGGGAAATATCTCCGAAAGAACTCATACGGAAACATGCGATTCCCGGGCGGCGTTCTTCGGTGATGAGGGTTGTGACGGAACTTGGAGCGGCGCAGGTGCCGTGCCATAAAACCATCGGGGAAATGTGCAGCAGGTGGCTTAACAGGACACATTCCAGACCGAAATGGCAGAAAAATACAATCGTATCGTTGTTTGCATGCTCAGCGCGGTAGGTAAGACCGTCACGGACATACCCGTGACTAGCGAGCAGGGCATCGAAGTTTATGGTTACCCAGTCGTATTCTTCTTTGACATGTCCGTCCATCATCACAGGAACTTTCCACCATTCATCCGGCAGGTAGAAATGTGGTTCCGCGGTCCAGTCCTGTGGCAGCCAGTCCCAGGAGATCATTTCTTTTTCCGGGACATCCGGGCGGTGGATATGAGCGTCAAATTCGCGAAGCCAGGGTTCTTCGGTGGCGGTGCGGTTCATTTTCTTTAAGGTCAGAGATGCGGTATCTTTGGCTCTTCCGAGAGGAGAGACATAAAAGGCCTTCACATCCAGTTTTGCAAGTTTTTCGGAAAGGTAATCTACTTCTTTCCATCCTTTTGGCGTCAGGGAGTCGATGGTATAATCGGGATCTCCGTGACGGACGATCAGTAATTTCATATGATATCCTCCTGTGCGTAAAATGTATATCATGAATCGTTGGTATCTGACAGGAAATTTTCCGGGAGAATCAGATACAGAATAGATTCAGGTGTCTATGAAAACAATCATTGCTTTCTGGTGATATAGCAGATATTGGAAAACAGCGGGCAGCTTTTTCTCCATGCGAAGTTCCGATATTCTCTCCAGTTAATATACCATTCCTGTCCCCAGCTGCTGATCCGCAGCCATCCGTGTTCGATGCCGGTAACAGTGACATAGTGTGCACGGGTGGAAGAAGATTTTATGTAAACTCCATCGCCGGTCTTTTTGTACAGGGGAAGCCGGTCTTTTTTCCAGATCAGTGGGAAATTACCGCCGATGGATAAGATGACCGGGATATTCTGACGGAGCAGATGACTGATTTCTTTTCCGGTATTCCGATACCCGATATGCCAGCAGGCACGGTAAGGAAGACGGCGAAGGAAAAAAGCCAGATTCAGTCCCGTGGAAAGCATCAGCCCGTTGATTCCGAGACGGGGAAGAATCGGAAAGAGGTGATGCAGTTTTTTTACGGATCGCTCATAGTCTTCCCAGGAGCAGGAATCACTGGTGAATCGTTTTTCGGAACGAGGGTGGTTTGACTGCTCGGTCAGAGATTCTTTCCGCTCCAGATACCAGAGCAGATCATGCGCCGCGATCAGACCGCAGCCATATCCGCGGATGGAAGGCGAGGAAAACCAGGATTGGCTGCCGCCGTAGGAAGCGCCTTCCGGTCGCTGAACGGAAAGTTCCGAAGTAAGACTTCGTGAGCCGGTTTCGGATAACGAAGTTTTATGTGGAGTATGAATTATGTTATGTGTCATAAAAACCTCCGTATAGAATAAAAAAGTGTGCCGGGATTTTGTAACTGTTTCGTGAGCAGTTACAAAAGATTACAGAAAAGCCATGCCCCGGAGAAGTACACCGGAACATGACTCTCTTTCATTACATTACATAGCAATCATTGGGTTGATAAATCCATTTTCATGATGCGGGTAAACAACAGTTTATAAAGTTTCCGCGATTCTTCTTGCCACATACACGCCGCTGGCAGATGCATGGGACAGGGAGTGGGTAACACCGCTTCCGTCGCCGATGATATAGAGTCCTTTGTACGGACTTTCCAGATTCTCGTCGATATCCACTTCCATATTATAGAACTTGACTTCGACACCGTACAGCAGGGTATCGTCGTTTGCCGTACCCGGTGCGATCTTATCCAGGGCATAGATCATCTCGATGATACCGTCCAGGATACGTTTTGGCAGAACCAGGCTCAGATCTCCTGGAGTAGCGGACAGCGTCGGGCGAACCAGACCTTCTTCAATGCGGCTGACTGTACTGCGTCGACCACGCACCAGATCACCGAAACGCTGTACGATAACACCGCCGCCCAGCATGTTGGAGAGACGGGCGATACTCTCGCCGTATCCGTTACTGTCCTTGAATGGCTCGGAGAAGTGTTTGGATACCAGCAGGGCAAAGTTCGTATTTTCCGTGTATTTTGCCGGATCTTCGTAGCTGTGGCCGTTTGCGGTTATGATACCGTTTGTATTTTCATTTACCACGATACCGTTCGGGTTCATACAGAAGGTACGGACATTATCCTCGAACTTCTCGGTGCGGTATACGATCTTGCTCTCATACAGCTCATCCGTCAGATGGGAGAAGACAACAGCAGGAAGTTCGACGCGGACACCCAGGTCGACACGGTTGGATTTGGTAGGAATCTGCAGATCCTGACAGACCGTTTCCATCCATTTGCTGCCGCTTCGTCCGACAGAGATGATACACTGTTTACAGGTGGCAGTATCATCCTTGCCGTAGTGCAGGGTGTAAATGGAATCGTTATATTCGACAGAAGTTACCGGAGTCAGGAAGAAGAAATCCACCTGTTCTTTCAGCTCGTTATACAGATTTTCCAGAACGACATAGTTGATATCGGTTCCCAGATGACGAACGGAAGCATCTAGCAGTTTCAGCTTGTTCTGGATACACAGCTTTTTGAATTTGGTTCCGGCTGTGGAGAACATACGGGTATTTTCGCCGCCGTGGGAGACATTGATCTCATCCACGTATTTCATCAGATCCAGGGCGGTCTTTTTGCCGATATGCTCGTAAAGAGTTCCGCCGAAGTCGTTGGTGATATTGTATTTTCCATCGGAAAATGCACCGGCGCCGCCGAAACCGCTCATGATCGCGCAGGTCTTACAGCCGATACAGGTTTTCACTTTCTCACCGTCGATCGGACAGTGGCGTTTGCTCAACGGATTACCCGCCTCAAATACAGCAATCTTCAGTCCCGGTTTTTTCTGAACCAGTTCATAGGCAGAGAAGATTCCGCCGGGACCGGCTCCGACAATAATTACATCATACATCATAGTTGTCACCTCTGTTTTCTTAAGGCTGAACGCATAAAAAAAGCCCGTATCCATTGAAAGAATACGAGTTCAGCACATTTTTTATACGAAAGCCATGTGTTCGTTTGATTTCTCTTCCTTATTATATCGAAAAGACGAAGTGCTTGTCAAGGAATAACGCTGTGGTATAATAAAAAAGAAAAATGGAAAAATTGGAAAAACCTATTGACGGTAGGGGATTTCGGTGGTAATATATGTTCATAAACATACCAGAGAGGTAGGGAATAGGGAAATGAAAGAAAGATTACCCTTTTTAGTCCGCCACAATTACAGATTTGGACGAATGTGAAGCCAAAAAAGCGTGAATATCTGAGATTCCGCGGAGGATTCGCCAAAGGAAAGTCCGAAGAGCGGAAGAAAAAGTAAAAAGTACATAATTCCCCAATAGGGATCCAACCATACAGAAAGAATAAGAGGAGAAAAAACCATGAGCAAGAATTACAAATTTGAAACCTTACAGGTACATGCAGGACAGGAACATCCAGACCCGGCTACAGATGCGAGAGCAGTGCCGATTTACGCAACAACATCTTATGTATTCAAAGATTCCGCACAGGCAGCAGGACGTTTCGGACTGACAGAAGGCGGTAACATCTATTCCCGTCTGATGAACCCGACAAGTTCTGTTTTCGAAGAGAGAGTAGCAGCACTGGAAGGCGGCGCAGCAGCTCTGGCTACAGCAACCGGTTCCGCAGCTATCACATACGCAGTACAGAACATTGCAACAGCAGGTGATCACATCGTATCTTCCGCACATGTATATGGTGGAACTTACAACCTGTTTGCAAATACTTTAAAAGAGCAGGGAATCTCCGTAACATTCGTAGATCCTTCTGATCCGGAAAACTTCCGTAAAGCCATCCAGCCGAACACCAAACTTTTGTATGGTGAGACACTGGGTAACCCGAACTCTGATGTTCTGGATCTGGAAGCAGTATCCGCAATCGCTCATGAAAACGGTATTCCGCTGATCGTAGACAGCACATTTGCTACACCGTTCCTGATTCGTCCACTGGAGCATGGCGCAGATATCGTAGTACATTCCGCAACCAAGTTCATGGGTGGACACGGAAGCGTAATGGGTGGTATCATCGTTGACGGTGGTAAATTCGACTGGACACAGAACGACAAGTTCCCGGGAATCACAAAACCGAACCCATCTTACCATGGTGTTGTATTTAGTGAAGCATGCGGAAACATCGCTTATGTAATGAAAATCCGTACTACTCTGATGAGAGATCAGGGAGCTACGATTTCTCCATTTAACTCCTTCCTGCTTCTGCAGGGACTGGAGACACTGTCTCTTCGTGTAGAACGTCATGTGGAAAATGCTCTGAAGGTTGTTGAATTCCTGAAGAACCATCCACAGGTAGAAAAAGTAAATCATCCATCTCTGGCAGAAGGCCATCAGCTGGATCTGTATAACAAATATTTCCCGAACGGTGCAGCTTCCATCTTTACTTTCGAAGTAAAAGGCGGACAGGAGAAAGCCCAGAAATTCACAGAATCTCTGGAACTGTTCTCTCTGCTGGCTAACGTAGCAGATGTAAAATCTCTGGTTATCCATCCGGCATCTACCACACATTCTCAGATGAATGAAGAGGAACTGCGGGAAGGCGGAATCACACCAAGTACAGTACGTCTGTCCATCGGTACAGAAAATATCGATGATATCATTGCTGATCTGGAGCACGGTTTTGAAGCAATCAAATAAGAAAATTTCTGATTGACATGTGAAGTTGTCCTTTGCTATTATAAAAACAGATAACAGGGAGTAGTTCACACCGATCAGGTGTTGGATATCTCGTCATCACGTCGAAAGACCGGGGTATCCACTGAAAGAAGAACGAGACTTTTATCGCATCATTTGTGTGCGGTGAAAGTCTCGTTCTTTTTCTGTATATAAAAAAGAAACGCCGACAAAGAACCGGATCTTTCCAGCGCACACGGAAAGCAGGAGGGAAAGAGAATGGAAATGATTTTACAGATGGTGTTGCTGGCGTTGGGCTTTCTGATGCTGGTGAAAGGGGCTGATTGGTTTGTAGACGGAGCGTCCGGGATCGCAGAGCGGTTCGGGATCCCGCAGCTGGTGGTCGGACTGACGATTGTGGCGATGGGAACGAGTATGCCGGAGGCGGCGGTAAGTATCAACTCGGCGTTAAAAGGGAACGCGGGAATTACAATCGGAAACATTGTGGGAAGCAATATTTTGAATATCCTGATTATTCTTGGTATTACTGCGGTGATCACAACGGTGGCGGTACAGAAATCTACGATATGGATCGAGATTCCTTATATGCTGGTAATTACAGTTCTGTTACTGGTACTGGGAAAAAGCGGAAATCAGATTACATTCAGCGAAGGTGTTATTCTCTGGGTGGTATTCTTAGTTTATTTGGGATATCTGTTTTATTGTGCAAAAAAGAACAAAGAAGAAGTGATCGCGGAGGAAGCAAAACCAATGTGGAAATTGCTCCTTGCAACGGTACTGGGACTGCTGCTGGTGGTCTGGGGAAGTGATGTTACCGTGGATGCGGCAACGGCAATTGCAAGGATGCTGGGAATCAGTGAGCGTGTGATCGGTCTTACGGTGGTGGCACTTGGAACATCCCTTCCGGAGCTGTTCACCTCGGTGTCTGCAGCACGGAAGGGAAAAGCAGATATTGCGATCGGAAATATCGTGGGAAGCAATATTTTCAATATTTTGTTCGTGGTAGGTACGGCAGCACTGATTGTTCCGGTGGAGTTTCTCCCGGGATTTGGCATCGATACGGTGATCGCGCTGGGAGCCGGGCTTCTGTTATGGGTCTGTACCTGGAGAAAACGGGCGCTGACCAGGCCGGCGGGTATTGTGATGCTGATAGCTTATCTGGCTTATTTTATGTATCTGATGTAGTTTTTTGAAAATTTCGGAATAAAAGAAAAAGTATACAAGATTCTACATTGCACTTTCCGGAAGGTACTACTATACTAGAGCGTGTCTGAAAAAGTATGGCAGAAACTTTGGGAGGGAAAAATATGGAGAACAAAAAGAAAAAATTGTCGGCGTATTACAAACCGTATAAGGGGCTGTTCCTGGCGGATATGATGTTTGCGATGATCGGAGCAGCCATTACCCTTGTGATTCCGTTGATGGTGCGGTATATTACGGGAACTGTTGTGCTGCTTCCCATTGAGGAAGCATCCTCGACCATCATCCGGCTGGGGATTTTTATGGTGCTGCTGGTGATTGTAGAAGGATACTGTAACTATTTTATCGGGTATTATGGTCATGTGATGGGTGCGAAGATCGAACACGATATGCGAAATGAGATCTTCGGACATTACCAGAAGCTGTCCTTTGCATTTTTCGATAATCAGAAAGTGGGACATCTGCTCTCAAGAATCACCAGTGACCTGTTTGATATCACGGAACTGTTACACCACGGACCGGAAGATGTGGTGATTTCTGCAATCAAACTGCTGGGTGCATTTATCATTCTTCTGATGATCAATGCGAAACTGGCTTTCGTTGCAATCGGCTTTGTTGTGCTTATGCTTCTGTATGCCGTGGCAATGAATGGCCGGATGCGCGGAGCGTTCAGGGAGAACCGGTCGAGAATCGCGGATATCAACAGTCAGATCGAAGACAGTCTTTCCGGCATCCGTGTGGTCAAATCTTTCAGCAACGAAGAGACAGAGATGGACAAGTTCGAGGAGGGAAACAGCCGGTTTGTGGATTCCAAGAAAAAGTCTTATCGATATATGGGAACGTATAACTCCGGGATGGGCGTATTTTCCACGCTGATCACGGTGGGATCTCTTCTGATGGGCGCGTGGCTGATGATGAAAGGGGAACTTTCCGCGGCGGATCTGGTGACCTTCCTTCTTTATATCAATAACTTTACGGAACCGGTCAAAAAACTGGTAAACTTTACAGAACAGTTCCAGAACGGCTACAGCGGTTACGAGCGTTTCGTGGAGATCATGAATATCGCACCGGATATCAAGGACAAAGAGGATGCAAAATCGCTGGATCGGGTGCAGGGAGAGATTCAGTTTGAGGATGTATCTTTCCATTACAGTGAAAATAAAGAAAATGTGCTGTCCCATGTGAATCTGGATGTGAAACCGGGAGAATACGTGGCGTTAGTAGGAAGCAGCGGCGCGGGAAAGACAACGCTCTGTTCACTGATCCCGCGGTTCTACGATGTGACCGGAGGGGCTGTCCGGCTGGACGGCATCGATATCCGGGATGTGAAGTTGAAAGATCTGCGAAGACAGATCGGTATCGTGCAGCAGGATGTTTACCTGTTTGCGGGAACGATCCTCGAAAATATCCGCTACGGAAAACCGGAAGCCACCGACGAGGAAGTGGTAAATGCAGCGATGGCGGCAAATGCTCATGAATTTATCATGAGCCTGCCGGAAGGATACAACACGGACATCGGACAGCGCGGTGTCAAGCTTTCCGGTGGACAAAAACAGCGTCTCTCGATCGCCCGAGTATTCTTAAAGAACCCGCCGGTGCTGATCTTCGACGAGGCGACCTCGGCACTGGATAATGAGAGCGAGAAGATCGTGCAGCATTCTCTGGAACTGCTGGCAAAAGACAGAACCACATTTGTGATCGCCCATCGATTATCTACGATCAGAAATGCTGAGCGGATTCTGGTGCTGACGGAAGACGGCATCGCGGAAGAGGGAACGCATGAGAGTTTGCTGGCACAGGGTGGTATCTATGCGGGATTATATAATATGCAATTCTAATATGTGATTAAAACAGGAAAATGACCGGTACGCGAAAGTCTGCCGGTCATCTTCTGTGTATATCTCCCGTTGACTTGAACGGGGAATATCCTTATAATACACAGTAGTGTGTAAAAATTGTGTAAAGGACGAAAAACAGGCAGTCCCACACAGACAGCAGGAAAGAATGAGGAGATACCGATGAAAAAATGGGAAGAGAATGTCCGGAAAGTAGTTCCCTACGTGCCGGGCGAACAGCCAAAAGTACAGAACCTGATCAAACTGAACACCAACGAGAACCCATATCCGCCGTCACCGAAAGTGGCAGAAGCACTGAAAGCGATCGATGTGGACTGTATGCGTCTGTATCCGGATCCGGCAGCTTCCGTGCTGGTCAAAGGAATCGCTGATTTCTATCAGCTGCAGGAAGACCAGGTATTTGTGGGCGTAGGTTCCGACGATGTGCTGGCAATGATTTTTATGACCTTTTTCAATTCTAAAAAACCGATTCTGTTCCCGGATATTACTTATTCTTTTTATGATGTGTGGGCAGATATGCTTCGGATCCCGTATGAGACGGTTCCGCTGACCGATGATTTTACGATCCGTAAAGAGGACTATTTCCGGGAAAACGGAGGAATTATTTTTCCGAACCCGAACGCTCCGACCGGTGTGGAACTTGGCATGCAGGGTGTGGAAGCAATCATCAAAGCCAACCCGGATGTGATCGTGGTTGTGGATGAAGCCTATGTGGATTTCGGTGCGGCTTCTGCGCTGCCATTGATTGAAAAATACGACAACCTTCTGGTGGTACAGACCTTCTCGAAGTCGAGAGGAATGGCAGGTATGCGTATCGGCTATGCGATGGGCAATCCGGTGCTGATCAAATACCTGAACGATGTCAAATATTCCTTCAATTCCTACACAATGGATCAGACAACCCTGGCGCTTGGCGCAGCTGCGATCTCTGACCGGGCATATTTTGAGGAAACGGTGCATAAAGTGGTGGAGACCAGAGAATGGACCAAGAAGGAACTGGCGAAGCTTGGATTTGTCTTCGGAGACTCCAAAGCGAACTTTATTTTTGCTTCGCATCCGGAGATCCCGGCAGCAGAACTGTTTGCAGCACTTCGGGAAGCCAACATTATCGTGCGTTACTTTAACAAACCGAGAATCGACAATTATCTGCGTATCACGATTGGAACACAGGAAGATATGGAGATGTTAATTAAATTCTTGAAAAATTATAAAAAATAGGAGAAATATATGGAATCACTTGTTACATGGTTTGCCGCAACTTTAGGACCTTATATATCGGAGAAAGCAGTTGTTTTTTTGATTTCGATGATGCCGCTTCTGGAGCTTCGAGGAGGACTGCTTGCCAGCTCCCTTCTGAAAGTATCCGCCGTGCAGGCAATCCCGATCTGTATCATCGGAAATATTTTACCGATTCCGTTCATCCTGCTGTTTATCAAAAAGATCTTCCAGTGGATGAAGAAAGTAAAATGCTTCCGCGGACTGATCATCAAACTGGAAAATCGGGCGATGGGAAGAAGCGACAAGATCCAGCAGTATGAGTTCTGGGGGCTGGTGCTTTTTGTGGGAATCCCGCTTCCGGGAACCGGCGCGTGGACCGGTGCGCTGATCGCGTCTCTGCTCGGCATCGATATCAAAAAATCCTCACTGGCCATTCTGTGCGGAATCGCCATGGCAACCGTGATCATGTATGTGGTATCTTATGTTCTGGTTGGAAATGTTGTGAGTTAAATAAGAAAATGCAATGCAGGCTGTCGCCGGATGTATAGGTCCGGCGGCAGCTTTTTCTACGCGAGCAACGAGTCAAATTCGCGAAGCGTATTTTATCTCGTTCATGCGAACACCGAGTCATACAACACCTTCCACATCCATATAGTAAAGAGAGAACACCGGGGGAACGGGTGCGAAAATATGAAGAAAGGAATGTGGGGCGTGGTGATCCTTGCGCTTGTGCTGATCACCGGGCTGTCCGTTTTTTACTGGGTAGATGTAGGAGAAAAGGTAGTCACGGCAAGTACCAGCGTCAACGGGCAGGAATTCCCCATCTGTTCTGTGGAAACCGGGAAAAAGCAGATTGCCTATACTTTTGAACTGAGTGGAACGAACCAAAAGCAGGAACAGGTAGAGCAGCTGTTGCAGATTTTGAGACAGCAGGAGATTCCGGCGACCTTTTTTGCTACTGCATCCTGGATCGAAAATAACAGAAGTCTGGCGATACAGATCTGCCAGCAGGGGCATGAGATCCAGGGACTGAGCGAACAGGAAGTATGCGTGGAGCAGATGACGGCGAGAGCGTGCCGGAAAGAACTTCAGACGCTCCGGGAGACGATCGGAACTGTCACAGAGGAACCGTGCGTATTTTTCCGGATCCCGGGCGGGGAGTATAATAATGAAGTTCTCCGCACGGTCTACGCCTGTGGAAGCTACCCGGTGGCGTGGAGTATCGACAGTCTGGACTGGAAAGACTACGGGGCAGAGAATCAGGTAAAACAGATGTTACAGACCCATACGCTCCGGGACGGTGAGATTCTCCGCTTCCACGCAGAAGGAGAAAATACCGGAGAAATGGTATCGCTGCTGCATCCACAGCTGAAAGAAGAGGGATATGAGGCGGTAACTGTGTCGCAGATGATTGTAAAAGAGAACTATTCTATGGAAACAGATGGCCGTCAGATCCCGGAAAGTCAAAATAAGGCAATTTTCAGTTAAAATAGAGCATGTTTTTTTCTGCATTATCCAGTATACTAAAGAAAAAGAGAGATAACTGTTCAAATGTAAAGAAATTGGACCGTTATGGAGAATATACTAACGAGTTATGGAGGTAAGAAAACTATGATTCGCAGATACGTGTATGGAAACGTAATCGAAACAGAAGCCGTATTAAACAAACCGGAACAGGAAAACGGCGTACTGCCTTATTTTACCGTGGATGAGCAGGCAATGACCCTGTCTTACACCATGGAAGACAAAGATCAGGTCTATGGTCTGGGTGAAAATGTTCGTGGTATCAACAAAAGAGGCTGGTATTATGAAAGCAAATGCAGCGACGATCCGGAACACAAAGAAGACCGTCACTCCCTGTACGGCGCACACAACTTCCTGGTAGTAGACGGCAAAGAAACTTTTGGTATCTTTGTAGATTACCCGGGAATCATCCGTTTTGATGTGGGATATACCCGTTCCGAAGAACTGGTGATCACAGCATCCGACTGGAACCTGGATGTTTATGTCATTACCGGCGAGAATGTCAAAGATATCGTAAAACAGTTCCGCCATCTGGTAGGACGCAGCTACATTGCACCGAAGTGGGCATTTGGTTTCGGACAGAGCCGCTGGAGCTACATGGACGAAGACGAAGTCCGTGAAGTTGTTAGAAAACACAGAGAACTGGGTATTCCGTTAGACAGCGTATATCTGGATATCGATTATATGGAAAGATACAAAGACTTTACCCTGAACAACGAAACTTTCCCTAATTTCGCAGTATTTAACGAAGAAATGAAAAAAGAACATATCCACCTGGTTCCGATCATCGATGCCGGTGTAAAACAGGAAGAAGGATATGATGTTTACGAAGAAGGTCTGGAAAAAGGATACTTCTGCAAGAAAGAAGACGGATCTCCATTTGTTGCAGCTGTATGGCCTGGAAAAGCACTGTTCCCGGATATGCTGAACAAAGAAGCAAGAGAATGGTTCGGAAATAAATACCAGTTCCTGTTAGATCAGGGCGTGGAAGGTTTCTGGAACGATATGAACGAGCCGGCAATCTTCTATACCGAAGATCGTCTGAAAAACGTTCTGGAAGAACTGGACAAATTCAAAGGACAGAACCTGGATATGGACAAATACAACGAGTTCAACGGTCTGGTACGTAGCTTGTCCAACAATACGGAAGATTATAAAGTATTCTATCACAACATGAACGGTGAAAAGATCCGTCACGACAGAGTACATAACCTGTTTGGATATAACATGACACGAGCAGCAGGAGAAGCGTTCGAACGCCTGGAGCCGGACAAACGAATCCTGATGTACTCCCGTTCCTCCTATATCGGCATGCACCGTTACGGTGGAATCTGGCAGGGTGATAACAAATCCTGGTGGTCACATATCCTGCTGAACCTGAAGATGATGCCATCCCTGAACATGTGTGGTTTCCTGTATACAGGAGCTGACCTTGGCGGATTTGGCGCTGACACCACCGAAGATCTGGTACTGAGATGGCTGGAACTGGGAATCTTCACTCCACTGATGAGAAACCATTCCGCTATGGGAACCCGTGTACAGGAAGCATACCGCTTTGAGAAAATCGATGGATTCCGCCATATCATCAGCATGCGTTACAAATTACTGCCGTATCTGTACAGCGAATACATGAAAGCTGTTTTAAGAGACGAGATGATGTTCCGTCCGCTGGCTTTCGATTATCCGGAAGACAGGCGTGCTGTCAAAGTAGAAGATCAGCTGTTACTGGGTGACGGTATGATGATTGCACCGGTATATGAGCAGAACGCAGAAGGCCGTTATGTATACCTGCCGGAGCGCATGAAACTGGTTCGTTTCAAAGAAGATGGAACAAAAGAAGAAGAGATCCTGGAGAAGGGCGATCACTATGTAGAAGTAGCTCTGACCGATGTCATCTTCTTCATCCGCCCGGATCACCTGATCCCGATGGCAAAAGGTGGTCAGTGCGTAGAAGAAGTAGACTTCGATCATCCGGAGTGCATCGGCTTCGTAGAAAATGCTGCTGAGTACGAATACTACAACGATAACGGATATGAGAAAGATTACGAAAATCCGGCTCACATCACCGTTTTTCGTATGGAAGCAGAGAAATAAAACACATATTACTGTGAAAGAAAAATGATTCAGACATATTAAAAAAGCCAGCAGGGGAAATTGCTTACGATTCCTCTGCTGGTCTTTTTTAGAAGTTTACCTGTTCTTATAGAAGTTGTCAGGAACTCGAGCGAGTACGGATTTGACTCGTTGACGGCGTAAAAAATATGCCCCGGAGGGATCCAAATCTGGTCCTTCAGGGCATATTTTTTATGTCGTTTATTTTACTTTCCGAGATTAGATAATAATTGTAATTACACGGATAATAAACAATGCGCATACGATATACATAACCGGATGGATCTTTTTCAGCTGACCGGTGCATACTTTAATGATGAACCATGCCAGAACACCGAACATGATACCGTTTGCGATAGAATACGTAAGAGGCATCATCAGGAATGCCAGATATCCGCCGACAGCATCTGCCAGATCACCGTCGAATTCCATTTTCTTGATGGAAGAAGCCATGAAGAAACCAACGATTACCAGAGCCGGAGCTGTGGCAAAGCTTGGAATGGCAAGGAAGATCGGTGACAGGAACAGTGCAACGAGGAACAGGATACCGGTTGTCATAGCGGTCAGACCGGTTTTTCCACCTTCCGCAACACCTGAACTAGACTCTACGAAACTGGTAACTGTGGAAGTACCAAGCATAGAACCTGCTACCGTACCGATAGCATCTGCCATCAGGACACGGCCTACGCGAGGGAGATTACCGTCCTCATCCAGCAGATCAGCTTTTTCAGCAACACCGATAACAGTACCGATGGTATCGAACATATCTACAAACAGGAATGAGAATACGATAACAACGAACTCAGATACATGAGAACCGATCCATGCAAAATCAAATTTGCAGAAAGTTGATGAGATGGACGGCGGGATGAAGGAAGAAGCACTCAGAGACGGAATCAGAGAGGCTGCACCAGCATCCGGATCTACGACATACCAGCCTGTCAGCTGAGCGATGATACCCAGGATCCAGGTGATCAGGATACCCCAGAGAATAGATCCTTTTACATTATAGTGATTCATCACAGCAATCACCAGGATACCGATCAGGCACAGAGCAACTTCCGGTCTTCCGAAGTTACCAAGTGCAACCAGTGTGGAGTCGTCAGACACGACAACACCGGCACCCTTCAGACCAACAAATGCGATAAACAGACCGATACCGGATGTAATACCGTATTTCAGGTTCTCAGGGATTGCGTTGACGATCGTTTCACGCAATTTGAAAAATGAAAGAATAATGAAAATGATACCCTCTACCAGTACAGCAGCCAGCGCAATCTTCCACGGATCTTCGATTCCGTTCAGCTGTCCGAGACATACTGTATAAGCAAAGTAAGCATTCAGTCCCATACCTGCTGACAGTGCGATCGGATAATTTGCCCAGAACGCCATAATAAAAGTCGCCAGTGCGGATGCCAGTGCGGTAGCTGTGAAAACTGCGCCGCTGTCCATTCCGGAAGCACTCAACATGTTAGGGTTAACTGCGAGAATATACGCCATGGTAAGAAATGTGGTAATACCTGCCATCACTTCTGTTTTTACCGTGGTGTTATGCTCTTTCAGTTTAAAGAGTTTTTCCATGGTTTTTCCCTCCCTTAAAGATTAAATGGTAAAACGAGTCAAAACATGCTTTGCGAGTTTTGCTCGTTATCGCGGCAGTCGTCAAGGTCTCGTGCAAGCACGGACTTTGACTCGTTGCTCGCGTAAATAAAAACTCCATTACGATTGTAATGGATTTCTTCCCGGTTTGTCAACGCGGACTTCCCAAAAAGACGGCAATACGCTATAATAAAATAACTGTAAATAAAATAGGTAATGTAAGCGGCTAAAGAAAGTGAGGAAATTCTATGAAATTTACGAAAATGCAGGGTATCGGAAATGATTATGTATATGTAAACTGTTTCAAAGAAACCGTGGAGGATCCGAAGACAACAGCAATCAAAGTCAGCGACCGTCATTTCGGAATCGGCTCCGACGGACTGATCCTGATCAAACCATCCGAGGTAGCAGACTTTCAGATGGATATGTACAACGCCGACGGTTCCCGCGGAGCGATGTGTGGAAACGGCATCCGTTGTGTGGCAAAATACGTGTATGATTACGGTCTGACAGATAAAACATTCATCTCTGTGGAGACAGCAAGCGGTATCAAATATCTGGATCTGACCGTGGAAAATGGAAAAGTGGCACTGGTAAAAGTAAATATGGGCGCTCCAATCCTCGAAGCCAAAAAAATCCCGGTAGTTTCCGAAAAAGAGCAGGTGATCAATGAGCCTCTCCTGGTAGACGGAAAAGAATACCGCATCACCGGCGTATCGATGGGAAATCCGCATGCGATCACCTACATTGACGATGTAAAAGGATTAGACATCGAAAAAATCGGCCCGAAGTTTGAGTTCCATCCGGCTTTTCCTGACAGGGTAAATACAGAATTTGTGAAGGTGCTGGATGATCATACCGTAGAAATGCGGGTGTGGGAACGTGGTTCCGGAGAGACACTGGCATGTGGAACAGGTGCCTGTGCGGTAGCTGTGGCTTCGATTCTGAACGGATATGTGAAAGAAGAGGAAGTGACAGTGAAACTGCTCGGCGGGGATCTGAAGATTTACTGGGATCGGGAAGAAAACCTGGTATACATGACCGGGCCGGCGGCGGTTGTGTTTGATGGGGAGATTGAACTTTAAAAGAGAATAGGTGTTGCTAAAGCGGACGGGAGCGACTGGATTTTCCAGCCGATCCCTCTCGCGTCCCTTTGGGAGAATAAATCTTACAGCAGTGGAATATTATATTTTTCAGCTGTTTTCACCGTCTCCGCCGGCCATAACGAACAGTGAACCTCTCCGATATGAGCCTTCCGCAGATAAAACATACAGATACGAGACTGTCCGATACCGCCACCAATCGTAAATGGCAGCTCATCATTCAAAATAGCCTTCTGGAAATCCAGTTCTGCGCGTTCCTCGCAGCCACAAACCTCCAGCTGATGCTTCAGGGCAGCTGCATCTACACGGATACCCATGGAAGAAAGCTCCAGGGCGATATCCAGAACCGGATAATAAACGATGATATCACCGTTTAACTCCCAGTCATCATAGTCCGGTGCACGGCCGTCGTGTGGTTCGCCGGATGCCAGCATTTTACCGATCTGCATGATAAACACAGCACCCTTTTCCTTTACGATCTTATACTCCCGATCCTTAGGAGAAAGACCCGGATACATATCCTCAAGTTCCTGAGAAGTGATAAAGAAAATATCCTTCGGAAGAATCTCTTCGATATAATCATACTGAATCGCCATGTATTTTTCTGTCTTCTTCAGAGCAGAATAAACCGTGCGGACAACATCCTTTAACGTATCCACATTACGCTCTTCGCGTGTGATAATCTTTTCCCAGTCCCACTGATCCACATAGATCGAGTGAATATTATCGGTATCCTCATCACGACGGATCGCAACCATATCGGTATACAGACCTTCGCCGTGTGCAAAACCATATTTTTTCAGCGCATAACGTTTCCATTTTGCAAGAGAATGTACGATCTCAGCATCCTGCTCCGGCGACTCCTTGATGTCGAAGGTAACCGGGCGTTCTACGCCGTTCAGATTATCATTCAGACCGGATGACGGATCTACAAAAAGCGGTGCGGACACACGCAGCAGATTCAGTCGGTCAGAAAGGGTTTTCTGAAAAAAATCTTTCACTGTTTTGATACCAACCTGAGTATCGTGAAGCGATAATGCAGGCTGATAATTTTCCGGAATAATAAAATGTTCCATAACAATCCTCCTCAAATTTGAAAGGCATCCAGCTAAGAATCACGGCAGACACCAACAACTCTTTACCCGTATACCCCGGTATTATGGTAATATTATAGCAGAAAACCCCCCGAATACAACAATTGATTTTGCTATACCCATGCCAAAACATTTCGCGGGATATTACCAGTGAACAGTAACCGGAATATCGCGTATGCACAGTAAGGATCAATTCTGCCTTGTAACTTAACATCAATTGTGCTACTGTAGTAAGCAGAGTACGTTTGGGAAGGTCGGGAAACGGGATGGAACAGGAAAAAATACTTGTGGTTCTTCCTGTAAAAGAAGAACATAAAGAACGAATCCAAAATGCAGCACCGGACGCAAAGACAACTTACTGCCTGGAAGCAGAGGTGACAAAAGAACAGGTGCAGGATGCAAATATTATTATCGGAAATGTGAAACCGGAATTCTTAAAAGATTCTCGGAATCTGCGCTGGATACAGTTAAATAACGCCGGAACAGAAGGATTTTGTGTACCGGGTATTCTGCCAAAACAGGCACAGCTGACCAATGCAACCGGAGCGTATGGAATGGCGATCTCCGAGCATCTGATTGCGATGCTGTTTGCGCTCCAGAAACGCCTGGATATTTACCAGAACCAGCAAAAAGACCACCACTGGGAGAAACAGACCCATATGATGGTTACAGAGGGAAGCCATGTTCTGGTGATCGGCCTTGGAGATATCGGAACGACATTTGCAAGAAAAATGAAAGTACTGGGTGCACATGTGACCGGCATCAGAAGGAGCCAGAAACCAAAACCGGAGTACGTGGATGCACAATACACAATGGAAGCCCTGCCGGAACTGTTGCCGCAGGCAGATATCGTGGCAATGAGCCTTCCGGGATACAGCGATACCAAAGGTGTGATTGGAGAAAAAGAATTACAGTTGATGAAATCGAACGCAATTTTGTTAAATGTAGGTCGCGGAACCGCCATCGACAGTCTGGCACTTGCGAAAGCACTGCAGGGGCGAAGTATTTACGGCGCAGGTCTGGACGTCACCGATCCGGAACCACTTCCGGAAGATCACCCGCTGTGGGATGCTCCGCACTGTATCATTACCCCACATGTGTCCGGTGGATATGCACTGCCGGAGACACTCGAGAAGATTCTGAATCTTTCGATTGAGAACCTGGAACGTTACGAAAAAGGCGAAGCCCTTCACAATATCATTGACTTTTCCACTGGATATGTGAAACGGTAAGACAGGCGTTCGGAAAATTGCATAAAAAATAAAACAAAAAAAGAGAAGAATTTTCAGGGTTCTTCTCTTTCCTTTTGCAGATAATCGTGCTATACTGTTGTCTACAAAATGTTGTTTTGAAAATCAGAAAAAACACTATATATAGTAGCAAGGAGTGGAAACAATGGTATATATTATCAAGAAGGACGGCACAAAAGAAGAGTTCGATGCCAATAAGATCAAGCGTGCGGTCAATAAATCGGCAGGTCGTGTCATGTATCGTTTTACCGATGACGAGATCAATTTTATCTGTAAATATGCGACCGACCGTGCAGAAGCCATGTCCAGAGAACGCAAGGGCGGAAAGATCATGATCCAGGATATGCACAACATCGTGGAGGGCGCTCTGGAACAGGTGAACCCGGCAGTAGCAAAAAGCTATCGTGATTACCGGAATTATAAAGTAGACTTTATTCATATGATGGACGAAGTCTACACGAAAAGCCAGTCCATCCGTTATATCGGAGATAAGAGCAACGCCAACACCGACAGTGCACTGGTAGCAACAAAACGAAGTCTGATCTTTAACGAGCTGAACAAAGAGTTATACAGAAAATTCTTTATGAACCGGAACGAACTGCAGGCATGCAAAGATGGTTATATTTACATCCACGATCAGTCTGCGCGTCTGGATACAATGAACTGCTGTCTGTTTGATGTGGGATCTGTTCTGCGTGGTGGATTTGAGATGGGAAATGTCTGGTACAACGAGCCGAAGACATTGGATACCGCATTTGACGTTATGGGTGATATCATCCTCAGCACCGCAGCACAGCAGTACGGCGGATTTACCGTACCGGAAGTAGACAAGATCCTGTCTCCGTATGCACAGAAAAGCTATAACAAATATTATGAAGAATTCCTGAAATATTCCGATCCGTCCTGGGAAGGAAGAGAAGAAAAGGGTCGTGTATATGCCTGGGAAAAAGTCTGCCGTGACTGTGATCAGGGATGGCAGGGAATTGAATATAAATTAAATACCGTTGGTTCCTCCCGTGGCGACTATCCGTTTGTTACTGTGACACTGGGACTGGGAACGGGAAGATTTGAAAAAATGATCTCAAAATCTCTGCTGAAAGTCCATATGGGCGGACAGGGAAAAGCCGGACATAAAAAACCGGTACTGTTCCCGAAGATTGTGTTCCTGTATGATGAAGAGATCCATGGAGATGGAAAAGAATGTGAAGATGTCTTTGAGGCAGGTGTTGCCTGCTCTGCAAAAACCATGTATCCGGACTGGCTGTCTATGAGTGGCCAGGGATATATTTCCAGCATGTACAAAAAATATAAAAAAGTAATCAGCCCGATGGGGTGTCGTGCCTTCTTAAGTCCGTGGTATGAGCGTGGCGGTATGGAACCGGCAGATGAAAACGATGTGCCTGTCTTTGTCGGTCGTTTCAACATCGGTGCGGTCAGCCTGCATCTTCCGATGATCCTGGCAAAAGCCCGTGCAGAGAACACAGATTTTTATGAAGTTCTGGATTTCTATCTGGAGATGATCCGCGGACTGCATAAGAGAACATACGATTACCTTGGTGAGATGCGTGCTTCCACGAATCCGCTGGCATACTGTGAGGGCGGTTTCTACGGAGGCCATCTGAAACCATCCGATAAAATCCGTCCGTTACTCCGTCCGATGACAGCCTCCTTCGGTATCACAGCACTGAACGAACTGCAGGAACTTTACAATGGTAAATCCATTGCCGAAGACGGAGAATTTGCACTGGAAGTGCTTCGTTATATCAATGATAAGATTAATGTATACAAAAAAGAGGATCAGATCCTGTATGCAATTTACGGAACACCGGCTGAGAGCCTTTGCGGTCTGCAGGTAGAGCAGTTCCGCAAGATGTACGGTATCGTGCGCGGGGTATCCGACCGTCCGTATGTGAGCAATAGTTTCCACTGCCACGTAACTGAGGACATCACCCCGATCCAGAAACAGGATCTGGAAGGAAGATTCTGGGAACTGTGCAACGGTGGTAAGATCCAATATGTCAGATATCCGATTTCCTACAATGTACATGCTATAAAAGCACTGATCCGTCGGGCGATGAATCTGGGTTATTATGAGGGTGTGAATCTGTCGCTGGCATACTGCGACGATTGCGGACATCAGGAGCTCGAGATGGATGTCTGCCCGGTCTGCGGTTCCAGAAACCTGACCAAGATCGACCGTATGAACGGATACCTGTCCTACAGCCGTGTGCACGGAGATACCCGTCTGAACGATGCCAAGATGGCGGAGATCGCAGACAGAAAGTCAATGTAAAAACATCAGAAATAATAATATAGAAATAATATAATAAGAAGAAATCCGTAAAATTCTGAACAGAAATCAGTTGTTTTACGGATTTTTTCTTTGTATTTGCAACCTGGTGCCTGACAGTATCCAAAGAAGGGCAGGGAGGAATAAATTCTGCGCATCACGAAGCGCGTTACAGGAAACGGAGTGCACAATAACAACAAATATACAGAAAACAAAAGGTGTATCTGTGAAGTATATAGACAAAATTCACAGGATTCTTTATACTTGATATAGATGTGTAGACAGGAGGATATCAGTATGGGGGAAAAGAAGGTACAGCTTCAGAGAGGAGACAATATACATGGGTAGAAAAAGAAAACCAAAGATGGAATACCGTTATTATGAAATTCCGGCAGGAAGTCCGGTGCTTGCTCTTTTGGGGGATAAATGGGTGCAGAATTACGGAAGGGAGGTTGATTACCTGCATTTTCACAATCATCTGGAAGTTGGATTTTGCTATTATGGGGAAGGTACCGTTACTTTTAAAGAAGAAGACATTCCCTTTGACAGCAATATGTTTACAGTGGTACCGAAGAACTTTCCTCATACTACAAACTCTACGGGAGACAGTCTCAGTTACTGGGAGTGGCTGTTTATTGATGCGGACAAATTTCTGAGGGAAGTTTATAAAGACAATCCCAGGATGGCACAGAAAGTGATCGATCGGGTGAATAAAAGAGCACATTTTGTGCGTGTTCAGGATAAACCCCAGATCGGAGCACTGGTGCAGCAGATCATTGTATGCATGCGGGAACGAAAGGAATTCTATCTGGAAGAAGTGAAAGGACTGACCCTGGCTTTTCTTTTGCAGGTGGCAAGGTGGAATCGGGAGGAAGCGGAAAAGACAGAATTCGAGACAGGAATCACCAGTCTGATCACACCGGCGATTAGCTATATCAGCGAATATTGTGACCGTCCGATCAAGGTGGAGGAACTGGCTGCGATGTGCCATATCAGTGAAACACATCTGCGGAGGGTATTTCATGACTGTATGCAGATGTCACCTGTTGAATATATTAATTCGGTTCGAATTCGCACAGCTTGTAGGGAACTGAAGCGTACAAACGATACGGTGGGAGATATTGCCGTACGATGTGGATTCACCACGTTGTCCACGTTTAACAGGAATTTTCACAGGATTATGGGCATTTCACCACAACAGTGGAGAAAAGATCCAGAGCATTATGAACGTGAATTGTTGAATTATAATATAAAAGCCGAAAAAGGATGGTGAAAATCGTCAAAAACACCTTAAATGGTTGAAAATGCATAAAATCCTGTTAAATATGAGTACACATGCAGAAAAAGTATGGTATAATGTGTACATAATGATTCACAGAAAGTTCAAAAACTGTACACATTCACTAATGGGAAAAGCGAGTGAGAGATGCCGGTTTTTGGCAGGGTGAATAAATACATATCAGGAGGATATACATTTATGAAAAGAAAAATTGTAGCAGTTGTATTAGCTTCCACAATGGTATTCGGAATGACAGCTTGTGGCTCTTCAGGAGCAAGCGATTCCTCAAACACAGGAAGTGACGCAGCAACAGACAACACAGCAACAGATGACGGTTCAGAAGATGCAAACGTTACAGAAGGAAGTTCTGATGATGAAAACACACTGACCGTTTGGACATGGGATCCGAACTTCAACATCTATGCAATTGAAAAAGCAGCAGAGATCTATGCAAAAGATCATCCTGGATTCAAAGTAGATGTAAGCGAGATCAAATCCGACGATATCGAAACAAGACTGACAACAGCTGTTTCTGCAGGAGACCTGAGCACACTGCCTGACATTTTCCTGATGCAGGATAACTCCTTCCAGAAATATGCTACCAACTATCCGGACATCTTCACAGACCTGACAGATTCCGGAATCGACTTCAGCCAGTTCTCACAGGCGAAAGTTGCTTACTCCACACTGGATGGTAAGAACTATGGTGTCCCGTTTGATAACGGTGCTGTTATCGAGTGTCTGCGTACCGATATGCTGGAACAGGCAGGATACACAATTGATGATTTTACAGACATTACATGGTCTGATTTCATGGAAAAAGCAAAAGTTGTAAAAGAGAAAACCGGACAGCCGATCCTGACATCTCAGGCTGGTTCACCTGACCTGGTAATGGAGATGCTGCAGTCCTGTGGTGAATCTCTCTTCAATGAAGACGGATCTGTTAATATCAAAGATAACAAAGCTCTGAAACCAATCCTGGAGATCTATCAGCAGATGGTTGCAGACGGAACATTAGTAGAAGTTACTGACTGGGATCAGTACATTGCATCTATCAACAACAGTACAGTAGCTGGTGTTATCAACGGATGCTGGATCATGGCTTCTATCGTAGCTAACGATGATCAGTCCGGACAGTGGGCAATCACAAATATGCCGAAACTGGATGGCGTTGACGGAGCTACTAACTACTCCAATAACGGTGGTTCTTCATGGGTAATCAGCTCTAACTGCCAGAAACAGGATCTTGCAATTGACTTTATGAAATCCACATTTGCCGGAAGCACAGATCTGTACGATGACATCATCTCCAAAGGAGCTCTGGCAACATGGGCACCAGCTGGCGATACAGATGTATATGCTCAGCCTGTAGAATTCTTCAGCAATGAAGCAGTTTATGCTAAAATCGTAGATTTTGCTACAAAGACTCCTTCCAATATCACTGGTCCATTCTACTATGATGCTCGTGATGCTGTAGGTGTTGCACTGTCCAATATCATCCAGAGTGGTGCAGATATGGACGATGAAATTGCAACCGCACAGGATACTGTAGAATTTAATATGGGTGGCTGATTCAGCTGAACAGTTAAAAACCAAGAAGTGAAAAATAAATAAGAAGAGGGTCTGCTTCGAAAAAAGCGGAGCAGACCCTCTTCTTTCTAAGAAATCTCCAAAAGAAAGGAAGGATGGATTTCATGAGCAATCAGAAGAAAAAAGGATTGACACTGGCAAAGAAACACAACCTGACCGGTTGGGCATTCTTACTTCCTGCAACCCTGTTGATTGGCTGGATGAGTTTTTATCCGATGATTCGGGCGTTCATCCTGTCATTACAGACGGGCATGGGTGTAAACCTGAGCTTTAATGGCTTTGCAAACTATGCACGTATTTTAAAAGACCCAACGTTTAAACAGACATTATTTAACACATTCTTCTACCTGATCGTTCAGGTGCCGATTATGCTGGTGCTGGCGCTGATGTTTGCATCTATGCTGAACAACAAGGATCTGAGGTTTAAGGGCCTGTTCCGTACATGTATTTTCTTACCATGTGCGACATCTCTGGTTTCTTACGCTATGATCTTCCGTTCTCTGTTTGCAAATGATGGTTTCATTAACATGGTTCTGCGTAATTTGGGTATGTCACCGATCATGTGGTTTGGTAATGCATGGACAGCCCGTGCCGTTATCATCATCGCGCTGGTATGGAGATGGACAGGCTACAACATGGTATTCTATCTGTCCGGTCTGCAGAATATTGAATATTCTGTATACGAAGCGGCAAAGATCGATGGGGCGAGCCCGATGCAGTCATTCTTCAAGATTACTGTACCACTTCTGAAACCGACCATTCTGCTGACAGCCATTACATCTACGAATGGTACCCTGCAGCTGTTTGATGAGTCCCTGAACCTGACAAACGGTGGTCCTGGTAAATCTACTATGACAATGTCTCATTATATTTACAACATCTCCTTTAAGCAGAGCCCGAACTTCGGTTATGCTGCGGCAATGTCTATCCTGATCCTGATTATGGTTGCTATTCTGGCAATACTTCAGATGAAAGTAGGTGACGAACGATAATGGGTAAAGGTAAAAAATTCTTCATGTATCTTATACTGTCAATCGCGTCAATTGTTTCTGTATTTCCACTGTACTATATGTTCTGTGCATCTACAAACAAGAGCGTTGACGTTATCGCCGGCAAACTGATTCCGGGAACGTATCTGATTGAAAACTACAAAGCACTGATTGCAAACCAGAATCTGGGACTGGCACTGTGGAATTCCTTCCGAAATGCAACAGTACTGACTGTCCTGTGTCTACTGATTTGTTCCATCGCCGGTTATGGCTTTGAGATCTATCACGACAAAGGAAAAGATGTTGTGTTCACCATCCTGCTGACGGCTATGATGATTCCTTTTGCAGCCATCATGATTCCGATGTTCCGTATGTTTTCTACTCTGAAAATGGTAAATACTATGGGTGCATTCATGCTTCCATCCATTGCAACACCGTTCATGATCATGATGTTCCGTCAGGCATCCAGATCCTTCCCTCATGATATCATTGAGGCAGCAAGAATCGATGGTCTGAGTGAAGTTGGTATCTTCTTCCGTATGTTCATTCCTACCATGAAATCCACATACGCAGCAGCTATCATCATCACATTCATGGGTGCATGGAATAACTATCTGTGGCCAAAGGTAATTCTGCAGAATAAAGATGCGATCACCATGCCGATGCTGGTTTCTAACCTGTTAAGTGGTTACACCGTAGATTACGGTATGCTGATGTTGGGTGTATTTATCTGTACCATTCCTACAGCAATTATCTTCTTTGCTTTCCAGAAGAGCTTTACAGAAGGTATCACAGGTGCTGTTAAATAATAAAAAAGTAGCTGTGCATATGCTAAAGGGTTATGTATAAGTAAATTGAGGCGGATATTTATAATATATGAATATCCGCCTGTTTTTTAGCAAAGATTGAAAAATAGGAGGAAAAAAGAATGGGTACTTTCAATTACGATTTAGTAAAAGATCCTACTTATTTTAACGACAACCGTGTGGCTGCTCATTCAGACCACAGATATTACGCTTCTGTGGAAGCGATGGAACAGGAGGTGGATAACTTCCGTCACAGCCTGAATGGACTGTGGAAATTCCATTACGCAAAAAATTACAACTCTACGATCCCGGGATTTGAGAAAACAGAATATTGTTGCAAATCATGGGATGATATCCGTGTACCGGCTCATATTCAGATGGAGGGATATGATGTACCGCAGTATGCAAATGTACAGTACCCGTGGGAAGGAAGAGAAGAAGTAGAACCGGGTCAGATTCCGGAGAGATTCAATCCGGTTGCTTCTTATGTGAAATATTTTGAAGTTCCGGAAGAGATGGAAGGCAAAAAAGTATTTATCTCTTTCCAGGGTGCAGAAAGTGGTATCGCTGTATGGCTGAACGGTAACTTTGTAGGATACAGTGAAGATACCTTTACACCGTCCGAATTCGAACTGACTCCTTATCTGAAAGAAGGAGAAAACAAACTGGCAGCACAGGTCTTCAAATGGACCAGCAGCAGCTGGTGTGAGGACCAGGATTTCTTCCGTTTCTCCGGAATCTATCGTGATGTCTATCTGTATGCGATCCCGGAAGTCCATGTATCTGATGTGAAGATCCAGACACTTCTGGACGATACTTTCACCAAAGCGGATCTGGTGATCGATACCAAAGCAACAAAAGCCGGAAAAGTAAAAATTACATTATCCAAAGACGGAAAAGAACTGCAGAGTGTAGAAGAGACACTGGCAGAGGAGTCTCAGTATGTGATGAAAATGGAGAATCCTGAACTGTGGTCTGCAGAATCTCCTGTATTATATGATCTGTTGCTGGAAGTAATGGATGAGAACGGACAGGTAACAGAAGTGATCCCTCAGAGAGTGGGCTTCCGTCGTTTTGAGATGAAAGATTCCATCATGATGCTGAACGGCAAGAGAATCGTCTTCAAAGGTGTAAACCGTCACGAATTCAGTTCTGTATCCGGCCGTGTGGTATCCAGAGAAGAACTGATCAAAGACCTGGTAACCATGAAACAGAACAATATCAATGCCATCCGTACCTGTCATTATCCGGATGCAGTCGGAATCTATGAAATGTGTGATGAATACGGTATCTACATGATCGCAGAGTGTAACATGGAGAGCCACGGAAGCTGGGACATCAGCGCAGAACAGACCGGTGACTTCAGCAAAGTCGTACCATGTGACCGTCCGGAATGGATGGATATGATGCTTGATCGTGTTAACTCTATGTATCAGAGAGATAAGAACCATCCTGCGATCCTGATCTGGTCCTGTGGTAATGAATCTTTTGGCGGAAAAGTAATCTACGAGATGTCACAGCTGTATCGTAAGATGGATCCAAACCGCCTGGTACACTATGAAGGTGTCTGCCATGACAGAAGATACAACGATACCAGTGATATGGAAAGCCAGATGTATCCGTCTGTAGAAGCTATCCAGGAATTCCTGAAAAAAGACAGAAGCAAACCATTTATCTGCTGCGAGTACACGCATGCAATGGGTAACTCCTGCGGTGGTATGCACAAATACACAGATCTGACCGATACCGAGCCGTCCTACCAGGGTGGATTTATCTGGGATTACATCGATCAGTCCATCTACAAAAAAGACCGTTACGGAAAAGAATTCCAGGCATACGGCGGTGACTTCAATGATCGTCCATGCGACTACAACTTCAGCGGAAACGGTATCGCATACGGTGGAGAAAGAGACGCATCTCCCAAGATGCAGGATGTGAAATACAATTACCAGAACATCAGCGTAAAAGTAGACAAAGATCAGGCAACAATCATCAATAAAAACCTGTTTATCAATACCGACACCTATGATTGCTTTGTAGTTCTTGCAAAAGACGGCAAAGAGATCAAAGAAGTTCCGATGGAGACACATGTAGCTGCGTTAAGCGAAGAGACCGTAACCCTGCCGATTCCGGTACAGACACTGCCGGGTGAGTATGCAGTGACCGTATCCTTCCGTCTGAAAGAAGATACCGTATGGGCAAAACGTGGTCATGAAGTGGCATTCGGACAGGGTGTTTACAAAGTAGAAGCACCTGCAAAAGCTGTAAAACCTGCAAGATTTGAAGTGATCAGATCCGGTCATGACTTTGGGGTTCGCGGTGAAAACTTCGATGTGCTCTTCTCTTACCTGAATGGCGGTCTTGCTTCTTACCGTTACGGTGGAGTGGAAATGATCCAGATGATTCCAAGACCAAACTTCTGGCGTGCACCGGTTGACAACGATAACGGAAGTCTGATGCAGATGCGCTGTGGACAGTGGAAACTGGCATCCATGTATCTGTCTCACAAATATCCGACCGGTGGACATTATCCGGGAATGCATATTCCTGAAATCGAAGTCCTGGATGACAGCGCAAAGATTACATTTACTTATGCGATGCCAACAACTCCGGCAACTGAGTGTAAACTGAGCTATCAGGTATACGGTGACGGAAGCATCCGCACCACACTGACTTATGATCCGGTAGAGGGTCTGGGTGATATGCCGGAATTCGGTGTTATGTTCAAGTTCGATGCAGATTATGACAATGTGACCTGGTACGGCATGGGACCGGAAGAAACTTATGTGGACAGATGCGAAGGCGCAAAACTGGGTATCTACAAGAACAAAGTAGAAGATAATATGGCAAAATACATGGTTCCGCAGGAATGTGGAAACAAGGTTGGTGTACGTTGGGCATCCGTAACAGATCGAAAAGGCAGAGGAATGCTGTTTACCGGTGATGCTATGGAATTCTCCGCACTGCCATATACACCACACGAGATGGAAAATGCGATGCATCCATTTGAGCTGCCACAGGTACACTACACGGTAGTACGTGTATCCAAACAGCAGATGGGTATTGCCGGAGACGACAGCTGGGGAGCAAAACCACTTCCGGAATACCTGATCAAAACCGATGAAAAGATGGAATTTACATTCACATTCAAAGGAATCTGATGAAACCTATAAATAAATAATTAAATGAAAGGAAGTAACTTTTCAGTAGTCACTATCCCGCGAGATGTTTTGACATGAATATGTCAAAATCTCGAGACATACAAGCAAAAATGCCATCACCGAAGGTGAGTTCAAATGCATTTTTGCTCGTAACTGTGAAGGCACTGAACAGTTACGAAAGGAAAAGCCTTTCTCCTTGATGTGAAAGGAGAAAGGCTTTTTTGATAAGACAGGAGAAGAACTTATGGCAAGAGAAGTAAATTTTGGAAAAATGCTCCACGGTGGAGATTACAATCCGGAACAGTGGCTTCACAGCCCGGAGATTCTGGAAAAAGACATCGAATATTTTAAAAAAGCGAAAATCAATGAAGTATCCCTGGGTATATTTTCCTGGGCAGTACTCGAACCGGTAGAGGGAGAATTTCATTTTGAATGGATGGAACAGATCATTGACCGTCTGTATGAAAATGGTATTTCTACAATTCTTGCCACCCCGACCGGAGCAAGACCAAGATGGATGGCACAGAAGTATCCTGAGGTACTTCGTGTAGATGCCAGCCGTCACAGAAATCTGTATGGAGAAAGACATAACCACTGTTATACATCTCCGGTATACAGAGAAAAGACAAGAATTATGAATACAAAACTGGCGGAAAAATTCAAAGACCATCCGGGTGTGATCGCCTGGCATATTTCCAATGAATATGGAGGAGAGTGTCATTGCCCGTTGTGTCAGGCAGCCTTTAAAAACTGGCTGAAAGACAAATATCAGACAGTAGATAAGATGAACCGGGCATGGGCAACCACATTCTGGAGTCACCGGTATAACGATTTTGATCAGGTTGACAGTCCGTCCCCAAGAGGAGACAGCTCTCTTCACGGTCTGAACCTGGACTGGAAAAGGTTTGTAACAGATCAGACTGTGGACTTTGTGAAATGGGAGATCCAGGCTCTTAGGGATGCAGGATCCGACAAACCGACGACTATCAATATGATGTACAATTTCCAGGGATTAAACTACCACAAATTTGCAGATGTGGTGGATTTTGTATCCTGGGATAATTATCCACAGTGGCATAAGAAAGAAGAATACCTGACAGCTATGGATAATGGTATGCAGCATGATATTATGCGAAGCATTCAGAAAAAACCATTTTTGCTGATGGAGAACTGCCCATCGGCGACCAACTGGCAGTCCGTAAGCAAATTAAAGAAACCGGGAATGCTTCATGCGGCTTCCATGCAGGCTGTTGCCCACGGATCCGACAGCATTCTGTATTTCCAGCTTCGACAGAGCCAGGGTTCCTCTGAGAAATTCCATGGTGCAGTGATCGATCATTATGGCAAAGATGATACCAGAGTATTTAGAGAAGTTACAGAAGTGGGTGAAAGCCTGGAAAAACTTCAGGAAGTTACCGGAGCGAAGAACCCGGCACAGGTGGCTGTGGTATATGACTGGGAGAACCGCTGGGCAATGGAAGACGCCCAGGGACCAAGAAATAAAGGACTGTTCTATAAGGAAACCGTAGAAAAATCCTATTACGCATTCCGCAAACAGGGACTGAATGTGGATATGATCGATATGGAGCAGGAGCTGGATGGTTATAAAGTAGTAGCAGCACCTATGCTTTATATGTTCCGGGCAGGATTTGAAGAGAAGGTTCGTAAATACGTAGAAAATGGTGGAACCTTTATCCTGACTTACTGGTCCGGTATCGTAGACAGTACCGATCTGTGTTTCCTGGAGGGAACTCCCCATGGACTGATGGATGTGATGGGACTTCGCAGTACAGAGATTGACGGTTTGTACGATGGGGAATATAATAGAGGAGTACCGGTGAGGGGAAATGAGTTGTGCCTGACGAAAACCTATACCTGTAATCATCTTTGTGAACTGGTTAAGACTTCTACTGCACAGCCTCTGATGACCTACGAAACCGATTTTTATGCCGGTATGCCGGCACTTACCGTGAACCTTTTCGGAAAAGGAAAAGCATACCATGTCTGTGCAGACTTTGAACAGGGATTTTATGATGAAGTTTATCGTAAGATTGCAAAAGAAGCAGGCGTAAAACGTGTAGTTGCCCACATCCCGGAAGGCGTGGAAGTAAGTGTGCGCCGGAATCAGGATACAGATTATGTATTTGTACAAAACTTCAACCGTCAGCCGGTAGAAGTCAAGTTGCCTACAGAACAGTATCCGGTATGGCTTGGAAAATATGATGGCACTATAGATCGGTTCGGCACCGTGGTATTAAAAGGAAAGGCAGGAGAAAAGGAATGATTCAAGAGAGCATTGTAAAACTGGTACAGTATGGACTGGCAACCGGTCTGGTAGAAAAGGAAGACAAGCGTTATACTACGAATAAAATTCTGGAATTACTGCAGATGGATGCAATCGATGAAGAATATGTAAAACAGATCATGGAGTCTGACGGAGCAGATCAGAGTGTGGTAGGTGAACTGGAAAACATTCTGGGAGATATCTGTGACTATGCATATGAACATGGTCTGATGGAAGAAAACAGTGTAGGTTATCGCGACCTGTTTGACACAAAAGTTATGAGTCTTTTGGTAGACCGTCCAAGCAATGTGATCCGTCGCTTCTGGGAATTGTACAAAGAAGATCCGGTAAAGGCTACCGATGCACATTACAAATTCAGTCAGGATACCGATTATATCCGTCGTTACCGTATCGCAAAAGACATGAAATGGGTAGCACCGACAGAATACGGTGATCTGGATATTACCATCAATCTGTCCAAACCGGAAAAAGATCCGAAAGCCATCGCAGCAGCAAAACTGGCAAAACAGACATCCTATCCAAAATGTCTGCTTTGCATGGAAAACGAAGGCTACGCAGGACGACTGAACCATCCGGCAAGACAGAATCACAGAATCATACCGGTAACCATCAACAACAGTGAGTGGGGATTCCAGTATTCTCCTTATGTATATTATAACGAGCATTGTATCGTATTCAATTCTCAGCATGTACCGATGAAGATCGAACGTGCAACCTTCGCAAAATTGTTTGACTTTGTAAAACAGTTCCCGCACTACTTTGTTGGATCCAATGCGGATCTGCCGATCGTAGGAGGATCGATCCTGAGCCACGATCATTTCCAGGGTGGACATTATGAATTTGCCATGGCGAAAGCACCGGTGGAAAAAGAAGTAGTGATCCCGGGATTCGAAGATGTCAAAGCAGGCATCGTAAAATGGCCGATGTCCGTCATCCGTATAAGCGGTCCGGACACGGAGCGTCTGATCGAACTGGCAGACAAGATCCTGTTAAAGTGGAGAGGATACACTGACGAGGCAGCATTTATCTTCGCGGAAACCGACGGAGAACCACACAATACCATCACCCCGATCGCAAGAAAACGTGGTGATATGTATGAGATGGATCTGGTTTTGAGAAATAATATTACGACCGAAGAACATCCGCTGGGTGTTTATCATCCGCATGCGGAACTGCACCATATCAAGAAAGAAAACATCGGTCTGATCGAAGTTATGGGTCTGGCAGTGCTTCCGGCACGTCTGAAAGGTGAACTTGAAGGTCTGTGCAAAGCCATTGTGGCAGGCGAAGATCTGAGAAAAGATGAAGTTCTGGAAAAACATGCCGACTGGGTAGATGAACTGAAAGAAAAATATACTTTCACAGCAGAAAATGTGGAAGAGATTCTGAAAAAAGAGATCGGCATTGTATTCAAGAAGGTGCTGGAGCATGCAGGAGTGTACAAATGCACAGAAGAAGGCAGAACTGCATTCATGAGATTTATCAAGAGTCTGTAAACAGTCTGGTTAATTACAGAATGAAAAAAATGCACCCCCGGATTGACAAGTGTCTTCCGGGGGTGTATACTTGTCCTTGCGTGTAACACAAAGCAACTGTGGACATGCATTTTAATTGAATATCGAGCCAATAGAAGGTTGCAGGAAAGAAGGCATATGCCCGCCGAAGGAATAATACTCTCAGGTGTCCCCAAAAGGACAGGACTGTAACCGGATGGCCCTCTGGAGAATCCCAAAGATGGGTGCCGAAGGTGAAAGCGGATCTGTGATCTGTGAATCTCTCAGGCAAAAGGACAGTGTGAAAGATACAAAAAGAAAAGCGACATGTCGCGGTAGTTTTTTGTATTTCGAGTGGATAATGAATAACAATTCTGAACAGAACCTGCAAAGGCGCAGAACAGTTATGGAAGTATCAGGTCCCGGGGATTCCCCGGGACCTTTTTGCTTTACCGGAAATTGCTTTCCGGCAGAGTAAAAAACGCTCCGCGTGGATGTGCCCGACACATTCTCCGGTATTGGCTTGAAACGTAAGAAAAAGTGAGGGAGAAGAAAAAACATGGAATTTGTTACAAAAGTAGTTGAGTGTGTCAATACGTTTCTGTGGGATTATGCACTGCTGATCCTGCTTCTGGGAGCCGGTATCATTTACTCGTTCAGCCTGAAATTTATTCAGATACGAAAGTTTGGTGCCGGAATGAAAGCATTGTTTGGTAATTTTTCGCTGCATGGCGGGAAAGGAGAAAATGGTCTCAGTTCCTTTCAGGCTCTGACAACAGCGATTGCCGCCCAGGTAGGAACCGGTAATATCGCCGGAGCAGCGACAGCGATTGCATCCGGAGGGCCGGGCGCCATCTTCTGGATGTGGGTCAGTGCATTCTTCGGAATGGCTACCATCTATGCGGAAGCTGTTATGGCACAGCATACAAGAAAACTGGAAAACGGACATTATGTAGGAGGCCCGGTATATTATATAAAATACGTATTCAAGGGCGGATTTGGAAAATTCCTGGCAGGTTTCTTTTCTGTAGCTATCATCCTGGCCCTGGGATTTATGGGAAATATGGTACAGTCCAACTCTATCGGTGCAGCATTTAACAATGCATTCCATGTACCGAAACTGGCAGTGGGAATCTGTGTGGCAGTGATTGCCGGCATCATCTTCATTGGCGGTATCAGGAGAATCGCAAGCTTCACAGAAAAAATCGTTCCGATCATGGCGCTGTTATACATCATCGGATGCTTTGTGATCCTGGTGATGCATCTTCCGGGGGTTGGAACTGCATTCAAAGATATTTTTGTGGGTGCTTTTGCACCACAGGCAATCGCAGGCGGTGTACTTGGTGTAACGGTTCAGAAAGCGATGCGTTTTGGAGTTGCGAGAGGACTTTTCTCTAATGAAGCAGGTATGGGTTCCACACCACATGCACATGCAACAGCAGAGGTTAAGGATCCGTGTGATCAGGGAATCATCGCAATGATGGGTGTATTTATCGATACATTTATTATTCTGACACTGACAGCTCTGGTTATCCTGTCCACCGGGGTACTCGGTAACGGACAGACAGGTTCTGAACTGGCGCAGAGTGCATTCAACGTAGGATTCGGAAACTTTGGAAATATCTTTATTGCATTGTGCATGCTGTTCTTTGCCTTTACTACAATTGTCGGATGGTATTATTTCGGTGAAGTGAATGTTCGGCATTTGTTCGGAAATGGTGCAGTAAAAGTTTATGCAGTGATCGTTGTGATCTGCGTAATCATCGGATCCACATTGAAAGTAGATCTGGTATGGGATATGGCAGATATGTTCAATGGTTTAATGGTGCTTCCAAACCTGATTGCACTTCTTGGATGCCTGGCGATTGTTCGCAAATTGACGAAAAAGAGCGAAAAAAGCAAAGAAAAATAATGGAATATAGACAAAAACATAAAAATCCGCTTTGGGGAAAGAAACCAAAGCGGATTTTTTTGAAATTGGTTAAATTGTACTTGATTTTTATAAAATAATGGTATAATATATAAACATGACGAAACAACATTTAAACAATACGTCAAAATCACCAGAAACAACAAGGAAAAGTGAATGGTATTGTATGAAATGTTCACGATAGTGGGGTGACAAACTATATAATGTCGTGAGCGAAACAAAAGATTCCGTAGTTATTATGACGAAACACAATATTGAGAAAAATTGTGAAGGAATGTAGATTTTCGTTCGTGTTCATACGGTAGGCGCCAGCAGAGTTTTTCTGAAAAAAGTAGTATGGGCAGAAGGAAAATTTATATAGAGACAACGGAAGATTGACGAATATGATGTTGTCTGAGTTATTTTCAAGACCTAAAGGGAGGGAAAGAGATGAAAAGAAAAATAGTTGCAGTTTTAACAGCAGCTACGCTTGCAGTTGGTATGTTAGCCGGCTGTGGCGGTGGCGGAAGTGATTCCGGTTCCGGCGGATCTAAGGATTCCAGTGGAACAACTTCTACAGATGACGGTTCAGGCGGAAGCGGAACAGCAGCATCTGAAGGTATTACTACAGAGGTAGGAACTCCTCGTTCCGAGACACTGATCGTTGAGTGTCAGTCCCCGACAGATGTACCTGGTCAGTTCAACAGCTACATGAAAGGTACCCAGATGGGATTCGGTATTCATCAGCTGATGAGTGCTCATCTGTGGGAAATGGATACCGCAAAAGGTGAACAGTGGGGCGAGATTGCTGATGGCATGCCTGAGTCCAATGATGATTTTACCGAGTGGACAGTAAAAGTTCGTCAGGGTATCAAATGGTCCGATGGTGAAGATGTAACAGCGGATGATGTTGTCTTCACTTTCAATATGATTAAAGAAAATGACGAAATCGGTGCCAGTGCAGCAACAAACCTGTACATTGATTCCGTAGAAAAAGTAGATGATTACACAGTTCTGTTTAAGATGAAAGAACCATTCCCGCGTTTCGTACAGAGATATGGTATCACTGTATGGGGAACTGATTACCGTATTGTTCCGGAACATATTTATTCAAAACAGTCCGACGTTACTACATTCAAGGATGAAGATCCTGTAGTAGCAGGCCCGTATACCGTAAAAGATTACGATTCACTGGGTGACTGGGTACTGTATGAACTGCGTGATGACTGGCAGGACAGCACACTTGGTGTTGCAGGATCCACTCAGTATGACTACGCAGAAGGAGCTACACCTCCGAAATACGTATGGTTCCGTACATTCGCAGACTCTACCACAAAACAGATGGCTATGATCAACAACGAAGTTGACCTGCTGTGTGAAGTAACACTGGAAGAGTTTGAAACCATGAAAGCTTCTAACGACAATATCAACTGCTGGTACAACGATTTCCCATATGCAAACCCAGACGATCCGGGTGCAAAAGGACTTACATTCTCACACGGTCAGGGCGCACCGTTTGACAATCCAGACTTCCGCTGGGGTATCTGTTTAGCACTTAATATTGATGAGATCTCCATGAACACGTTCTCCGGAGCAGGACGTGCGGCTCCGATCCCGTTAATGAACAATACACAGTTCCTGCAGGAAACCTACACAATCCCAATGCAGGATTGGCTGGAAAACTTCGAACTGGATCTTGGCGATGGAACAACCTTCAAACCATATGACACCGGTTATGCAAAACGTATGGCTGAGTCTCTTGGCATCGAAGGAACAGATGAAGAACTGACTACCATGTTTGGTGCAGGCTGGTGGAAACATGATGAAGAAGCAGCTACAAAACTGCTTGAAAAAGCCGGTCTGGAAAAAGTAAACGGTGTATGGAATTATGAAGGCAAACCTTTCACCTTTGAGATGAGCTATCTGGCAGATACTGAGTTCCAGGAAGCACGTGGTGTACAGGCAGCTTACAACCAGCTGACAAAATTCGGTTTCCAGTGTACAATTGCTTCTAAATCTTCCGCAACATGGGATGTAGATGGCGGACAGGGTAACTTCCAGATTGCTGGTTACTGGCCATCCGGCGGTATCCTGAAAGACTTCTATTCTGCAATCAGCGGATTTGACGGTGATCTGATCAAACCTGTAGGCGAAACCGGTTCAGGTCAGGGACTTCGTTGGAATAACGAAAAAGTTACAGAGATACTTCATGAACTTGCTAATACTGATCCGGAAAGTGATAGATCTTACGAACTGCATACTGAATTCCTTAAGGAATGTGTAACAGATATGCCGGAAATCAACTTCCTCTCTGGTACAAAATTCGTTCCGACCAACTCAACTTACTGGGAAGGTTATCCGAATGCGGACAACCCGTACAATGGTCCATGGTGGTGGTGGAGCTGCTTCAAATACATGCTTCCAAACATCACTCCTACACAGGCTTAATCCTTTAAGTCTTTAGGAACAGTAATAAAATGATGAAAACAGCAAAAACTGACAGAGTTATTTGCTGAAATATCAGAAGGGACGGAGTTGTAAGAAAAACTTACGAGCCGTCCCTTTTGTGTAGAAATAGTAGTAAAGGAGTGCTGTGTATGAAATTTAAAAAATTCTTTCTGCAGCGAGTGCTTGCCTGGGCGCTGACTATCCTGATCGGTGTTACCTTTATCTTCTTCATTCCACGTATGTTTCCGTCAGATCCTGTTGAAAACATGATCGCACAGATTCAGTCACGTTCTGGTAACATGGATCCAGCTGAGATGGATGCCCTCCGTAGCAGCTTGCGTGTGCAGTTTGGACTTGATGGCTCGCTGCTGCAACAGTATGGATATTTCCTGTGGCATGGTCTGCTGCATTTTGACTTTGGTCCGTCACTGATGAGTTATCCGGAACCGGTAGGAAAGATCATTGGACGATATCTGCCATATACGTTGATGCTCTGTCTGACATCCACGTTTATTGCGTGGATCGTAGGTAACCTGATCGGTCTTCTGGCAGGATTTCGGAAAAATAAAACTTCATCCAAGATTCTGGAAGCAATTGCAATTTTTATCTACCCGATTCCTTACTTTCTGGTAGCGTTGATCTTACAGATTGTATTTGCATTTATATTAAAATGGTTCCCGTTGCAGGCAGTTATCAATACTAAAGGGGGATTTGGTCCTTGGATCGCTTCTGTGGTCAAGGCTTCTATCCTTCCGGGAATCTCACTGCTGTTACTTGGTACCGGATGGTGGATCATCTCCATGAAATCTCTGGCGAGTACCACAGCAGAAGAAGATTATGTACGTTATGCCCGTTTCCGTGGACTTTCCGAGTTCACCATTGGCAAGAACTATGTAATGCGTAACTCCATTCTGACCCAGATCACAGCACTGGCAATGAGCCTTGGTGGTGTCTTCGGTGGTTCCATCATGACCGAGATTATTTTCGGATACCCTGGAGTTGGTTCTCTGATTCAGGCCGCGATCCTGCAGTCGGATTATAATATGATCCTTGGTTGTATTACAATTTCCATCGTAGCGATTGCTTCAGCAACTTTAATTGTGGACCTGATCTATCCGTTCATCGATCCGCGAATCCGGTACGGCTGATAAGAGGGAGGGACAGACATGAAGAAATTTTGGAAAACAGCCAATTTTCGTTTAAAAGCAGGCTTGATTTCTACTTGCTTTTTCCTGATTATTGGATTCGTAGTATATTTTATCCCACATACAAATCCGTTTACCTATAATACATACCCGAATAATCTGGGAGTTTCTGCTGAACATTGGCTTGGAACCACCAGTATGGGACAGGATATTGTATGGCTGCTGATTGAAGCCATTCACAATTCTCTGATGATTGGTCTGATCGTAGCTACTATTGGTACTGTTGTGGGTGTTCTGGTTGGTCTGCTTGCAGGTTTTGCAGGCGGCGCATTGGACAGAGTGCTGATGATTATCACGGATACTTTCGTAGTAATCCCGTCTCTGCCGATTCTGATCATGATGACTTCCCTGATGAAAGGAAGCTCTACTGTAATTGTTATGGCACTTGTTCTTGCGATGTTCGCCTGGGCATGGCCAAGCCGTCAGATCCGTTCCATGGCTCTGACAATCAAGGAGCGTGACTTTATTCACACAGCACGTTTCTCCGGTGAAAGTACCTTACAGATCGTTGTAACGGAGATTCTCCCGTTCGCACTGTCCTGGTCACTTTCCAACTTTATGAATGCAACACTGAGTGCAATCGGTTCAGAATCCAGTTTGGCCGTTCTGGGTCTGTCACCGGGAAACCTGGTTTCTCTTGGTAACATGATTCAGTGGGCAAGAGGATACAATGCAGTACTGGCTAAGAGATGGCTCTGGATCGGTTCTCCGATTGTTGCAACCGTTATCTTATTTGTTGGCCTGTTCATGTTGATTACAGGTTACAACGATTATCAGGCTAAGAAGAGAGGCAGGTGATAGGTATGCTGAAAATCGAGAATTTGTCAACGTCTTATAAGACAATAGACGGTGATGTACACGTACTCAAGGACATTAACTTTGAGATTAAAGACAATGAGATCTTCGGCATCGCAGGCGAGTCCGGATGTGGTAAAACCACCCTGCTGAACACTCTTTATGATATTGTTGACTATCCGTTGGTGATCGATCAGGGGCGTGTTGTTCTGGAAGGTGAAAAAGACGGAAAGAAATATTCATTCGAATCTGGAAAGATTCGTGACACCTGGTGGAACAATATCGCATATGTGCCACAGGCTGCACAGAGTGTTCTGAACCCGATCGTTCGTCTGAAGACACAGTTTCTGGATTCTATTCCAAAGGACCAGAAAAAAAATGAAAAACCGGAGGAAACTCTGGCAAGAGTTGCTGATTATCTGAAAGAACTGAATCTTTCCCCGGATGTTCTGGAGTCATTTCCATTCCAGCTGTCCGGTGGTATGAGACAGCGTGCGATCATTGCACTGGCAACTTTTATGTCCCCGGGTGTTGTTCTGGCCGATGAGCCGACAACCGCTCTGGACGTAGTTGTACAGAAGGGTATTCTTATGATGCTGATGCGTCTGCAGAAACAGTTAAAGAATACAATGATCATTGTAAGTCATGATATGGGTGTTCATTATCAGATCACAGACCGTATGGCGATCATGTATTCCGGTAGTGTTGCAGAGCTCGGTAAGACAGAAGATATCTTTAATGATCCGATTCATCCGTATACAAAGATGCTGGTAGATGCTCTTCCGCGTGTAGGCGAGGATGTACAGCGAGTTGGTATCGCAGGACGTCCGCCGGCACTGAAGAATCCGCCGCCAGGATGTCGTTTTGCACCTCGTTGTCCGCATGCTACGGACCGGTGCCGCAGTGAAGTCCCGAAATTCCGGGAAATAAGACCGGGTCGTTTCGCTGCGTGTCACTTATTAGAAGAGGAGGTGAAGACGAATGGCTGATAAATTATTGGAAGTAAAAGGCGTCAGCAAGATTTTCCGTGTAGGTGGTATGCTGCGTGGTAAAAAGCTGGTGGCTGTAGATAATGTTTCTTTATCTATTGATGATGATAAACCGGTAATCCTGTCTATCGTAGGCGAGTCCGGTTGTGGTAAATCTACTTTATGTAAGATGATTCTTCGTCTTCATAACCCGGATATGGGTGACATCGTTCTGGATGGAAAATCTTATGCAGATAAAAAAAGCTATGATCCAAAACAGTTCAAACTGGATGTACAGCCGATCTTCCAGAATCCATACGAATCTTTCTCAGCAAGAAAGACCGTAGATACTTACCTGTATAACACTGCTCTTCGTCTTGGCATCGCAAAGAACAAAGCAGAAGCAGATAAAGTTGTTGATGAAGCATTAAAGAGTGTTGGTATGTCTCTGGCAGTCGTAAAAGGAAAATATGCGACTCAGTTCTCAGGTGGAGAGCTGCAGCGTGTATCCATCGCGAGAGCCCTGATTACCCGTCCGAAACTGATCATCGCAGATGAGCCTGTTGCGGCAATCGATGCATCTATGAAGATGAACATCGTAAACCTCTTTAAAGAGCTGCGTGACAAATATAAAATCTCATTTATTTATATTACTCATGACCTGTCGACTGCATATTATGTATCCGATTATATCGCAACCCTGTATCGTGGCTGCCTGATCGAATACGGACCGGCAAAACAGATCATGGACAATCCGGCACATCCTTACACCGAACTTCTGATGAGTTCCGTACCTCGTGTCGGAGACAAATGGGAGAAAGAGATTGCCATGCCGGATATGGAAGGAAAAGAATATGCAGTGGAATACTGTAAGTTCGCTCCTCGTTGTCCGTACGCAACCGATGAATGTCGTCAGAAACGCCCGGATGCAACAGATATGGGCAATGGACGTATGGTACTTTGCTGTCACCCTCTGTGTCAGAAACCAAAGGAAGCGTAAGATAAACTTGCAAAATATAAAAAAGCTGTTGCCTTCGGGATTCGTGAGAGTTCCGGGGGCGGCAGCTTTTTGCTTTGTGGGAAATCTTTCCTGTAAAGTAAAAAACGCTCCGCGAGGATGCACCAAGGCACATTCTTTGTTTAGGGCTGTTTTAGTTTTAGCAACAATTAATCATGGAAAAGCCTTTTTCAGACACGTTCTAGGAAATTGATAATAAAAACTCCCGAGGATTCCGATGTTTGGGGAATCCTCGGGAGTTTTGTGCTCTCAGATTATTTCAAAAAGTTCGAATGTCCGGAAGATTAGAACAGACCTGTGATCTTTCCGGTCTCATCTACATCGATCTTCTCAGCAGCCGGTACTTTCGGAAGTCCTGGCATAGTCATGATCTCGCCGGTCAGCGCTACGATGAAGCCTGCACCTGCGGAAATCTTCAGATTTCTTACAGTTACTTCAAAGTCTGTCGGTGCTCCCAGTTTGGTCTGGTCATCGGTCAAGCTGTACTGTGTCTTGGCTACGCAGATCGGGCAGTTGCCGAATCCAAGGTCTTCCAGCTGTTTTGCCTGTTTCTGAGCATTGGCTGTCAGTACTACACGTTTTCCGCCGTATACTTTCTGTACGATCTGGTTCAGCTTGTCTTCGATGGAACCTTCCAGTTCGTAGGCGTATGTGAAGTCGTTTGGTTCTTCTACCAGACGGATCACTTCTTCTGCCAGTTTCAGGCCGCCTTCGCCACCTTTTGCCCATACTTCAGACAGAGCAACGTTAACGCCCAGCTCTTTACATTTTTCTTCAACCAGATCCAGTTCTGCTTTGGTATCGGTCGGGAATGCATTGATGGCAACTACGCATGGCAGTTTGTATACATTCTTGATGTTGCTTACATGTTTTAACAGGTTTGGCATACCTTTTTCCAGAGCTTCCAGGTTTTCTGCATTCAGCTCGGCTTTCGGAACACCGCCGTTGTATTTCAGGGCACGTACAGTTGCTACGATAACTACTGCATCCGGTTTCAGGCCGGCCATACGGCATTTGATATCCAGGAATTTCTCTGCACCCAGGTCAGCGCCGAAGCCTGCTTCTGTGATTGCATAGTCAGCCAGTTTCAGAGCCATCTTGGTTGCGGTTACGGAGTTACATCCGTGTGCGATGTTGGCGAATGGTCCGCCGTGTACGATAGCCGGTACACCTTCCAGTGTCTGTACCAGGTTTGGTTTCAGGGCATCTTTCAACAGAGCGGTCATGGCACCTTCTGCATGCAGGTCGTGTGCGGTTACCGGCTTCTGTTCTGCCACTTTACCGTATGTATATCCAATGATGATACGTCCCAGACGTTCCTTCAGGTCGTTGATATCGCTTGCCAGACACAGAACTGCCATGATCTCAGATGCTACTGTGATATCGTAGCCGTCTTCTCTCGGCATACCGTTGGTTTTTCCGCCAAGTCCGTCTACTACATTACGCAGCTGACGGTCGTTCATGTCAACACAACGTTTCCATGTGATCTTTCTCGGGTCGATGTTCAGAGCATTGCCCTGGAAGATATGGTTATCGATCATAGCGGCCAGCAGGTTGTTGGCTGCACCGATGGCATGGAAGTCACCGGTAAAGTGCAGGTTGATATCTTCCATCGGAACTACCTGTGCATATCCGCCGCCGGCTGCTCCACCTTTTACACCGAAAACCGGTCCTAAGGATGGCTCTCTTAAAGCAACCATAACGTTCTTACCCATTCTCTGCATACCGTCTGCCAGGCCTACAGTTGTTGTAGTCTTTCCTTCACCGGCCGGTGTCGGGTTGATAGCGGTAACCAGAATCAGTTTACCATCTTTTTTGTCAGATTCTTTCAGCAGATTGTAGTCGATCTTTGCTTTGTACTTTCCGTACTGTTCCAGATATTTGTCATCAATACCTGCTTTTGCTGCGATCTCGGTGATCGGTTTCATTTCGCATTCCTGTGCGATTTCAATGTCTGTTTTGTATCCCATAGTGATTTCTCCTTTCTTCTGACCGGACGTCGTCCCCCGCGAAACAGGACAAATTCAGCGAACGTATCTCATGTGCTTTTCGAAGGCTTCCGGAATCACCCGGTGTGTACTTCGGTGAATGATCCTGAAAAATAAAAAACGCAGCAAATGTATTTCGTTCTACATTGCTGCCCAGACGGTCGGCCAATATGGATTCTGGTTTCCAGTGGTTCCTCCACATATCCGTCAGTCGCCAGAATCTTCTTTTTCATACTTCTTTTAAATAATAGCATAAATTAGCAAAAAAGTCAAGAATTACAAAGAAAAAATACCATTCTTTTGGCGGATTTCACGAGAAGCTTCGCGCAACAGTGGAGCACGTGCTGATTTGCTGCGTAAGAAAGATTTTTACTTGATATTTACGGGAGAGAAAGTTATACTGGAAAGGTAGAATTCATTATCATGGAATGAGTCTGCAAAAAGAAAAGGGAACAGAAAACCAATAAAATAGGAAGAAAGCCGGTGAGAAAGATGGAACAGATGATCAGGGAGGAGATCTTTTCCGGATTTTGCAGAACCTGTAATCAGGCGCAGATGGTGACTTGTGAATTTGAACAGAAGGGTGACCGTCTGGAACTGACCGAGGTGGATTGCGGATACCGAAAATGTATTCACAAAGCAAGCTGCGAGATTGCAAAGCAGATCCGGCAGATGGAACAGGAGTATAGGGAGGAGTAGAAGGGAAAACATGTTGGTAAGAAACAGAAAAACACAAACATACCTTGCATTGTTGCTTTTCTTTTTTGCATTGCTGATGCCTCTGCAAAGTTATGCGGCGCAGAACAGTCAGCAGCAGATCAGTACACAAGCAGTCAAAACAGGGTGGGTCCAGACAGGAGAAAAATGGAAGTATGTGAATAAGGATGGAAGCTATCCGAAAAACACATGGAAATACCTCTACAGCACCTGGTACTATTTTGATGAAGACGGCTGGATGGTGACCGGCTGGAAAGAAATCAATGAGGAAACGTATTATCTGAGACCGAGCGGAGCCATGGTAGTCGGCTGGGTGAAACTGGAAGGAAAATACTATTATTTCAATCCGTCCGGTGTATTACAGAAAAACGGCTGGGTGGATAACGACAAATATTATGTAGATGAGAATGGTGTCTGGATTGAGGATAAGACAAAAGATGAGGATACTGAGTCGGATAAGGCGGAATGGGTACAGTTTGGCAAACGCTGGAAGTTCCGGGAGGCGGATGGCAGCTATGCGAAAGGTGGCTGGAAAAACTTCGGCGGCAGCTGGTATTACTTTGATGCGAACGGCTGGATGGCAGTTGGCTGGTTGGAGACTTCCGGCAACTGGTACTATCTGGATCCGGAAGTGGGAAATATGCAGCGTGGCTGGAAAAAGATCAATGACAGCTGGTATTATCTGAACCCGGGAAGCGGTGAACTGGTAACCGGATGGAACGTGATTGGCGGTTCCTGGTATTATCTGGATCCGGGAAGCGGCGAGATGGCAGAAGGCTGGACGCAGATTAAGAATGAATGGTACTATCTGAAACCGGACAGCGGCGTCATGCTGGAAAACTGGCAGAAGATTGACGGTGCGTGGTACTACCTGAATCCGGGAAGCGGCACCCGTGCACAGGGCTGGAAGAAGATCGGAAGCACCTGGTACTATCTGGATGTAACCAACGGACAGCGTCAGAAAGGCTGGACAAAGGTCAATAATGCCTGGTATTATCTGAATGATAACGGTATCATGGCGGAAGGCTGGATGCAGCAGGATACGCACTGGTATTATCTGAAACCGGGTAACGGATCCATGGCAATTGGCTGGCAGAACATCGGAGGTACCTGGTACTATCTGGACGGTGCAGGAGTTATGGTAACCGGTTGGCATTATATCGGAAATCACTGGTATTATATGACCGGAAGCGGAGCCATGGCGACGAACTGGCTGAAGCTGCACAACAACTGGTACTACGTTGGCAGTAACGGAGCGATGGTAACCGGCTGGCAGGATATCGCAGATAAGCGGTATTATTTCTATGACAGCGGAGTCATGGCTGCAAGTACAAAGATCGATGGCATTGAGATTGATGCGGACGGTGTGGCACAGATCGTAAGCGGACCGCTCGGAAGTCTGACAAGACTGCTGAGGACAGCGATGCTGCCGGTTGGTAACACCTTATATGTATGGGGCGGTGGTCATGACCTGTATATTGGCGGTGATTCCCTGCGAATCGGTGTGAACCCGCAGTGGAAGAAATTCTATGATCGGCATGGAAGTAACTATGATTTTTCAAAATACAGATATTCCTATGGAAACGGACTGGATTGTTCCGGATTTGTCGGATGGACAATCTACAATACATATAATACAAAGGCAAATCAGTCTGCATATGTGACGACATCTACCAAATTCCCAAGTCACCTGGCAGAAAAAGGATTGGGAACTTATAAAACAGTGTCTGGTGGAAACTTTACACCAGGCGATGTGGTAGCTATCGATGGTCATGTATGGATGGTTATCGGTATGTGCTCAGATGGAAGCGTGGTGATTGTGCATGCGACACCTCCGGTGATTCAGATCAGCGGTACAGTAACGCCATCAGGAAGTAACAACAGTGAGGCGGTACAGCTGGCACAGGCGTATATGAAAAAATATTTTTCAGATGCGGCGAACAAATTCAACCTGTGTATCGCATCAAGTGCATATCTCAACAATGTGAAGCGGTTCCAGTGGTATTCCAACAAACTGACGGATCCGGACGGACTGCGGAACCTGTCGGCAGAACAGGTACTGGCAAAGATCATTGGACCAAAATAGAAAAACGAAAGAAAAAAACATCATCTTTGACAGGATGGTGTTTTTTTCTAATTTACGCAAAAAAACGGGTCAGGATCCACGTTTTGGGAGCACTTTCGAATAGGTACTTGCGTCAGAAACCATTTTGTGGTAGTATATTAAGGAATGTAAAGAGAATGTTTCGGAAATATTACAGATTTGTATACACATAATACAAAACAGTAAAAAGGAGAATTGTATGAAGAAAAGATTCCTTTGTTTAACATTAGGATTACTGCTGACAGTTTCACAGGTTGCTCCTGTTGGAGCTGCAACCAGAAAAGAGCAGCTGAAACAGGATAAGGCAGCAGCACAGAGTCAGCTTGCGGCACAGGAGTCAAAGATTGACAGTCTGGAAAGCCAGAAACAGACACTTTCCGCTGAAATCAATCAGCTGGATTCTGATCTGGTTAATATTATGGTAGAGATTGAGATTCTGGATGGAGAATTATCCGATAAAGAAGCACAGATCGAACAGACAAAAGCGGATCTGGAAGTGGCAGAGGCAAATAAACAGAAACAGTACGAAGCCATGAAAAAGAGAATCCAGTATCTGTACGAAAAAGGCGGAGACGATGCGTGGGCACAGATGCTGTTCCAGGCAACAGATTTTACCAGTCTTCTGAATCAGGCAGAGTATGTACAGCAGATGTACGACAGTGACAGAAACAGCCTGGAGGAATACAAAGAGACGGTACAGCAGGTAACAGATCTTGGAAACCAGTTAGACAGCGAAAAAGCAGAACTGGAAGAGATGAATCAGGAGTATCAGAACCGCCAGGCAAGCATGCAGGAACAGCTGGAACAGAAAAAAGCAACTTCCAGTGATTATGATGCACAGATTGCACAGGCGCAGGATCAGGCAGCTCAGTATACCGAACTGATCCGTCAGCAGAATGCAGAGATCCAGAAGATTGAGGAAGAAGAGAAGAAAGCCGCTGAAGAGGCAGCAAGAAAAGCAGCTGAGGAAGCAGCTAAGAAGGCAGCCGCTGAAGAAGCTGCCAAGAAAGCACAGGAAGAGGCAAACAAAAAGGCAGCAGAAGCAGCAAGCAAGAAACCTTCTACAACGAGTACAACAACAAGTTCCAATAAAACAACAGGAAACAGTTCCAGCTCAACATCCAAGGGAAATGGAAGCTCATCCGGTAGCAGTTCAGGGAGTTCCAGCAGCTCAAGTTCCAACGTATCCTACAACCCGACCGGACAGTCTGTTGTCAATTACGCATGCCAGTTCGTTGGTAACCCGTATGTATGGGGTGGTACAAGCCTGACAAACGGAGCTGACTGTTCCGGATTTATTATGAGTGTATACGCAAAATTTGGTGTATCCCTTCCACATTCTTCCGCTGCAATGGCAGGTTGTGGTCGTGGCGTTTCCTACTCTGAGGCAATGCCTGGTGACATCATCTGCTACGCAGGACATGTGGCAATCTACATGGGCGGTGGACAGATCGTACATGCAAGTAACGCAAGAGACGGTATCAAGATCAGCGGAAACGCAGCATACAGACCGATTGTTGCAGTACGTCGTGTACTGTAATTTGCATCGGCAGCTGCAAAAGTTAAGCTTGCGTTAGAATTACATAGTAAAATTACGGAGCCATATCTGAAAAGGTATGGCTCTTTTTTACGCGAACAATGAGCCAAAGTCCGTGCTTGCACGAGAACTTGGCGACTGCCGCGATCATGAGCAGTGAGCAAAAGTATTTAAAGGTACGGGATTTGGATGAATGCCGTGATAACGAATGAAGATATAAATGAAGATACATCTAAAAAAACAGTAGAAAAATCGAAGGAAAAGGAGCATAATTAAAAACTGTCGGAAAGAACAAAACTATGCTACAGGAGGAAAGACGTGAGCGAAACAATACATATAAATAACGATATTTTCCGCAGGAAACTGATACGTCTGGTATTGCCGATCGCCTTTCAGCAGTTTATGCTGGCGATTGTCAGTGCATCAGATGCGTTGATGCTTGGAAAAGTAGAACAGGAATCACTGGCTGCGGTATCACTGGCAGGGCAGGTCACTTTTGTACAGAATCTGTTTCTCGGTGCGATGACGATTGGAACCAGCATGTTTGCGGCACAGTACTGGGGAAAAGGAGACAGGCGGTCGGTAGAAAAAGTATTTGCCTATGTACTGAAAGTTACAGCAATCGTCTCCGCACTGTTTTTTGTGGCGGGGCTGACGATCCCGGAACTGCTGATGAAAATATTTACCAATGAGCCGGTACTGATAGAGAGAGGTGCACAGTATCTACGAGTGGTTGCGCTGTCTTACCTGCTGTCCGGTATTTCCCAGATTTACCTGTGTGTGTTGAAGAACAGTGAGAAAGCGGTGAAAGCCACAACGATAAGTTCCGTAGTTGTGGTTTTGAATGTGCTGTTAAATGCACTTCTGATCTTTGGACTGTGTGGAATGCCGCGGATGGAGATCGCGGGAGCGGCACTAGCGACCGTGCTGGCAAAAGTGGTGGAACTGGCATGGTGCATCGCGGAGTCTCTGCGAAAAGACGGTATCCGGTTCCGGCTGTCCCTTGCGTTGAAAGGAGATCCGCTACTTCGGAAGGATTTCTGGAAGTACACCGCACCGGCGATGGGCAATCAGATCATCTGGGGATGCGGCTATACGATGTATTCCGTGATCATGGGGCATATGGGAACGGATGCGGTAGCGGCGAACTCGATTGCCAATGTCGTCAAGAGTCTGATGGCGTGCTTCTGCGGCGGACTGGGAAGCGGCGGAGGTATCCTGATCGGAAACGAATTGGGTGCAGGGAAGTTGGAGCGGGCGAAAGCCTACGGGGACCGTCTGTGCAGATGTGCCGTCTGGATCGGCGTGATCTCGGGAGGCGTGCTTCTGGCGCTTATTCCGTTGATTTTAAAGGTTACGGATCTGACCCCGCAGGCACATCACTATCTGAAATGGATGCTTCTGATGTGCACCTACTATCTGGTAGGAAAAGCGATCACAGCAACGAATATTGGCGGTATCTTTTGTGCAGGAGGGGATTCCAGATTCGGACTGATCTGTGATACAATAACGATGTGGTGTGTAACGGTTCCAATCGGTCTGGTCAGTGCGTTTGTGCTGAAACTGCCGGTATTGGCGGTGTATATGCTGATCAACATTGACGAGATCATCAAGCTGCCGGCTGTATTTGCCAATTATAAAAAATACAGATGGGTGAAGGACCTGACGCGGAAGGAAGCGTAAACACGGAAGGATGTACGGATGCGAAATCAACGGAAAGGTACATCGTGGGGAAAAGGAGAAGTTACAATGGAAAACAAAGAGCAAAAAGTAGAAGAAATCAAGAAAAAGATGCACAGCGAGCAGATCTTAAAAGAACTGTTTGCGGAGATCGGGGATAACACGGTAGTCGGTGGGGCAGCGTAGTGACGAAAGATCTGCCGGCAAATGTGGTAGCCGTCGGCAGTGCCGGGTTCTGCGTGAGATCAACGAGCACGACCGGGAGTATTATTTTAAAGATCATAAGATCCCGGAAGAACTGTTAAAATAAGCGGGTGACACAGGAAGAGACTGGAAAAACCTTCGAATGGATGGAAAAGAAAGAGGTCCGATTCGGAGGTTTTTCTGTTATTTGCACTGCGTTTGTCCACGCACAAGGCAGACGAAAAATGAGAAAGTTTCTCAACAGAGCAAAAAATACTGAGAAAATATCTGTAATAAAAAATTAAGAATTGACACAGAAAAGGAAAAAGTATATACTATCGAAAGTTAGAAAGAACTAATATGAGGTTAATAGATGAAACTGAAAAAAGCACTATTGGTCTGTCTGCTTCCGGCGTTTGTTATCAGTGGATGCGGGAAGACAACAACAGATGAGACGGAAAATACAACAAAACAGGAATCCGCAGTAGAGGAAACGGTGCAGGATGAGCAGGAAACCGGGGATACAGAGACGGAATCGGAAGCATCCGGCGAAGATGCGGACAAGGAAACAGAAGCGTCCAAAGATCTCTTTGCCATGGATACCTACATGACGCTGACGGCGTATGGGGAACATGCACAGGAGGCGGTTGACAAGGCAGCAGAGCGGGTGGAAGCACTCGATGCACTCCTTTCTACCGGAAATGAGAACAGCGAGATCTATCAGCTGAACCAGAATGGTGAGGCGACGCTTTCCGAAGAAGGCGGATACCTGGTGGAGCGGGCACTGGAGCTGTACAAAAAGACAGAGGGTGCTTTTGATATTGCGATTTATCCGGTGATGCAGGCGTGGGGATTTCCAACGCAGGACTATCATGTGCCGGATGACGATACACTGAAGGAGAAGCTGGCACTTGCCGATGCATCCAAAGTGAATTACGACAAAGATACAAGAAAAATTTTTTTTGATCAGGATGGCATGGAGATCGATCTCGGCGGGATTGCGAAAGGATATACTTCTTCCCAGATCATGCAGATTTACCAGGACTGCGGTGTGACGAGCGGTCTGGTAAACCTCGGTGGAAATGTACAGGCGCTTGGATGTAAGACCGACGGCAGCAAATGGAGAGTAGCGATCCAGAGTCCGGACGATACCGAAGAGTATCTGGGTATTCTGGAGATTGAAGATCAGGCGGTGATCACTTCCGGCGGATACGAGCGTTATTTTGAGGAAGACGGTGTGACCTATCATCACATCATTGATCCGGCAACCGGATATCCGGCAGACAGCGGTCTGATCTCCGTAACGATCGTCAGCGATGACGGAACCCTTGCGGACGGGCTTTCCACTTCCTTGTTTATCATGGGAGAGGAAAAAGCGGCGCAGTTCTGGAGAGAAAACAGTGATGAATTTGAGGCGATCATGGAGACATCGGATGGCAAACTGTATGTGACCGAAGGAATCGCAGACAGCCTGACGACGGATATGGATGTGACTGTGATTGAAAAATAAGAGGAAACAGAAGCAAAAGAAGGAGAGAAAACAGATGGACATCAGGGAAGTCATAGAAAAATGCAAACCGTTTGCCCCGGTTCTTTCCGCTGCGATTGTGGCGGCATGTGTGGCAGGATCTTTATATGGATATAAGGTGCCGGTTTATGAGATGAATGCGTCTGTGGGGGAGACACAGGAGCAGCAGGATGAAGTACCGGTGGTAAAGACCAGCACAGAAGATGCGGAGGATGAGACGGCAGAAGACGAGGAACAGGCAAAAGGTTCCTTTGATCTGGAAGATGGTGTCTATCAGGGAACCGGAACCGGATATCGTGGAGATATCACGGTAGCGGTTAAGATCAAAGACAAACAGATCGCGTCCATCGAGATTTTAAGTGCTTCTGATGATGAACCGTTTTTCGGACGGGCGAAAGGTCTGATCGATCAGATTATCAAAAAACAGAGCACGAAGGTAGATACCGTGTCCGGTGCGACCTACAGCTCCAAAGGAATCATCAGTGCGGTGAAAAATGCACTGACCGGAGAAAAAGACAGCGGTACGACAGGCTCTTCACAGGAAGGAACTTCCGGAAACCAGAATACGACACCGGAAGCAGTGGGAAGTGTGCAGGAACCGTCATCCTATAAAGACGGAACCTATTACGGAACCGGAAGCGGATTCGCAGGGAACCTGAAAGTAGAAGTTGTGATCAGCGGTGGAAAGATCAGCAGCATCCAGATCGTGGAGACGAATGATGGAAGCGAATATATCCAGAAAGCTTCCGGTGTGATCAGCCAGATTCTGAATGCACAGAGTACGAACAACATTGACACGGTATCCGGAGCAACGTTCAGTTCCAACGGAATCATCAAGGCGGTACGGAATGCACTGAGCCAGGCAGCAGCGACGGAGAGCACAGCTGCGGAAAACGGTGGAACCTCTGACGGAAGCGACACGGAAAAGAAAGACGATACTACAACAACGGTTACAGGGACACTCCCGTATAATGAGGGCGTCTATTATGGAACCGCGGAAGGATACAACGGGGATATCACGGTTGCTATCGTGATCCAGGAGAACACGCTCAAGGCAGTTCTGGTCATCGGAGAAGAAGACGATGATACCTTCTTCAACCGTGCGATGGATGTGGTAACACAGATGATGAAGAAACAGAGCACGGAAGTGGATACGGTATCGGGTGCTACCTACAGTTCGAAAGGTCTGATCCAGGCGGTGAAAAATGCGCTGGAAGAGGCAAGACGTGTCACCAACGGAGAAACGGATGATGATAACAATGTAGTACAGCTGAATACCGAAGAAGTGGAAAAGGCAATTGATGCGGTCAACGAACTGAATGGCAGCGATTACACTTCCGCAAGCTGGGCGGTGGTAAAGGTTCGTCTGAAAGATGCCAGAAAGGCACTGAAGAATGCAACCGAGCAGACGCAGCTGGATGAAGCGGCAGCAGAGCTGAATCAGGCGGTGAAAGAACTGCGAATCTCGGATGGCAGCAATGAGGCTCCGGAACCGGATGTGCCGGAAAGTACATATATCGATGGTGAGTATCCGGTAACCGTGCTTTGTTTGCCGGATGAAGATATGGATTTTGTAGCCTATAACCTGTTCGCTACGGTGGCGATCCGGGATGATGAGATTGTGGGAATTACAAATATATATGGAGACGGAGGATCCGATAACGACAGTTACATCCGAAGAGCAATCAACGGAACATCCAGCAAGGCGGGTGTGGTAGATCAGATTATCAAAAAAGGCAATCTGGATGGCATCGATACAGTATCCAGAGCGACCTGTACGTCCCAGGCGATTATCGATGCATGCCAGCAGGCGTTAAATAATGCAAAACGGTAATAAGAAACAAAAAGGAAAGAGAACAGACGATGGGAGAATTTTGGACCAGAGCGATCAGTTTAGTGGCAGTCATTGTCTGCCTGACCGGATATAATACGGTACTTGACAAACGGGAACAGGCAGAGGAAAAACTCAAAGAGCAGCAGGCAGAGCTGGAGCAGGAACAGTCCGGCAATGCGGCAGAGGAAGCTACAGAGGTCGCTTATAAAGACGGAACCTATACCGGAGAAGCGCAGGGATTTGGCGGACCGGTGGATGTGGAAGTTATCATTGAAAACGGAAAAATTTCTGAGATTAACATAACATCGGCGGAAAAAGAAGATGGTGCATATCTTTCCATGGCGGAAGATATCATTCCGAAGATCATAGAAGCGCAGAGTGCAGATGTGGATACGATCAGTGGTGCGACATTCAGTTCGACCGGTATCAAAGAGGCGGTAACACAGGCACTTGAAGAAGCAGCAAACTAGGGGGGCAATCATGGATATACATAATCTTACAGCAAAAGACAGGAAAAAACTGCATACCTGGCTGCGGGCGCTGATCCAGCTTCTTTATTTTCTGTTTATCCCATCGGTTTATACTGCGGCATTTGCAGGGGTAAAATACATTTTCACGCAGATCGGTGCAGGGGAAAAGATTGCCATGACGTCGTTTGTGACGGTGCTTCTGGTAATCTGTCTCTATACAATGGTATTTGGCAGATTCTTCTGCGGATTTGCCTGTGCCTTCGGCGCGTTTGGAGATGCACTGCATGCCCTGTATACAAAGGCGTGCAAAAAAATGAAAAAGAAACCGGTAAAGATCCCGGAAAAGGCAGTCGGGATTTTAAGTTATATGAAATATTTGGTACTGTTGCTGATTGTTCTTTTGTGCTATGCTGGTGTATATGGAAAAGCGCAGGGAACCAGCCCGTGGGATGTATTTTCCATGATCCATGCAGGCAATTTCCGTCTGGGAGGCTATGTGATCGGTCTTGTGATCCTGCTTCTTCTGATGGTGGGCATGTGTGTACAGGAAAGATTTTTCTGCCGGTTCTTCTGCCCGATGGGAGCAGTATTTTCCCTGCTTCCGGTACTGCCGTTTTTCTCCCTTCACAGAACGAGAGAAAATTGTAGAAAAGGATGTAAAGCATGTACAAAGACCTGCCCGTCTCAGATCGGACTTCCATCGGATGGTTCCTGGGCGGTCAGCGGTGACTGCTTCCAGTGTCAGAAGTGTATCGACATCTGTCCACAGAAGCACATTCACTGTGGAATCAGAAAACTCAAAGGAAATGAGTTCTGGTTTACGATTCTGCGTGCACTGATCCTGCTTGGCATCTGCCTGTGGCTGGGGCTGTAACATCTGCGCTTTTTCAAAAATGACAGATAAGGAGCAGATATGAAAAAAAGAGATATCCTGCTGGCAGGAGGGATCGTGCTGGTGGCTCTGGTGATGCTTCTGGTGATGCATGTGACCGGAGAGACAAAAGGGGATCAGGTACAGATTACCGTGAACGGGGAAATCTATGGAACCTATCCGCTGGAGAGAGACCAGACGATTGAAGTTACCGAAGGAGAATTTCACAACGTGATCCGCATCGAGGACGGACAGGCGTATATGGAAGAAGCGGACTGCCCGGACGGCTACTGCAAAGAGCAGGGCAGAATCAGCGGTCAGAAACAGACGATCGTATGTCTGCCCCATAAACTGGTGGTGGAAGTGATCCGTCAGAAAGATACGGACAGCAAGGCAGTGGATGACGATCTGGTGCCGGATACGATTGCAAAGTGAGACAGTGATGAGAAAAGATACTCCGAAAGGGAACGAGACGATGAAAAAACAGGGGCAGCAGAAAAAAGAATACAAGGAACGCGGTTCTGCAAGCATCAGCCGGAGAGTATCGAGCGGTGCGATGCTGGTGGCACTGGCGATGATCTTCAGCTATGTGGAAAGCCTGATCCCGATCAACCTCGGGGTACCGGGGATCAAATTAGGTGTTGCCAATCTGGTGACGGTTACCGGGCTGTATATCCTGGCACCGATGGAAGTATTTGTGGTAGTGATCCTCCGGGTGCTTCTGGTGGGATTTATGTTTGGAAACGGCATGTCGATCCTGTACAGTCTGGCGGGCGGCATCTTAAGTTTCCTGGTGATGCTGCTGTTGAAGCGAATCAAAGGATTTTCCATGATCGGCGTGAGCATTGCCGGAGGCGTGTCCCATAACATCGGACAGATCGCCGTGGCGATGTGTGTGCTGGAAAATACGAAGCTGGTGTATTACCTGCCGGTGCTGATGATCGCGGGAACGATCACAGGTATCCTGATCGGTGTGGTGAGCCAGAAAATCCTCCCGGCAGTCAGCCAGGGCGCGGGAGCGGAAAGAAAGAACGGATAACCAGGCGGAATGTATCTGACAGGTACTTCTCTCGGAAAGGGATGGGAGAGGGGCAGCTGTCAGGTACATTCCTGAGAAAAAGACAAGCATGTCTATTTTTTTGATTATAGGTTAGTCGCGGCTAATGATAAATATTATCAACTAATAGCGGAAATGGTGACTAACTTGATAATAAGGTAACTGCGAAGGTACTGAACAGTTACAGAAAAAGCTAGTATAACATTTTATGGTCAAAGAAGGAGGAGTTTATGAACAACAAAAGAGTCAGGACCAAAGCAATGGCCATGGCGGTAGCCGCAGCAATGGCAGTGGAACTTTGCCCGGTAACAGCATTTGCAGTGACCGGAGAGCAGGTGGCAGCGGATGGAACATACAGTAAAACAGCACATGTATCCAGAACGTCGGAAGATGATGAAAATGAGGATATCTGGAGCGAATATAATGTGAAAGTCAGCCTTACATCTGCAGAAGGAGTTATTACAGAAGCTACCGTAGAAGCAGATGGCGATATAGAGGCCGGAAACAGGAAATATGTAAAAAAACTGAATACTGAAATTCAGAATCTGAAAGGGAAACCGGCTACGGAAGCATCCGTGAATGGAATCAATGCAGTAAGTGGTGCAACCCGTACCTCTGCAGCAGTAAAACAGGCGGCTCTTGAAGCTATCCGGTCTGCATCTGAAAAACAGGATCCAACTCCGGTTGAAGTGAACACAGATGCTCTCCAGGCTTCGATCACAACAGCAGAAGGCAAGAATCAGGCAGATTACACAGAAGCATCCTGGGCAGCTCTGACCGAGAAACTTGCCGCAGCAAAAACGGTCCTGGAAGCAAAAGAATCCCAGGAAGCAGTGGACGCGGCCCAGAAAGCACTGGATGCAGCAGTTGCAGCTTTGAAAGCAAAACCATCAGAACCGGAAAAACCGGACGTTACAACCGGAACGTACGTCCTGATGAACATTCCGTATGATCAGTTCTATGCAGCAGATGTAAATAACAGTGTAAAAGTAGATGCATTTACCTCAGCAACGAAGAATAAAGTTCGTACAGCCGGTCTGGCAGGCGGATCTTATCATGTGAATGCAAGCGGTGATGAGATCACAGGTGTGACATTCCCTGTAAAAGTTGGTGAAGGAGTGGATCTGAGCAAGTATACAAAAGTTACAGATGAATCTTCTGTAGATATTACGGTTACAAACAGAGGACAGACCAGTACAACTACATATACGGGAAAAGATGCCCTGTTTGAGAGTGCAAGTTATTCGTATTATACCTTGAGCGAAGCACCGTCTTATTACAAAGAAGTAACCCTGAATGCTGACGGAAATCTTTCCTTTGGAAAAACACAGGGAGAAGTAAAGACAGTATCCGGAGTAACACCGGAACTCACCACACAGTCTTCTTATGGGGATTACCAGCTGGATCTGGACGGACTGGAGAATACCATTTCCCAGAGTGGCACACAGGTTTACGGTGTCATTGTAAGTACAAAAGAAGGCAATGATTACGGTATGCGTCATCTGGAGAATATCTGGAGAGTGACAGAACTTGCATGGTGTACCGGATTTACTTCAGTAGTACACAATTGTCCGACATCCTCTGAGCATTATAAGAGCATGATGGGACAGCATATCAATAAAGTGACATACTATACTTCCAAAGGCATCTATGAAGTTCCGGTAGCGGATCTGTATGTACCGAAAAAAGCAGGTCAGACGGTAAAGGTAGCAGATGCGAAAGTATCTGCAGGGGAAGCAGAACTTACAGTGTCCAATCTTCCGACAGATTTCTCACCGGAATACAAGATTGCCGGACTGGATTTCACTGTGGAAAACGGAAAAATCGTATTTAAAAATGCAAAGAAAGGAAAATATACGCTGACAGTATCTGACAAAAATAACAACTATGCAGATATGACAACAACCTTTATCCTGTCTGTCGACAGTGCACCGGCATCTTACAATAACGATAATGAGAATCCGGCTATGACAAAAAATGCAGATGCAAGTGACGAAGAATTTGCAGATTATATCAAAAACATTACCTCTGTATCTGTCAATGGAAAATCGTATGCGGCAAGCGGACGTAGAGCTGTGAAAGTGATCAACGAAGACGGATCTCTGAAAACAGATGCAACACCATTTGCTGAGGGTGATACTTTTGAAATCGCAGTTACTTCCACCGGTTATCCGGAAGTGAAATTTACGTATACAAAGAATGCACAGGAAGAATACAAATATGTCTATGCGGCGATGACATGGGCAGAGTACTGGGCCGCAGAAGGGGTACAGGCAGCCGGAGATTCCAGCTCTTCCAGTGAACTGGATACAAGAAACGAAGCAGACAAAGGAGCGTTCGATGCCGTAACAAGAGCAACAGCAAACCATGGACTGCACAGAGGAAGTTTCCAGTGTGTAGCGGTCATTGAAGCAGAAAACGGAAAAACTTATGAAGTATCCCACTGGTCAGCAGATGGAAAAGAAATTACCCTGACGAATGGGAATGTGATCAAATTTAACAGAGGAGAGATCACAGACACAGACGGAACGGTTACAAAGCTGAAAGACTATGAGGTAACAGGACTGAAGTATGTGCCGGTGAAAGTGGCAAGTGCAGATTATGAAGCATTCTGCCGGAAATACAATGTAGTAGAAAACGGCGGAGAACTGGCCGGAGGATACGGAGAAAATAAACTGACGGCATACAATGTAAAAGCAAACGTGACAGAAGCCACCAACGGACTGAAGACAGCTATCAAAGATGCAAATGGAAATTTCAGTTTTACCGTACGCCAGTCAGGAAATGATTCCGGTATTGAAGGACAGGCACTGAAGACTGCCCCGGATGCAAAAACAGCAGGATTGACAGTAAAAGAAGCAAAGGGATCTTATGGTGAGTTTTTAAGAGTAGATCTGACAGGCGATTATGGAGATCTTGGTGCAAATATGCAGGCAGTAACCTGGACTTACTATGGCAATGACAGTACCTACAGTAATGCAAAAGCTACTTATGGAACAAAATTTGCAGCGGATAACTGGATGCATAAGTCGATGGGTATTCAGCTTGGACTGACAAAATCACTGAGATGCACCTTGCCGGAAGGAACAGATGGAACCGGATACTGGACCATTACGATTTCCGCACTGGGATATCAGGATGTAACCTATCAGTTCCAGGCAACAGATGAGAATATCGTGAAAGAAAAAGAGGAAGAAGTAACTACAGACGAACTGAAAAGAGCAATTGAGACAGCAGAAGCGCTGACAGAGTCGGATTATACCGCCGACAGCTGGGCATCCATGCAGACCGAACTGCAGGAAGCAAAAGATGAGCTGAAAGCACCGAAGACCCAGGCAACTGTAGACGAAGCGGTCAGCCATCTGAACGCAGCAATAGAAGCACTGGTGAAAGTTCAGAAAGAGACGTATGTTCTGATGAATATTCCATACGATCAGTTCTACAAAGCAGATGTAAACAATGATGTAAAAGTAGATGCGTTCACTTCTGCAACAAAGAACAAAGTAAAAACCGGTTCTCTGGCTGGAGGCTCTTACCATGTAGATAACACGGGTGATGAGATAACAGGTGTAACATTCCCTGTAAAAGTTCCGGCAGGAACAGATCTGAGCAAATATACACAGGTTACTGATGATTCCAAAGTAGAGATTACCGTAACGAACAGAGGACAGACAAGCACGACAGAGTACAATGGAAAAGACGCTTTGTTTGAAAGCGCAAGTTATTCCTATTATACACTGAGCGAAGAACCGTCTTACTATAAAGAACTGACGGTAAATGCTGATGGTTCCTTCTCCTTTGGTGCAACACAGGGAACAGCAACTACGATCACAGAAGGTGTGACTGCAGATCTGATGACAAAATCCAGGTATGGTGATTATCAGTTGAATCTCGACGGTCTGACCGATACGATTCCAACCGGAACAGCCATCTATGGTGTGATCGTCAGCACAAAAGAAGGCAGCGATTACGGTATGCGCCATCTGGAAAATATCTGGAGAGTTTCTGAACTGGCATGGGCTACCGGATTTACCAGTACCGTACATAACTGCCCGACATCATCTGAACACTACAAAGCAATGATGGGACAGCATATCAACAAAGTGACTTATTACACAGCTAACGGTATCTATGAGATCCCGGTAGGTGGCGATGAAGGTCTGTATGTACCTGTAAAATTCGATACCAGTGCAGTTGCTGTAGCAGATGCGGAACTGAAAGACGGAGAAACAAGTGTGGCAACCACAATTTCCGGTCTGACTCTCCCGGAAGGATTTGACGCAGAATACACGGTAGATGGTGCTACTGCAATCGTAAAAGGTGAAAAACTGATCCTGAAAGATGTGAAAAAAGGAGCATACACACTGACCATTACCGATAAGAGCGGAAAATACGCACCGATCAGCGTTGGATTTGAAGTATATGCAGAAACAATTCCTGCATCCTACAACGAAAATGCGGAAAAACCTGGTCTGACAAAAGCAGCAGGTTCTACAGATGCAGAATTTGCAGATTACATCAAAAATATTACTTCCGTATCTGTAAATGGAAAATCTTATGCAGCAAGCGGACGTGGTGCAGTGAAACTGTTTAATGATGACGGAACACTGATCACAGATGCAGCACCATTTGCAGAGGGTGACAGCTTCGAGATCGTAGTAAGCGCAACCGGATACAAAGATCTGAGCTTTACTTATAAGAAAGCATCCAGCGACGATCCGACACAGAAAGTAAATACCGCTTCTCTGGAAAAAGCAATCAAGACAGCGGAAGGACTGAAAGAAGCAGATTATACAGCCGACAGCTGGAAAGTTCTGCAGACAGCACTGAAGAATGCGAAGAGCGCACTGGAAGCAAAGAAAGACCAGACAAGCGTAGATAATGCAGCAGCTTCCCTGAACAAAGCCATCGAAGCTCTGGTGAAAGCGGATGGAAGTGCGGCAACTCCTACACCGACCACCACACCAACTACAACACCTGCAGCATCGAAGAACAACACAACAACTTCCGGTACAGGTAATAAAACAACAACTTCTTCAGGAAGCACAAGCAGTAGCAAGACAGCCAAGACCGGCGACCCGACTAACATCTTCGAGATGCTTGGGCTGGCTGTTGCCTCCCTTGGAACCGGCGGATTTGCGCTGAAGAGAAGAAAAAGAAATAAAAAGTAATAGATAACGGGACATAAGAACCGGAGAAATAGACGGGTATTGCACATGAGTTTATGTGCAGTCCCCGTTTTTTCTTGCATTGCATATCAATAATTGGTCCGGTGGACTAATTTTGATTTGGCGAGGGGACGAAACGGATTCCGGAAGCATGGGGAGGCAACCGCTGGTAACGCACAGCTGAGCTAAGTCCTAAGAAGAACTATCATGCCAGTTCGCGGAGAGCCGCTCACTGTCAAGTTCTTCTAAGGACTGGATCTCATCTGTGCTAAAAGCACCAGCAAAAGGCTGCCTCCCCATGCCTCCGGAATCCGTTTCTGGGTGGTTGGCAGAAACACTAAAATTGAGGAAGTAAAGACGTTTTTATGAAGATTAAATCTTGCAAAGATGGAAGGAGTCTGTTACAATGATAAAAATTTATAGTATCCGTGAGCATTTGGGGACGGATAAAAATATCTAATTCACATATCGGAAACACATATCTAATACTCAGAGTCCTGAGAAAATATCCGATGTATATACAAAAATGAATATAGGACAGAATATGGACATTTTCTTTAGGGATTTTGTAATAAAGTTATGTCGTCAATGAAATGCGTTCTCTTTGATGGAAGAGAGAAGTATGGTACTATAGAAAGAAAGTCTCCGTATTTTGTCCTGTAAGAAGGAAAGGGAGACGCAATGAACGAAGAGACAAAAACAATGACACAGGAAACGCAAAACAGAGAAGAGTTTATCATGCTTCCAACCGTAGATTTCTGCTTTAAAGAATTGATGCAAAATGCAAGGTATATAAAAAAATTGAAAAAAACTGCAACATTTTTGCAGGCTGAACTGTATAGAAAGTGAAACCGAAAACAAAGAGAGGCAGGAGCGGGAAACGATGATGGGTTATCAGACCGGAACGTTGACGGGTATCAAAACGTGGATGGTGGAAAGAGGGATCAGAGACAGGATCGCTGTGTGGTATCTGTTCGTGGAAAAGGAGAAACAAAAGATCGGGCAGATATTTTCCGTGATCCGAAAGGAGACAGAACAGAAAAAGGCGGTCAAAATTGCCGGGAAGCAGAAGGCAGAGGTGCTTGCGGAACGGATTCTGGATGTGTATGGAGATGCTGTGCTGCGGCTTGCGTATACCTACGTACATAATATGAGTGATGCGGAGGACATCCTGCAGGAAACACTGATCCGTTATCTGGAGAACCGTCCGGTGTTTGAAAATGAAAAGCACGAAAAGGCATGGCTCTTCCGGGTGGCGGCGAATCTGAGTAAAAATAAGATCGCTTACAATAAGATCCGTCAGGCAGACCAGCTGGAGGATCAGCTGATCGTGCAGGAACGGGAAGATCTGACTTTTGTGTGGGATGCGGTAAAGAGACTTCCGGAAAGTTACCGGGAAGCGATTCATCTGTATTATTATGAAGGATTTCCAACGGCACAGATTGCAGAGATTCTAGGGAAAAAGGAGAGCAGCGTGCGGTCTGACCTTCGGAGAGGAAGAGAGAAACTGCGGGAAGTCCTGAGAGAGGAGTATGATTTTGAGTAAGCGATATCATGAAATCATGGAAAATATCCAACTGACAACGGAAACAAGAGAACAGATCCTGCGCCATGTCTCGGAAAGAGAACGAAAGGCAAAGGTGCAAACCATGAAAAAATGGACAAAATATCTGTCGGTTGCAGCGTGTTGCGCACTGGTCGTGGGAGCTGCTTATGGAATTCATACGTTACATCAGGACAAAACAGTCAGTGAGGAAGAAGATATGACTACTACGGATGTGGCAGATGGCGGAGTGCAGATGCCAAATCCGATGCAGGAGTATGGTTCTGCGGAGGAACTTTCCGATGCGGTGGGATTTACCGTCAAAGAGATCGGAGAACTGCCATTTACCGTGAAGGAAACCCAGTATTTTACCTATGATGATACGCTGGCTGAGATCCGCTATACCGGGGATGATCAGGAAGTGTATTTCAGAAAATCACAGGGGGATGATGAAGATAACAGCAGCGTATACAACACATACAGCCAGGAGACTACGATCAACGTGGGAGAGGCAGAAGTCACCTGCAAGGGAGACAGCGATGCGTATGAACTGGCGATCTGGCAGCAGGGAGGATATTCGTATTCGATCAGTCTGCAAATCGGAATCAGCCTGGAAGAGTTGCAGGCGATGATAGAAACGGTGGAAGATTAGGCAGACAGGGGGACGGAAGCATGAAGAAAAGACTATATCGGTGGAGATTTTTTCTGGCAGTTGTTGTGGTGATCCTGGCAGGAGCCGGCATCTGGATCTTTCAAAAGAAATCCAGAACATTTGTACCGGCAACAGAGGTTTCACTGAAAGGTCCTTATGGAACACTCACATTGCAGCTGCCGGAGGAATGGAACTATGAGATTCAGACGGAAGAACAGGATACTGTGTATGGAATCAGTTTTTATCGAGGGGAAGATAAAGAAAATGAAGTTCTGGTGAAGTACGAAAAGGATTATCCAGGTGAAACATGTGGGACAGGGTTGGAAGAAAAGAAGATCCGGCTGGCAGGAGAAAAAGCCCTGGAAGAATCGAGAGACGGTTTTGCATCTGGCATATGGGAGGAGATTGTATTTCTGGGTGAAAAGAGCGATATCCATATCATCAATCCATGTGGCGAGAGTGCATGGTGGAAAGAAAATGAAAAACAGGTTATGCAGATCCTGGACACACTGCAATATGATCCGGAGACAACCGTAGATGAATGCCAGGTGGAGGTTCAGCAGCAGATAGAAGAAGGTTTTTTGCCGGAAGGTTCTGTTACCGGGATCACCATATCTACCCGCCCGGGAGAAACGAGGTATGAGCTGTCCGATGTAGAGAAAATCAAAACAGTCACAAACTATCTGAACCATCTGAAAATGGAAAAGAACAGTTCCGTGGATCCGGAAGATTATGATGGAATGATATCGGATATCCAGGTGAACTATGCTGGCGGAAAAGAATGTATGGTTCAGCATATGGCAAATCAGTTTGTCCGGAAAGACGGCGGTCCGTGGTATCAACTGGAGAAAGAAGAAGGACTCCGCTGGGATTTGATTCTGGAAGAAGTAAGCGGATAATGCGAGAGCCGGTTTTGAGACAGGCATTTTGGTTCGTAATTATGAAGGGATTGAAATTGTCATAAATGAAAGAAAAAAGCGGATGTATCTGCCGGCCTGACAGATACATCCGCTTTTGGTATCTATAGTTATGATTATTTCAGATTTGCTCTCTTTCTCAGTCTGGAATCCAGAATCTTCTTACGGATACGCAGGCTGGTAGGAGTGATCTCCAGGAGCTCATCGTTATCGATGAATTCCAATGCCTGTTCCAGGCTCAGGACTTTCGGCGGGGTCAGTTTCAGGGCGTCATCTGCGGAAGAAGAACGGGTGTTGGTTAGATGTTTGGTCTTGCAGACATTCAGCTCGATATCTTCGGCTTTACCGTTCTGTCCGATAACCATACCGGCGTAAACTCTTTCGCCAGGTCCGATAAACAGTGTACCACGCTCCTGTGCAGCAAACAGACCGTAAGTTACGGACTCGCCGGCTTCGAAAGCGATCAGGGAACCCTGTTTTCTGTACTGGATATCTCCTTTGTACGGAGCATAGTCGTCAAAACTTGTGTTCAGGATACCGGTACCTTTGGTGGAAGTCATGAACTCTCCACGGAAACCGATCAGACCACGGGCAGGAATCTCGAATTCCAGACGGGTGGAACCGTCGCTTCCGGTGCTCATACCCTGCAGGGAACCTTTACGTTCGCTCATTTTCTGGATGACTGTACCGGAGAACTCTTCCGGAACATCGATGTAAGCCAGTTCCATAGGCTCTAACAGTTTTCCACGTTCGTCTTCTTTATAAAGAACTTCCGCTTTACTTACTGCAAATTCATAACCCTCACGACGCATGTTCTCGATCAGGACAGACAGATGCAGCTCTCCACGACCGGATACTTTGAAGCAGTCCGGAGAATCGGTATCTTCCACACGCAGGCTGACATCGGTGTTCAGTTCGCGCATCAGACGTTCTCTCAGATGACGGGAAGTTACGAATTTACCTTCCTGACCTGCCAGCGGGCTGTCATTTACCATAAAATGCATGGCGATGGTCGGCTCGGAAATCTTCTGGAACGGGATTGGTTCCGGATTTTCCACGTCACACAGGGTATCTCCGATGTGGATCTCCGGGATACCGGAAATAGCAACGATAGAACCGATGCCTGCTTCCTGTACTTCTACTTTGTTCAGACCTTCAAACTCATACAGTTTGCTGATCTTTACTTTTTTCTTCTTGGAAGGATCATGATGGTTCATCAGCATCACTTCCTGGTTGACAGCGATCTTACCGTTGTCTACTTTACCGACACCGATACGGCCTACATATTCGTTGTAGTCGATAGTACTGATCAGAACCTGGGTACCTGCTTCCGGGTCACCTTCCGGAGCCGGGATGTATTTTAAGATCGTCTCAAACAGAGGTTCCATATTTTCCGGTGTATCGTTCAGATCCAGAACAGCGTGGCCTGCTTTTGCGGAAGCATACAGGAACGGACAGTCTAACTGTTCGTCGGAAGCATCCAGATCCATCAGAAGTTCCAGAACTTCATCGATGACTTCATCCGGACGGGCTTCCGGACGGTCGATCTTATTGATACATACGATCACGTGCAGATCCAGTTCCAGTGCTTTTTTCAGAACGAATTTGGTCTGCGGCATAGCACCTTCGAACGCATCTACGACCAGGATAACACCGTCTACCATCTTCAGGACACGTTCTACTTCGCCGCCGAAGTCAGCATGACCTGGAGTGTCGATGATGTTGATCTTGGTATCTTTGTAATAAACAGCTGTATTTTTGGAAAGAATCGTGATACCACGTTCCCGCTCGATATCGTTGGAGTCCATAACACGTTCCTGAACTTCCTGATTCGCACGGAATACGCCGCTCTGACGAAGTAACTGGTCTACCAGAGTGGTTTTACCATGGTCTACATGGGCGATGATCGCCACATTACGAATATCTTCTCTTTTGATTTTCATAAACAATTTCCTTTCTATGCATATAAAGAGCCCGTAAAACGGGCATTTCCAACGATACAAGTCTATCACATTTTTTTCAGATTACAAGGGATAAAAAAATTTTTTTCAAAATGTGGTTCTAAATATGGAAGAAACGGAATAGATATAAAATATACAAAATACAAAAAAGAGGAAGGGGAACTACAATCATGACAGATAAGATTATTGAAAACAATCAGGTGGAAATCATGGGAAAAATCGCATCCCAGTTTACATTCAGCCATCAGGTATTCGGCGAGGGCTTTTATATGGTAGATGTGCTGGTCAAACGACTCAGCGATTCCGAAGACCGGATCCCGGTCATGATCTCGGAGCGTCTGGTGGATGTGAACGAAGATTATGAAGGGGAGTATATCCATGTGATGGGGCAGTTTCGTTCCTACAACCGCCATGAGGAAAAGAAAAACCGGCTGGTGCTCTCGGTGTTTGCCAGAGAGGTGGAATTTGTGGAAGATGACGATGAAAATATGAAGAGCAACGCCATTTTCCTGGATGGATACATATGTAAACCGCCGGTCTACCGGAAAACACCGCTTGGCAGAGAAATCGCGGATCTTCTGATCGCTGTCAACCGGCCGTATGGAAAATCGGACTATATCCCGTGCATCTGCTGGGGCAGAAATGCCAGATATGCATCCGCTTTTCAGGTGGGCGGCCACGTCCTGATCTGGGGCAGGATCCAGAGCCGGGAATACGTGAAAAAAATCAGCGAGGAAGAGACACAGAAGCGGACCGCATACGAGATTTCTGTGAGCAAACTGGAATATGCGGATTGACAATAAAAATGAATAATGATATGATTGAAAAAATAAAATGTTTTTACAAATTTAGGTAGAGGTTGCATTTTTTATCAGTAATTTGTCGGATGTTTCAGGAGCAGAAGAAGGCAAAGGAAAGGAAAAAGTGCCGAAGGGGCGAAGAAACCTGAAACTTGGTTCTTGGGCGTGTCTGTGAAGAACGGCATGACTGTCATCGAAAGATGGAGTGCTATCCAAAGAAAACATGTGATGATTTCATAGCGGATTCTTAAAAGGTGGACCTCCGGATGGTGGTGCACCTTTAGTATTTATGCAAAAGAAAGGAGTAAAAATAGATATGGCTATTTTTGAAGGAGCAGGTGTTGCGATTGTCACACCTATGAAAGAAAACCTGGAAGTAAACTATGACAAGCTGGAAGAGTTACTGGAGGAGCAGATTGCAGGCGGCACAGACGCTATCGTTATCTGCGGAACAACAGGAGAATCTGCAACACTGACCGAAGAAGAGCATATGAGAACGATCAAATTTGCCATTGATAAGGTAAATCATCGTATCCCGGTTGTTGCAGGAACCGGATCCAATTCTACCGCAACCGCAACACAGATGTCCAAAGAGGCAGCAGAGGCAGGCGCAGACGGTATCCTTCTGGTAACTCCTTACTATAATAAAGCAACACAGAACGGACTGATCAAACACTATACAACGATCACAGACGAAGCAAAAGTACCGGCGATCCTGTACAACGTACCGAGCCGTACCGGATGCTCTCTGGCAGCATCCACCGTTGCTTATCTGGCAAAAAATGCAGAATATGTAACCGCTATCAAAGAGGCATCCGGAGATATCAGCCATGTGGCAGACATCATGCATGCCTGCGACGGAGCGATCGATCTGTATTCCGGAAATGATGATCAGATCGTACCGATCCTGTCACTGGGTGGAAAAGGTGTTATCTCCGTACTGTCCAACGTGGCACCGAAGGAGACACATGACATCGTTGCTCTGTTCATGGAAGGCAAAGTAAAAGAAAGCTGCGAACTGCAGTTAAAGGCTCTGCCGTTAGTCCATGCGCTGTTCAGCGAAGTAAATCCGATCCCGGTAAAAGCAGCCCTGAACCTGATGGGCAAAGAAGTAGGAACGCTTCGTCTGCCGCTGACCGAGATGGAAGCAGCACACCAGGCAGTTCTGGCAGAAGAAATGAGAAAATTCGGTATCAAACTGGCATAAAGACAGCAGGAAGAAACAGGAGAGAACGCAAATGGTAAAAGTAATCATGCATGGCTGCAACGGCCATATGGGTCAGGTGATCACCCAGTTAGTGGAGAAAGATCCTGAAATTGAAATCGTAGCAGGGATTGATTTAAATGACTGCAGAGACAACGGATATCCGGTATTTACCGATATCTGGACCTGCGATGTGGAGGCAGATGCCGTGATCGACTTCTGTACGGCAAAAGCGACCGACACACTGTTAGAGTACTGTGAAAAGAGACAAATCCCGGTTGTACTGTGTACCACCGGTCTGACCGATGAGCAGATCAAGAAAGTGGAAGAGACCAGCAAACATGTGGCAGTCCTGAAATCCGCAAACATGTCTCTTGGTATCAATCTGCTGATGAAACTGGTAAAAGAAGCAGCTCAGACCCTGGCAGCAGCCGGATTTGACATGGAGATCGTGGAAAAACACCATCGCCTGAAAGTGGACGCTCCGAGCGGAACCGCCCTGGCACTGGCAGACAGCCTGAACGAAGGACTGGACAACGCTTATCATTATACCTTTGACAGAAGTCAGAGAAGAGAACAGAGAGATGACAAAGAAATCGGTATCTCTGCTGTCCGTGGCGGAACGATCGTCGGAGAACATGATGTGATCTTCGCCGGTGACGATGAAGTGATCACATTCCAGCACACCGCTTACTCCAAAACCCTGTTTGCAAAAGGTGCGATCCAGGCAGCCAAGTTCCTGAAAGGAAAAGGACCGGGCTGGTATCAGATGAGCGATGTCATCGGATAAGTTTAAAAAATTGTTTTAAATATTAAAAACAGAATACAGAGAACATGAATACGGTCGTTTTTTCAAAAAGCGGCCGTATATTTTTGCATTTTCCGACACATTCTACAACTGTACAGGTGGATATTTTATATGCCTGAAAAATGAAGGAAAGGGATGCTGTGGAAAGCTACAGACACAGCAGAAAAGGAGATGCAGAATATGAAACATGTATGGAAGAGATATCTGATCGTAACCGCAATGACCGTTGTGCTCGGACTGGCAACAGGATGTGGCAATGTTGCGGACGATACGAACAACAACCGGAACAACACACAGGATGAAAATACGACGGATGGCAATGAAAATAAAAACAACACCGACGGTTCCCAGGTACCCGCGGGCGACAACAACGGAACCGCTCCGGATATGAACAACAACGGAACCGACGGTAACAGCAATATGAACGGCGCCACTTCCGGGGAAGGTACGGTAGATGAGAATGGAAATATCATCGAAGATCTCGGCGAGGATGTCGGTGAGGGAATCAAAGATGTGGGAGACGGTATCGGAGAAGGTGTGGAGGATCTGACCGGCGGCGGAAGCAGGGATGCAAATCAGCAGAATGCACGGTAAATTTCCGGTAATAGAAGAATCGAATCCTATGGGTGGTTGCTGTTCGCACGGTATACTCTGGCGATAAGGAGAACGTGACGAACAGCGCCTCTTTTTTTCTGAGACTGTGTTTGCAATATCTTACAAGGTGTGTTGCCGGACACGGAGTGCGCAGTAATTTTGAAAATGTATGGCGGGGTAATTATTAAGAGAATAGTTGCCGTATATTTGGAAAAATGATATGATGTAGAAAATTTACCACGTTACAACGTGACAGTATACAGAAAGAACAGAAGAAGAGAGGGAAATACTATGAGATTTCGTCCATGTATCGATATTCACAACGGAAAAGTAAAACAGATCGTAGGTGGCAGCCTGCGGGATCAGGGAGATCAGGCTCAGGAAAACTTTGTGGCTGAGCAGGATGCTCCCTTTTTTGCGCGCCTCTATCAGTCCCGTGGGATCCGCGGCGGTCATATTATCCTGTTAAATCCTGCAACTTCGCCTTATTATGAAGCGACGAGACAGCAGGCAATAGAAGCGCTGAAAGCCTATCCGGGCGGGATGCAGATCGGCGGCGGGATCCGGGAAGACAATGCGGAGAGTTTTCTGGATGCCGGTGCCAGTCATGTGATCGTCACCTCGTATGTGTTTAAGGACGGGCAGATCAACTGGGAGAATCTGGAGAAACTGGAGCGTGCCGTAGGAAAGGAACACCTGGTTCTGGACCTGAGCTGCCGGAAAAAAGACGGACAGTATTATATCGTGACAGACCGCTGGCAGAATTTTACCCAGGTGCCCGTATCGGAACAGACGATTGCGGAATTTTCTTCCCACTGTGATGAGTTTCTGGTGCATGCAGTAGATGTGGAAGGAAAAGCTTCCGGGATCGAGGTGGAGCTGGTGAAGCTTCTGGCGAAGAAGCATCCGCTTCCGGTCACCTATGCCGGCGGCGTGGGAAGTTTTCAGGATCTGGAGACGCTGCGCGTGGCAGGGGAAAACCGGGTGGATGTGACGGTCGGCAGTGCGCTCGAGCTCTTCGGCGGCAGTATGAAGTGGGAGGATGTCCTGGATATTTGTCAGAAGAGTGAAAATTATTCCGAAAAATAACAGATTCTGAACACTTAAAAAACTGTCTCTGGATTTGACAGAAAAAGATGCGCAAAAATTATGAATTTTCACGAAATAGTTGCAAAATTCAAGCATTATTGGTATAATAAAGACACTTACAAGGGAGCCGGAAGGAATCGCTGACCGTGGTATTTATCGATTCTGACTCCATAACTGTAAAGGTAGAGACAGTTACTTGTAAAATAAAGTGCGAAGGGGTTGGACAGCATGAAATTTATTATCATTGGAAGAAATATTGACGTTACAGAGGGACTGAAATCAGCCGTACAGGAAAAGCTTGGTAAGCTGGAACGGTATTTTACTCCGGAGACAGAGATTCATGTAACCTTGAGTGTGGAAAAAGACAGACAGAAGATTGAAGTTACCATCCCGGTAAAAGGAAACATTATTCGTTCCGAGCAGGTGAGCAGCGATATGTATGTATCCATCGACCTGGTAGAGGAAGTCATCGAGCGTCAGCTTCGCAAATATAAAACCAAGATCGTCAATCAGCAGCAGGCAGGAGGAAACTTCCAGAAGGAGTTTGTGGAGGATGAATTCCTGGAGGACGAAGAGGTTAAGATTATCCGTACCAAGAAGTTTGGTATTAAACCGATGTATCCGGAAGATGCATGTGTGCAGATGGAATTGCTGGGACATAATTTTTATGTGTTCAGGAATGCGGAGACGGATGAGGTGAATGTGGTTTATAAGAGAAAGGGGAATACTTACGGGCTGATTGAGCCGGAGTGCTAAAATTGTTGAGATCGTAAACGGGAGAGAGTCACTGGGTGGTGGCTCTCTCTCTTTTTTGGGGGTGGTTTAAGACGGACGCCCGAGAGAGTTTGTGCCTGGGCAGGAGGCAGCGGGCAGGGCAACTTTGAACTAGCCGCTAACTCCGACTACAGTTCACGAGGGTCAGCGGACCCTCGCGAAAGTCTCCGTAAGCGTCGGATTTCAAAGCTTACCCTAAGCGCCCGCAAAATGCCTCCTGCCCAGGCACAAACTCTCTCGGGCTGACGGTGGAAAAAACTGACCCGGAAAGGGAAGGTGAGTGGAATAGGTGCGATATTTGGGAGATATTTGGGAAATTTGCCCGCAGGGAATATGTGAGTGAGGGATGCGGGGTGAGGATGCACAATTTACTTGTGCATTCTTCGGTAAAGTGTTAGAATATAACATGGTGCAGTAGACTGGAAAGAGGCCAGGGTGGATGCACTGGGAAATTTTATGGAGAGTGAAAATAGTAACAAGAAATGTAACTGTGAAGGTGTTGAACAGTTACCAAAAAATAAATTGTATTTTATAGGAGTAGATTGATGAAATTATCTGAAAAGATCTTTGGAACGCACAGTTCCAGGGAGTTGAAAAGAATTATGCCGCTGGTGGATCAGATTGAAGCGCTGCGGCCGACGATGCAGGCGATGACGGACGAGGAGCTGAAGGATCAGACCAGAAAGTTCAAGGAGAGACTGGCAGAGGGAGAGACGCTGGATGATCTGCTTCCGGAGGCATTTGCTACAGTGCGTGAGGCGGCTAAGCGTGTGCTGAATATGGAGCATTACCGGGTACAGCTGATCGGTGGTATTATTCTGCATCAGGGACGTATCGCTGAGATGAGAACCGGTGAAGGTAAGACGCTGGTTTCTACCTGTCCGGCTTATCTGAATGCGCTGGAAGGAAAAGGCGTGCATATCGTAACCGTCAACGATTACCTGGCAAAACGAGATGCTGAGTGGATGGGTAAAGTCCATGAGTTCCTGGGTCTGAAGGTCGGTGTGATCTTAAACTCCATGAAGAATGACGAGAGACGGGAACAGTATGCATGTGATATCACATATGTAACCAACAACGAGGATGGTTTCGACTATCTGCGTGACAACATGGTTATTTATAAAGAACAGCTGGTACAGAGAGAGCTGCATTATGCGATCATCGATGAGGTCGACTCCGTATTGATCGATGAGGCGCGTACTCCTCTGATCATTTCCGGACAGAGCGGAAAGTCCACCAAACTGTATGAAGTCTGCGATATTCTGGCAAGACAGCTGGAACGTGGAGAAGCCAGCGGTGAGATGACCAAGATGACAGCGATCATGGGCGAGGAAATTGTCGAGACCGGTGATTTTATCGTCAATGAAAAAGATAAAGTAGTAAACCTGACAGAAGAAGGTGTGAAGAAGGTAGAGAAGTTCTTCCACATCGAAAACCTGGCAGATCCGGAGAATCTGGAGATCCAGCACAATGTGATCCTTGCACTGCGTGCGCATAACCTGATGTTCCGTGACCAGGATTATGTTGTAAAAGATGATCAGGTACTGATCGTTGATGAATTTACCGGACGTATCATGCCGGGAAGAAGATATTCCGATGGTCTGCATCAGGCGATCGAGGCAAAAGAGCATGTAAAGGTACGCCGTGAGAGTAAGACTCTGGCAACGATTACTTTCCAGAACTTCTTTAACAAATATGCGAAAAAAGCAGGTATGACCGGTACGGCTCTGACCGAGGAACAGGAGTTCCGTGAGATCTACGGTATGGACGTTATCGAGATCCCGACAAACCGTCCGGTACAGCGTATCGACCTGGATGACGCGGTATATATGACAAAGAAAGAAAAATTTCGCGCTGTTGTGGAAGAGATCAAGAAAGCACATGCGAAGAACCAGCCGGTACTGGTAGGTACGATCACGATTGAGACTTCCGAACTCTTAAGCAACATGCTTCGGAGAGAGGGTATCGCTCACCAGGTACTGAATGCGAAGTTCCATGAGCTGGAGGCAGAGATCGTTGCACAGGCCGGTGTGGCAGGTGCAGTTACCATCGCGACCAACATGGCAGGTCGTGGTACCGATATCAAGCTGGACGATGAAGCGAGAGCAGCCGGTGGATTGAAGATCATCGGTACCGAGCGTCATGAGTCCCGTCGTATCGATAACCAGCTGCGTGGTCGTGCCGGACGTCAGGGAGATCCGGGTGAGTCCCGTTTCTATATTTCTCTGGAAGATGATCTGATGCGTCTGTTCGGTTCCGAGAAGCTGATGTCTGTATTCAGCAGCCTCGGTGTTGCAGAGAACGAGCAGATCGAGCATAAGATGCTTTCCAGCGCGATCGAGAAGGCACAGAGAAAGATCGAGAGCAACAACTACGGTATCCGTAAGAACCTGCTCGAATATGACCAGGTAAACAACGAACAGAGAGAGATCATTTACAAAGAGAGACGCCGCGTACTTGACGGAGACAACATGCGTGATGCGATCTGCAAGATGATCACCGATACCGTGGAAAATACCGTGGATATGTGTATCAGCGATGAGGTGGATTCTGATGAGTGGGATCTGGTGGAACTGAATACGATCCTGCAGCCGATCATTCCGGTGAAGACGATCACCAAGGAAGATGTCAAGGGTGTTCGTAAGAACCAGTTAAAACAGAACCTGAAAGAAGAAGCGATCAAACTGTACGAAGTAAAAGAAGCAGAGTTCCCGGAACCGGAACAGATCCGTGAACTGGAACGTGTGGTACTGCTGAAAGTTATCGACAGAAAATGGATGGATCATATCGATGATATGGAACAGCTGCGTCAGGGTATCGGTCTGCAGGCTTACGGACAGAGAGATCCGAAAGTTGAGTACAAGATGAGTGCTTTCGAGATGTTTGACGAGATGATCGCAGGCATCCAGCAGGATACCGTTCGTCTGCTGTATCACGTAAGAATCGAGCAGAAAGTAGAACGTGAGCAGGTAGCGGAAGTAACCGGAACCAACAAAGACGAATCCGTCAAAGGACCGGTACGTCGTGCGGAACAGAAAGTATATCCGAACGATCCATGCCCGTGCGGAAGCGGCAAGAAATACAAACAGTGCTGCGGAAGAAAACTGGTATAAAGAAAAAGAAAAACGGCTGTTGATGCGATAGCGTAGTCAACAGCCGGAAATGTATAAAATATTGTATAAGGAAAGAGGGTAAAACCTTTGGTAGAATTAGATCAGTTTAAAGCAACATTGAATTCCTATGCGAAACCATTGGAAGAAATGAGAGATTCCCTTGACCTTGAGAACAAGGAAAAGCGAATCGAAGAATTGGAAAGAAAGATGGAAGAACCGGATTTCTGGGACAATCCGGAGCGCTCCCAGGAGATGATGAAAGAACTCAAAAGTCTCAAGGACGATAAAGAGATCTATGAAAATCTGGAGAGCCAGAGAGACGATATGGAAACTCTGATCGAGATGGGATACGAAGAAAATGATGCTTCGGTCATCTCTGAGATTCAAGAGATCATGGATCAGTTCGAGGCTGATTTCGAGACGATTCGTATGAAAACTCTGTTATCCGGGGAATACGACAGCAAGGATGCCATCATCAAGTTAAATGCCGGAGCCGGCGGAACCGAGTCCTGCGACTGGGCGGGTATGCTCTACCGGATGTACACCAGATGGGCAGAAAAGAAAGGATTTGCCCTGGAAGTTCTGGATTATCTGGATGGCGATGAAGCCGGTATCAAATCAGTAACCTTTGAAGTACACGGGGAAAATGCCTACGGCTACCTGAAATCAGAAAAAGGGGTACACCGTCTGGTGCGTATTTCACCGTTCAATGCGGCAGGAAAGAGACAGACTTCTTTCGTATCCTGCGATGTTATGCCGGATATTGATGAAGATCTGGATGTGGAGATCAAAGAGGACGATCTGCGTATCGATACCTATCGATCCAGTGGTGCCGGTGGTCAGCACATCAACAAGACTTCTTCTGCCATCCGTATCACACATATTCCGACCGGAATCGTGGTACAGTGCCAGAATGAACGTTCTCAGTTCCAGAACAAAGACAAGGCGATGCAGATGTTGAAAGCAAAGCTGTATCTGTTAAAACAGCAGGAAAATATGGAAAAACTTTCCGGTATCCGTGGCGAAGTGACAGAGATCGGCTGGGGTAACCAGATCCGTTCCTATGTATTGCAGCCATATACAATGGTAAAAGACCACAGAACCGGAACCGAGAGCGGTAACGTGGACAGCGTTCTCGACGGCAATCTGGACCCGTTTATCAACGGTTATCTCAAGTGGATCGCCCTTGGCGGAAAACAGCCGGAGAACGCAGACGAAGAAATGTAAAAAGGAGGCAGGCATATGGGCATTATCAGAGCGATCAAACAGACCGTCGGCGGTACACTCGCCGATCAGTGGCTGGAAGTGATCGAACCGGAAAATATGGGAGGTCAGACCGTACTGACCGCAGGTGTCCGCACAGGAAAAGGAGCAAACCGAAAAGGTGGGAAAGATACCATCTCCAACGGATCGGTGATTCATGTATATGAGGGACAGTTCATGATGTTGTTAGACGGTGGACGGATTGTGGATTACAGTGCAGAACCGGGGTATTTTACTGTGGATAACTCCTCTATGCCGTCGATGTTCAGTGGAAGTCTTGACGATGTGGTAAAGAATTCTTTTGACCGGTTCCGTTTTGGCGGGGCAACACCGACTTCACAGAAAGTGTTATACCTGAATCTTCAGGAGATCAAGGGAATCCGTTTCGGCACCAGAAATCCGATCAGCTATTTCGATAATTTTTACAATGCAGAACTGTTTTTAAGAGCGCATGGAACGTATTCCATCCGGATCACAGATCCGATCAAGTTCTATGTGGAAGCCATTCCGAAAAACAAAGACCAGGTAGAGATTACAGATATCAACGAGCAGTATCTGTATGAATTCCTGGATGCGCTGCAGTCCTCCATCAATCAGATGTCAGCAGACGGCATGCGGATTTCCTATGTACCGTCCAAGAGCCGGGAACTGTCAAAATATATGGCAGATACCCTGGATGAGGACTGGAGACAGACCAGAGGTATGGAGATCCAGGCGGTAGCAATCGCGAGCCTGTCCTACGATGAAAAATCACAGGAACTGCTGAATCTGAGAAATCAGGGAGCGATGTTGCAGGATCCATCCATTCGGGAAGGATATATGCAGGGCGCTTTTGCGAGAGGAATGGAAGCGGCAGGAAGCAATGCAAACGGCAGTACCATGGGATTCATGGGAATGCAGATGGGTGCACAGATGGGCGGCAATATGGCAGCTTCCATGTCGGCAGCGAACCAGCAGCAGATGATCCGGAATCAGCAGATGCAGCAGGAGGCAGCTGCGGCAGCACATCATGCAGCAAACGAGCCGGATAACTGGATATGCAGTTGTGGACAGCAAAATACCGGAAAATTCTGCAGTGAGTGTGGATGTCCCCGTCAGATGGGACCGTGGACATGCAGCTGCGGACAGAAGAATACCGGAAAGTTCTGCAGTGAGTGCGGAAAACCAAGACCATAAGGCAAAAAGACGAAGCAGATATATCCATATAGGAAGATGAGGAGGAGATCATGGCGGTAGTCAGTTTCAAATGCCCCAATTGCGGCGGCGAACTGGTATTTGATCCGAATACCCAGAGCTACTCCTGTCCTTATTGTAATTCTGAGTTCTCTCAGGAACAGATTGATACGATGCAGAAAGAAAACCAGCCGTCTCAGGAAACTTCTGAGGCGGCTGATTCTGCAAAAGGGCAGGAACAGGAAGAGGCGACAGTGTATGTCTGCCCAAGCTGTGGCGCCGAGATCGTGACAGATCCGACGACGGCAGCTACAGAATGTTATTATTGTCACACCCCGGTAGTATTATCGGGAAGAGTTTCCGGGGAATACCTTCCGCAGCAGATCATTCCGTTTGCAATCGACCGGAAAAAAGCGGAAGAGATTTTCTTGGAGAATATGAAAAAGAAGAAATTTGTTCCGCACGGATTCTTCAGTGCGAAACAGATTGAGAAGATGAACGGTGTGTATTTTCCATACTGGATGGTGGACTGGCGGGGAGATGCCTCGATGGAGGCAGAGGCTACGAAAGTCCGCACCTGGAGAACGGGTGATACGGAATACAGGGAAACACAGTTTTATCGGGTGTACCGGGAAGGAAATGTGGAATTTGATGATATGCCGAAGATCGCACTGCAAAAAGCGAACCGGAAGCTGGTAGAGGGTGTGCAGCCGTATGACCAGAAGGCGGTAAAACCATTTTCCATGGGATATCTCTCCGGTTTCCAGGCAGAACGGCGGGATCTGGAAAAAGAAGCGTTTGGAGCGGAGATCGCGCGGGATACCGAGCAGTATGCAAAAAGAGTGCTTGAAAATGATATGCGCGGTTACACGACGGTACGGCCGGTTCATCAGCAGGTGGGTAACCGACAGGAGCGGTGGCGTTATGCGCTGGTCCCTGTGTGGACGGTGACTTATAAAGGAAGAAACGGAAAGATTTATTATTATACCATCAACGGACAAAACGGCAAGGTGTGCGGAGAACTTCCGGTTGATTATAAGAAACTGAGCCTGGTATCAGCACTGATCACCGGTGTGGTATTTCTTTTGGGACTGGCAGGAGGATTTTTGTTATGAGGATGAGAAAAAAGACGGGATACCTTCTGTTGACACTTCTGCTTCTGCTGGTTCCGGTATCTGCATGGGCGGATGGCACCGCGGTAGACGATCAGGCAGGACTTTTTTCACAGGAGGAAGAACAGGAACTTACCGACCGGATCGAAGAACTTACGGCGGACTGGAACATGGATTTTGTGGTAGTGACGACGGAAGATGCGGAAGGTAAGACCTCTGAGGAATATGCGGATGATTATTATGATTATAACGGATATGCGGATGACGGCGCGCTGTATCTGATCGATCTGGACAACGGTTCGGTGTGGATCTCAACGGCGGGAAAGATGATTCGGTATCTTACCGATGCGAGAATTGATGCAGTGATCGATGCGGGATATGATAATCTGAAAGCAAAGAATTATGCGGACGGTATTCTTGAGATGCTGAATGAGACAGAGAGTTATCTGGAAGACGGAATTCCTTCGGATCAGTATAACTATGACACGGAGACGGGAAAAATATCAAGATACCGCAGTATTACGGTCTATGAAGCCATCGGAGCGGCTGTGATCGCACTGCTTTGCGGCGGCGGATTTGCAGCGGCTGTGCTGGGATCTTACCGGTTAAAAAAGAAAACGTATCGGTATCCGTATGAGAGCCAGGCAAAGGTACATTTTACGAGAAGGGATGACCAGTTCCTTCATCGAAGCATCACACAGCGGAGAATCCCGAGAGATCCGCCGTCGGGCGGTGGTGGTGGCGGTGGAAGCCGGAGTTCCACACATACTTCCAGCAGCGGTACTTCACATGGCGGCGGCGGTCGGAGCCTGTAATATTTTATGCGAGCCTGACTTGAAAAACATGTTTTGCCGCATTTGCGAAAAAATTCTTGCACCGGATGGCAATGTATGGTAATATCTTTTGGGCGACTACAAATGTGTTTCTGATGCGAACATGCAGAGCCACAGGAAAGAAAGAGAAGACATGGAGAAAAAGACAAAATATTATGTGGTAAGAGAGAAGGCTGTCTCGGAAGTGCTCTTAAAAGTAGTGGAAGCGAAACGGATCCTGGATTCGGAGCAGGTAACTACCGTGCAGGAAGCGACCGAGCAGGTGGGCATCAGCCGCAGTTCATTTTACAAATACAAAGACGATATTTTTCCTTTTCACGATCAGGCAAAAGGAAGAACGGTTACCTTTATTTTACAGATGGATGATAAACCGGGGATTCTTTCGGATATTCTGCGCACCATCGCTGAATTTCGCGGAAATATCTTGACCATTCATCAGAGTATTCCGATTAACGGAATCGCAACGCTGACGCTGAGTGTGGAGATCCTGCCGGAAGCGGGAGACGCGGAAGACATGATCGGCCAGATGGAACAGCAGACAGGCGTACATTATTTGAAAATATTAGGCAGGGAGTAGAAAACAGATGATACAGATTGCAGTATTAGGCTACGGCACAGTGGGATCCGGTGTGGTGGAAGTGATCAACCGGAACCAGGAAAGCATCAATAAAAAAGCAGGGGAAGAGATCAACATCAAGTATGTATTGGACCTGAGAGATTTCCCGGGAGATCCGGTACAGGAAAAGATCGTACATGATTACGAAGTGATCGCCAACGATCCGGAGATCAAGATCGTGGTAGAAGTAATGGGAGGAACCAATCCGGCATATACATTCGTTAAAAGAGCGCTGGAGAGCGGTAAATCCGTATGTACCTCCAACAAAGAACTGGTTGCAAAACACGGTGTGGAACTGATCCAGATCGCAAAGAAGAAAAACTGCAACTTCTTATTTGAAGCAAGCTGCGGTGGCGGTATTCCGATCATCCGTCCGCTGAATTCTTCTCTGACAGCAGATGAGATCGACGAGATCAGTGGTATCTTAAACGGAACAACCAACTATATTTTAAGCAAGATGACAAGTGACGGTTCCGAGTTTGAGGATGTGCTGAAGAATGCGCAGGAACTCGGCTATGCGGAGCGAAACCCGGCAGCAGATGTCGAGGGCTGGGATGCCTGCAGAAAGATCGCGATTCTTTCTTCTCTGGCATTCGGTCATCATGTGGATTTTGAGGAAATCTATACCGAGGGAATCACAAACATCACTTCTGCGGATATCCGGTATGCGAAAGCATTTGGCGCGACCATCAAACTGCTGGCAACCAGCAAGCGGATCGGCGACAAATACTATGCGATGGTATGCCCGGTGATGATCAACGGTGACAGCCCGCTGTTCAGTGTCAACGATGTATTTAATGCGATCGTGATCCACGGCAATATGCTGGGGGATGCGATGTTCTACGGAAGCGGTGCAGGAAAACTGCCGACAGCCAGTGCGGTTGTAGCTGACGTGGTAGATGCAGCCAAACACCTGAACCGTTTTATTATGACGGGATGGAGCAGCGAGAAACTGGAAATGATCGATATCAGCCAGGTAGAGAGCAGATTCTTCGTCCGTATGAAAGGCAGCTACACCGAGAGTCTTGCAAAAGTGGAAGAAGTGTTCGGAACCATCGATGCGAAGGTTGTCGCAGAGGTTGGCAAAGAGTTTGGATTTATTACCTCTAAGATGAAAGAGGAAGAATACAGAGCGAAAGCGGCACAGTTCGATAACATTATCGGTATGATCCGGGTTCGGTTCTAAGGAAGAAAAGTTGGAAAATGGCATGTCTGTGTCGTTCTGAAAAAGGACGGCGGGCATGTCATTTTTTATGCAGACAACGAGTGAAAGTTTGTACTTGCACAAGACCTTGACGACTGTCACGATAATGGGCAAAATTCGCGCAGATTTTAAGGAAAATTCGTGTGGAAAAAACATGTGACCGTGCAGGAAAGAATGGGAAAAAACTTTGAAAATAATCGCCATGGAAGCGGTTGACGCATGGAAAAAAAGGGTTTATCATTTAGTGCATATCCATGTGAGGGCGCCCGGAACGGGGGTATCACGAATGGAAATACAGCAGAGGCAGGAAGCGGATTACGCCACAGCAGGCTGATCCGCTTCTGTTTGCGTAGAAACACAGGAGGAGAAACATGTTAATCGTGAAAAAGTTCGGCGGCACTTCGGTGGCGGACAAAGAACGCATTTTCAATGTGGCAAAGCGATGCATCCGTGATTATCAGAACGGGAACGATGTGGTAGTGGTTTTATCTGCCATGGGAAAATACACGGATGAGCTGATTGCCAAAGCAAAAGAAATCAATCCAAATCCATCCAAGAGAGAGATGGACATGCTGTTTACGATCGGGGAACAGATGTCGGTGTCTCTGATGGCAATGGCGATGGATGCACTGGGTGTACGTGCCATTTCCCTGAATGCATTCCAGGTAGCCATGCACACGACAAGCAATTACAGCAATGCAAGACTTAAAAAGATCGATACCGAGCGGATCCGCCGGGAGCTTGATGACCGTAAGATCGTGATCGTCACAGGTTTCCAGGGGATCAACAAGTACAACGATTACACAACCCTTGGAAGGGGTGGTTCCGACACGACGGCAGTAGCTCTGGCAGCAGCGCTTCATGCGGATGCCTGCGAGATCTATACGGACGTAGATGGTGTCTACACCGCTGACCCGAGACTGGTGCCGACAGCGAGAAAGTTAAATTCGATCACCTATGATGAGATGCTGGATCTGGCGACTCTCGGAGCAGGTGTGTTACATAACCGATCGGTGGAGATGGCGAAAAAATACGGCGTACCGCTGGTGGTACGTTCCAGTCTGAATGAATCTGAAGGTACTGTTGTCAAGGAGGTTGTAAAGAAAATGGAAAGAATGTTGATCAGCGGCGTTGCCCTGGACAGAGATGCAGACCGTATCTCCGTGATCGGAATCAAGGATGCACCAGGTAGTGCGTTTAAATTATTTAATACACTGGCAAAGAAGAATATTAATGTGGATATTATCATCCAGTCTGTCGGACGTGAGGGAACGAAGGATATTTCCTTTACGGTTGCACATGATAATCTGAAAGAGGCGATTGAACTGCTCGAAGAGTATCAGGAAGTGCTTGGTTTTGAGAGAGTGGATTATAACTGTGAAGTTGCGAAACTTTCGATTGTAGGCGCCGGCATGATGTCTAATCCGGGTGTGGCTGCAAAGATGTTTGAGTGTCTGTATAATGAGAACGTGAATATCAATATGATTGCGACTTCTGAGATCCGGATCACGGTGCTGGTGAACAGTTCGGTCCCTATCCGGCGTGGGCGTAGGATATCTGAGAGGAGCTGTCCTTA
>OLQH01000065.1_pt1 | contig 120786 bp, 123 predicted proteins | sample 1672671 | NCBI WGS metagenome assembly OLQH01 (sample SAMEA3136712, study PRJEB25190) | human gut metagenome | reverse complement strand
AAATATACCGCAAAGTGGGGCTTGCAGATTGCGGAAATGATTTTTCAGACACGCTGTAGGGACTAAATTCGGAAACCTGACGCAAGCTTGCTTACGGGAAGGTTTCTAAACTTGAATCTCTAACATCATACAATTAATAACGGAGGCACATATGATAAGATTTCTCTTAGTATGTATTACTGTCATCGGTTTTCTGATCCTCTCCATTCCCATTCTGATCGTCGAATGGATCATCGGTAAATTCAAACCTTATACCAAGGATATCAGCTCCCTGCGTCTGATCCAGGCAGTGTTCCGCTTTATCCTGTGGCTGACCGGTGTGGAAGTTACAGTGATCGGTGAAGAACTGGTTCCGAAGGACGAAGCTGTCCTGTATATCGGCAACCACCGCAGCTTTTTTGACATCCTGCTTACCTACACCCGCTGCCCGCGGCTGACCGGTTATATCGCAAAAACAGAGATGGAGAAAATACCGCTGCTTTCAAACTGGATGCGCTATCTCCACTGTCTCTTCCTTGACCGGAAAGACATCAAAAAAGGTCTGAAGACCATCCTGACAGGTATCGACCTGATCAAATCCGGTATCTCGGTATGTATCTTCCCGGAAGGAACCAGAAACCGGAACGAGAGCGACCTGGATCTGCTGGACTTTCATGAGGGAAGTTTCCGTCTGGCAACCAAAACCGACTGTCTGATCGTACCGATCGCGATGAACAACACCGTATCCATCTTCGAAAAACAGTTCCCGAAGATTCGGAAAACTCACGTGGTACTCGAATACGGCAAACCGTTCCGTCCGTCTGAACTCTCCAAGGAGGACAAAAAACATATCGGTGAATACACAAGAGCACAGATTCTTGAAACATTAAAAAAGAACGAGCCACTGGTTTAATACCGGTGACCCGTTCTTTTTTATTATTCAATATATTTCATTTTCTTTATTTCTGTAATGCCTCCACTACTTTTCCAAAATTCATAAAATGAGAAGCCTTTACAAGGATCGTATCGCCCTGTTTTACCTGCTCTCCAAGATGAGCCAGCAGATCTTCCAGTGTGGCAAAATGAACAATCCCCAGCGCTTTTCCTTCCGCTTTGCTGCTCATCTTTGCCGCCTCTGCAATCTCTTTTGCCAGAGTACCCACACAAATCAGAAGATCAATCCCGCAGGTTCCCGCGAAAGTTCCGACTTCTCTGTGCAACTCTTTCTCATTCGCACCGAGTTCTCCCATATCGCCAAGTACGGCAACCTTTCTTCCCATCGCATCTTTCAGGATACCGAGAGACGCTTTCATGGACATCGGATTAGCGTTGTAGCAATCATCCACGATTGTATAATTTTCATTTTCAATAATATGGAACCGGCCGCTTAACGACTGTAAACTTTCGATTCCTTTCTGGATCTCGGAAAGTTCCATGCCGTACGCCAGACCAACGGCTGTTCCTGCCAGCGCATTGTAAACCATATGGCGTCCCGGGATCGGCACAACCACGGAGAATGCTCCTTTTGGCGTATGGATCTTACAGGCGATTCCCTTCAGACCTTTGCTCTCAATCTCATCGGCATATAACGGGAAGTCCGGGTTCATTCCGAAGTGTATCGGAGCTTTTCCCTGCACTTCTTTTACCGTGATCAGTTTGTCATCGTCCCCGTTTAAGATCACGGTTGCATCCGGTTTCAGATGGTCAAAAACCTCTGTTTTGGCTTTCAGCACACCGTCACGGTCACCCAGATTTTCCAGATGGCAGGTTCCGATGTTGGTGATCACACAGGTATTCGGCTGTGCGATCGAAGCCAGACGGTGCATCTCTCCAAAATCACTGATTCCCATCTCCAGAACTGCGATCTCATCCTCTTCACGGAGACGAAATACCGTCAACGGAAGTCCCAGTTCGTTGTTAAAGTTTCCAAGTGTTTTTAATACCCGGAACTTCTGTTCCAGAACTGCTGCGATCATCTCTTTCGTGCTGGTCTTTCCCACACTTCCAGTGATGCCGACAACCGGAATCTGTAACTGTTCCAGATAATATTTTGCAAGATCTTTCACCGCTTGGAGAGAAGATTCCACCTGAATATAAGGGAACTCCACATCTCCTAACGGGCGTTCACTTAAGGTAGCCAGCGCTCCCTGCTCCATGACCTGATCGATAAATTTGTGACCGTCTGCTCTTGCACCAACAATCGGAACAAACAGGCAGTTTTTTTCTATTTTCCGGCTGTCCGTTGTCACTGCTTCGATGCACTGACTTTTTTTCTCCTCCGGTCCGTAATACGTTCCGTGGCAGGCAGCCGCGATATGTTCCAATGTAAGATTCTTCATCATTACAATTTCCTCTTTTTTCTTTTTATAATAGATTCTTATTTCTGATATTTTCTCATGGAAATCTCAATCAGATTTTCACACAGCTGTGCATAATCGATACCCAATGCTGCCGCCTCCTGTGGAAGCAGACTGGTTGGTGTCATGCCCGGCAGCGTATTGGCTTCGAGGCAGTACATGGAGCCGTCCTCTTTCATCAGGAAATCCAGTCTTGCATAGCCCTCGACTGCCAGTGCCTTGCATCCGGCCTCTGCATATGCCTGCATCTGTCTGGTCTGCCCTTCGGTCAGAACCGCCGGACAGGTGTCGATCGTCGCACCTGCGGAATATTTATTTTTATAATCGTAGAAGCCTTCTACCGGGGCGATCTCGATGATCGGATATGCCTTTCCGTCTACCACACCAACGGAAAATTCTCTTCCCTCGATATATTCCTCTACTACCACTTCATCCTCGTAGGAGAATGCACCTTGCAGTGCCTCTTCGTATTCTTCCGGTGTCTTTGTGATATACACACCGACACTGGAACCTCCACAACAGGTCTTAACCACAACCGGAAGTTCCATGTTATGATCAGCAAGATTTGTGCTGTCTTTTCCCTTCTTCAGCTCCACGCCGCGCGGTGTCGGAACGCCGGATGTCAGGAAGATTTTTTTCGTGATTCCTTTGTCCATCGCCATCGCACTGCTCAGATAGCCGGTTCCGGTATACGGGATGCCGCACAGATCGAAGTACGCCTGTACTCTTCCGTCTTCGCCATTGGCTCCGTGAAGTGCCATGAAGACCACATCCGCTGCCTTACACAGCTCGATCACACCCGGACCGAAGAATTCTCTTCCGCTTGCTACCGCATCCTTTACCTGATCGTTAAAGCTGCTGATATACGCTGCCTCCGCATCTACATCATAATCTCCATCAAAAGCAGTGGCAGAATCTGCACCTTCCTTACCGAAAAATACATCCACAAGAATCGCCTGATGTCCCTTAGAACGAAGTGCCTTACACACATTTGTTCCCGATACAATAGAAACCTCACGTTCTGTGCTGGTTCCAGCTGCCAATACTACAATCTTCATCTTTTTTCTCCTACTCTTTCTTTCCAAACTTATTTTTCACAGTCACCGTTTCCGGTCACTGACTGATTCCTTTTCCTAATATACGATAACCGGAGTTCCGATCTCTACGGTGTTAAAGATCTTTTCCGCATTTGCGGTCGGTGTGTTGACGCATCCGTGAGAACCGCTCGTTTTATAGATCTCGCCGCCATACTGTGACCGCCAGGTATCCGCATCGTGGATTCCCACATTGCCGTTAAATGGCATCCAGTAGGTCACCGGCTGTGTATAGCCTTCCCCTTTCAGAACTGCATCATGCTTTTTCGCATCGATCGCCCAGACACTGCCTGCCGGGGTATCGTATCCTTTGGATACATTTCCGGTTACCACAGGGGTATCCACCACAACCACACCGTCTTTGTAGCACCACATTTCCTGATCCTGAATACTGATCTCCACATAAGTGCCGCCGATGTCGTTGGTGTCACGGCTCTTGCCCTCATACAGATATACCGGTTCCACGGTTCCGGTCTTTCCTTCTTTTATGTATTCCACAAGGGCTGCGGTTGTCTCACTCTTTTTTATGACCCAACCGTAATCGCCGCCCTTTAAGGTAATCTTATTCCCTGCATGTGTGGTAAATTCATGTGTCAGACCGAATGTATCGTACTTATAAGCCAGCTGCTGCACATAGGCAGCTGCCTTGCTCTCATCCACCGTCCAGTTTCCGTCACTGTCCTGGATCAGCCAGTCTTTGACCACAGAACCGTCTACCGTCTCACTCCGGTCGCCGAAATCATAGGTGATGTCCACTTTTAACAGCTGATTTTTTGCATCTCTCTCCGCGATCAGACCCGCATCATCCTGTAAAACAGACGGTTTCTCATAACATCCCAGCTCTTCCAGATTGATCTCTGTCTTTCCGTTTTCGATCGCATCTTTGACTGCACTCTCCAATTTGGTGCGATCCAGTGTATTTCCTTCCACCTCCGGAACGATCACATATTCACCGTCCTGTTCCTCCAGATAAGCGTCCTCCGGTGCCACGATATTTTCCTGCTGAAAACAGCTCATATCATCCAGCACACCGGTCAGTTTTTTCTCATCATAAGTAGTCGTAACTGCCAGTTCATATGTCTTTTTCGCTGAAAATGCAGTGATCCATTTCCAGCGATCCTGCGAACTTAACAGTTCATCAATCTTTCCGTCATCAACATAGGTCAGATCGATCGCAGATCCCTGGATCGTCTCCGTCTTTCCGTCGATCTCCGTGATCCGCAGTTTGTATTGACCAAGCTGTTTCTGGATCTTCTTTTTCACCTGATCCGCTGTCTTATTGCTGGAATCCATCCCGCTGATGGTGGTTCCTTTCAGAAAATGGCTGGAAAAATAATAGGAAACGCCCATATATCCCAGAGCCATGATCGCCACATACGCAATCAGTACGCCAAGAACCAGTTTCTTCGCATTCTTCTTTTTCTTTTTTGCCATAGATAATCCCTTACTTTCTTTTGATCCTGCGGTTTTTCCGGCATGATCCGCTTCTTTCTTCCCTGTGTCAAAGCTGCCAAAACTTCCGCATTATCCCTTCATTTACTTTCACAGACTTTCGCATATCCCCCTCGCGTTCAGCCTGTTCCACATTATTCTAACACCGAACCTATGACGGGTAAACCCATTTTCTGAAAAAAGCCGGAAAATCAATGCTCGAAAAAGGCTGCTTACCGGAATATTTTTTTCCGGTAAACAGCCTCGTTTGTCTTATCTTTATGCTTCCAGAAGTTTGTCGATACTTACCAGTTTCACACTCAGAACGAAGATCTCAACAGCAACTTCCAGTTCTTCTACGGTCGGGAAAGACGGAGCGATACGGATATTGCTGTCTTTCGGGTCTTTTCCGTATGGATAGGTTGCACCTGCTCCGGTCAGTACCAGACCGGCTTCTTTTGCTTTCGCTACGATGGCTTTCGCGCATCCTTCCATAGAGTCAAAGGAAATGAAATATCCACCTACCGGTTTTGTCCAGGTACCGATCTCCAGACCAGCCAGTTCTCTGTCCAGGACTTCCCATACTTTTTCAAACTTCGGACGCAGGATGTCGGCATGTTTTCTCATGTGTGCGTACATTCCCTGCATATCTTTGAAGAATCTTACGTGACGCAGCTGGTTCAGTTTATCATGACCGATGGTCTGCACACGCATGTATTTTTTCGCATCTTCCAGGTTGGCTTCGGATGCTGCCAGGGCTGCGATACCGGATCCCGGGAAGGATACTTTTGAGGTAGAGATGAACTTCAGGACCATATCCGGGTTGCCTGCTTTGACACATTCATTTAACAGTTCCAGAATGACATCTCTCTTGTCATCATACAGATGATGGATAGAATATGCATTATCCCAGAAGATACGGAAGTCTTCTGCTGCCGGTTTCAGATGAGCGAATCTTCTTACTGTCTCATCGGAATAAGAAATACCGGTCGGGTTTGCGTATTTCGGTACACACCAGATACCCTTGATTGCCGGATCTTCTGCTACCAGTTTTTCCACCATATCCATATCCGGACCGGTCGGCAGTAACGGCACATTGATCATCTCGATTCCAAAGAATTCGGTGATACCAAAGTGACGGTCATATCCGGGTACCGGACAGAGGAATTTTACTTTATCTAATTTGCACCATGGAGTGCTTCCCAGAAATCCGTGTGTCATGGCACGAGCAACGGTATCAAACATAACGTTCAGGCTGGAATTGCCATAGATCAGGATATTTCTCTCCGGCACTTCGCTCATATCGGCCAGCAGCTTTCTTGCATCGCTGATACCATCCAGAATACCATAGTTTCTGCAGTCTACTCCATCTGAACTTACCAGATCTACCTGGCTGTTCAGAATATCCATCATGCCGTTACTCAGATCCAGCTGAGCTTTTGACGGTTTACCACGGGACATATCCAGTTTCAGGCCCTTGCCTTTCACATCCTCAAACTGCTTCTCCAGTTCTTCCTTCAGAGCGGTTAATTCTTCTTTGCTTAACTGACTATACGGTTTCATAGGTCTCCTCCTGTGCTTTTGTTTACAACATGATTCATCATGCAGCGTTTCACTTTCACGCTACACAACGCTACTAGAAAATATTGTATCGGGAAAGTGACCATATGTCAAGAAACACTTGCATTTTCGGCAAATTATACGGATGTATTTTATTTTTTAAGTTGGTTTATGAAACTTTTCTTTATAAAACTTGCATTTTCAAATAGCTGTTGTATTGCCTTTCCGGTTTATGGTATGCTATAGAAAGGTATAAGAAAAAAAGAACCATTTATATAGAAAGAAAGGATATTTTTATCATGTGGATTGCAGATCAATGGAAAGATTATCAGGTGCTTGACACCTCCAAGGGAGAAAAACTGGAACGCTGGGGCGATTATCTGCTGGTTCGTCCGGACCCGCAGGTCATCTGGGATACCCCGAAGAAGAATCCGGGCTGGAGAAAGATGAACGGTCATTATCACCGCAGCAAAAAAGGCGGCGGCGAGTGGGAATTCTTCAATCTTCCGGAACAGTGGACCATTCAGTACAAAGACCTGACCTTCAACTTAAAGCCTTTCAGCTTCAAGCACACCGGTCTTTTCCCGGAACAAGCAACTAACTGGGACTGGTTCGGTGACAAGATCCGTAAAGCCGGACGCCCGATCAAAGTGCTGAACCTCTTCGCCTACACCGGTGGCGCTACCCTTGCCGCTGCTGCAGCAGGAGCAAGCGTTACACATGTAGACGCTTCTAAGGGTATGGTTACCTGGGCAAAGGAAAATGCGGTTTCCTCCGGTCTCAAGGACGCTCCGATCCGCTGGATCGTGGACGACTGTGTCAAATTCGTAGAGCGTGAGATCCGCCGCGGCAACCATTATGACGCGATCATCATGGATCCGCCGTCCTACGGCCGCGGACCAAAAGGGGAAATCTGGAAGATCGAGGAAGCGATCCATCCGCTGATCAAACTGTGTGCAAAACTGCTCAGTGATGATCCGTTATTCTTCCTGGTAAATTCCTACACGACCGGACTGGCTCCGGCGGTACTGACTTATATGATTGCTACTGAACTGAAATCATTTCACGGTCACGTGGACTCTCAGGAGATCGGACTTCCGGTTCGCGATACCGGACTGGTGCTTCCTTGTGGGGCTTCGGGACGCTGGGAGCAGTAAAATTTCTTATAAAACTCTCAGGATACAAAGAGGCAGAAGAAATCCATCTGATGGAATTTCTTCTGCCTCTTTCTTCTTTTTATGGATATAATATCTTTTCCGCTGCTTTAATTTGTACAGGTAACGACAAACTGTCGGATGCAGCGGTTTCCTGTCTCATTATTCATCTGTTCCGGATGGAACTGCACACCATAGATATGTTTCGCATTGTTGGAGATCGCCTCGATGGTTCCGTCTCCTGCACGCATATCTACCTGGAAACCAGGTGCCAAATCACGGATGGACTGATGATGGTAGCTGAGAACGCTGACCGAACCGGAACAAATTCCGGAGAACCATCCGCTTGCAACAACACTGGCAGAATGCCATACGCCCATATGACCGCCGATATTCTGGTTCAGTGTTCCGCCGAAAGCCACATTGATCAGCTGCACACCCTTGCAGATACCAAATACCGGTTTTCCTGCCTGTGCACATTTCTTCACTGCATCGATCTGTCTGTCATCCAGTGCATTATCAATATTTTTACTTGCTGTATTTGCCTGTCCATATCTAGACGGATCCAGATCACCGCCTCCCGGAATGACGATGCCGTCATACTGAGACGGATCAAAACTTCCGGTTACAACGGTTGCATCCACACCCATTTCTATAAATTTTACTGCGGTAGTGATCGCTCCCGCCTCGTTGTTTCCGATTACACCGATCCGGATGTTTTTCCACACACCGTCCGGGTTCAGATAATAGTTTCTTCCTCTGTCGCTGATCCATCCGGTCTTCATGGCTCCGTCATTGCTGCCGCCAAGATAATACCAGAATCCGTTGATATTGTTCCAACCGGTCTGCATCTCACCGTTTACGTTAAAATAGTACCACGCAGATCCGACTACATTCCATCCTCTGAGCATCGCTCCGCTTCGGTTAAAGTAATACCAGGTGGAACCCACCTGCATCCAGCCGGTATGCATCGCTCCGCTTCCGGTCAAGTAAAACCAGTTGTTTCCAATATGCTGCCAGCCGGTTTTCATCACGCCATTACCCGGTGTCAGATAATACCAGGTTCCTTTGACACTGGTCCAGCCCTGTGCCATGGCTCCGCTGCCAGTCAGATAATACCAGTTGCTTCCATGGTGTAACCAGCCCGTCTGCATGGCTCCGCTTCCGGTCAGATAATACCAGTTGTCTTTGTCCTGCATCCAGCCGGTTACCATATCGCCATTGACCGGATCAAAATAGTACCAGAAGCCCTTGACTACGCCCCAGCCTTTCTGCATTGTTCCGTCTGCATTCAGCCAGAACCAGCTGCCACCTTTATGTAACCAGCCCGTCTGCATCTCCCCGCTGCCATTTGCAAAATACCAGGTATCCCCTTCCTGGATCCAGCCGATCTGCATGCGTCCATCGCTGTTCAGGTAATACCGTTTTCCATTGACGGTTATCCAACCGGTCTGCATAATCCCCTCTTCATCAAACCAGTACCAAGAACCATCCAGAAGTTTCCAGCCGGTCACCCGTTTCAAATCATTATCCAGATAAAATTTCTGACCATCCACTTCTTTCCATCCCGGAGTTTTGTCATCTCCCGGCGTTACCTCCGGTTCTTCCGATGACTCCTCGAATGTTGCTACCGAACCTGCCGGATTCTGTTTCTCCTGTACCGCAGGCTCTGCCGTATCCAAAGATTCCTCTGCTTCCGACAGCTGTACATCATCTGTAACCTCCGAAGTCGTTTCTACCCCTTCTGTTACCACCTTTTCATCCATTTCAGCTCCGTAAACCGTCGGAACCGACGAAAACAGAAGCGTTCCTGCAAGAAGCGCCGCCACCATTTTCCCTGTGAATTTTCTCATAACTCTTTCATCTCCCTTTCGTAATTGTTATACCACAATTTTTTTATATTGCAAAAATTGTTTTCCACTCTTTCCATCCATGTTTTGTAATGGATGAGATCTTTTCGCAGATTTTGTCGATTTTTCTGCTCCATTATATAGATACTTCAGATGGGATTTCGGTTTTAATTTTTGTTTGATTTTTTCTTTTTATGACCGGATAACAGAGAAAAAGTCCTGCCGCCCCGGAAACTTTTTCGGATCGGCAGGACTTCTTTTTTATTATTCTGTTTTTTCAGGTATCATGTGAAATTGGTTTTGGTTACTTCATCAGCTACCTTTCAGCCTTCATTCGTATTAGTCGATGTCAAAAAAATACAACGTAAATTCTATTGGAGCACATCCATCCAGAGATGCCTGTATCGTTACATGACCTCGCGAAGTTCCTATAATTTCACCATTTTCGATTTTAGCACTTCCTCCATCCGAAGTTGGTTGTTCTACTATTGTCAGTTTAATATCGCTTTCGTTATATTTGCAAGTTACCGGATATACCACAATGTTTGGTTTCACTCTTTTTCCCACAAGAATACCATGCGTATCCTCAGGTTCGTACCGAAGCATTTCCGGTTCAGTATTGTCGGAATATCCTTCTACTTTCAGCGTATATGATGTACTTATTCCTTCATAGCCAGGCGACCTGCCATAGGTAACCGTTATGACTGTAGTACCCTCCTTTTTTGTTCTTATTACGCCACTTCTTATATCTGCCCATGCCACTTCTGGATCACTGGATGTAAAATCGAAATCAAGATTCTCAACATACGAATCCGCCGGATGTAAATCTGGAAACAGTTCTAATTTTTCTCCGACTTTTTTTGTATATGTTTCCTGTGGGAAACTTAACGACTCAAGTGTTCCAAATTTTTTAGTTGTAATCTCTAAAGAGACGCTTTTTCCTTTAAAAGTCGCTGTCAGTGTTGTTGTTCCCTCTTTAAGTCCTCTGATCGTTACATAGTAACCTCCCAATGTAACCTCTGTAATTTCGGCTACTGATTCATCGGATATCTTCCACTCGGTTCCATCTAATTCCGTATAGTCTTCACCATTTTCTACGAAAAACTCTACCGTTCCATCCCTATTTATTTCATTTGTACCAAACGGTAAATATCCACGTTTTTCATACAGCGTACTCTTAATTTTGATTTCCGGTATTACCTCCACCTTACACGTTGCCTTTCTCCCTGCAACCTTTGCCGTGATGGTCGCTGTTCCTTTTCCAACGCCGGTTACTTTTCCATCCACAACCGTTGCAACATTTTCATCCGAACTGCTCCATGTCACGCTTTTGTCTGTAGTGGTATCTGCCGGATTGTAAATAACCGTAAGCGTCATGTCCTCTCCGATCCACAGCGCTGCATTTTTCTGATCCAGCTGGATAGACTCCAGTTCGCCTTCCTCTTTTACCTTATTCGGAACCCATTTTCCGCTGGCATCTACATAATAGTTGCCGATCCAGGTATCGGTTGCCATCACACCATCTTCATCCAGATAATAATTTCCAACCCATGCACCTGTCACCATTGCACCGGAAGCATCAAAATAATACCAGTCCTCACCCAGCTGTTTCCAACCGATAATCATCCAGCCTTCTGCATCAAAATAATAGGTTTTTCCACCGATTTTCTCAAAGCCGTTACTCGTATAGCTGCCGTCCTCGTGTCTGTACCACCAGCGTTTTCCCGACTGGATCCACTGCGCCGGCTGTCTCGTCTTCGTCCATGCTCCGGACTCGTCCACATACCGGTTGCCGATCCAGGTATCCACTGCCATCTTTCCATCCGTATTCAGATAATACCAGGTTCCACCGACCTGCTGCCAGCCAACTTTCATGGCTCCGTCATTGGCGCCTCCAAGGTAATACCAGGCATCGTTGTCTTTCAGCCAGCCCGTATGCATCGCTCCGGATGGATCCAGATAGTACCAGCCTGTGTTCGTTCCCTGCCATCCTGTCTTCATCACACCGGAAGCATCCAGATAATACCAGCTTCCATTCACTTTTTGCCAGCCGGTTTTCATGGCTCCATCATTGGCACTTCCAAGATAGTACCAGTTTTCTTTCTCCTTCAGCCATCCGGTCTTCATATAGCCGTTCTGGTCAAAATAATACCAGTTCTCCCGGATACTTTTCCATGTGCTGACCGGATAACTTCCGTTATCCTCCTGCCACCACCAGCCGGTTTTGTTCTGTTTCCAGGCAGCCGCCTGTACATTGGCTGGAACCAGTGAGGATGCAAGCAAAACCGCTGACATCCCGATAACCAATCCCTTTTTCATTGTTTTGTTCCTCATGTTCTTCCTCCTTTGCATCATAATGTACTCTCGGAATCTTTCTGTGCCTGATTTTGTGAGATGATTTTTTGTCAGTTGTGCCCAAATTTCTGAGGCGTACGTTGATAAAATTCGGGTGCGGATGGCGAAAAATCAGCCACAAAAGCAAGTGCAGAAAGAATCCGAGAGTACATAATAAAAGAATGGCTGAAAAGGGAGAAAAAAGATATGAAAAATAAAATCAAAGACAGGATTCTCCGACTGACTCTGGGCATTGGCGTGGCTGCGGCTGTGGGAATGACCGGATGTGGAAAGACAGATACCTCATCGGACAGTGCGCAGACAGAAGATGCCAAGGAGGCAGCGGACACACAGGAAGCATCCAAAACTTCGGATGATACCAAAAAAAAGGATACCGAAGAAAAAGACAAGACAGAAACGGTCTATGTAAAAAGCGATGCCAAAGGCAATCCGAGAGAGATCACCGTACAGACAAAGCTGAAAAATACCAGCGACGGCGATACAATTGAGGATTACACGAATCTGACGGATATCAAGAACAAAGAAGGGGACGAAGCCTTTACACAGAATGCAGACGGAACCATCGAGTGGGAAAATCACGGAGAGGATATTACCTATGAGGGAACCGGAAGCGAAGAACTGCCGGTGGATGTGAATATCAGCTATGAACTGGACGGTCAGCCGATCGAGCCGGAAGAACTGGCGGGAAAGAGCGGATCGCTGAAGATCCGGTTTGACTATAAAAATAAAACCACACAGACGATCAAAATCGAAGGAAAAGAAGAGCAGGTCAGTGTGCCGTTTGCGGTGATCTCCACGATGCTGTTATCCGAGGATCACGCGTCCAATATCAAGGTGGAAAACGGAAAAGTCATGGATATCGACGGACAGAAACTGGTCGTGGGATATGCCTGCCCGGGACTGACGAAGAGTCTGAAACTGACAACGTATGAACCAACGGAAGATATTGATATTCCGGAGTATGTAGAAGTGATGGCGGATGTCACGGATTTCTCTCTGGATTTTACGGCGACGATCATTTCCTCCGGGCTTCTGGAAGATATGGATCTGAAAGATCTGGATGATGTGGATGAGATGTCGGACAACATGAAAAAACTGGAAGAAGCAACCGACAAACTCTCTGACGGCGCCGGTACACTGGAAGACGGTATGAAAAAATATCAGACTTATCTGGATCAGTACCTGTCCGGTGTGACAGCGCTCGATCAGGGAGCGGGTGCGCTGGAGAGCGGACTGCAGGTGATGAATGAAAAAAAAGGTGATCTGCAGGCAGGGGCAACCCTTCTGAAAGAAAGCCTTACCACGCTTCACGATACACTGGCAGCGATCCAGCTTCCACAGGGAAGTTCGGTGGATCTGTCCGGTATGGAGACAGCGGCAAAACAGCTGGAGGCAGACGAAACGAAGCTGAATGAAGTGCTGACGGAGATGGGAACCGGACTTGCCGAGATGCAGGAACTGGCGAAAGAAGCTGCCGGTTATCAAACAACAGTGGAAACACAGCTGGAAACCGCGAAGACGTCACTTGATGCGATTGACTGGAGAAAGCTGGATCAGGCAGTGAGAGCGGACAGCCAGACAAAGGCAGATGCGGCGATTGACAGCGCGATGAAAAAAGCACTCGAAAACTACGGACTGAGCGCAGAACAGATCCAGGCGGCATCAGGAGAAGTAAAAACAGAGGTAAACGGAGCACTGGATCAGATATCGGTAAGCGATGAAGCAAAGGCGCAGATCAAGAAGGCAAAAGAGGCGCTGGAAGCCATTCCGACGATCACCATACCGGAAGTTTCTCTCGATACCGGAAAACTGACAGAGACGTTGAACGATATGCAAAAACAGATGAAAATTCTGGCAGGCTATAGTACCACTCTTGGCACGGTATCTCAGACGGCGGCAGCAGCCCTGCAGGAATTACAAACCGGTCTTACCGCATTACAGACCGGAACCGCACAGTTACAGGAGGGAAGCGGTCAGTTAGAAGCCGGAGTGGCAGCTTTTGGAGAAGGTATCCAACAGCTGTATCAGGGCTCCACCGCACTGCATCAGGGAAGCGGTCAGCTCTCCTCCGCAGGAACCGCACTGATCAGTGGTCTGGATACGATGATCTCCGGCATGGACAGCCTGCATCAGGGACTGATCAAATTCGACGAGGACGGTATCCGGGAACTGAGCGATCTGACAGGAAAAGATCTCACGAATCTGGCAAACCGTATCCGCGCTTTAAAGAAAGCAGACGGAAAATACGACAATTATGGCGGTATCCGCGAGGGTGAAACCGGAAGTGTCCGTTTCATCATCGAGACCGACGAAATAAAAGCAGAATAACCAATGGGGACGGTTCCAACAACCACTGAGAACCGTCCCCATTGGTTTTTTAGAATTCCTAGAAAAATACTAAGAAATTAGTTGACAACTAGCGAAAGTTAGTGTACACTAATTTCAACGGTTAGATAAAACTAACAAAAAGAAGAAACAGGTAACATTTTTAAGACAAAAACCGGTGAGATCCCGGATGGAACGTTTATAAAAAGTATTTGACAAAAACAGGAGGAATCATATGAGCGTTGTAATCGTAGGCGGACATGACCGCATGGTAGCACAGTATAAAAAGATCTGCAAATCCTATAAATGCAAGGTAAAAGTATTTACCCATATGGGAGCAGATTTCAACAAACAGATTGGATGTCCGGATCTGCTGGTATTATTTACCAATACCGTATCCCACAAGATGGTGCGCTGCGCACTGGATGAGATCGACGGAAAACATACCGATGTGGTTCGCTGTCACACCAGCAGCGGAAACGCGCTGACCGGTATTCTGGAAAACTGCTTTGCAAACTAAGAGGATGTGACGGAGGAGAGACATGCTGGAAAAATATCTGATCGATCACTGTTCTCCAACACTGGCGTCTTTAAAGACAGCGAATATGTTCAGCTGTCCGTATGAGTCGGGCGAGAGCCTGGCGGAAGATGTCTGGCAGTGGAACCTGCAGATGAAGGACAAAGGACTTTATCTTACCATTCTTCGAAAGAGCGAAAAAAAAGCGCTGGTTTATCTGTGCAGACCACAGAGACTGGAAAACGATCTTCACAAACCGGGGGTGCAGAAGTTCCTGCGGGCGTGTGGATATCAGGGAGAACACTGGGAAGAGGCACTGAAAGAACTGAAAGAAAGATTACATATGTGCGAGAAGTTCCCACATGAGATCGGTCTGTTTCTCGATTATCCGCTGGTCGATGTGATAGGATTTATCCGTAACACCGGAAAAAACTGTAAGTGTTCCGGCTGCTGGAAAGCCTATGGCAATGCAAAAGAAGCAGAAAAAACATTCTGCAAATACAAAAAATGCAGAGAAATCTATTCCCGTCTGTGGGAAAATGGCAGGAGTGTTTTGCAGCTGACTGTAGCTGCTTAACCATAAAAACGGGGGGAATCCCGTAAATATCAGGAGGAATATAAAGATGAGTAAAGTAGCAGTTGTTTATTGGAGCAGTACAGGAAATACAGAAGCTATGGCAAATGCAGTAGTGGATGGAGCAAAAGAAAAAGGCGCAGATGTAACTCTGTATGAATGTGCGGATTTCCGCCCGGAACTGGTAGCAGATTACGATGCCATCGCATTCGGATGCCCGGCTATGGGAGACGAAGTGCTGGAAGAAGATGAATTTGAACCAATGTTTGACGGCTGCAAAGCTGAACTGAAAGACAAAAAAATCGCACTGTTCGGATCTTATGGATGGGGAGACGGTGAATGGATGAGAAACTGGGAGGAAAGCTGTAAAGAAGCAGGAGCTGTTCTGGCAACAGAGAGTGTAATCTGCAACGACATGCCGGATGATGACGGCGTAGAAAACTGCAAGGCACTGGGCGCAGCACTGGCATAAAGCTTTGACAAATAAAATCGAGGACCTTATGGATTCCGTAAAAAGAATCCGTAAGGTCTTTTTTTATGGAAAATCTTAGGGTATAATCAAAACATATTTTTACAGCACGACAGAAAAAGGAGCAGCAGGATATGACATTATTACAGTTACGCTATGCAATTACCGTGGCGGATTCCCGTTCGATGAATCAGGCAGCACAGAAGTTATTTATCTCCCAGCCCAGTCTCTCGGCAGCCATCCGGGAACTCGAAGACGAAGTGGGAATCGAGATTTTCCGGAGAACGAACCGCGGGATCCAGGTGACACCGGACGGAGAAGAATTTATCGGCTATGCCAGACAGGTCGTGGAACAGTATGCCCTGATCGAGGCACGGTATGTGGATAAAGAAAAAGTAAAGAAAAAGTTCGGTGTTTCCATGCAGCATTATTCGTTTGCGGTGCAGGCATTTGTGGAGATGGTAAAACGCTTCGGGATGGATCGGTATGAATTTTCTATTTATGGGACACAGACGTATGATGTGATCGAAAATGTGAAAAACTTCCGGAGCGAGCTTGGTATTTTATATCTGAATGATTTTAATCGGAAAGTGCTGGAAAAGATCTTTGAGGAAAATAATCTGGAATTTCATGAGCTTTTTGACTGTCAGGAATACGTTTACCTGTGGAGCGGTCATCCGCTGGCAAAGAAAGAAGTGATTTCGCTGGAGAATCTTGAGGATTACCCGTTTCTTTCGTTTGATCAGGGAAGCAACAATTCGTTTTATTTTGCGGAGGAAGTGTTCAGCACGTACGAATACAAACAGTCCATCAAGGCAAATGACCGTGCGACGATGCTGAATCTGATGAAAGGATTGAACGGATATACGCTTTGCAGCGGTATTATCTGCGAAGAACTCAACGGAGAAGAGTATTGTGCGGTAAAGCTTTCCACAGAAGAGACGATGACGATCGGGTATCTGAAACGAAAAGGGATTCCATTAAGTTCGATTGGAAAGGAATATCTGAAAGAAATCAGTAAATATAACGGTCAGGCATAGATCCTGGCGAAAAAACGGTCAGAAATCGTGAAAATGCGGGGAAAAGAGAAGAAATATATAACAAATTGGAATGGATAAATGCGTTGTCAGGATGCAGTTTCTCTGGTACAATGACAGACGCGTTACATTCAGGATATAAGTTGCAATAAGCATTGATAGAGAAAACGGTGCAAATCCGTTGCGGTCCCGCCACTGTGACAGGGAGCCGAGAATACGATCCACTGGGAGAAAGGAATTCCGGGAAGGGGTTTGAGGCGATGAACTGAAGTCAGGAGAACTGCTTATATCTTTGAGATGTTTCTCACGGCTGATGAGAACTCTTAAAATATGATTAAGTGATTTTTCGGTAAGATTCAGGTGCAAACCTGTCTTATAACTGTGGAGGAACCGAAAAACTGCTGCGTCAGAACTTAAGGGGACAGTCTGCATAAAGCTACAGGCTGTTTTTTCTATGCGATAAAACAGGAAATTTGCGAAACAAAAAGACAATACCAGACAAAACACAGGAGGAAAATCAGTGAAAAAGGAAAAAATACTGGCACTGCTGCTGGCAGGCGTAATGGCAACAACGGTACTGGGAGGATGCGGAAGCAAAGGAAGTGACAGCTCCTCTTCATCATCAAAAGCTTCATCCGATGAGAAGGTTCTGAACTTCGGATGTGCAATGTACACCGACGGAAGCGTCAACACTGCAGGTGATGAGAACGGTGGCTGGAACGCGATGCGTTACGGAATCACAGAGACATTGTTCAAGTTCAACGATAACATGGAACTGGAACCATGGCTGGCAGAAAGCTATACCGTGAATGACGAACATACCGAATGGGTTGTTACCCTGAAAAAAGGTCTGAAGTTCTCTGACGGATGCGATCTTACCGCAAGCAAAGTAAAAGAAGCATACGAACATCTGAAAGAAGTAGGACCGTCCGGTTCTGCAAAACCGGAAAAATATCTGGAATTCGATGCAACCATTGATGCAGATGATGAGGCAGGTACTCTGACAATCAAGACCTCACAGCCGTATGCCAACCTGATGGGACAGCTCAGTCATCCGACCATGGGTATCGTAGATGTAGAGCATACGGAGAACTTTGACAATGGCACCATCGGAACCGGTCCGTACATGATCGATTCCTTCAACGGTGTGGGTGTCGGTTATACACTGGTTGCCAACCCGAACTTCCGGGAAGAAGTTCCTTATGATAAAGTAAACCTGCTGTATATGGGTGACAACTCTGCGAAAGCAATGGCACTGGAAAGTGGACAGGTTGACCTGGTAGAGAATATCACCAACGTAGCAGATATCCAGAAATTCCAGGATTCTGATGATTATACCGTAGATATCGCAACCGGTGTGCGCTGCGGGTTCTCCTGGATGAACTTTGATGGCGTTCTGGGTAACAAGACACTGCGCCAGGCGATCCTGATGGCGATCGATTATGATACTATCTGTAATTCCAAGACGATCGGAGGACTGTATACACCGGGATTTTCCGTACTTCCATCCAACCTGTCCTATGGATATGAGAAACTGAACAACCCATACACCTATGATCCGGAAGGTGCGAAGAAACTGCTGGATGATGCGGGGATTGTAGATACAGACGGAGATGGTATCCGTGAGATTGATGGAGAAAATATCAATCTGCGTTATATTTCTTATGAAAACCGTCTGCTGAATGAATTTTCTGATGCACATACCCAGTATCTGACAGAGATCGGAATCGGTGTTACTTCCGAGTACGGAAGTTCTGATGATCAGTGGAGTAAGCTGGCAGCACTGGATTATGATTTTAACAACAACAACTGGATTACCGTAGGAACCGGAGATCCGTTCGCTTACATGGCAAACTGGGCAACAGAAAGCACTTACTGTGCATATTCCAATCCGGAATACGATGCCTTATATCAGGAACTGAAAAGTGAGATGGATGAGGACAAACGTGCAGATCTGATTTTCCAGATGCAGCAGATTCTGATCGATGATGCGGCAGTTCTGATCGACGGATACTACAACTCCAGTATGATCTATTCCAAAAATGTAGGATATGCGAAGATTCATACCGCAGATTATTACTGGTTAAGTACGGAGATTGTTCCGGCAGAATAAAAAACTCTGGAAACGCCTGGTTGTTTTTACAACCGGGCGTTATGCCGTTGCATGACAAGGTAACATGTATTTTTGTAAAAGAAAGGTGTGAACGATTTGAATAAGAAGCAAATACTCATGCGTCTGCTGCAGATCATCGTGGTACTGTTCGGTATCAGTTTTATTACATTCGGTCTGACATATATGTCACCGGGAGACCCGGTGCGAAACATGTATTCCGCCAACGGTGTAATGCCGACCGAGGAGATGGTAGAGCAGACAAGAGAAGAGATGGGATTAAATGATCCGTTTTTTGTACAGTATGGGAGATGGCTTGGCAACTGTCTGCAGGGAGATTTCGGGAAATCCTATTCCCTGAACAAACCGGTAACAGAACTTCTGGCAGAGAGACTGTGGCCGACCTTAAAACTGACACTGATGGCGATGCTGCTGATGCTGGTACTTTCTATTCCCCTCGGTATGGCATCTGCTTTGAAAAAAGATACCTGGATCGATTATCTGGTACGGGGGATCACGTTTATCGGCTGTGCGATGCCGAACTTCTGGGTGGGACTTCTTTTAATGATGGCGTTTTGTGTCTATTTCCAGATTTTTCCGGTAATCAGTTCTGCGGGAGACTTTAAGAGTCTGTTCCTTCCGGCACTGACACTGGCGATCGCGATGACCTCCAAATACACCCGTCAGGTGCGTACCGCAGTTCTTGATGAGCTGAGCCAGGATTATGTGATCGGCGCCCAGGCGAGAGGAGTAAAATGGTCCAGAATCGTCTGGTTCAATGTATTCCCGAACTCTCTGCTTCCTCTGATCACCATGTTCGGTCTGTCCATCGGATCTCTGCTTGGTGGTACGGCAGTAGTAGAAGTTATTTTTTCCTATCCGGGTCTTGGAAACCTTGCAGTGTCTGCGATCACTTCCAGCGATTATAACCTGATTCAGGGTTATGTACTGTGGCTGGCGCTGATTTATATGGTGATCAACCTGATCGTGGATGCTTCTTATGTATATATTGACCCGAGAATGAGATTAAAGGAGTAATGAGTATGAAAAAGAAGAATTTTTTTGCACAGTATAAGCAGTTTACCTTTTTTCTTATTCTGGCTGTTGTGATCATTCTGATTGCAGTATTTGCCCCGGTTGTGAGCGGGGGTGTGGATCCGCTGAAAGGAAGCCTGGATGAAGCCCTGCTGGCTCCGAGTAAGGCACATATTTTCGGAACCGATAAGATGGGACGTGATATCTTTGCCCGTGTGATCTACGGAGCGAGAGCGTCTCTGACAGCAACGTTCGGTGTAGTTGCACTGATTTTCTTTATCGGAACCACACTTGGCGTGATCGCCGGATATTTTGGCGGTATCGTGGACAGCGTGATCATGCGAATCGCTGATATGATGCTGTCTTTCCCGGGTCTGGTTCTGGCACTTGCAGTAGCCGGTATCATGGGAGCAAGCATGAAAAATGCAATTGTAGCCGTTGTCGTAGTAAACTGGACAAAATACGCCCGTCTCGGACGAAGCCTGGTTCTGAAGATCCGTCACTGTGACTATGTGGAAGCAGCGATCGTAACCGGTTCTAAAACACCGTATATGATCTTACGTTATATGTTGCCGAACGCACTGCCTACACTGATCATCACGGCAGCTACCGATATCGGTGGTATGATGCTGGAACTGGCAGCTATGTCCTTCCTGGGATTCGGAGCAAAACCTCCGGCACCGGAATGGGGCTATATGTTAAACGAAGGAAGAGCATGTATTCAGTCTGCGCCATGGATGATGATTTTCCCCGGTCTGGCAATTTTTGTTGTAGTTGTAGTTTTTAATATGCTGGGAGATTCTCTCCGGGATATTCTGGATCCGAAAGACGAGTAAGGAGGGCGAACATGGAAAATATGTTACAGTTGAAAAATGTGACCGTTTCCTATAAGAATGTACCTACCGTGCAGGATTTTAACCTGGATATGAAACAGGGACAGATCGTATCACTGGTAGGTGAATCGGGAAGCGGAAAGACTACCGTGATTCGTGCCGTTCTTGGACTTTTGGCAGGAGGCGGAGTGGTTTCCGGGGGAAGCATTACGTTTGAGGGAAAGGATCTGCTTTCCTATAACCGCGAAGAGTGGAGAAACCTGCGCGGCAGTGAGATCTCCATGATCTTTCAGGACAGCGGTGCGATGATGAACCCGACAAGAAAGGTTGGAGATGTATTTGTGGAATATCTGCGCACCCATGAAAAAATCTCGAAAAAAGATGCCTGGGCAAAAGGCTGTGGGATGCTGGAAAAAATGAATCTTCCAAGCCCGGATAACGTGATGAAATCCTATCCGTTCCAGCTTTCCGGTGGTATGCGCCAGCGTGTGGGAATCGCGATGGGCATGTCCTATCAGCCGAAACTGCTGCTTGCGGACGAACCGACCTCCGCACTGGATGTGACAACACAGGCACAGATCGTGCGCCAGATGATGGAACTGCGCGATGATTACGAAACCAGTATCATCGTGGTGACGCATAACCTCGGAATCGCAGCGTATATGTCTGATTATATCGTGGTTATGAAAGACGGAAAAATGGAAGATCAGGGAACGAGAGAATATATTCTGCATGAGACCCGGAATGCATATACCAGAAGCCTTCTGGGTGCCGTTCCTTCCGTGGGAGGTGAGAGATATGTCTGAATCAAAAGAAGTAATCCTGGAAGCAAAACATGTGACCCGGCGTTTTCGTACGACAGACGGACGGACACTGCTTGCCAACAACGATGTCAATCTGAAGTTTTATAAAGGAGAGACACTGGGACTGGTAGGAGAGTCCGGCTGTGGAAAAAGTACGTTTATGAAATTTCTGGTATCTCTCGATATCCCTTCCGAGGGTGAGATCCTGTACCGTGGAAAAGATATCACAAAATTAAAGGGAGAAAAACTGCGTCAGAACCGCCAGCATATTCAGATGGTTTTTCAGGATCCGACCGCATCCTTTAATCCGAAAATGAAGATCCGTGATATCATATGCGAACCGTTACTGAACTTCGGGAGAATCAAAAAATCCGAAAAAGAAGAAAACTGTCGCAGACTTCTGGAACTGGTAGAACTGCCGGCAGAATTTGCGGATCGTTATCCACATAATATGAGCGGCGGTCAGAGACAGCGTGTGGCGATCGCCCGTGCCCTGGCTCTGGAACCGGAAGTGATCATCATGGATGAAGCAACCTCCGCACTGGATGTATCGGTGCAGAAGACGATCATCGAGCTGATCACGAAATTACAGAGAGAAAAGAATATTACGATCGGATTTATCTGTCATGATATTGCGCTGATCGAGCAGTGTGCCCATCAGATCGCAGTCATGTATCTGGGAAATGTGGTGGAAGTACTTCCGGGCGGACAGCTTTCCAAAGATGCTGTGCATCCGTATACGAGAGCACTGATGGGGTCTGTCTTCGATATTAACATGGATTTTTCCAAACCGATCGAGAACCTGGAAGGAGAAGCGCCAAGCCCGCTGGAGCTGCCGGAAGGCTGCCCGTTCCAGGGACGATGTACCAAATGTATGGCAATCTGCAAAAAGGAAGCTCCGCAAATGGTCAGCCTTACACCGGATCATCAGGTCGCCTGTCATCTGTATACAAAAAATATGCAGAAATAAATAAAACAGGAGAAAAGTAAGGTGAAAGAAAATAAGAGTAACAGTCTGATTGAAGGAAACATTGGGAAAGCAATTTTATTCTTTGTGCTGCCTCTGATCGCGGGAAGCCTGATCCAGCAGCTGTATGTGACGGTGGATGCAATCATTGTAGGACGGTTTGCAGGAAAAGTGGGATTGGCAGCGATCGATTCGATCAATACGCTGTTTAAGTTCCCGATCAACTTTATGAATGGTCTGGCGGCAGGAGCAACGATTATTATTTCCAGGTATTTCGGAGCGAAAGCTATAGAGCATCTGCATCGTTCGATCCGTACGGCGGTCACGATCGCATTTGTCCTGGGAATCATCAGTTCTTTCGGAGGCGTACTGCTTGCTCCGCAACTGCTGAAACTGATGCGTGTTCCGGCGGATATCTACAGGGATACGCTGACATACTGCACGATTTATTTCGGTGGTCTGTGGTCTCTGATCCTTTATAATATGGCAGCTGGGATCCTGCGTGCCTTTGGGGATTCGAAACGTCCGCTGTATGTATTGCTTGTGAGCAGCTGCATGAATATTTTAGGTGATCTTTTTTTGGTAGGCGTTCTGCACCTGGGAGTAGGCGGTGCGGCTGCTGCCACGGTTGCGGCACAGATCGTCAGCGTGGTTCTGACCTTTCTGTTCCTTGCGAGAGAAGAACATCTTCGCGGAAAAGTGCATGTCTGGCATCTGCATTTTGGCAGAGAGCATATGGCGATGATGATCCGTACCGGATTTCCGCTTGCCCTGCAGTCCATGCTGTTTCCAATTGCCAATTCCATCGTACAGGCGAGTGTCAATACGATGGGAACCGACAGCATTGCAGCCTGGAGTATCTGTGACAAGCTGAACATGCTGATCTGGCTGCTCGCCGACTCCATGGGACCGGCGATGACGACTTATGTTGCACAGAACCTTGGTGCCGGACAGAAAGAAAGAGTCAAAAAGGGAGCGGTGATCGGAACCGGAATCTCCGTACTTGCGGTGGGAGTCGTCAGCCTGTTTCTGTTTTTTGCCTCTGGATGGGTCGGTCCGTGGTTTATTGATAAAAAAGATGCTCAACTTTTAATTCCACTTGTGGTAAAATATATGCAGATGATGGCGCCGTTTTATCTATTTTATGCGATTGCGGAAGCATTATCCGGTGCAAGCTGCGGTTTAGGGGAGACCGTTGCACCGATGATTACGACGCTTCTCAGTATCTGTCTGTTCCGGGTATGCAGTATCTGGGTGATCCTTCCGAAGTTTGAGACGATGGAATGTATCATCTGGATCTACATTGCTTCCTGGATCGTGGCAGGTCTGTCTTTTATCGGATTATTCTGGTATAAGAGCAGAAGAAAATTACAGGAAGACAGGTAATGCATCCGGAAAACAGCTGAAACAGAAAATGTAAGATTCCGGACATACCTGTCGGAAAAGATGGGAGTATCGTATGGAATTAAGAGAATTACAGTTCTTCGTTGTGAGTGTGGATGCAGGAAGTTTGAGTCGGGCTGCGCAGATTTTGTATACGACGCAGCCGCATGTAAGTAAAACAATCAAAAAGCTGGAGAGAACACTTGGGTATCAGCTTCTCGAGCGAAGTAAAAAAGGTGTGGAGCTTACGAAAGAGGGAGAAAAAGTATACGATCAGGCGAGAAAAATGTTAAGCTCTATGGAAGAGATCCAGAGGATCCATACGGAGACACAGGAGAGCACGATCCGTATCGCATCCATGCCAAGCAGTCTTCTGAGCGAAGAATTTGCCACATTTCTTGCCGAACATCCGGAACTGCGAGCCGTCTATTATGAGGAAGCACTTGAAAAGATCATTCATCATATCTGCCATCGGCAGGTGGAGGTCGGCTTTGTGTTTATCTCCAAGATGCAGCGGCAGGCGTTTGAGCGGATGATACAGAAGAGAAAGATGACGTTCACACCGTTAAAAGAAAAAGATATGGCATTGTATGTGGGACCGAATCATCCGTATTATGAAAAGGAGTATGTGACAAAAGAAGAACTGCGAAATCTTCGCTATGTACAGCATGAGGAAGATCAGATTTCTCTGCTTCATACCTCAGGACATCTGCAGGAAGATCTGATCGACGGCAGAGACTTTCAGCAGATCGTCACGGTAAACAGCAGTTCACTGATGCAGGAACTTTTGAGAGAGACAGATCTTGCCAATCTCAGCTGTGATCTGCAAAAGGAGAAAGAGAGGGACAGCCGGATCCGGACCATTCCGATCCGGAAAAGTTATGCGAAAGTCTGCTTCGGTTATCTGCACCGACAGGACTGCCAGCTCAGGAGCTACACGGAAACATATCTGAAACGATTGCAGGAAAAACTGAAATAATAGACAAAAAAAACAGGAAAAATTTGTTGTTTTCATACAAGGTCATGATTGCAAATCTTCCGGAAAATGATATGATAAAGAATGACAAAATAAAAGAGATAACGATCCGGTCGGGAGGATAACGAAAAGGGGCGGAACGTTACGGGGAGAGATGTGACGAAAACGATGACAACAAAGAAAAAGATTCTGACAGGGATTGCAGGTGCGCTTTTTGCAGTCGTAGCAGCCGGATACGGTGTTGCAGCGTATTATTACAGCAATCATTTTTATTCTCACACAGAGATCAACGGTACGGACTACGGGGAGATGACCGTACAGGAAGTAAAAGATAAGATTACGGAGCAGTTACCGTCTTATCAGATTACAATAAAAGAACGAAACGATCAGGAAGAGACACTGACCGGACAGCAGTTACAGCTGACCTATCAGGATAACGGAGAGATCGACGACCTGATGAAAAACCAGAAGTCATGGGGCTGGGTGTTGCATGCATTTACCGGGGTCCATGCGGAACTGAAAAACATGGTGGCAGTGGATGAGGATGCATTAAAACAGGCAGTGGAAAGTCTGTCCTGCATGCAGCCGGAGAACATGCAGGCTCCGCAGGATGCCTGTGTGAGTGCGACCGATGACGGATATGCGGTGATCCCGGAAGAACAGGGAACGACGCTGAAAGAAGAAAAAGTGATTGACGGTATTCGTCAGGCACTTGTAAACGGAGAGACGGTCTGTGATCTGGATGCCGCAGACTGCTATGCAAAACCGCAGATCTTACAGGACAATGCAGATCTTCAGGCGCAGGCAGATGCGATCAACCAGAAACTTTCGGCGAGTCTGACGATGGATTTTGGAACAGACCGGCAGGAGGTGCTTGATAAAACCACACTGAAAGACTGGGTGGTACAGGCAGAAGACGGAAGTTACGCGATCGACGAAGCAAAGGTAACGGAATATGTAGCCGGACTGGCACAGAAATACGATACCGTCGACAGCGAACGGTCGTTTACCACAACTTCCGGAAGTACGGTGACGCTGACACCGGGAGATTACGGATGGAAGATCGATCAAAACAGTACGACAGCGAATCTGCTGGATGCGATCAACAACGGAACACAGGGAGCGTTTGAAATTGTTTATTTAGCTACCGCGATGAGCAGAGAGGCAAATGATATCGGCAGTTCCTATGTAGAACTGAGTCTGTCGGATCAGCATTTCTGGGTTTATGTGGATGGAAAGCAGGTGCTGGACTCTGCGGTGGTAACCGGATGCCTGAACAAGGGAACACAAACGCCAAAAGGTGTCTATAAAGTAAAAGGAAAAACAACGGACTATACGATGCGCGGCACGAAGAATGCCAGCGGCAACTGGTCCTATGAAGTGCACTGCAATTACTGGATTCCGTTTGCAGCGGAAAATACGATCGGATTTCACGATCTGGTCACCAGAAGCGACTGGAGCAGCACGGCATATATCAATAATGGATCACATGGATGTGTCAACACACCGTTGGATAAAGTAAAAGAGTTGTACAATATTGTCTCTTACAAATTCCCGGTTGTAGTATATTAACACAATAAAAGCCATTCTGACAGCAGACAGCTGTTGGAATGGCTTTTATTGTGTTTTAGGTCGATATTGACATGAAAAAAGGTCGGAATTAACACTATTGTTTTTGCACGAAAATAGTATACTGAGATTGTTTCTGTTATGGGGAAAATAGCAAAATAAAGACAGGATTCAGGCGGGAAAGGATTGAACAGGAAATGAATTCGAAAAAATTAACTGCGCAGTGTGCTGTATTACAGGGGAGTTATTGGGTGGCGGTCTGTGCGATCAATGGATTTGCAACGGTATTTTTATTACATATCGGATTGAAAAGTTCTCAGATAGGAGTCGTGCTGGCTCTTGGAAATATTCTGGGAGTTATATTACAGCCGTTTGTTGCAGCGGCGGCGGACCGTGCAAAACGGGTAACTTTACAACAGATGACTGCAGGGATGGCAATTGCCATAATCCTGCTGCTGATTCTGATGCAGTGTATGTCAAAAATGGTACCGGGAATCGTGCTGTCATTTTTGATTATCAATATGTTATTACAGGTGGTACAGCCACTGATCAATTCTATCAGTTTGTATTATGTGAATCATGGTATCTATGTGGATTTTGGAATCGGTAGAGGAGTGGGCTCTGCATCCTATGCGGTAGCAGCTTCATTTTTGGGGATCCTGATCGGCAGGTATTATGGTCTGGCAATTATGGGTGTTGGATGTCTGTCTTTTGCGGTGATGTTCGTTACCTTAATTTCCATGCCGGTTGTGAAGAATCCGAATGAAAGTAAAAAAGAAGAACAAAAAAATACTGCAAACAGACAGAGAGGTGGCGGGATTCTGGAATTTGCATGTCGCTATCGGAATTATATGCTGGTATTACTGGGAATGATATTAATCTATGTAGAAAGTACATATGTGAACAATTATCTGATCAATATTGTGGTAAGCCTCGGAGGAGATATAAAACGGATGGGAACACTGCTGACAGTATCTGCAATGAGCGAACTTCCTACGATGTTGTTGTTTTCCAGGCTGGTTGGCAAATGGGACAGCAGAAAACTGATTCGGTTTGCGGCGGTAATGTTTTCTGTGAAAGCACTGGGGTATCTGGTGTGTGGCAGTATATCGTTCCTGTATGTAGTGCAGATGCTGCAGATGTTATCATTTGCATTATGTCTGCCTTCTGCGGTATACTATGTAAATGAAACGATGGCTGTGGAGGACAGAGTGAAGGGGCAGTCGCTGCTGATTGCGTCAAGTACCATGGGAGGGGTATTTGGCAGTCTGTCCGGTGGTGTGCTTGTGGATTTTGCAGGAATAAAGGCAATGCTTGCAACCGGTCTGGGACTGTCCATTATCGGCACGGCAATCGTGTGCATTTTTGTATCGCGAAAAGACAACTAGGAGGAAACGATGAATTTTATCAGTGCGTTTGAGGTGATCGGCCCCAATATGGTGGGACCGTCCAGCTCCCATACAGCGGGAGCAGTATCTATCGGAAAGATGGCAAGAAAGCTTTTCAAAGAAAAAGTGACAGAGGTGACATTCACCCTGTATGGTTCTTTTGCGAGAACCTATAAAGGACATGGTACAGACCGGGCGCTGCTTGGCGGTGTGCTCGGATTTGCGACGGATGATCTGCGAATCCGAGATGCATTTGCCTGGGCGGAAAAAATGGGTGTGAAATATCAGTATATCGCCGATAAGGAATTTGTTCCGGATCATCCGAATACCGTGGATATCCAGATGACAGGGGAAAACGGCACAAAGATGCAGGTGCAGGGACAGTCTATCGGCGGCGGCAAGATCAAGATCACGCAGATCAACGGCATCAATGTGGAATTTACCGGAGAATACAGTACGCTGGTGGTCAAACAGATCGACAAACCTGGCGTAGTGACGCATATCACCCAGTGCCTGAGCAACCAGAATGTAAATATCGCGTTTATGCGGCTGTTTCGTGAAGGAAAAGGAAAAACCGCATTTTCCGTTGTGGAATCGGATGAGCGGATTCCGGATGAGATTCTCGAAGAAATCCGGCAGAATCCGTATGTACAGGAAATATTACTGATTCAGATATAGGAGAGACGGACAGATGACAGATTTTAAAAACGGACAGGAATTATTGGAAGTATGTAAGAAAACGCAGTGTTCGATCTCCGAGGTGATGAAACAGCGGGAGATCGAAGGCACATCCTCCACACAGAAAGAAGTGGAAGATAAGATGCGAAAAGCCCTCGCGATTATGAAGGAAGCAGTAAGAAAGCCGTTGGAGGACCCGAAGCCGTCTATGAGCGGTCTGATCGGCGGAGAGGCAAAGCAGATTACCGGATACCGAGAGAACGGAAAAAATGTCTGCGGAACCTTTATGAACAAACTGATCGCCTACAGCATGGCGGTTCTGGAAGTCAATGCCTCGATGGGTGTCATTGTTGCGGCGCCGACGGCAGGTTCTTCCGGTGTGGTTCCGGGCGTGCTCCTGGCATTGCAGGAGGAAAAAGGTTTTACGGATGAACAGATGGTAGACGCGCTGTTTCACACGGCAGCGATCGGTTATCTGATGATGCGGAATGCCTCGGTGGCAGGTGCGGAGGCAGGCTGTCAGGCAGAGGTTGGCGCTGCATCGGCGATGGCGGCTGCAGCGGTGACGGAACTGATGGGCGGAACCCCGCAGATGTGTTTGCAGGCGGCAGCCATGGCGATCTCGAATCTGCTTGGTCTGGTCTGTGATCCGGTAGCAGGTTTGGTGGAAGTTCCATGCCAGAGTCGGAATGCGGTTGGTGCGGTCAATGCCGTGACCTGCGCGGAGATCACACTGAGCGGCGTGGTATACCCGATTCCGTTTGATGAGATGGTGGATGCGATGTACAAAGTAGGAAAGAGTATTCCGTTTGAACTGCGTGAAACAGCCATCGGTGGATGTGCGGGAACACCCACCGGATGTGGAATGCGTTGCCGAATCTGACGGAAAAACGACAGAAAAATAAAAAATGTATAAAATCTTTGCAAAATAAACATGAATTTTGTAAAAATCGACAATTGTGTGAAAAAAACAAAAGTGGTAAAACTAATACAAGCTCAGATAAAGAAAAACATTGATGAAGATAGGTTACACAGAAAGATTTCTTTCAGAGAGTTGCCGGTTGGTGCAAGACAACAGAAAACCTGATGTAATATCCCTTCGGAGTATCCGCTCTGAAAATAGAGTAAGAGCAGACGGCACTCACCGTTATCGGAGAACTGTTATCACCGGGAAACCGGCTGACAGTACAAAAGAGATTGTCACTATGACAATAAAGCAGAGTGGTACCGCGGAAAAGATTCGTCCCTGCAGCAAATAAAGCTGCAGGGCTTTTTATTTTGAAAGAGTGAAAAACTCAGGGTATCCCTTATGCGACGGGGAAGTCGTTCATGTTTTCTGAATGAGTCAGAAAAAGGAGGAAAAAACATGAGTGGTATTATGATGATGGTAATTGCCATTGTGGTATTAGGCGGAGCCTATATCTTCTATGGCCGTTACCTCGAGAAAAAATGGGGTATTGATCCCAACGCCAAAACTCCGGCTTATGAAATGGAAGACGGCGTAGACTATGTGCCTGCTGATACCAATATCGTATTTGGTCATCAGTTCGCATCTATCGCAGGTGCGGGTCCGATCAACGGACCGATCCAGGCTGCAATCTTCGGATGGCTGCCGGTACTGTTATGGATCCTGATCGGTGGTGTGTTCTTCGGAGCAGTGCAGGATTTCTCTGCAATGTATGCCTCTGTAAAGAACAAAGGACGTTCCATCGGATCCATCATTGAAACTTATATCGGAAAAACAGGAAAGAAACTGTTCCTGCTGTTCTGCTGGCTGTTCTGTATCCTGGTTGTAGCTGCTTTCGCTGATGTTGTAGCAGGAACTTTCAACGGATTCCTGACAGCAGATGACGGAACCGTATCCAAGATCACTGCAAATGGTGCAGTAGCAACAACTTCCATGTTATTCATCATCGAAGCTGTATGCCTGGGCATGATTCTTCGTTACGGAAAACTGCATAAATGGGTCAACACAGCAATCGCTATCGTGATGCTGGTTGGAGCAGTAGCACTGGGTATGAATTTCCCGATGTATCTGCCGAGAACCACCTGGCATGTGATCATCTTCATCTACATCCTGATCGCATCCGTAGCTCCTGTATGGAGTCTGCTGCAGCCTCGTGACTACCTGAACAGTTACCTGCTGATTTTTATGATCATCGCAGCTATCGTAGGTGTGTTTGTTGCAAACCCACAGTGCCATCTGGAAGCATTTACTTCCTTTAACGTAGACGGACAGACTTTATTCCCAATCCTGTTCGTAACCATCGCATGTGGTGCCGTATCCGGTTTCCATTCACTGGTATCCTCCGGAACCGCATCCAAACAGATTAAAAATGAAAAGAACATGCTGCCGGTATCCTTCGGTGCCATGCTGATGGAAAGTATGCTGGCTATCATCGCTCTGATCGCCGTTGCATCTTTCGCAAAAGGAGAAGCAGCAGCACAGGGTCTGACCACACAGCCGCAGATCTTCGCAGGAGCAATCGCAAACTTCCTGGAAGTCATCGGTCTGCCACATACGCTGGTATTTACCCTGATCAACCTGGCAGTATCTGCATTCGCACTGACCTCTCTGGACTCTGTAGCCCGTGTCGGACGTCTGTCCTTCCAGGAATTCTTCCAGGATAACGATGTGGATGAAAAAGATTACACACCATTCCGTAAACTGATGGTAAACAAATATTTTGCAACTATCCTGACTCTGGTACTGGCTTACCTGCTGGCAAAAGTCGGATACGCTGAGATCTGGCCGCTGTTCGGTTCTGCCAACCAGCTGCTGTCTGTACTTGCGCTGGTAGCATGTGCCGTGTTCCTGAAAAAGACAAAACGTCAGGGTGTTATGCTGTGGGCTCCTGCAGTATTCATGATGGCTGTAACATTCAGTGCTCTGGGTCTTACCATCTACAAACTGACCGGTGCTCTGATGACCACAGGTCTGGATCTTGGAAATACCCTGCAGCTGATCTTCGCAGTTCTGCTTCTGATCCTTGGTGTGATCGTAGCAGTACAGGGTATCAAGAAACTGTTCGAAAAACCGCAGGAGAAAGCTGCTTAATCGGACAGGGAGTTATCTGAATAAAATAAAAATACATAAAAGGCTTTCGCAGCCGGAGATGAATGAATCCGAGCTGCGGAAGCCTTTTTTGTTGCAGTTCATATCAACCAGCGGTTCAGAGAAAGCAATGTTGATTCTTTCACTCTTTACCAAAATAAAATTTTTTGTAAAAAGCATAAAAACATAGTTGACAAGTAGGTATAAGGGGATTATAATACACTCAACAAAACAAAAACAACGTAACTGTTCAGTACCTTCACAGTTACGAGGCAAAATGCATGAAAAATCACCTTCGGTGATGGCATTTTGACTTGTAGGTCTCGGGATTTTGGCATATACATGCCAAAACACCTCGCGGAATATTACCTACGGAATAGTTACAAAAAAATTATGTAGCTGCGAGGGGAACGAACGGTTGCGAAATAAAAAAAGGAAAAGAGAGGAAATGTATTATGGGAAATATTTATAAGGGAACCTTAGGACTGATCGGAAACACCCCACTGGTAGAAGTGGTAAACATAGAAAAAGAACTGGGTCTGGAAGCTACTCTTCTGGTAAAACTGGAATATTTTAACCCGGCCGGAAGCGTAAAAGATCGTATCGCAAAAGCAATGATCGAAGATGCAGAAGAAAAAGGACTCTTAAAAGAAGGTTCCGTAATCATCGAGCCTACCTCCGGTAACACCGGAATCGGTCTGGCATCCATCGCAGCATCCAAAGGATATCGTATCATCCTGACCATGCCGGAAACCATGAGTGTTGAGAGAAGAAACATCCTGAAAGCTTACGGTGCAGAACTGGTGCTGACGGAAGGAGCAAAAGGAATGAAAGGAGCCATCGCAAAAGCAGACGAACTGGCAAAAGAGATTCCGAACAGCTTTATCCCGGGACAGTTTGTAAACCCGGCAAACCCGAAAGTACATCGTGAGACCACCGGTCCGGAAATCTGGAAAGATACTGACGGAAAAGTAGATATCTTCGTAGCTGGTGTGGGAACCGGCGGAACTCTGACAGGAACCGGTGAATATCTGAAATCCCAGAACCCGGATGTGAAAGTCATCGCTATGGAGCCTGCAACTTCTCCGGTACTTTCCCAGGGTAAGAGCGGTGCTCATAAGATCCAGGGAATCGGTGCAGGATTCGTACCGGATGTACTGAACACCAAAGTATACGATGAAGTGGTTACCGTAGAAAACGACGATGCATTTGCAGGAGCAAAACTGCTGGCTAAGAAAGAGGGTATTCTGGTAGGTATTTCTTCCGGTGCAGCTCTTCAGGCAGCGATTGAACTGGCAAAACGTCCGGAAAACAAAGGCAAAACAATTGTTGCACTGCTTCCGGATACCGGAGACAGATATTACTCCACACCACTGTTCACAGAATAAAAACAAGAATCAGAAAATACGGGCGGACTGTTGCGAAAGTGACAGTCCGCTTTCTTTGTTTTTATGTATTTTTATGCAGAACCGTCTGAACAAAGCAGCCGGGAAATTGTTGCGGGAAAAGCTTCTTGTATAAATATGCACTGAGAATACGGAAAATCGTCATTTTATGTGTCACTTTGTCGAACGAAAATGGGAAAAATGTGTTGTCATATCTTGAACCAAAAAAAGATTTTTTTTATAATAGAATCAGCATTTGGAACACAGTAATCTGTGGCAGGTCCCATACTTTCCAAAATACTAAGTAGATGGAGGAGTCAGTTTAGAATGGAAAAATTAAACGTAGCCATAGCAGATGATAATGAACGAATGGTAGATCTTCTCAGTACACTGGTGAAGGGAGATAAAGAGCTGGAACTCGTCGGACAGGCGGCCGACGGACAGGAAATATACAAGATCATAAAAGAAAAAGAGCCGGATGTTGTGCTGCTGGATATTATTATGCCTAAGATGGATGGAATTACAGTCATGGAAAAGGTGAATGAAGATCCTTCTGTCAGAAAGCGTCCGGCTTTTATTATTATATCGGCAGTTGGTCAGGAACGGATCATTGAAGATGCGTTTCGGCTGGGTGCCTGCTATTATATTATGAAGCCATTTGACAACGACATGGTATTAAATCGGATCAAACAGTTCCGCAAATTTGGAAAAGGAATCCGCAGAGACAACCGGGGCACAGGCGGTCTGGGAAGAGCAGGCGAAATATCGGAAAAAAATCTGCAGATTGATGTGACGGATATCATTCATGAGATCGGTGTGCCGGCACACATCAAAGGATACCAGTACCTGCGGGATGCGATCATGATGTCGGTGGAGGATATGGAGATGCTCAATTCCATCACCAAGATCCTGTATCCGACCATTGCCAAGAAACACCAGACTACACCGAGCCGTGTGGAACGTGCGATCCGTCATGCCATCGAAGTTGCATGGAGCCGTGGCAAGATGGATACGATCGACGCACTTTTCGGCTATACGGTGAACAACGGAAAAGGAAAACCGACCAATTCTGAGTTTATCGCTCTGATTGCGGACAAGATCCGACTGGAATATGAACACGGGACGCTTCATCGATAAATACGGATGAAAAATGCATAAAAAAACAGGCATAACCCCTTTCCTGTTTGGTAAAAATGCGGTATAATATAAGACAGATGTTGTTATAAGAAAAACAGGAGGTTATTCGCATGAAAAAGGTACTATATGTTGCATCGGAAGCCGTACCGTTTATTAAGACCGGAGGGCTTGCGGATGTAGTCGGCTCTTTACCGAAATGCTTTCCAAAAGAATATTTTGATGTGAGAGTTATCATTCCAAAATACGCCTGTATGAAACAGGAATTTAAAGATCAGTTACACTACATAACCAATTTCTACATGGATCTGAACTGGAGACAGCAATACGTAGGAATCTTCGAACTGGAATATGAAGGAATCAAGTTCTATTTTATCGATAACGAAGAACATTTCAGTGGGGACAAACCATACTACGGCATGCCGGGAGATCTGGAAAAATTTGCATTCTTCTCCAAAGCGGCACTGTCGATTCTTCCGGTGATCGATTTCCGACCGGACATTATTCACTGCCACGACTGGCAGACCGGACTGATCCCGGTATATTTGAAAGAACGTTTCCAGGGAAGTGATTTCTACCGTGGAATCAAATCGGTTATGACGATCCACAACCTGAAATTCCAGGGCGTATGGGACATCAAGACTGTAAAGAGCATCACCGGTCTGTCCGATTACTTCTTCACACCGGACAAACTGGAGGCAAACAAAGATGCCAACTATCTGAAAGGCGGTCTGGTATACGCAGATGCGATCACAACCGTAAGTAATACTTATGCAGAGGAGATCAAGACGCCGTTCTACGGCGAAGGTCTGGATGGACTGATGCAGGCAAGAAGCAACAGCCTGCGCGGTATCGTAAATGGTATCGATTATGACGAGTACAATCCGGAGACCGACTCCATGATCGTAAAGAACTACAATGCAAAGACATTCCGGAAAGAAAAAGTGAAAAATAAGACAGCGCTGCAGGAAGAACTGGGACTGGAAGTCAATCCGAAAGCCATGATGCTCGGTGTTGTATCCCGTCTGACGGATCAGAAAGGATTTGACCTGATCGCTTACATGATGGATGAACTGTGCCAGGATGCGATCCAGTTAGTAGTGCTTGGAACCGGTGAGGAAAAATATGAAAATATGTTCCGTCACTTTGCATGGAAATACGATAAAAAAGTTTCTGCCAATATCTATTATTCAGAAGCAATGTCTCATAAGATCTATGCAGCGGCAGACGCATTCCTGATGCCGTCTCTGTTTGAGCCGTGCGGACTGAGCCAGCTGATGAGCCTTCGTTACGGTACCGTGCCGATCGTCAGAGAGACCGGTGGCCTGAAAGATACCGTACAGCCGTACAACGAGTTCGAAGGAAACGGAACCGGCTTCAGCTTCACAAACTACAATGCCCATGAGATGTTAAATACGATCCGCTACGCAGAGCGTGTATATTATGACCGCAAACGCGAGTGGAACAAGATCGTCGACCGCGGCATGGCACAGGATTATTCCTGGAAGAATTCTGCAAAACAGTACGAAGAGATGTACACCTGGCTGGCAGGATATTAGAAAAATAATATAAAAATATGTATGATAGCAGGGAACGCCGGCGGATCTGCCGTCGGCGAAAATTCCTGTTCTTTTCTTAATTTTATTGCATTGTATATCAATAATTGGCTCAGTGAACCAATTTTGATTCTTACCCGGTAGATCGCCGAAATTGTTAGATTCCCCTCAAAAACCGAAAATACCAGTTGACAACAAAAGTAATTTGTAATAGTATGGAAACAGCAAAACGAACATAAGTTCGCACATGGAAAAAGGAGACCATTATGGCAAAAGAAGATAAATTAAAAGCCCTGGATGCGGCTTTGGGACAGATTGAAAAACAGTTTGGAAAAGGATCCGTGATGAAACTGGGAGATTCCGGTAAGAACATGAATGTACAGACCGTACCGACCGGATCTCTGAGTCTGGATATTGCACTGGGACTGGGTGGTGTTCCGCGTGGACGAATCATCGAGATCTACGGACCGGAATCCAGTGGTAAGACAACCGTAGCATTACATATGGTAGCGGAAGTACAGAAGCGCGGCGGAATCGCCGGATTCGTGGATGCAGAGCATGCGCTGGATCCTGCCTATGCAAAAAATATCGGTGTGGATATCGATGAATTGTATATTTCACAGCCGGATAACGGAGAACAGGCACTCGAGATCACTGAGACAATGGTGCGTTCCGGTGCGATGGACATCATCATCGTGGACTCTGTAGCAGCCCTGGTACCGAAAGCAGAGATCGAGGGAGATATGGGAGATTCCCATATGGGTCTGCAGGCACGACTGATGTCTCAGGCACTGAGAAAACTGACCGGTGTGGTAAGCAAGTCCAACTGTATCGTGATCTTTATCAACCAGTTGCGTGAAAAGATCGGTGTCATGTTCGGTAATCCGGAGACAACCACAGGTGGACGTGCCCTGAAGTTCTATGCTTCCGTGCGTATGGATGTCAGAAGAACCGAGACGATCAAACAGGGCGGAGAAGTGATCGGTAACCGTACCCGTGTCAAAGTCGTGAAGAATAAAGTGGCACCGCCGTTTAAAGAAGCAGAATTTGATATCATGTTCGGAAAGGGAATCTCCAAAGAGAGTGATATCCTGGATCTGGCAGTGAATCTTGGTATCATCCAGAAGAGCGGTGCATGGTTCGCCTACAATGACGGCAAGATCGGCCAGGGAAGAGAGAATGCAAAGATCTTCCTGAGAGAGAATCCGGAGATCGCAGAAGAGATCGAACGCCAGGTAAGAGCACATTACGGACTGGGTGAAGACGGACCGCAGGATACCGCAAAAGAAGCGGATGAAGCAACCGGTGCACAGAAAGATACACCGGATGAGGAAGTATGAGAATCACAGAGATTGTCCCTGTGACAAAAGCGAAGTACCGCGTTGTGACAGATGAACAGCTCGCCTTTATGTTATATAAGGGCGAGCTTTCCCGTTATCGACTGAAAGAGAACGGAGAGCTTCCTGCGGAGACTTTTCAGGAAATCTTTAAAGAGATTCTGGTCAAAAGAGCGAAGCTGCGGGCGATGCATCTGCTGACGCGGATGGATTATACGGAAGCGGAACTGGAAAAGAAGCTGATGAAGGGCGAATATACACCGCAGGCAGTAAAGATCGCCATGGATTATGTGCGCTCGTATCATTATCTGGATGATGAGAGATATGTCACACGGTATCTGTCCACCTATCAGGGAAGAAAGAGCAGACGCCAGATGCAGTTTGAACTGGAGCGGAAAGGCATTCCGCGGGAATTGATCCGACGGGGACAAGAAGCCATGGAGGATGAAGAAGGGTGTGCGGATGAGACGGATATGATCCGCCAGCTTCTGGAGAAACGCTGCAGAAATCCAAAAGAGGCCGATGAAAAAGAAAAAAGACGGCATTACGGCTATCTGATGCGCAAGGGATTTACCTCTTCGGAGATCCAGTCGGTATTCCGGGAATATTTTTCACGGGAAGAATAAAGGATTATAACTATATCTACGAAAATAATGGGGAATCCGTTGACAAATTTGTGAAATCATTATAGAATTATACTGTTGTAAACGTACAATGAAAACTAAATAAGGAGGTGCTCCTATGGCAGACGGAATCAATATATTAATTCCAATTATTGCTGTAGTCATTGCGCTGGTAATAGCGGTTCCTGTGGCTTGCAAGCTTGCCGTTGCCAAGAAAGTGAAGCAGGATGCGGAAAAAATTGGCACTGCGGAGGAAAAAGCAAGAAACATCATAGATGAAGCCCTGAAAACGGCGGAAACTAAGAAACGCGAAGCTCTTCTGGAAGCAAAAGAAGAATCTCTGAAAACCAAAAACGAACTGGAAAAAGAGACAAGGGAGAGACGCAGCGAACTGCAAAAGTATGAAAAGCGTGTGCTGGCAAAAGAAGAATCTGTAGACCGCAAGGCAAATGCACTGGAGAGACGGGAAACAGAGTATTCAGCAAAAGAAGCAGAGTTAAAGAAGAAAGAGAAACAGGTTGACGAATTACATGACCAGGGAGTACAGGAACTTGAGAGAATCTCAGGACTGACCTCCGAACAGGCAAAGGATTATCTTTTAAAATCTGTTGAAGACGAAGTAAAAATTGATACTGCGAAACTTTACAAAGAGCTGGAAAGCAAAGCAAAAGAAGATGCTGCAAAGAAAGCAAAAGAGTATGTGGTAACAGCGATTCAGAAATGTGCTGTTGACCATGTGGCAGAATCTACGATTTCCGTTGTACAGCTTCCGAGCGATGAGATGAAAGGAAGAATCATCGGTCGTGAAGGAAGAAACATTCGTACGCTGGAAACACTGACCGGTGTGGATCTGATCATTGACGATACCCCGGAAGCAGTTGTTTTATCCGGATTTGATCCGATCCGTCGTGAAGTTGCAAGAATTGCTCTTGAAAAACTGATCGTGGATGGACGTATTCATCCGGCACGTATCGAGGAAATGGTGGAGAAAGCACAGAAAGAAGTAGAGACCATGATTCGGGAAGAGGGGGAGAACGCTGCTTTAGAAGTTGGTGTTCACGGAATCCATCCGGAACTGATTCGTCTCCTTGGACGTATGAAATTCCGTTCCAGTTATGGACAGAACGCATTAAAGCATTCCATCGAAGTTGCACAGCTGTCAGGTCTTCTGGCGGCAGAAGTTGGTACGGATATCCGTCTGGCAAAACGTGCCGGCTTATTACATGATATAGGAAAATCCATCGACCATGAAGTGGAAGGATCCCATATTCAGATCGGTGTTGACTTATGTAGAAAGTATAAAGAATCTCCAATTGTCATCAACGCAGTAGAAGCCCATCACGGCGATGTAGAACCGGAATCTTTGATTGCCGGAATCGTACAGGCTGCGGATGCAATCTCAGCTGCCCGCCCGGGTGCGAGAAGAGAGACACTGGAAACATATACCAACAGATTGAAACAGTTAGAAGATATCACAAACTCCTTCAAGGGAGTAGACAAATCCTATGCTATTCAGGCAGGCCGTGAGGTTCGGATTATGGTATTGCCAGATCATGTCAATGATTCTGATATGGTATTACTGGCAAGAGATATTTCCAAACAGATTGAAGCTGAACTGGAATATCCTGGACAGATCAAAGTCAGTGTAATCCGTGAAAGTCGTGTCGTAGATTACGCAAAATAAAGTTTGCAGATGACGACCGATGAGGACAGTCAACAACACCCCGGTGTAAAACGAAAGTTTTAGACCGGGGATTTTTAATATGGAGCAAAACGATGAAAAAAACGATAGTAAGGGAGTATCGACTCCAGTCTCCTTATATAAAAGAGAAACAGGAACTGACACTTGCCTTTTTGACGGATCTTCATGATCAGGTCACAGGTGAGGACGGGGAGCGGATTTTTCAACTCCTCGAAAAACAACATCCGGATCTGGTGTTGGTCGGCGGGGATGTCGTTGTCGGAAAAAAGGGATGTGAAACAGAAAAAGCGTTTGGTTTTCTGAAAAAACTGTCGGAAACATATCCGGTATATTATGCAAGCGGCAACCATGAACAACGGATTGTCGAACATCCGGAGATTTACGGAGAGGTCGGGAAAAGATATGAGGCAGCAGTAGAAGAACTGCCATTACTGCGGCTACGGAACCGGAAAGTGCAGGTGGAGAAGAAGGGAATACCGCTTACCATCTGCGGGCTGGAGCCGGACGAACGATTTTATGAGAAAGGGCGTCGGAAAGAGGGCATGGTGGAAGAACTGGAAAAACGGTTCGGACAACCGGATCCTGACCGGATCACGATTCTTCTGGCGCATAATCCACGCTATAAGAAAGAGTATCTTTCCTGGGGTGCAACGGTGACATTCTGCGGACATTACCACGGCGGGGTGATGATGCTCGGGAAGAGACGGGGAGCGATTTCTCCGGATTTTCGGATCTTTCCGGGCGAATGTGGAGGAATCCACAAAAAGGGAGAACATGCAGTGATCGTCAGTGCCGGGCTGGGGGAGCATACGATCCCGTTACGGATCCACAACCCAAGAGAACTGACGATCCTTCGAATCTGCGCTTTACAAAACCGGAAAATGCCTGTAAAATAAACATTCAGGTATAAACGAAAAGAAAAAGAGGAAGAAACATGGGAATACCGGTAAAACTGGAGGCATTTGAAGGTCCGCTGGATCTGCTTTTACATCTGATCGAAAAGAATAAGATTGATATTTACGACATTCCGATTGTAGAGATCACAGAACAGTATATGGAATATATCCGGCAGATGCAGGAAGAAAACCTGAATATCATGAGTGAGTTCATGGTAATGGCGGCAACGCTCCTGGATATCAAGTGTAAGATGCTTCTTCCAAAAGAAGTAACCGAAGAAGGGGAAGAAAAAGATCCCCGTGAAGAACTGGTACAGCAGCTGTTGGAGTATAAGATGTATAAATATATGTCCTACGAGCTGCGGGACCGTATGGCAGATGCTTCCCGTTGTGTATACCGGGCGGAGAGCATGCCGAAAGAAGTGCTGGAATATCGACCGCCGGTGGATATCCAGGAACTGATCGGTGATCTGACACTGGCAAAACTTCAGAATATTTTCAATTCTATCATCAAACGACAGGAAAACAAGGTGGATCCGATCCGAAGCAAATTCGGTAAGATCGAGAAAGAAGAAGTCAGTCTGGAAGACAAGATGAGTGATCTGGAGCTGTATGCCAGAACACATCGCTATTTTTCCTTCCGGGGGCTTCTAGAAAAACAGTCGAGTAAGATTCAGGTGATCGTTACGTTTCTTGCGATCCTGGAACTGATGAAAACCGGTGTGATTACCATAGAACAGGAACATTTGTTTGATGGTATTCAGATTACATCTTTAAAATATGAGGAGCAGCAGGAAGATGGAGAAACTGGAAGCAGCGATTGAGGCTATTTTATTTTCCGCGGGTGATTCGGTGGAGACAGGAAGAATCGCGAAAGCAATCGGGCAGGATAAAAACACGACGGAAAAAATCATCCGGAATATGATGTTAAAATACAATGCCAGAGATCGTGGAATCAAAATCCTGGAACTGGACGGGGCATTTCAGATGTGTACCAAGCAGGAATATTATGAATATCTGGTGGAGATCGCATTGCAGCCGAAAAAAGCAGTGCTGACAGATGTGATGCTGGAGACACTCTCGATTATCGCCTACAAGCAGCCGGTAACGAAACAGGAGATTGAAAAAATCCGTGGAGTAAAGTGTGACCATCCGATCAATAAACTGGTGGAATATAATCTGGTACAGGAATTGGGACGACTGGATGCACCGGGACGACCGATCCTTTTTGGAACGACGGAAGAATTTTTAAGAAATTTCGGGGTGCAGTCCACCGAGGATTTGCCGACGATCAGCCCGGTAAAACTGGAAGATTTCAAGGCAGAGGCAGAAGAAGAGATTCAGTTACAGCTGGATCTGTAAAAATAAGGTTCTAAAAGAAAAAGAGCCGCATATAGTATCTTTGGAAAACTGTGATAAAAAACGGGGGATACTATATGGGAAGAATAAAGCGGGGATTATTGTTGCTGCTTTTCCTGCTGTTGGGAACGCCGGCAGTGGGATATGGTATGCAGTTGAGTGAATCAGAACTTTATGCGCGTTCGGCATGTCTGATGGATGCAGACTCCGGACGTGTTTTGTATTCTAAAAACAGCGAGCAGAAGCTTCCGATGGCAAGTACCACGAAGATTATGACCTGTATTCTGGCACTGGAAGACGGACGGATGGACGATCTGGTCACCGTATCTGCCTATGCGGCGAGCCAGCCGAAAGTACATATGGGTGCAAAAGCAGGAGAGCAGTTTTATCTGCAGGATCTTCTGTATGCGCTGATGCTGAATTCGGATAACGATGCGGCGGTAATGATCGCAGAGCAGGTCGGGGGATCGGTGGAAGGATTTACGGAAAAGATGAATCTGAAAGCAAGGGAAATCGGCTGTGAAGATACTTATTTTATCACGCCGAACGGTCTGGATGCGGAGAATGAAAATGGGATCCACAGTACCACGGCGGAGGATCTGGCAAGGATTCTGCGATATTGTATTATGGAGTCTCCGAAAAAAGAAGATTTTCTGGCAATCACGCGGATGCCGTCCTATACATTCTGGAACTACAGCAAGACACAGGTCTATCAGTGCACCAATCACAATGCGTTTCTGGGAATGATGGACGGAGCGCTGACGGGGAAAACCGGATTTACGGGGAATGCCGGGTACTGTTATGTGGGAGCCTTACAGTGGGAAGGAAAAACACTGATCGTGTCTCTGCTTGCGTGCGGATGGCCGAATAATCGGGGATATAAATGGGAGGATACCAGAAAACTGATGACTTACGGGCTGACGAATTATGAATACCGGGAAGTCTTTGAAAAGAAGGATCTCGGACGACTTGCAGTGGTCAATGGGCAGAAAAAAGGGACTGCGATTGACGATGTGGCAACGACGCGTCTGGAATACGGGGCAGATACGGAGCAGATGCATCTGTCGCTGCTTTTACGGAAGGATGAACAGATTACCGTTCGTTATCAGCTGCCGGCACAGCTGGAAGCTCCGGTCAGGAAGGGACAGCAGGTCGGGGTGGTGCAGTATTTTCTGGGAGAAAAGCTGCTGCAGGAATATCCGGTGTATGCGGGAGAACGGGTGGATGTGAGAGATTATTACTGGTGTCTGGAACAGGTAGGTGCGGCGTACTGCGCCTGAGAGGAAGAAAACATGAGAAAAATGACAGAAGAACTGGAAGACTGTCCGGTAATTGCGGCAGTGAAAGATGAAAAAGGCCTGGAAGAGTGCCTGAAGATGGATGTGGGAATGGTATTTGTCTTATATGGAACGGTATGTAACATCGGCGAGATCGTAAAAAAGATCAAGGAAAAAGGGAAAATTGCGGTAGTACATATCGATCTGATCCAGGGGTTGAGTGGAAAAGAGGCGGCAGTGGAGTTCCTGAAAACCTATACCCGTGCCGACGGAATCATTACAACGAAACCGGCACTGGTCAGGTGTGCAAAAGAACTGGGAATGTTTACCGTGCTTCGCTTTTTTGTGATCGATTCGATGGCGTACGATAACATCCAGAGACAGACTGCGGGTTATCGTCCCGATGTGATCGAGATCCTTCCGGGACTGATGCCGCGCGTGATAGAAAAAATCCGAAACAGCGTGCGCTGTCCGGTGATTGCGGGCGGTCTGATCAGCGAGAAGGAAGATATTGTGGCAGCCCTGAAAGCCGGTGCTGTCGCAATCTCGACCACAAATGAAAATGTATGGAAAATGTAAGAAGATAGACAGCATTTGCCTGTTGTGTTTTCGGAAAGTTCGGTATATAATTTTTCCATACGAAGAAACGCTGTAAAAAGAGAAAACAGTAACACAGATAATGGAGGAAACAGCATGTTTTGTAAATATTGCGGAAACCGTCTGGATGACGGAGATCGTTTCTGTGGGGCATGTGGTCATCCGGTAGATGAAAAACCGGTGCAGGAAGCTGCGCCTGAAAAAGTCTATAAAAAACAGGAGGATGAAGCGCCCAAGATCAGAAAGAGAAATCCGGAACCGGAATACGATAACCGTATGACTGCCGGTATGGGGTATGGATATCGGGTAGATGAGGATTCTGATTCGGAAGATGACGATGAGGATGATTACGAAGAAGAGTGGGAGCGGGAAGAGAAAAAAGAAAAAATTACCTTTGCCGTTCTCGGCGTAATCATTGTAGTTCTCGTAGTTGCGATCGTATTTGGTGTGGTAAAACTGGTTGGCGCCGGAGGCGGCGATACGAAAAAAGTTTCTCAGCTGAACGAGCAGATGAAAGAAGATATGCAGAAGAGTCAGGAGAGAGATGATAACGAGACCGCACAGGCACCAGCCGAAGAACCGGAAACAGTGGCACCGGAAGTTACAGCGACACCGGAACCGACACAGGAAGTTGTGCCAACGCAGGAAGCGGAGGCAGCAACGGTGGCACCGACACAGCAGGCGACACCGGAACCAACCCCGGAGGTTGTGGTTCAGGAACAGAACGAAGCGGCAGCCAGTGACGCGGGAGCAGATACCGGAAGCGGCGATTATGTGATACCGGACAGCAGTACCAGATATCTGACGAATGCAGATCTGAACGGACTCTCCGAGTGGCAGATCCGTATCGCGAGAAATGAAATTTATGCCCGTCATGGCAGAATCTTCAAGTCGGATGATCTGGCAGACTATTTTGCATCGAAAAGCTGGTACACACCAAGCGTATCGGCAGATCAGTTTGACAATTCGTATCTGAACTCGATCGAGATCGAGAACCTGAAACTGATCACCGCCTATGAAAAGGCTCACAATCTGAATCAGTAACAGAAAAGTCAAAAACAGGAATCTCCTGAAACAGAGAAACAAAGTATGTGGATCTGTTTCGGGAGATTTTTTTTGATACCGGATTATTCCGTACTTTATCCCCTAGTATCATTATAAAAAAATATGAAAAAAGTATAAAAACACTTGTATAACATAAAATAAGTGATATTATTAGTTAGTCGACGAAAGATTAGTCAACGAACTAATAAGAAAGGAAGAGAGAACGAATGAATGAAAAAGAGCATTCCGCAGAGTTCCTGATGATGAAATTGCTTCATGTGTATGCGGCAAAGACGTTTCATCAGCTTTCTCATGTGAATCTGCACCCCGGACAGATGCCGATGCTAAATCTCTTGTATCAGCAGGACGGACTCAGCCAGAAAGAAATCTGCAGTAAACTGTGTATCAAACCATCGACGGTGACAGTATCTTTACAGCGGATGGAAAAATCAGCTCTGGTCTGTCGGGTAGCAGATGAAAAGGATAAACGGATCCAGAGAATTTATCTGACGGATTACGGCAGAGAGCTTCACCGGGAAGTGGAGAAAATACGAAAAGAAGTAAATGCAGTGATGGTGCAGGGGATGACACCGGAAGAGGTGGATCATCTGAAAGACCAGATTCTCCAGATGCAGGAAAATCTGGAAAAAATGCCTGGAAGTATGGAAATCAAAGGTTATTTTAGGGAAGGAGAACAATAGGTATGTTACGGATGTTTCGGGAACTGAAGGGTTCCTATCGTTATATCGTGCTGATCTTCGCCCTGCTGTTCGGGCAGGCATTCTGTGATCTGGCACTGCCTTCGTACACTTCGGATATTATCAATGTCGGTGTACAGCAGGGCGGTATTCCGGACAGTGTACCGGATCAGATCCGGGAAGAATCCATGGATCAGCTGTTTTTATTCATGGACAGTGATCAGCAGGAAGAAGTCAAAGAATATTATATACTGGAAGACGGTGTTTATACCCACGAAAAACTGAAAGATGAAGAAAGAGATTCTCTGAATACGATCTTCGGAAGGGCAATGCTGGCAGTGACCAGCCTGCAGCAGCCTGAGACGCAGGAGGCACTGGCACAGCAGATGCAGCTTCCGGACGGGGTGGATGTGATGGATGCGATCGCACAGCTTCCGGATGAAGCGAGAAGCCAGATGATGGAACAGATGACCGAAAAGCTGGAGGATATGCCGGAATCCATTGTGACACAGGGAGCCATCCAGTATCTGAAAAACGAGTATAAGGAGATGGGCGAAGATCTGGACCAGATCCAGATGCAGTATGTGCTGTGGTCCGGCATCAAGATGCTGCTTCTGGCAGCACTGATCATGGTCGCTTCTGTCTGTGTGACTTTCTTCTCCTGTCGGATCGCGGCAAAACTCGGTCATGATCTGAGAAATAAAGTGTACCGGAAAGTATTATCTTTTTCGAGCAAAGAAATGGATAATTTTTCCACCGCGTCTCTGATCACCAGAAGTACGAATGATATCCAGCAGGTACAGATGGTATTTACCATGTTGTTCCGTATTGTCTTATACGCGCCGATCCTTGGTATCGGTGGTGTGCTGAAAGTGCTGAACACAGACGCATCCATGACCTGGATCCTTGGAATCGCAGTGGCAGCGATCCTGATCCTGGTAGCCGTTCTTTTCTGGGTTGCGATGCCGAAATTTAAAAAACTGCAGGATCTGATCGACCGTCTGAACCTGGTCAGCCGTGAGATCCTGACCGGTATTCCGGTGATCCGTGCGTTCAGCCGGGAAAAACACGAGGAAGAGCGGTTCGAGGAAGCGAACCGGAGACTGACGAAGACCAACCTGTTTGTCAACCGTACAATGACGTTTATGATGCCTCTGATGATGCTGATCATGAACGGAATCAGTGTACTGATCATCTACACCGGTGCACACAGTATCGATGCCGGTAATATGCAGGTGGGTGATATGATGGCATTTATCCAGTATGCGATGCAGATCATCATGTCGTTTTTGATGATCACGATGATGTCCATTATGCTGCCGCGTGCCGGTGTGGCTGCCAACCGTATCCTGGAGGTTCTGGATACCCCGCTTTCCATCGAAGATCCGGAAACCAGTGAAAAACCGGAAGAAAGTGAAAAAGGAACGGTAGTATTTGACCATGTAAGTTTTGCCTATCCGGGAGCGGAAGAGGAAGTCCTTTCAGATATTACCTTCGAGGCGAAGAAAGGTGAGACGGTTGCTTTTATCGGAAGTACCGGAAGCGGTAAGAGTACGCTGGTAAATCTGATTCCACGTTTCTTTGATGTGACAAAAGGAAGCATCCGGGTGGACGGTGTGGATATCCGCAGGATGGAACTGAAAGATCTGCGGGATCGCATCGGTTATGTGCCGCAGAAAGGGGTACTGTTTTCCGGAACGATCGACTCGAACCTCCGCTACGGAAGAGAGAACGCGACGAAAGAAGAACTGGAGAAGGCAGCAGCCATTGCCCAGGCGACAGAATTTATCGAACAGAAAGAAGAAGGCATGGAAAGCCCGATCGCACAGGGCGGAAGCAATGTGTCCGGTGGTCAGAAACAGCGTTTGTCGATCGCAAGGGCAATTGCAAAACAGCCGGAGATCTATATTTTTGATGACAGCTTCTCCGCACTGGATTTTAAGACGGACGCGGCTCTTCGAAAAGCATTGAAAGAAGAAACCGAGGAAGCCACAACCCTGATCGTTGCACAGCGTATCAGTACGATTCTGCATGCAGACCGTATCCTGGTGCTGGACGAAGGAAAGGTTGTCGGTATGGGAACACATAGAGAACTTCTGCAGTCCTGCGAAGTATATCGGCAGATTGCACAGTCACAGCTGTCACAGGAGGAACTGGATCATGAGTGAAAATAGCAGACGCCCCTCCAGAGGACCTATGGGACGGGGAAGAATGAGCGGAGAAAAGGCAAAAGATTTCTCCGGAGCAGTAAAAAAATTACTGCGTTATATGAGCAAATATAAGATCCGGCTGATCGGCATGATGATCTTTGCCATCGCCGGTACGGTATTTAACATCGTGGGACCAAAGATTCTTGGTAAAGCGACGACAGAACTGTTTAACGGATTGGTAGCGAAGGTCAACGAAACCGGCGGGATCGATTTTGACAAGATCGGACGGATCCTTTTGTGGACACTGGGACTGTATCTGTGCAGTGCGGCATTTTCCTTCATCCAGGGATTTATCATGACGGGAATCTCCAACGATGTCAGCTACTCCCTGCGAAAAGACATTTCCGGGAAAATGAACCGGCTGCCGATGAAGTATTACGAAAGCCGGACTTACGGAGAGGTGCTCTCCAGAATCACCAACGATGTGGATACCCTGCAGCAGGGGCTGAACCAGAGTATCACGCAGCTGATCACTTCGGTGACAACGCTGATCGGTGTATTTATCATGATGCTGAGTATCAACGTATGGATGACTTTATGTGCCCTGCTGATCCTGCCGTGCTCGATGTTCATTATCGGCAAGGTGATGAAGCGGTCCCAGAAGTATTTCCAGCAGCAGCAGAAATATCTGGGTGATGTGAACGGTCAGGTGGAAGAGGTCTATGCCGGACAAAATATTGTAAAGGCATTTAATAAGGAAGAAGCTGTGATGGCGACTTTCGAGGAGACGAACAAAAAGTTATACGAATCCGGCTGGAAATCTCAGTTTTTCTCTGGCATGATGATGCCGATCATGCAGTTTGTGGGAAATATCGGATATGTGATGGTGGCACTTCTCGGCGGTTTCATGACGATCAAAGGAGCCATCGAAGTCGGTGACATCCAGTCATTTTTCCAGTACATCCGAAACTTTACCCAGCCGGTACAGCAGATCGCGCAGGTTACAAATATGATGCAGTCCGCAGCGGCAGCTTCCGAGCGTGTTTTTGAATTCCTTGAGGAAGAGGAGGAAGAACAGACCGCCGAGCATCCGGTGAAAATGGAAAGCGGTGTGGAAGGTCGCGTAACATTTGAACACGTAAGCTTCGGCTACCGCCCGGATCAGATCATCATCAAAGATTTCTCCGAGCAGGTGCAACCGGGACAAAAGATCGCGATCGTCGGTCCGACCGGTGCCGGAAAAACCACACTGGTGAAACTGCTGATGCGTTTCTATGATGCCAACAGCGGAAGAATCCTGATCGACGGACACGATATCCGGGACTTTAACCGGAGAGATCTGAGAGAATGTTTCGGTATGGTATTGCAGGATACCTGGCTGTTTAACGGTACGATTATGGAAAATATCCGTTATGGAAGACTGGATGCGACCGACGAAGAAGTGATCGCAGCGGCAAAAGCCGCGCATGCACACCGGTTTATCCAGACACTGCCGGAAGGATACAACACCGTGTTAAATGAAGAAGCCAGCAACGTATCCCAGGGACAAAAACAGCTCCTGACGATCGCAAGAGCGATTCTTGCCGATAACCGGCTGCTGATCCTTGACGAGGCGACTTCCTCAGTCGATACCCGAACAGAAGAACGGATCCAGAAAGCGATGGATTACCTGATGAAAGGCCGCACCAGTTTCGTGATCGCACACCGCTTATCTACGATCAAAGATGCAGATGTGATCCTGGTAATGAAGGACGGAGATATTATTGAGCAAGGAAATCATGAAGACCTCTTGGCAATGAACGGATTTTATGCTAATCTATATAATAGTCAGTTTGAGAAAGTCAGCTGACAGGCAAGAGAAAAAAGGGGGATGTTGCGATGACGCAGAAAACATCCCCTTCTTTATGCAATCTTAAGGAGGAAATCAATGAGAAATCTTTTGGTAGCACAGTCCGGAGGACCGACATCAGCAATCAATGCGACGATCGCAGGAGTGATCATGGAAGCGCATGCATCCGATCAGGTGGATACGATCTATGGTGCAGTCAACGGCATCAAAGGCGTTCTGGAGGAACGGTTTGTCAACCTGAGTGAGAAAGTACCGGGTGAGGACGAACTGGAGATCCTTTGCCAGACACCGGCAGCAGCACTGGGATCCTGCAGGGTAAAACTGAAAAATCCGGAAGAAGACGACAGTCAGTTTCAGGAAATCATCCGGATTTTCCGCAAACATGGAATTGCGTACTTTATTTACGCAGGTGGAAACGATTCCATGGATACGGTGGATAAACTGGCGGCATACTGTAAAGAACACGAAATAGAAGATATTCATGTCATGGGAGCACCGAAGACGATTGACAACGATCTGGTGGGAACGGATCACTGTCCGGGATTCGGCTCCGCAGCAAAATATATTGCAACTACATTTTCCGAGCTGGAAAGAGACTGCCATGTGTACGATACCAAGGCAGTCACGATCGTGGAAGTGATGGGAAGAAATGCCGGATGGCTGACCGCAGCTTCCGCACTTGCGAGAAATAACGGAGCAGAAGGTCCGAGCCTGATCTATCTTTGTGAGCCGGCATTTTCAGTGGAGAGTTTTCTTGCAGATGTAAAAGGAAAATTAGAGAAACAGGACAGTGTTCTGGTGGCAATCAGTGAGGGAATCAAAGACAAAGACGGTGTGTATATCTCCGAGCAGGTACAGAGCGGAGCCGTGGACAATTTCGGTCACAGCTATATCGCGGGAAGCGCCAGAGTGCTCGAAGATATCGTGCGAAGAGAAATCGGCTGCAAAGTAAGATCCATTGAACTGAATCTGATGCAGCGATGCGCCTCCCATATCGCAAGCAAGACCGACATCCAGGAGTCAAAGATGCTTGGCATGACCGCCTGCCGCTGTGCCCTGCAGGGAAAAAGCGGGCTGATGGCTTCGGTAGAAAGAATCAGCAGCCATCCGTACCAGGTGCGCTACACTGCGGTTCCGGTCTGCGAGGTGTCGAACCAGGAGAAAAAAGTACCGGCAGATTATATCAATGAAGCAGGAAACGATGTGACAGAAAAGATGATGGAATACCTGAAACCACTGATCCACGGCGAAACAGAAGTGATCTATGAAAACGGAATTCCGAAATATTTATACCTTTATTAAGTTTTTCTGAAGGCTTTTGTCAAAAAGTTATTGAAAAAAAAAGCAAAAAATAGTAGAATTATAATCGGCTGAAATTTTGTTTTCACTTAAATTTTTTATAAAAATGGAGGGCTGAAGTATGAGCAATACAGCACAAAGCGCAGCAAGCACAAGGATAGCCTCTTTGCTTGATGCAAACAGTTTTGTTGAAATTGGTGGACAGATTACTGCAAGAAGTACAGATTTCAACTTATCTGCAAAAGAAACCCCGTCAGATGGTGTTATCACCGGATATGGTGTGATCGATGGCAGTCTGGTGTATGTATACAGCCAGGATGCTACCGTACTGAACGGAACTGTTGGTGAGATGCATGCAAAGAAAATTGCAAGACTGTATGATTTCGCAATGAAGACAGGTGCACCTGTGATCGGTCTGATCGATTGCGCAGGTATGCGTCTGCAGGAAGCAACCGATGCACTGAACGGTTTCGGTGAGATCTACATGCAGCAGACAAAAGCAAGCGGTGTGATTCCACAGATCACAGGTATCTTCGGAACCTGCGGCGGTGGAATGGCTATGATTCCGGCACTGACAGACTTTACTCTGATGGAAGAGAAAAAAGCAAAATTATTTGTCAATTCTCCAAACGCCATCGAAGGAAATGAAATCTCCAAATGCGATACTTCCGCAGCTGAGTATCAGGCAAAAGAAGCAGGTCTGGTAGATTTCAAAGGAAGCGAAGAAGATGTTCTGGCACAGATCCGTGCGCTGGTAACTATGCTTCCTGCAAACAACGAAGATGATATGTCTTACGAAGAATGCACAGATGATCTGAACAGAGTATGCAAAGATCTGGCAAACTGTGCAGGAGATACTTCTATCGCACTGTCTCAGATCAGCGATAACAACGTATTCTTCGAAGTAAAAGCAGACTATGCAAAAGATATGGTTTGTGGATTCATCAAACTGAACGGTTCCACTGTAGGTGCTGTTGCAAACAGAACAGAGATCTACGATGCAGAAGGAAACCTGACAGAAACCATGGATGCAGTATTATCCGCAAGAGGAGCAAGAAAAGCAGCAGACTTCGTAAAATTCTGTGACGCTTTCAACATCCCGGTTCTGACACTGACCAATGTTACCGGATTCAAAGCAACCAAATGCTCTGAGGCAAACATGGCAAAAGCAGTTGCTGAACTGACTTATGCATTTGCAGATGCTACTGTACCGAAAGTAAACGTGATCGTAGGAAAAGCTTACGGAAGCGCGTACCTGGCTATGAACAGCAAATCCATCGGTGCAGATATGGTTTATGCATGGCCGAACGCTGAAATCGGTATGATGGATGCAAAACTGGCAGCAAAGATCATGTACGCAGATTCTGATGCAGCTACCATCAACGAGAAAGCTGCTGAATATGCAACCCTGCAGTCCAGCGTGGAATCCGCAGCAAGAAGAGGATATGTAGATACTATTATCGAAGCTGAGGATACAAGAAAATATGTGATCGGTGCTTTCGAGATGCTTTACACAAAGAGAGAGGATCGTCCAAGCAAAAAACACGGAACAGTATAATGAGGTGAGCATAAATGAAGCAGAGATGGAAAAAAATTGCCAGTCTGATGCTGGTTACAATCTGTGCATTTTCTCTGACTGCCTGCGGTAAAAAAGAAGAAACAGCTGCTTATCAGCAGATTACCGATGATATGGTAAGCAACTGTGCAGAGGTATCTCAGAGTGCAGTAGAATCTCTTGCAGGTTTCGATGATGAAACTCTGAATCAGATGACTGCAAACAGAGACACATTTACCAGACTTGCAGTATCAGCATGGATGGACCAGGAAAACGAACTTGGTAAATATGAGGAAATGGGAACCCCGACAACAGATATTGACCGTGAAGAAGGACAGGTAACTGTTGATATTCCGGCAAAATTTGACAAAGGTGATGCAGAAATCAAAGTTGTATTCAATTACAGCAGTGATTATGACCAGATGGTTCCTGCTTATATGACTATTTCCGAAGTTGAAACGACCGGAATGAAATTAAACGGTGCCGCTGTCAATACCGTTATGGGTGTTGGCTGTGTATTCGTTGTTCTGATCTTCCTGATTTTCGTTATTTCCTTATTTAAGTATGTTGGAAAGATCGGACAGAAAGAGACAGCACCGAAAGCAGCACCAGCACCTGCACCAGCAGTACCGGCTGCACCTGTTGAGGAAGACCTGACAGATGATCTGGAACTGGTAGCAGTTATTTCCGCAGCAATCGCTGCATCTGAGAACACATCCACAGACAGCTTTGTGGTTCGTTCCATTAAAAAAGTAAACAGAAGTAAATGGCAGAGAGCCTGAGCATAGGAGGAATATCACATGAAAACTTATACTATTACTGTTAATGGCAATGTATACAATGTAACTGTTGAAGAAGGACAGACAAGCGGTGCATCTGCAGCAGCTCCTGTTGCAGCTCCGAAGGCAGCACCTGCAGCAGCTCCGAAGGCAGCAGCACCTGCAGCTTCCGCTGGTTCTGTAAAAGTAACAGCCGGAGCAGCCGGAAAAGTATTTAAAGTAGAAGCAAGCGTTGGACAGGCTGTAAAAGCCGGTGATCCAGTGATCATCCTGGAAGCAATGAAGATGGAAATCCCGGTTGTTGCTCCGCAGGACGGAACCGTTGCAAGCATTGACGTTGCTGTTGGTGATGCAGTTGAAGCTGGTGCTACTCTGGCATCCTTAAACTAAGACTGAATTTGCAGACAATGTAAATTCCCAAACAGCGACGACTTGCTGAATTCAACAACGGGAGGTTAAAAACATGAGTATAATGAATACATTGTCAAACTTATGGGAACAGACTGCGTTCATGAACCTGGATTGGGGTAACTATGTTATGATCCTGGTTGCGCTGGTGTTCCTGTATCTGGCAATCAAACACGGATTTGAGCCACTGCTGCTGGTGCCGATCGCATTCGGTATGCTGCTGGTTAACATCTATCCGGATATTATGGCAGATCCTTACGTAGATGCTATGGGTATCGAACATGCCGGTGGTCTTCTGCATTACTTCTTCATCCTGGATGAGTGGAGTATCCTGCCGTCCCTGATCTTCATGGGCGTTGGTGCGATGACAGACTTTGGTCCGCTGATCGCCAACCCGAAGAGTTTTATTCTTGGTGCTGCAGCACAGCTGGGTATCTACAGCGCGTACTTCCTGGCTATTTTCCTGGGATTCAACGGAAAAGCAGCAGCAGCAATCTCTATCATTGGTGGAGCCGATGGTCCGACCTCTATCTTCCTGGCAGGTAAACTGGGCCAGACAGAACTGATGGGACCGATCGCCGTGGCAGCATATTCTTATATGTCCCTGGTTCCGATCATTCAGCCGCCAATCATGAAACTTCTGACAACTGAAAAAGAAAGAAAGATCAAGATGGAACAGCTTCGTCCGGTATCCAAACTGGAGAAGATCTTATTCCCGATCGTTATCACAATTGTAGTTTGTATGATCCTTCCTACAACTGCTCCTCTGGTAGGTATGCTGATGCTTGGTAACCTGTTCAAAGAGAGTGGTGTTGTAAAACAGCTGACAGAGACAGCTTCCAACGCGCTGATGTACATCGTAGTTATCCTGCTGGGTACTTCCGTAGGTGCATCTACAAGCGCAGAAGCATTCCTGAACGTAGATACTCTGAAGATCGTTCTTCTGGGTCTGGTTGCATTCTGTGTTGGTACAGCCGGTGGTGTTCTCTTTGGTAAGATCATGTGTAAACTGTCCGGTGGAAAGATCAATCCTCTGATCGGATCCGCCGGTGTATCTGCCGTTCCTATGGCAGCCCGTGTATCCCAGAAAGTCGGTGCGGAAGCAGATCCGACCAATTTCCTTCTGATGCATGCTATGGGACCTAACGTAGCAGGTGTTATCGGTACCGCAGTAGCGGCCGGAACTTTCATGGCTGTATTCGGAGTATAATACGGTAATACAAAAGCCACAGATCCCGCTGTGGGCTGTCATGTCCGCAGTCGGGTATAATAGAAAGAAAGGATAAGACTATGACAGATATTGCTAAAAAACCAATTAAAATTACTGAAACAATTCTGCGTGATGCACATCAGTCTCTGATTGCAACAAGAATGACAACAGAGCAGATGCTGCCGATCGTAGATACTATGGATAAAGTAGGTTACCATTCTGTAGAGTGCTGGGGTGGTGCAACGTTTGATGCTTCCCTGCGTTTCCTGAAGGAAGATCCATGGGAAAGACTTCGTAAATTCCGTGACGGATTCAAAAACACAAAACTGCAGATGCTGTTCCGTGGACAGAACATCCTGGGATATCGTCCATATGCAGATGATGTAGTAGAATATTTTGTACAGAAATCTATCGCAAACGGTATTGATATCATCCGTATCTTTGACTGTCTGAATGATATGAGAAACCTGCAGACAGCAGTAAAAGCAGCAAACAAAGAAAAAGGTCACGCACAGGTTGCACTGTCTTACACACTGGGTGATGCTTATACTCTGGAATACTGGACAAACATTGCAAAAGAGATCGAAGAAATGGGTGCGGATTCTATCTGTATCAAAGATATGGCTGGTCTGCTGCTTCCTTATAAAGCAACAGAACTGGTAAAAGCTCTGAAAGAGACTGTTAAGATCCCGATTCAGTTGCATACACATTATACTTCCGGTGTGGCTTCCATGACTTATATGAAAGCTGTTGAGGCTGGTGTTGATGTGATCGATACTGCAATCTCTCCATTTGCGCTGGGTACTTCTCAGCCGGCTACAGAGGTTATGGTAGAAACCTTCAAGGGTACTCCATATGATTCCGGTCTGGATCAGAAACTTCTGGCTGAAATCGCTGACTACTTCCGTCCGATCCGTGACGAGGCTCTGGACAGCGGTCTGCTGAATCCGAAGAACCTGGGTGTTAATATCAAAACTCTGCTGTATCAGGTACCGGGTGGTATGCTGTCCAACCTGACTTCTCAGCTGAAAGAACAGAACGCAGAAGACAAATTCTACGATGTTCTGGAAGAAGTTCCGAGAGTAAGAAAAGACCTGGGCGAGCCGCCTCTGGTTACTCCGTCTTCTCAGATCGTTGGTACACAGGCTGTATTTAACGTACTGATGGGCGAGAGATACAAAATGGTTACAAAAGAAACAAAAGCTGTTCTCTCCGGTGAATATGGTAAGACTGTTAAGCCGTTCAACAAAGAGGTTCAGAAGAAATGTATCGGTGACAAACAGCCGATCACCTGCCGTCCTGCAGATCTGATCCCGGACGAACTGGATACTCTGCGCAGCGAGATGGCTCAGTGGTCCGAGCAGGATGAGGACGTTCTGTCCTACGCACTGTTCCCACAGGTTGCTACTGACTTCTTCAAATATAGAGAGGCTCAGCAGACAAAAGTAGATGCTACGGTAGCGGATAATAAGAATGGGGCTTATCCGGTTTAAGATTGGGTAGGATTCCTTTTTAGAAAAATAGAAGAAAGTCTCACAAGATTTTTGAGTTTATCAGAGGTCTTGTGGGGCTTCTTTTTTTGTATTGGCAAAGGGGACGCCAGGACACGGGACTCCAAGGTCGGCAAACGTGGGCAGGACAACTTTAAGCTAGCCGCTAACTTCGGCTAGCTTAAAGCTTGTCCTAAACGCCCACAAAGTGTTTGCCGACCTTGGAGTCCCGTGTCCTAGCTGTGTTTTTGGCGGAGACTGGAAAAAGAGATGGGCGTTTTGAAAAAGTGGGAGGAAAGGGGAAAAAGGAATTTTGGGGAAAATGTAGAAAGAGAAAGAAGAGATAGAAAGGGAATTTTGTGGATTGGGGTTTGATTATGTGGGGGAAGGATGGTAAGATAGTGCTGTTATGGATATTTTATGGTGAATGAGGAGTTTTGAATGAATATTATTAATATTGAGCATATCAGTAAGATTTTTGAGGAGAAGGTTATTTTTGAGGATGCTTCGTTTGGTATCCAGCAGGGGGATAAGATTGGTATTGTGGGGATTAATGGTACCGGGAAGTCTACGTTGTTGCGGATGATTGCGGGGGAGGAGGAGCCGGATGAGGGGCAGATTATCCGGCAGAATGGGTTGAAGATTGCTTATCTTCCGCAGAATCCACATTTTCCGAAGGGTGCTACGGTATCTTCGTATGCGTTGAACGGGAATGGAGATAAGGACTGGCTGGTGCAGAGTAATATGACGAAGCTTGGAATCGAAGTGTCTGAGCAGGAGGTGGAGAATCTTTCGGGAGGACAGCGGAGAAAGCTTGCGCTGGCGAAGGTGCTGGCGGGGGATTTTGATGTACTGCTGTTGGACGAGCCTACCAACCACCTGGATGAAGGGATGATCAACTGGCTGGAGGAATATCTGAAAGGATATAAGGGAGTGCTGGTGATGGTTACACATGACCGGTATTTTCTGGATAAAGTGTCCAACCGGATTCTGGAGATCAGCCGGGGAAATATGTATGGGTATGATGCGAATTATTCCCGTTTTCTGGAACTGAAGGCAGAGAGGGAAGAGATGGAACTTGCCAGTGAGCGGAAACGTCAGAGCATCCTGCGGATGGAACTGGAATGGGCGAAACGTGGATGCCGTGCCAGAAGTACAAAGCAGAGAGCACGACTGGATCGACTGGAAGACTTAAAACAGGGAAAAGCGCCGGTCAGCGATGCGGTTGTTGAGATGGATTCCGTAGAAACCCGGATGGGCAAGAAGACGATTGAACTGTATGAGGTGACGAAGAAATATGGCGATCAGATGCTTTTGAAGGATTTTACCTATACGGTTCTTCGCAATCAGCGCCTGGGAATCGTTGGACCGAACGGATGCGGAAAATCTACCCTGTTAAAGATCATGGCAGGACTGGAACAGCCGGATGAAGGTCGTGTAGAGGTAGGGGAGACGATCAAAATAGGATACCTGGCACAGGAAGAGCTGCCGATCAAAGACAGCAATCAGCGTGTGATCGATTATGTGAAAGAGATCGGAGAATATGTGCAGACAAGAGACGGCAGAATCAGTGCATCACAGATGCTGGAGCGGTTCTTATTCACACCGGATATGCAGTACACCCCGATTTCCAAACTCTCCGGTGGAGAAAAACGGCGGCTGTATCTGTTGTCTGTGCTGGTCAGCGGAGCGAATGTATTGATTTTGGATGAGCCGTCGAATGATGTGGATATCCCGACGGTTACGATCCTGGAAGATTATCTGAATGCATTTTCCGGTATTGTGATCACGGTTTCTCATGACCGGTATTTTCTGGATAATGTGGTGGATCGCATCTTTGAATTTGACGGAAACGGAACACTGCGCCAGTACGAAGGCGGTTATACGGACTACCGGGAGGCGAAAGAGCGCAGATTTGGAGAGACGGGAGCGATATCCAGCGTGCCGGGTGGAGAAAAAGAGAAGAAAGAAAAATCCACCGGAAAGGACTGGAAACAGAACCGCCCAACCAAATTGAAATTCACCTATAAAGAGCAGAGAGAATATGAGACAATCGATGATGATATCGCAGCGTTAGAGGAAAAAATCGAAAAACTGGACGATGATATGGTCAAGAATGCCACCAACTCCGGAAAGCTGGCAGAAATCATGCGGGAAAAAGAAGCTGCGGAAGCACAGCTGGAAGAAAAGATGGATCGCTGGGTGTATCTGAACGATCTGGCGGAACAGATTGAAGCGCAGAAGAGTGGAAATTAAAACAAGACCGCGCATCAGAAAAGATGGGCGATCTTGTTTGTAAACAATACAAAAGGTTTTCTCGATAAAAACCATACCAGGAAGAAGCAGAATGCCAGCAGATACAGACATTCCAGATTGCTCTCAACCGAAGTCAGAATGGAAGAACCGTATTTGAGACAGCTGTAGACGAAACCGTGGAAGATATAGATTGCCATGGTTCGTTCGCCCAGATAGGAGTAGGATTTCTTTTCGGTCGGAAGTACCAGCATGAACAGGTAGATCAGAAGAAAAGAGATCAGATAACAGCCGATGCGGACAAGTACACCTTCGACGGAATCCATATCCATATCTGCGTAGGAGTATCGTCCATAGAAAATTTTCTGATCCAGCCGGTGATGGTAATTGTCGGTAAATAAAAAAACGGCAAAACCTCCCAGGATGGTCAGTGCACCCAGATACCCCTTCCGGTTCCGGAAGCGGGCGAGGGAGGAAGAATCAAATTTTTTCCCGGCAAGAAAGAACGGGAAGAAAAACAGAATACGCGGAATCGAAAGAAAATTCCCAAAATCCGTGAATCCAATAAGAATTCCGGCAATGACGGACAAAATCATGCAGCCGGGGATTTTCTCAACCAGAGGAGAGAACAGTCTCCAGGCGAACAGTGCCATCAGATACCAGAGAGAAAATTTCGGTCTGGCAAAATAAAACCCTGTCTCTTTGTCCAGAACAAACGTATATAAAAGATAATACAGGATCTCGTATACAAAATAAGGAATGACCAGTCCGCAGAGCATTTTCTTTAAGGACGGGATCCGCTTGGAAAAATATCCGGAGATAAAGATGAAAGCAGGCATGTGGAATGCCACGATTCCCCATTTTAATTCGTAGAGAAATGAATTCTGATCGTTGCTTGGTTCAATAAAGTGACCGATGACGACCAGAAGAATCAATAATACTTTGTAATTGTCAAACAGATATTCACGCTGATCTCCCGATACGGCAGGTGCCTTTACAGTAGTGTCCATGATGAATCCTTTCTATATAAAAAGTGCAATGATTACAAATCAGTAACCATAGGTATTCTAAGAGTCATGGAGAAAAAATGCAAGGCGCAATATGGAGAAAATAGGAAGTAAAATAGATAAGTGATTGTTAAAAATTGACAGAAGTTTTTAAGAAAATTGACAGAAAGAAAAAGATACGACAAAATAAGAAAAGACAGTAGCAGAAAGGAGCAGAAAAATGGAACAGCAGAAGAGAAAAAAACGGGCGATGGCATTTGGTCTGGTGGCGATCGTACTGATTTTCTGGAATCTGATGCAGAATACAGCAGATCAGCAGAAATTACGGGTGGCATGTGTCGGGGATGAACTGACTTTTGGAACCGATGTGGAAGACCGGGAAGACAACTGTTACCCGGTACAGTTGCAGAAATACATGGAAAAGGCAGAGAAAAAATACCGGATCGGAAATTTCGGTGTGGAAGGTGCAGCGGTTCAAAAAAAGAGCAAAAAGCCATATACAAAAGAAGAACGATATGAGAGCAGTACCGAATATAAAGCGAATCTTGTTGTGATAATGCTTGGAACGAACGATACGACAGAGGAAAACTGGACAGATATCGATACGTTTCAAAAAGATTATCAATCCCTGATCAAAAATTATCAGGATTTAAAGAGCAGTCCGGAAGTCTGGCTGGTTACACCGCCGATGATCCAGTCTGATGGAAGCACAGAAATGGAAGAGAGAGCCAAAAGAGTGGAAGAAGTCAAAGATGCGGTCGAAACCATTGGCGAGAAGAACAAACTGACGGTTCTGGATCTTTACAGCTACAGCCAGGAGCATCCGGAATGGTATCAGAAAGACGGTATTCGTCTGAACAAGGACGGAGCAAAGGCAGTAGCGGACATGGTAGGCGACTGTAGCGTAAATAAAAAGAAGTAGAAGCGGACAGAAACACGAAAATTTGCAGACATTCATATGATAAAGAGAAATAGAACTCAGAAATAAGGAGAAGAGAATGGATCCGTATCGTATGAATTGCCGGAACTCTTCCGGTAACTGCAGAAACCGGACCTGTGGCAACATGACAGGAAACAGAGAAGCGATGATGCCGATGGACACCAATGGCAAAACCTGCACAAATACACGCGATCGTGGTGCACAGGAAACATCTGTACAGGAGCATTTGCAGATGCTTCCACTGGCAATGGCGTATGTGCCAATGCAGAAATTCGGAAAGGTATACGAACCGGCCAGAGGATTTCAGCTTGGCACGATTTTCCCGGAACTTTGTAAACCATTTTGCGGGAAAGGAGGCGAATGCAGGCGATGATGGGACGAAACAACTGTACCTGCCAGGGAGAACGGAGCAAAGCACAGCTGATGGAGACGATCGGGCAGTCTGCATTTGCCGCTTATGATACCCTGCTTTATATGGACACCCATCCACAGGACCGGGAAGCCATGGCTTACTATCACAAACAGTCGGTGATCCGCCAGGAAGCCATGGAAGAGTACGCCAGACGCTTCGGTCCTCTGACAATGGATCTGATTGACGAGAGCAACTGCGACACCTGGGAGTGGATGATGCAGCCATGGCCATGGGAAAGATCCCGGAAAGGCAGGTGTTAGTGTATGTGGATCTATGAAAAAAGACTGCAATATCCGGTAAACATCACGAAGACAGACGCACGGATCGCGAAGATTATAGCAACACAATATGGTGGCCCCGATTGCAATACCCTACAAATCGTCGGAAACCCTTATAAAATGGGGCTTCCCGACGTTTTTTTATGAAATGAAAAAGTTAAAATACAGCCTATTTTTCTCCTTATCGTAGGTAATCCCGTCCACGATCGAGCGCAGCAGAAGACCTTTTCGTTCGTAGGATTCGGCCGGATCTTTCAGAATCTCACTGACAGACCGGATCTCCTTCAGAAGCGTTTCCCTGGCATGGCTGTCAGAATCATCCGGCTGCGTGGCAGCAGTGGCGACATCGATTTTTTTCAGCAGTTCTTCCCGGCTCTCCTTCAGGCGGCGCCGGTTCTCTTTGTATTCCTCCAGCGTATCAATCCCGTTTTCATATGCCAGTTTTACTCTGGTCTCTTTCACAGCGATCTGATCCAGTTCCTGCCGGAACAGATCCAGCTCATCACTTTCCTTCTGATCAGGAATGTTCCGGACGGTATAAGTGAAGTCAGCTCCGGCGAGGATCCGGTCAAAGTAATCGCAGACTGCAGCTTCTGCCTTTGTCATGGAAAGCGTCTGTGATCCTTTGTGGAATCCCTTGGAGTATTTCCAGCACTGGAAGTATTTGTAACTGCCGGAACCAGCCAGAGAGAGCGTGGCACCGCACACAGAGCAACGGAGCAGCCCGGACAGCCAGTGCTTGCAGGTGGAGATGTTCCTTGCCTTGGTGGGGCGTCTGCGCGCTCTCATGAGGGCAATCCGCTTTTCGAACCGTTCCTTTGATAATCTGGTTTCGTGGCTCCCCTCAAAGGAGATACCGTTCCAGACTACTGTGCCGGTATAAAACGGATTCTTCAGGATCAGATCCACGTTCCGTTGTTCGAACAGATTCCCACGCTTGCTCCGGAAACCGAGATCATTACACTTTCTGGCAATGGCGGTTTCATCCTGATCATAGAGATCGTACTGATCCATGATGTACTGGACGATCCGGTATTCACTTTCGTTGATCACAAACGGACGTCCGCCACCCACTGCATCATATCCCAGACAGGGCGTGGACTGGTAGCCGTGTTTCAGTGCTTTTTCCTTCATGCCACGGATCACCTCACCGGATAATCGGATCGAGTAATATTCGTCCATCCACTCGATGATCCGCTCGATCAGTGTACCAAAAGGACCATCAATCAGTGGCTCGGAGATGCTGATCACATCTACGCCACTTTTCTTCAACAGAGACTTGTAGACGATCGATTCCTCCTGATTCCTGGCAAACCGGGAATATTTCCATACCAGGATCACATCGATCGGGTGAGAGTCCTGCTTTGCGATCCCGATCATCTCCTGGAACTTCGGCCGCTTATCCGCATGCCGCCCGGAGACCGATTCTACAAAGATAAAGTCTTTGCTGATGATGATTCCGTTTTTCTTGGCATAATCCAGCAGGAGCCGCTGTTGTGCATCTGGGGACAGCTCCGTCTGATCGGCGGTGCTGACACGGATATAGAGGGCGCCATTTCTTAACTTTGCCATAATATCACCTTCCTGTTTTGTTGTATGTAAAAATGAGTACAAAAATAACAGCCAGCAAGAGAACGGGTGTTCCGCTTGCACAGCTGCTCCGAAGATGATACAATATTTTTGCGAAATTGGTAATGCATCTTCGGATGTGTTACTTGCCGGCTCCTGATTCCCGTCAGGAGCCGGTTTTTATATGTTAAAATATGTAAATAAAGATTATCAGTGCGACTCAATTACATCATGATGTAATTGCATACTTTGTAGCCCTTTTTCAGTTACTTTATCAGTCTCGGTCAAATATCCATGGCTGATTAAGTAATTCCGTTCTTTTGCAAAATCTATTCCATATTTGTATTCAAAGTATACAGGAATCCGCTTTTTGGTTGAGAATTTGTTGATCCAGTATAGCATATAAACATGTCCGGGTAATAGACCGTCAGGAAAACGAGTCATCGTTTCACGAGGAATGATGGACTGCTTTGGAAACATTTCTGCCTGATCCAACCATTGTGTATTGAGTTCCCTATCCTGTGAAATATATGGTTTTTCTTTGTAATCATTATAAAAACGTTTATAGATTTTGCTTTTATAAGAATCACTGGCTTCAATTCTCTGCATGCGGTCAATTTCATCCGCAGGGATTTGGTTTCGTGAATTAGGTGTTGTATTGTGTTGCTTGGAATCTGTATTTTTGGGAGCTACATTGATGGATTCTATAAGTTCCAGTTCTTCTTTTGTAGGTATGCGACCGGCTTTTTTGATCATTCGCTTTAAACGATTACGTTCATCGATCTCGTAAAGGCAAGCCTGCTTGCAGATATCAATTGCTTTTTCATATTCGCCCTGACGTTCATATAATAAAGCAAGTCTTTGAAAAACTTTAGGTTTCATCGGTTGCTCATGATATTTTAAATCAATTTTTCGAAGTTCTTCATAATAGCCAATGGCAGTATAACAATTATCTTCAATCGTATGGGCGAGTTTACTATGATAGTCGTTGGAATCATATAGTTGAACCCAGTCTTTTTCTATTTTACCAGTTGTCCAGGAAAACAGATCGATAATCGGACGCCTTTCTTGTTCGTACTGCAAGTGTTTTTCAACGGGATCAGCTTTAAATCGCCAATTATTTTTCTTTTTTAAAGTTTTCCATGATTCGGTTGTTCCTCCTGAACCAAGATAGTTAAGCCAATTATCGTATTCAGTTTTAGTAAAATCAGGTACAAAGTTAATAGTAGCACCACCAAATAATTTTGAAAATAAACCCATTCAATCACCTCAATTCTATATATTTCAATTCACGGTCTTACGGAAAAATGCTGAATGTTATATTTTTATAATGATCAGGCTTTAATCGTCTTCATCGTCGTTATCATCTGAATCGGATGAAACATAATCACTTGAATAATTTTCGTCAGCGGATAAGGATTGACGATATTCTTCTGCTGCCATAGTCCGATTAAATTCTGCAGTTGGATCTATATCGGTTACGATTTGCTCCAACTCATCAATGGAAACGTTGAAAAATTCTTTTCGCATATTTACCTTATTGACTCGTCGTTGATCAAGAATAGTATGTAGACGATTTTCCAGTCCTACTGCATCATCGGAAAAGATGAAACTGTGTACATCGAACTTAAATGGAACGGAAGCATTTCCAAGTTCATCAATTCTATCTTGCGGATTCAGTCTTCTTGTCATGCCGACTTTAAATACATTTTCTCCAAAAGAACCAAGATTACTAATTACATATACATTTCCAGCCTTACCATTTGCAAGATTTGAAATTTCTTCTTTTTTAACAATAACTTGAGAAAGTTGCGCCTGTAACTGAAGAATACGAGAATTAAGCTGATCGATTTCAGAAGATGCAGCGGATTGCAACTGATCCTTCAATTTTTCAATTTCCGCAGTATATTTCGATTCTTCCTTTTCCACTTTCTTTCGTTCGGCTTCCAGTGCTTTTCGCTCCTGTGCTTCTTGACGCATTTGTTCCTTGAGGGCAAGCTGTTCCTGCTTAGCTTGTTCTTTCTTTACATAATAGTTATATTCTATTTTTACTGCATTGATAAACAGATATTCAATTTCACCAATGAATTTGGTAAGGGTTCCGGCTATGCTTTGATTTCCTTCACCGGCGATTTTTAAATATTTTGCAGATACGTTTTTGACATCTTCTATGGATTTTTCCAGTTTTTCATATTTGAGATTAAATAAAATATTTTGCAATTCTGCTCTCAAGGCAATAACCATTAAATTATAAATGGATTTATTTGCCTTGGTAGTATATCTGGAAGCGTACTGATCCAAAAGTTTATCTATTTGTTTTTCGTTTTCGCGATACGCCTTTCTCAGATCTTTCACATCCATACAATGGAGCTTTAATATGACAGATGGAGAAATGAGATCATAATCAGTGAAATCTCTTGTTGATAGCTTACAGTTCGTATAAGAAGCATTCGACTCGAAGAAATTTTGTATAGCATGATCTACGCTCAGATACAATTCTTTGGAACGCGATAATTTACGCGTTTGAGTTTGCACCTGTTTATCTAATTTTCCACATTTTTCAGAAAGAGAGGTGATTTCCTCACGCAAACGTGCAATGGTATCATTATTCTCTGAGATTTCTTTGTTTCCGGTTTCTAATTGGATCCGGATTTTCGTTTCCGAAGCTTTAATATCTGCTTCAAGCTGTGCGTTTTTAGATTCTACATAAGAATCGAAAGTAGCTCTTTCAGAGCGGATTTTTTCAGCCGCTTGAACATATTCTGTGATTCCAGTGGAATCCATTGTTGCCTGCATCTCGGCAACTTGCTGTTGCAACTGTTCGTTTTCAGCCTTGATTTTAGAGATTCTGAAAATGTCTAATAGACTCATAAATCTATCCCCCATCATTAGTTATATTATTTTGAAATCCATAATTCTTTCATCATATCCAGCGATCCGCGCAATCTGAGATTTACCTACTCCTGGATGGTCGTATATAAGATTATCTGAAATTAATAATTCTGCTGCAAATGTATTTGCTTCGATTTCTATTTTGGAAGTCAGCAGAAGAGTCTTGTTCCGAATGAAATAACAGTTCTCTTTCCTGTGCATGATCGAATGTGCCAACTCATGAGCCATAACAAGTGTGCGCTCGTGTTCTTCCAGATCTTCATTTAAAAATATACATTTATGATTCTTCAGAAACATGTAGCATCCGGCTCGATTGCCGAGAGGACCGGTTTGCACTTCTACATTTAGATGCTCTGCCAGTTCGAACGGATCTCTGGTTTTGAATTTTTTAACATAGCAAGCGACCAAACGCTTGATATCATGCGCTTTCAAATTTACCACCTACTTTTTATTTTTGTTCGGGTTGTATTTTTCTTTGTTGATAGGTTTCAATCGGCGCATCATAAGCTCAATCTGTCCGAGAAGCAGTTCTGCATCTTCTTCTGGAATAGGTTCCCCATCGTAAGAGAGAGGACCATCTGAACCACTTAATAATTTACTCCGGATGTTTTCCATATCTCTCGCGATGTCCCGTTCATCTTTTACAGTTAATTCTTGAGACTTTTCTGCATTGGAGGCGTTTGCACTTTCAACTAGAAAATAAGTAAGAGGAACGCCAAAATAATCAGCTATTTTCTGCAATTTATCTGGCTTTGGTGTACTGATTCCTCGTTTCCAATCACTCAAAGTAGATTGCGATACTCCTGTTTCCTTACTTACTTTATACGGAGTTACACCGTATTTCTGTAGTAATTTACTAAAATTCTCATACATAATATGTTCACCTTTCACAAAGATAAGCAATACTAAAGAAAACCGTTAAAAATCAATTGACTAAAACGGATAACCGTAGTATAGTATGAGCATACACAGGAAAACCGGTGCAACGGTTGAAGTGTATGCTACGGAAATATGATTGCTTTGTACTTACAACCGAAGTATATCACATTTCCGTAGTATCTGCAATAGTATTAATAGGATAAGGAGGCGAGAGTTTTGTACGAAAAATTTGCTGAGTTATTAGTTAAAAATAACAAAACGGCATATGCAGTAGCAAAAGAAACAGGAATCGCTCAATCGGTTTTGTCAGATTGGAAAAATGGAAGAAGCAAGCCTAAGGCGGACAAGTTAAAAAAGATTGCAGATTATTTCAAAGTTCCAATGGAACAGTTGCTGGAAAATACAGAGGATGAGGAGGACGAGTAAGTGGAGATATTTATTTTTGCAACTTGTATAGTTGGCTCTGTTATTACTTCGATAGTGATTACAAAAATATTAGCCACCCACTATTTCAAAATAGTAGATGGCTATGTAGAAAAAAATTTGTGAAGATACCAAGAATTTTGTTGAAGATGTAAAAATTAAGGTACACAAACTTTAATAAAATGGATTCCCAAGGGAGTCAATTCACAAAGACCTTTTCTAACTTTTAAAATCTTATTGTCCTTAATGTTTTCATATGTTTCTTTTAAATGAAAGTAATATGGAAAATTTTGAAAAATTTCATATCGTGTTTCATCAGCTAACCACGTATCAAAAGAAACCTTGAGTAATCCGAAGCGCTCAAGGGAGGCAATGGATGCAGCATATGAGTATGAATGAGATAGCTCTGGTGTGAAATAGATGTATTTATCTAGCGAAATTGAATGAGAATGGTCAGCTAAATCATAGTTAACAATTGGCATTTTATGATGCTTCTTAAAGTCTTGTAAAAGTGCTGCATCTAAGGGATCCATTTGCTTTATTATTTCCGAAAATGACGGATGAACGAATCGTTCGTAATCGGAATTCATTGATCCGGATATTAAATTAACAAAAAGGTTACGAAGCTCTTTAGAAGAGACACAGTATTTTGAATTTTCCAATGCTTGTGCAGTTACCTGAATAGATGGTTCTATTTTTTTCCCTTCTGGAATTTGTTCAATGGATTGTGCTAATTGTTTACGATATTCTTCAAGATCAGTGGCATATTTCAGGCGCTTTTTATCCGCAGCGTGAGAGAGCGTTCCGAATACAAGATACCAAAGGTCGCCAAATGTTTGCCCTACATTCTTAGTAGGAACATCAGTAAGATTTTGCAATGCATTGTCTATAGAATCTGGTATTTCAGGGAGATTAATTAAGGCTGGTTTATTGCTCGTTTCATTTGCCATGTAAATCATTCCTTTCATCATTTGATAGGAAAATTATACCAAATTAAGTTACAGTGACGCAACTGTAACATGTAGCAACTAATTAACAACATACATACCATACCACAGGGAGGTGGTACCCATGAAAGGGCAACCGATTATCGGTGAAACCCGGTTCATCATTAACGGTCAGCTGTATTCTCCGGAACAGATCGGAGAGCAGAGAGCTATGGAACTGATCAGACAAAAGGTTGATCAGGCGATGGAGGGAATCGGGTTTGAAAAGACATACAAGGAGAAGACCGCCTGAGGGCGGGGAAGGGAGGACAAGCTTATGGAAGCAGGATAAAAAATAAGTGCCGTTAGGGCTGCCACCCGTTCCGGCACTCAAACAAATAACCACTATTATTATACAGAAAGTTGAGAAGAAAAGCAATGAGCATAGGAGATTTAATCGGGGTAGTCATTGCAACATACGAACTGTTCACCGTCACAGAAGTCTTGCCAGCCTTGTTCTGGCTGGCGCTGGCTTTTGTGTTCCTTGTCCGGTTCGACTGGTCGTTGGGCTGGCTGGGTATGTGCAGGAACAGAGCTGGATGATCGATTCAACAATCTGTCTGCTTCTGGGTATCCAGAAATCGGAGCGCGAACTGCCGCCAGGATGGGATCCGACACCAGATCCTGTGGCTATAACTGCAGATGTTCCGATTCCTGTTCCAACAACGGAAGATCCTGCTGAGGAGGAAAAGCAATCCCCCTCCGCGGAGCCCGAGAAGAAATCGGGCAGAAATAAAATAGATCGTGGAAAAGTACTGGCATTGCATCGGGCTGGCTGGTCGAATAAGAAGATCGCGGACGAGATGGCGTGCAGTGAGGCTTCAGTCTCAATGATTTTAAAGGAGGAAAAGTAAATGTCAACGTTATATGAATTAACCGGCCAGTATATGGAACTGATGGAGATGGCAGAAGAAGCGGATCCGGACGTACTGAGAGATACCCTGGAAGGAATCGAGGGTGAAATTGAAGACAAGGCGGACAATTATGCCAAGGTCATCCGTACACTGGAAGGACAGGTCGATACCATCGATACAGAAATTTCCAGACTGCAGTCTAAAAAGAAGGCTGTGAAAAACAGCATCGATTCCATCAAAAGTAATCTGGAGCGTAGTATGATCAAGACCGGAAAGAAGAAATTCAAGACTGATCTGTTCAGTTTTGGAATCCAAAAAAATCCACCGACTGTCAGCGTAAAGGACGAATCAAAGATTCCGGGATACTTCTGGAAACAGAAAGCGCCGGAGTTGGATCGTGCAGCACTGAAAAATTATCTGAAGGAAAACGGTGCTACGGAATATGCGGAACTGGTACAGGGTGAGTCGCTGAGAATTAGATAGGGAGGCAAGTATGGCAGATGGAAAGATACATATTCCGGCAAGGAAGAAGCAGAGGACAGAGGAACAGGCTGTCGTGAGGCTTTCACCGGAAGCATATAACGTTTTGGTGGACATCTACAATGAGTCCACCCTGTCACTAAGCCAGATTGCCAGCCTTCTGATTGTGGAAGCTGCAGATCGGGTAGTATTTGATAAGGAGTAATATGAGCGAAGAAAGAAGAACAATTGAAAATCCAAAGATTTATGCTGCGATTGCCGGTGTGATCGCAGACTGCGGACATGTTGGCAAGGATAAGGTCAATAAACAGCAGGGATTTAAGTATAGAAGCGTAGATGATGTGTTTAATGCGCTTCATCCAGCGTTAGCAAAGAACAAGGTAGTGATCATTCCGACCGTGTTGGAACGTAAATGTGAAGAAGTTGGAAGAAGCAAAAACGGTGCTGTCATTATTAAAGTCATCTGTAAAGTGAAATATGATATTTGTGCGGAAGACGGATCCCATGTATCTTCTATTATTTACGGGGAAGGAATGGACATGGGAGACAAAGCGACCAATAAGGCAATGGCGATTGCCTATAAATATCTCTGTTTCCAGGTCTTTTGCATTCCGACAGAAGAAATGACGGATCCGGATATGGAAAGTCTGGAAGGAGAACTTGCGGATGAGAAAAAGCCGGCGGGGAGAAGAGAAACAAAAAAATCAGCATCCCAGGCAGAAGCAGATGTGCAGACGGAACAGCAGATCACCCAGGTAATGATCGACACGATCCGCAGTGAACAGGCCAGAACAGGAGTCACGGATAATCAGATCCTGTCTATGCATGCAGTAAAGGCAAAGAAGATCGAGGATATGACAGTGACGGAATATAAGAGTGTCATGAACCGGTTCCAGAAGACACCGGATCTGAAGAAGGAGGCTGATCAGAATGAATAGCGTACAGCTTGTGGGAAGATTTACGAGAGACCCGGAGGTGCGATATACAGATGGAGGGTCGACGATTGCGAGATTTTCCCTCGCAGTGGATCGTAGATTCAAAAGTGAGAATGGACCGACGGCGGATTTCCCTAACTGTGTGGCATTTGGAAAGACTGCGGAGTTTATCGAAAAATATTTTCACAAAGGCATGAAGATCGGACTGCAGGGGCGTATTCAGACGGGATCTTATACGAATAACGAAGGGCAGAAGGTCTACACCACAGATGTGATCGCGGAAAGCTGCGAGTTTGTTGAGTCCAAGAGCACACAGCAGTCATCTCAGGATGCGGGAGGATTCAATCAGGCAGATAACGATGGATTTATGAATGTTCCGGAAGGCATCGATGAAGAATTACCATTCTGATCAGGCGGTGATACATATGGTGATACAGATAGACAGCCGGGAAAAAGCCAGGGCAATTACAAAAATTGTAGAGACTTTTGATCAGAACAATATCAAACATCCGGTATCGAAACTCATGGTCGGGGATTATATGAATTATGATAATCCCCGGCTGATTATCGACAGAAAGCAGAATCTTTCGGAATTATGCAGCAATGTATGCCAGGATCATGAACGGTTTCGGAAAGAACTGATTCGGGCCAATGAAAACGGTATTCAAATGATTTTCCTGGTAGAGCATGGAAAAGGCGTTGAACGTCTGGAAGATGTGATCTGGTGGGAAAATCCCAGACGCTGGAAACGCAGGAAAAATCCGGAAACAGGAAAATGGGAAGAAATAGAAACGAAAGCCATGACGGGAGAGACGTTGTATAAGATCTTGTGTACACAGGAAAGAAAGTACGGATGCAGGTTCCTGTTCTGCGAGAAGAAGAATACCGGGGAAGAAATTATTCGAATCCTGTCTGAAGGTGAAGAGAGTGACAAGCGAAGAAATTAAAGAAACGTACAAAATGAGAGATATGCTGGGCAGATACGGTCTTCCGGAGCCGAACAGGGCAGGATTCATCCAGTGCCCATTCCACCGGGGAGACCGGGAGCCATCCATGAAAATCTATGATAAGGATTTTCATTGTTTTGGCTGTGGAGCGACAGGGGATATCTTCAGTTTTGTGGAAAGAATGGAAGATGTTGGATTCAAAGAAGCATTCCGGATTCTGGGAGGAAACTACGAAAAACCAACGTTCCGTTCCAATATGGTATTATACCGGGCGAAGAAGCGGGCAGCGATGCGGCAGAAAAAGCGCCAGAGCATGAAAGAGGAACTAAAGAAGTGTAACCAACTGATCACGGCATACCGGATCGGGATACGGCTGAACGAACCTCTGACAGATGCCTGGTGTGAAAATTACAATAAACTGCAGTATCAATTGTATGTGCGAGAGGAAATAACGAAAGAAGGTGAGCAATATGGTGCCGTTGGGGCAGCTTACGACAAAAAGCATCCTGGAGGATAAAATCTTCGAAGAGATCTTTGAACAGGAGGACGAGATATATAAAGCAAGGCTGATTTTATCCCTGCAGGACCGTGCAGCGGAGCTTGGCGTAAAAGCAAAGTTTGAAGAAATCCTGAAAGCGTACAAGCGTGTAGACCGGGAAATGAAGCGCAACCGGATGAAACAGCCGGCACTTCTGGATAACTGGACAAACTTTGCAGGACCGTATGACAATCAGCGGTGCCGGCAGTGGATCGCCTCGGAAGACGGAGTTTACCTGAAGAATCCGACCACGGACTTTACCGATATTCTTGCCTGTTATCATCCGATTCTTCCGATCGAACGTCTGAAGAATCTGGAGACAGGGGAGGAACAGCTGAAGATTGCATATAAGCGGAACGGGATCTGGAGCGAGATTATCGTTCCGAAGACAATGGTTACTTCTGCCAGTAAAATCGTATCGTTGTCTGGAAGAGGAATCGCTGTAACCAGCGAAAACGCCAAATTTCTAGTGCGGTATCTGGCTGACGTGGAGAATGCCAATGAGGATGCGATCAAGGTACAGTATTCCTCCAGTAAGCTGGGATGGATCGGAAATGGCTTCATGCCATACGATACAGACATCGTATTTGATGGAGACAGCCGGTTTCGACAGCTGTTCGAAAGTGTAGAAGAACATGGCTCCAGACAGATCTGGTATGAACATATGAAGCAGCTCCGGAAGTCTGGCAGGATGGAGATAAAATTTCTGCTGGCAGCTTCCTTTGCCAGTGTGTTGGTAAAAGTGCTGGGCGGGTTGCCGTTCTTTGTTGATCTGTGGGGAGAGACGGAAGGTGGAAAAACAGTGACGCTGATGGTCGCAGCATCTGTCTGGGCGAATCCGGACGAGAGTAGATTTATCGGGGATTTTAAGACCACAGATGTTGCATTGGAAGCAAAAGCGGATGTTCTCAATAATCTGCCGATGATATTGGACGATACAAGTAAGACCAGCAGCCGGATCCGGGATAATTTTGAGGGCGTAGTCTATGACCTGTGTTCCGGAAAAGGAAAGAGTCGATCCAATAAAGATCTGGGAATCAACAGAGAAAACCGGTGGAAGAACTGCATTCTGACAAATGGGGAACGTCCGCTAAATTCCTATGTGTCGCAGGGCGGTGCCATGAACCGAATTCTGGAAGTGGAGTGCGGAGAAAACGTATATGCGGATCCTGGCCGGAGTGCGGACATTGTAAAGAAGAATTATGGATTTGCCGGAAAGGATTTTATTGAACTGATAGAGACACTGGGGATTGATACGATCCGGGAGATCCAGGAGGACATTCTTCAGAAGTTGCAGGATGATGAAAAGATGCAGAAGCAGAGCCTGTCGTTATCTATTGTCTTGACAGCGGATAAACTGGTGACAGATCACCTGTTTAAGGATGGACAGAAGATTTCCTTGGATGATGCAAAAGAGGTTCTTATAGACAGGAACGAACTTTCGGATAACGAACGCTGTTACCGGTATCTGATCGATAAGGTAGCAATGAATCCGCAGCGTTTTGACTTGGATTCTAACGTGGAAAAATGGGGAAGTATTGACAAGGAGTATGCAGTGTTTATCAATCAGGCGTTTGATGAACTGTGTCGGGCCGGAGGATTTTCCAAAAAGTCTTTCCTTTCCTGGGCGGACCGGAAAGGATTACTGCTTACACAGGCCGGAAAGACCAGTCGAACAAAGCGGATTGACGGGAATGTAAAGCGCTGCATTTTTCTGAAAATAGAAGAAGACGAACCAAAAGAGGGATTTATTCCAACGGACGGAATGGATCATTTACCTTTTAAGTAACACCGTAACACCTGTAACATCCACTTTTTCAGTATATAAAAGAAGAAAAAAATAAGAAATATGCCTATATTTTTTCTCATATATAGGTAAAAATCGAGTGTTACGGTGTTACAAAAGCGAAAAAACATCAAAAAATGCCGTATTTACAGTGGTTTGCGGTGTAACACAATTTGTAACTGGCAGAGGTTACTTTTTATAAAAATGTGTTACGAATAAGGTTTTGGAGTGATACATAAATGAAAAATGAGGAACTGAGAAAGTATTACGAAATGTTCACGGCAGCGTGGAAGTTATTCCGGACGTATCACGCTGCAGAAAATGATGAAGATAGATTGCGATTAATGAAAGCCGGGAAACTAATCTACCAGAAATATCCGTGCGATCTGATGCGGGAGCTGATCTGGTGTGTGTTCCATGAGATTGAACGGATGCATGGGGAAAGGGGATAAAAAGTGAAAAGACAGAAAGAGAAGAAACCGGAAACACATATCTGTTATCTGTGTGGGAATCTGATAGAGCCGAATGAGAAGTATGAGTATATTCGAACCAGAAGAAGAACGGAAATGTGGATTCACAGATCATGTATCCATACAGGAAAACCAGATAGACAGGAGGCAGAGAAATGATAGAGATTATCGGAGAACCGAGAGAGGCAACTGAGAAAGAAATCCAACAATATGAGCAGAAATGCCAGGAGCTGGATCAGCAGACGCAGGAACAGAAACAGACGTGGAAAGAAGAACATCCGGATCCACAACCACCGGAATGGCAGCAGCGTATGATGGACAACTTCCTGAGAAGACCAAAATGCAGACCGAATTGCTTCGGAGCGGCGGCAGGGGATTGTGAAAGATGCGGGTGAGGATATGGATTTAGGCAGAGCAAGAAGAATCATAAGAAATATCTATGACGAAGAGACAGAAGTAGCGGACAAAATAACAGCCATTCAGGAAGAGTTGGATGCGGAAAGACATACGGCAGTATCGAAAGAACATCTGATAGAAGTGATGAGATGGCTGCTGGAGGAATATATCTGACATACATATTTTGTGGGGAGGTGATACCGTTGCAGGAAATGACGGAAAACGAAAAGAAAAAAGAATTCCTGAAAAGATACCAGAAGGCGGTAAGAAGAGAACAGGATATCTTGGACGAGATACAAAGACTTCGGGCGGATAAAATGTTTCCGAGTGTGTGCAATGATGGGATGCCACGCGGCAGCAGTCAGACAGATCTGTCGGATTATATTGCAGAGATTGATGCAGCCATCGAGGATCTAAAAGAAGAACGACTGGAAAAGATAAAGATCTATCGTGGAATAGAAATGCGGATTCGCCGAATGAAAAATGAGGATGAACAGGAAGTACTGAGACTGAAGTATATTAAGGGGATGAATCTGGAAACTGTAGCTGAAAAAATGGACTACAGTTACAGAACCATACTGGATATTCACGGAAAAGCATTGAAAAACTTTGAGATTTGATAAAGTCCGCATGGAATTGCATGTTACATCTGTGTTATGGTGTATATGGGTTTAGTAGATGAACAACAAATCACCTCCTTGATCCGGTTATCGAAGTGCCGAAAAGATAACCGGATGGCTCAGACGGTCAGCCAAAAGTAGCCCGGGAGCTTACCGGAGCTGATCTGGCGTCCTTCAATACATTTTATCTAAAAATACCTTGCAGATTTTGTGAGGTATTTTTTAATTTGAACTGTAGACTTTACAGAACATTTGTTCTATAATGATTTTACATCCAACACAGGGAATGGTTGAAAAGTGTCATATAATGGTATAGAATGACAGTGATTAAATGTGTTGGAGGAAATAATAGTGGAAAGGAATATAAAATTTCGATATTATAAACTGGAGCAACAGCATAAAGAAAAGAATAAATGGCATTCAGATGGTGCATTTGATTTTATAGCATGGTTGGATAAGGTAGAAAATAATAATCTACTAACAACAACAGTCGAACTTAATGATACGAAGGCTAGAGTTGAAAAAATCAAATATTATGAAAAAAATCAATTATGGGTATTACGGTTTATGAAATTGAGAGATGAAAATATACCTACAATTGCAAAAGAAAATAACGAGGCAGAAGACATACCGTTAAATGATGATGAATATATAGGTGAGGATGTTTATGTTTTATATGATGAGTGCAACAAGATAGCTATGGTGCAATCTAATCGATTTTCATTGGGCACGGAAAGATTGGCAGAATATATGAATAAAACCTTGAATAATGATAATAAAATGCGTGTGAAAATGAAACCGATTATGAAAGAAATAAATATAAATAAGTTAAAAGGGAAAAAATATAAAACTATCGAATTGGGATTTGCGAATATTATTTCAGATGTACCGGATTCTAAAAGCTCGTTAAGCAGCATCATGAATACATATAGAAAATTTCATGGCGTATCGGGTCATATATCGATAAGCCTTGGAAGGACTAAAGGAGATACATTAAACATTGTTGAGATTGAAAATTTATTAAATGAAGTACCAGAGTATGACAATATTGTAAGTGCAAAAATAAGAATTAAGGACGATGATAGTGAACATATGGAATGGGTGGATCTTTTTGATAATTTAATGCAAGATGTAATTCCTTTTCATATTTCAAAAAGAAGTTCAATAGGATTTGATTATGCGGCTGACAATATGATTGATTGTTACGCAAAAAGACAAGGCGAACTAATAAATTTGACTTCATATCCGAAATAAATGGAAGTGTTATTATGGTGGAGCGTATTCGATATTACTTGGAAAGGTTATATCCGTATTTGATATCCGGTTTCGTATTAATAATTGTGCATATGTGGCACATAGATTTTACGGATAATACGGATTTAAAAGAAGTGTTAAATGGCATAGTGACATTAGATTCCATTATTTTGGGATTTCTTGGTGCGATAATGCCGGTAATACTCAGCATGAAAAATGAATCAAAATTTGTGAAATATGTATTTCAGAAAGATAAACAGCATCTTTTTGTAAAATATTTAAAAATTACTGTATTGACTGGAATAGTTAATGCAGTAATATCGTTGAGCATGCATTTACGTGGAAATATGTCTGATAATATTAGAAAAGTAGTTTATTATTCTTGGATATTTACAACGCTATTATTTGTTATATTAACATATCGCTGTATGTCGCATATGATTACATTAGTTTTTAAAACAGATGAGGAAAATGAAGATGGATTAGAAAAAAAACGTAGTACTAGAGTTCCAAAAGAAAGAGAAGAAGATTTAAAAAAACATTTTAAATAAAACATAAAGGCACCCTCCGGGGTGCTTTTTCTATACAAAAAATTCAAAGAGACAGGAAGGTGAGGTGAGTGGCCAACTATGAAAACATAAAAGACAAAGGATTTGACAAACGAACCACGAGTGAACTACGAGAAATTTCTTCAAAAGGCGGAAAAAAGAGCGGTGAAACCAGGCGCCGGAAAGCGAACTTCCGAAAGACCTTAAATAAACTCCTGACAGCAGAAATCGATAACGAAGAATGGAAGCCGGTTCTGGAGGCTCTTGGAGTGGAGTGTACACTGGAAACGGCTATGCTGGCGGCGCAGATCAAGGCAGCGATGAACGGAGATACTAAAGCGGCGTATTTTGTTGCACAATATGCCGGACAAAATGGTCAGACATCTGCAGATGACAAAGAACAGCAGCGGAGAACAGAACGTATGGCAGCAGATACAGAGAAGATCCGAAGATCCTCTGGAAATACCGGAAATGAAGATGAAGGAGTTGAGATCATCAATGACGCGCCAGAAGAAACAGGTGCGGATATCGGACATTGTGATACCGAAGTATCTCCCGATATTCAATAACCGCAGTATTAAGCATATCATCCTGACCTCTGGACGAGCCGGGACAAAATCCAGTTATGCGGCGATCCGCTCAGACTATCAGCTGATAGCGGATGCCAATGGTTCTGTAGTTGTACTGCGTAAGCATCATAACAAGCTCCGAAAGACTGTATATAAGGAGATGCTCCGGGGAATCAACCGTCTGGAGATCCCGAAGAACAAGTTCCGGATCACGAAGTCACCGATGGAGATCACATACAAGAAATACGGGACAACGATGTATTTTGCCGGATCGGACGGCATTGACGACACCAAAGGTATCATTGATGAAGAGAAACCGATCAAACTGGTAGTTCTGGATGAGCTGACAGAGTTCTTTGACGATGGGGAAGGAGAAGATGAGCTGAGCAATATCGAAGCTACCTTTGTCCGCGGAAATAAAGGCGGATTCCAGATGATCTATCTCTATAATCCGCCAAAGAATCCCAATGCACCCATCAACCAGTGGTGCAAGAAGATGGAAAAACGATCGGATTGTATCCACATCCATACGGATTACCGGGATGTTCCGGAGGACTGGCTTGGTCCTGATTTGATCGCATCAGCGGAAGCGCTGAAGGCATCAGACCCGAAGATGTACCGTTGGGTATGGCTGGGAGAGTCGGTCGGAGTGGATGAACTGATCTATTATATGTTTGGAGAACGACACCGACAGAGGCCAGATCCGGACAGAAGGTATGACAGGATCTATGTCGGAGGTGATTATGGACAGCAGAACGCCACAACCTTTCAGGCATTTGGACTGGATACCTACCGGAAGAAGCTTCCCGGGCTGGGTGAATATTATCATAGTGGCCGGGACACCGGAAAACAAAAAAGCCCGTCAGAATATGCAAAGGATCTGGTTACGTTCCTGGATGAGCTCCATGAACGGTATGATAACCGGATCTTTTATATTTTCCTGGATCCATCTGCAAAAGGTCTTGCAGAAGAGATCCGGAGAGCAACCAGGACAGGGCTTGACTATAAGGTACTGATGAGAGATGCAGAGAATGACGTGGCACTTGGAATCAGCCGGGTGCAAAAACTGCTTACCTTTGACATTATGAGCATATCACCGGATCAGGAAAATGCCACAGATGAATTTGGAACGTATGAATACGATAAAAAGTCAATCGAAAAGGGCAACGAAGTCCCAGTAAAAGAAAAAGACCATTGCATGGATGCAATCCGCTACTGTGTGATGGGAGCTTGGGACAGGGTGAAACACTGGCTGCCAAAAGAATACCAGAAAGAAGAGATAGATATCTGTGATATCAGCAAGAAAGAGGTGACAGACGATGAATATATTTAATTATTTCAAAAAAGCAGGGATTGATACCGTGGATGTCTCCTTCTATCGAAAGATTGCAGAATGGACAAGCTGGTACAATTCGAATGTGAGGAATTTCTCTTTTTACAGAGTGTACACAGGACGTGGAACATATAGCAGACGCAAGAGAAAAAGCCTGGGAATGGCAAAGAAGCTGTCTGAGGATATTGCAGATCTGCTTTTGAATGAACGGGTGATGATCACGCTGGATGATGAGGAAACACAGGAATTTGTACAGAATACCCTGGACGTAAACAGCTTTCTGGTCATGGGTAATGATTATCAGGAACGGAAAGCTTATTCCGGAACGGTTGCCTATATTCCATATCTGTATGATACGATCCTGCGGGAAGACGGAAGCGTTTTATCCGGAAAAATCGGAATTGATTATGTGGATGCGCAGAACATTTACCCGGTCAGCTGGAAGAACGGGAAAGTAACGGAATGTATTTTTACATTCATTCACACCCACAAGCGGAAGAAATACGTGCAGGTACAATTCCACAAAGTAGGAGAAAATGGAAACTATGTAATTGAGAATACGGTTCTTGAAGGCATAGCTGGCAGTGCGGCAGGAAAAGAGCTGACAGAGGAAGAATGGCAGGCGCTGAAACCGTTTAAAGGGCTTTCTGCCAGAGCAGAGACCGGATCAGCAGAACCACAGTTTGTAATCGACCGGTTAAACATTACGAATAATGCGGAAGAGAATAACCCGATGGGAATTTCCATCTACGCCAATGCTGTCGACACACTGAAAAAACTGGATATGGAATATGATTCCTACTATAACGAGTTCGATCTGGGACGGAAACGGATCTTTGTAGCTCCGGAGATGTTGACTAACGTTGACGGGTCTATGGCATTTGATCCGGACGACAGCGTGTTTTATTCCCTTCCGGAAGACTATAACAGCGGGAAAGACGGGTTGATCAAAGAGGTGGATATGTCTCTCAGAGTCGAGGAGCACAGCAAAGCAATCAACGATGATCTGAAATATCTGTCTCTGAAATGCGGATTTGGTACGGAACGATACCGCTTTGATGGAGCTGGTGTAAAAACAGCTACAGAAATTATTTCGGACAACTCGGATATGTACCGGATGTTGAAAAAGCATGAGATTATCCTGGAAGATGTCCTGAAACAGCTGGTAAAGATTATTATCCGACTTGGTCGGGTAACGGGAAACAATCTGAATCCGGATACGAAGATCACCATTGATTTTGATGATTCAATTATCGAAGATAAAGAGACAGAAAGGCAGCAGGATCGTCAGGATGTCAGCATGGGAGCCATGAGTCTGGAAGAATACCGTGCAAAATGGTACGGAGAGACAGAAGAGGTGGCAAGAACTAAAGTGGTAGATGAAACGGTTCCACCGAACCCACAGGAGGAATAATCCATGATGACACCGGAAGAAAAAGGAAGTCTTCCAATCCGGGTGGAGAAACTCTTCTATGAGTTGCAGGACAGGATTTTTTCTGATATCGTGCGCCGGATCCGCAAGACCAAGAAGATCACCAGCACGGCAGACTACCAGATCAACAAGCTGCTTCTTCTGGGAGGCAGTACAGAGTTTATAGAATCTCAGCTAAAAGAGCTTCTGGAAATATCGGATCCGGAGATCTGGGAGCTGTACGATCAGGTCTGCGACTGGGAATATGTTCGGAACCGGGCGGCCTATGAGCAGATCAACGGGAGCTTCACCCCGCTGGAGGATAACGAGACGATCCGGAAGTGGTCGAACGCCATTGTAAAACAGACGCAAAACGAGATCCGGAACCTGACACAATCCATGGGAATGACGGTGGATATGGGCGGCGGAAAGGTTGTATTTACTCCGTTAGCAACATATTACCAGAAATACCTGGACAGAGCCTGTATGGACATTGTGACAGGATCCTTTGATTACAACACTGTCCTGCGGCGTGTAGTCAAAGAATTGAGTTCGTCCGGATTACAAGTTATCGATTATGCTTCCGGATGGAAGAACCGTGCACCTGTGGCAGCCAGAAGAGCCATTTTAACGGGAGTTTCACAGCTGAGCGCACAAATTAATGAACAGGTGGCAAAAGACCTGAATACGGACAAATACGAAGTTTCATGGCATGCCGGACACCGCCCCTCCCACTGGTGGGGTGGAAGAGTGTACACCTACCAGGAGCTGCAGAGCATCTGCGGACTGGGTGATGGAGATGGCTTATGTGGCTGGAACTGTCGACACAGTTATTATGCATTCCTGGAAGGTTTTTCAGTACGTACATACACGGACGAACAGCTGACTGCGATGGAAGAAAAAGAACAGAATGTTCGAACATACCAGGGGAAACAGTACAACGCCTATCAGGCTTCCCAGGCACAGCGTCAGATGGAAGCCACAATGCGTGCACAGCGTACGAAGGTCCGACAACTACAGCAGGGTGACGGAAGCAATGATGATATCCTGGCCGCAAAAGCCAGATACCTCAATACGCTGCATCAGTACCAGGCATTTTCCAAGAAAATGGAACTTCCGGAACAGATGGAACGGGTGTATATGGATGGGCTTGGAAGAGTGATCACTGACAACCGGATCAAAGGCATGTTTCCACAGAAAATGGTGAACAATATGCAGAAAGATCTTAACCAGTATAAGCGGTATAAAGAGGTGCTGGGAGATTCTATCGGATCACTTGCAAAGTTTGGGCAGGTGAAATATAATGATAGTGAGAAGTGGGAAAAGCTTCAGAATAGGTTTTCTACATATCTTGAAATCAACAAGAAAGATTGGTCTGAAGAATTTAAGAGTAAATCAAAACAAGCATACGATAGATTCAAAGAGCAAGGAGAAGAATTATCAGTTCATGCTTTGAGTCGATTACCAAGATTAAATAAGCCAGGATATGAAGTGATTCACGAAGAAGATGTGCTCGGTCTAATAAAAACTATGCCGAATTATTCTGAAGGAGAAGAGAAAATGATTTGGTTCAGCCCAAGCAAACAGCTTGTAGTTGTAAAAAATAAAAACTCCGGTGATATAGTTAGTATTGTTCGAAGAAAAAATAAAAAGGAGGAATGGACAGATGCTGGTCTTTAGAAAATATATGAATTATATAAAGGATTTTCTTGAAAATACCCCGGAAGATATATATGAGTTTTCTATTATCCTTGAAGATGCATTAGTTGATGAGTACGATGCAATGCATGCGGAACAGCCGAGGGCAACTGAAATATTGGCAGAAGAAACCCCAGACATTTGTGCATCAGCAGAACCGGGAATGAAGCCAGAAGAGATTGAAAAATTTAAACGTAAGTTAGAAATTGAATACAAGAAAGCACTGAAAGCAATAGTCTTGTAGCTACCACCAGTCAATAATGGCCGGTGGTATTTTTATACTCATTTTTAAAAAAGAAAGGATAAAAAATGAAAAAAGCAATGTTGAGTCAGCCGATGGCTGGAAAAACGGATGAGGAGATCATCGAAACCAGAGAGAAGGCTATGAAAGTTTTAAATGAAAAAGGCTACGAGGTTGTAAATACTCTCTTTACAGATGAGTGGTATAGCAACGAGGCTATGAAGGAACGTGGCGTTGTGCAGATTCCACTCTGTTTCTTAGCAAAGTCTTTGGAGAATATGAGCCTGTGTCATGCGGCGTATTTCTGTAAAGGATGGGAAAATGCCAGAGGATGCAGAATCGAACACGATGCAGCAGTGGCATATGGTCTGGAAATTATCTACGAATAAAAATTGCACCGGTGCAAGGAGGTGAGGACATGCTGGTAGAAAAGATCTATCACTGGATCCGGAGAAAGTTCTGCAAACACAGATTCCGGAAGCATTACGATGTTGCGAACAGAAAATATATCTGCAGATGTGTAAAATGCGGAGAAACGAGGCAATATGATCATTGTTAAAATAACAGATCACAGTATCTGGATGTCCGGGCACGCCTGCAGAAAAAGCTTGGACGGAATCGACCGGGCATGTGCAGCAGTGTCAGCGCTGACATGCAACCTGATCAATTCATTGCGAGATCTGACAGAAGACCACATCCTGACACTGGAAAGCAGCGGAAAAGCGATTATTGAATGGGAGCAGCTTTCGGAAAAAGGGAAGCTCCTGGTAGACTCCTGGTTTCTTGGTCTGACGGATATCAACCGGGAATACAACTGTATAACATTTTTGTAAGAAGCACCCTGACAGGGTGTTTTTATTATGTCCAAAACGTGAAGACAGTAAAAGCTCGGGAGCCTGTCGAGGCAAAACGGAGGAAAAACATGAAAAGAAGAATGAACTTACAGCTCTTTGAGGACGGCGCAGGAGCTGGCTCTGGAAATCAGGGTGGAAATGCCGGGTCTGGGAACGGCGGCCAGGGATCCGCTGGTGGTGCATCCGGAGCACATGCCGGAACGTATACCTATGAACAGTTGGAAGAGATCGCAAGTGCACGGGTGAACAAATCAGAACGTGCAGCACTCGCGAATTTCTTCAGAAGTCAGGGAATGACAGAAGCAGAAGTCACTGAAGCGATCACGCAGTTCAAAAACGAACGTGCAGCCAATCAGCCGGATACGGCAAAACTGCAGAGAGAAAGAGACGATGCACTGAAAAAAGTGCAGCAGATGGAGAATGAGAAAACCCTGGCCGGAAAAGGTGTAAAAGCAGAAGATCTGGATTATGTCATGTTCAATGTATCGAAACTCGTAGATGATAAAACAACTTTTGAAAAAGCAGCCGAGAAGTATCTGAAGGAAAATCCGCGGTTCACCGCAGGAAACTCTTACCGGATGACTTCTTCTTCCGGAGGAAATTCCAACGGATCCGGCGGAAATGTAAATGCATCCATCAACGATGCGATCCGTATGGCTGCGAGAAGATAATGGAGGAACAAAATGAATAGAAACAGAATGAATCTGAGAATGTTTGAGAACGATGCAAATCTTATCGACAGATCCGGAGCAGAATCTCTGATCCCGACTCAGGAATCCAATGAAATTATCCAGGGAACCATTGCGCAGTCCGCGGTACTTTCCAGAGGACGAAAACTGGCGAACATGACCAGCAAACAGTACAAGATGCCGGTACTGGATATGCTGCCGATCGCTTACTTTGTAAATGGTGACAGCGGACAGAAACAGACCACCAAACAGGCATGGGATAAGAAGTTCATCACGGCAGAAGAAATCGCAGTTATCGTACCGATTCCGGAAGCGGTTCTGGATGATTCTGAGTATGATATCTGGGCTGAAGTAAAGCCAAGAGTTACTGAGGCATTTGGCAGAGTGATCGATGGCGCAATCCTGTTTGATGTGAACAAACCAACTACCTGGAGAGATGGCGTGGTTACGACTGCGACAAAGGCAGGAGCCGTGGTAACTCTCGGTGCAGCAGACAGTCTGTACGATAAGATCATGGCAGAGGACGGCGTGATCGCAAAAGTGGAAAACTGCGGCTACTTTGTAAATGGTCACATGGCTGACATTTCCATGAGAGCGAAACTGAGAGGTCTGAAGAACACCAATGGAGATCCGCTGTTCAAACAGGATCTGCAGGGAAGTACTCAGTACGCACTGGACGGATCTCCGATGAACTTCCCGAACAACGGTGCTTTTGATAAAACTAAAGCGCTGATGATTTCCGGAGATTTCAGCCAGCTGGCGTATGCTATCCGTCAGGACATTACCTTCAAACTGTTTACGGAAGGTGTAGTACAGAATACGGATGGATCAATCGCATATAACCTGATGCAGAACGATATGGTTGCTCTGAGAGCGGTCATGCGTCTGGGCTGGGAAATTCCGAATCCGATCAACTCTTTGGAGAAGAATAAAACCAAGAGATGCCCGTTTGCCATCCTGAAAGCCGGAGAGTAGGAGGTGATGCCGTGTGTATGTGACGTATGAATACTATGCAGACGAATATGGCGGAAAGCTCATCGAAAAAAAAGCCTTTTCTGTCATGGAACGCAGGGCAAAAGCGTACATACGGCAGCTGACTTATGTACGTGGAGACATCTTTGCACTGGAAAATGATGCAGTGAAAGATGCCGTTTGTGCGGCAGCAGAGGTATATTACCAGTACGAAACAAAACGAAAAACAGCCGGAACTATTAAATCGGAGAATACGGACGGTTATAGTGTTACCTATGTGACGGAGCAGACGGATGGGAAGACAGCTGAAGAGGTTTTGAAAAAGAAAGCCTATGATGCGGTCTATCCATATCTGCTTGCAACCGGCTGGTTGTCTAGAAAGGTAGGGACATATCATGATTACGAATGCAGATGTGACTGTTTATAACAAGCGGGTCGATAAAAATACCCGCCAGACGGTCTATGTGCGAACCATCCTCCGGGATGTCCATTGGTACACGGATCAGAAGGTTTCTGTAGATGAGAAAGGCTTAAACAGCGCCGATGTGATCAAGATCCGTGTTCCGACCGAAGAAAGACAGGAGATCTTCGTAGAACCGGCAGAGTACGCCAGACTGGAAGATCCAACGGGTTACTGGACAGCAGCGAACGGTGATCTGATCGCCAAGGGAGTCATTGAGGACGAGATCACAAGGGATACGGAGCTGAAAAGCCGTGGTTATCTGGCAGGAGTGATCCTGAGCCATTCGGACAACCGGCGCGGATCCAGCCCGCATATCCGGATCGGAGGTGGCTGATGGGAACAACCGTGAAGATCAATATTGATCAGGCACAAAAGATCCTTCTGAAACGGTCACTCAACAAAAATGGTGCCGGCCAGCGGTTCTTCACACACGAAGTCCGCCGGCTGTGCTTGCCTTATGTCCCAAGGCTGACCGGAACCCTGGAACAGACCGCGGTAGAATCTGCGGATCACATCACCTACGGTCAGCCCTACGCCCGCCGACAATATTATGAGAACTCAGGCAAAAACAGGAGCAAGGCTCCACTGGCGGGTAAAGAATGGGACAAGCGCATGTGGGCCGACCGTGGGAATGAGATCGTAGAAGCTACTGCAAGATTCTGTGGAGGGAAGAAAGGATGAGTGTAATATCAGCAATCCGGGACTTCATCGCTGCGGAATGCCCGTATCTGGATGAATTTTCGGAAGTATTTTCCGGGGTGTCAAAGGTGGAAGTAGATACCCTCGATGAAAACCCAAAAAACTACATGATCGAGGTTGCACCTGCAGATCCGGTTGTAAAGACATACACCAATGGTGATACGGTCCGCAGGGTGGCGTTCCACTTCTGCAGCAGGGTGTTCTTCGGGGCAGCAGACAATATTGATACTTCGGATTTTTATGAGCATTTCTCTGAGTGGCTGGAGGAGTGCACCAGAAAAGGGAACTTTCCAAAAATGGGAAGTTTCAAAGAGCCACGATACATCCGGGCAACGACAAACGGTTATCTGACCGATAACGAGACGCAGACAGCCCGGTATGCGATACAATGTGAATTTATCTATTTACAGAAAAGGAGATAACTATGGGAGTAAAACAGAGATATCAGGAAGCAGATTACTTAAATGTAGGTGGCGCAAGTGCTGAGGAATGGGCTCTGATGGGAACCGGTTTTTCCAAGATCGATGACAGCCCGTCTGCACAGACAACCAGTAAACGTTATGTGAATAACAAATCTGCTACAAAATCCGTTGGTTCTTACGACTGGTCTGCTCCATTTGAAATGGACATGATTGAGGAGGAAAAAGCGGTTGATTACATCGTACAGATCGGCAGGAAAGAAAAAACCGGTGCTGATGCTGAAACAGAATACATCCGTGTAGATCTGAAAGGCGAAAAGGGAGCATCTGGTTATCCGGCAAGAAAAAGAAAGGTAGCCATTGAAGTTGCAGATTTTACCGATAACGATGGCGAGATCGTTGGATCCGGTAACCTGCTTGGCAAGGGTGACTGGATAGAAGGTCATTTTGACCCGTCTACAAAAAAATTCACAGAAGGCACAGCGGAAGCGTAGGAGGTAGATCATGCAGATTAATGGAGTGGAACTGGAATATAACTACTGTGAGGTAGAAACGAACAGAAAGATGCATGAAGCAATCGATGCTGTTATTGAAGATACTACGAAAACAACGGGAAGCCCGGAACATATTGCAGATGACATGTGTATCATTTGTACATCAGTGAAAAATGCGTTTGATCATATTTTTGTGGAAGGCACTGGGAATAAGGTGTGCGGCGAAAAGAATGATCTAACAGTCTGTGTGGATGCGCTCGCGGAGCTTGTAGACGAAATGAAACAGCAGAGGAAGAAACTGGATGAAGCAGTAAAACGCTTTAATAATATGCTTTCGGAACCGGAAGATGATGTTGTGGAGGAAGCATGAGTTTCCTGACAGATCCGCTCCCTCACAGCCTAAATATCCATGGTGTGGAATATCCGATTGATACGGATTTCCGCACCATTTTACGTTATGATGAAGAACTTCAGCAAGCGGATGAGAGCTTGGAAGATATCGCAAGATGCCTGAAACGGGTATTTGTCACAGAACTTCCACCGGATCCAGAAGAAACGGTGCAACAGATGTTGTGGTTTATCCGTGGAGGGAAGACAGAAGAGGAGCGGCATAAACCGTCAAAGCGGATCCTTGGAATCAATTCGAACACACCGTTTGATTTCCATGAAGACGGAGAAATGATCTATTCTGCTTTCCGGAGAAACGATGTATACGGTCTGGATCTTCGATCGGTACCGTACCTGCACTGGTGGGAGTTCCTGGCTATGGTCAACGATCTTCCGGAAGATGTCCAGCTGAGCCGAGTAATTCTGTATCGAACCATTGATACAGGAAATAAGGATCTGGATAAGAGACAAGCGGACTATTACCGGGCAATGCAGCGGTATTACAAGCTGGAAAATCGGCAGATAGAAAGAAACGAAGAGCTGATCCAGGCACTGAAAGAAGGGCGGGATATTTCAAAGTTCCTGGAAAAATAAGTAAGTAGAATTATGGAATATGTAGCTGTTCCATAGATTTCCCCACCATATTGTGATATGATGCTATTATCACGAAATGGGAGGGATTTTCATGAAACAATGTCCAAAATGTGGAGAATTGAATGGTGATAAAAATGAGAGATGCTACAAATGCAATGAATATCTTGGAAAGTCGGCAGTAACAAAGAAGATATGTCCAAAATGTCTTACAACCTATTATGACAGCGAAATGGATTTTTGTCCGAAATGCCATGAAAGACTGAAAGATAGCGATTCTGTTTCGACAGCATCTTATAGTGGTGGAAGTTACGGAGTAAATGTTCCGGTTTGGGCTTATATTGTATCATTCTTATTGCCTATGGTCGGAATAATTATTGGTTTGATTTATTTGGCACGTGGAGAGGATGGAGTCGCAAAAAGATTGATTTTGTTTTCTATTATCGTTTCGGTGGTAGCTGCTTTTCTTTATTTTATGATCACGATGGGAGCTGCATCAGCTGCGTACAGTTATTAATTTTACATAAAGCGAAATATAAGGGAGCTTGGAAAACAGGCTCTCTTTTTTATATGCAAAAGGCAGGTGAAATAAGAAAAAATGGCAGATGGAAAGATTGTAATCGAAACGGGGCTTGATACAAAAGGGATCGAGGCAGGGCTTAAAAAGGTATCATCCATTGCCAAAACCGGAATCACCACAGCGGTGACCGCCATTTCCGGCATGTCTACGGCACTGGCAGGAGTTGCCGGGTATTCGATCAAAGTAGGATCCAGCTTTGAAGCCGGTATGAGCAAAGTGCAGGCGGTTTCCGGAGCTTCGAACGAACAGTTGCAAAGGCTGAGTGATAAAGCAAAAGAAATGGGTGCCACAACGAAGTTTTCCGCAACTGAAGCAGCGGATGCCATGAACTATATGGCAATGGCTGGATGGAAAACGGAAGACATGCTCAATGGTATCGACGGCATTATGAATCTGGCAGCAGCTTCCGGAGAAGATCTGGCAACTACCTCCGATATTGTTACGGATGCCCTGACGGCGTTCGGTTTGTCTGCTTCGGATTCCACACATTTTGCGGATGTGCTGGCAGCAGCCTCCAGCAATGCCAATACGAACGTATCCATGATGGGTGAGACATTTAAGTATGTAGCCCCGGTGGCGGGATCCCTTGGATATAGTGCAGAAGATTGTGCCGTGGCGATCGGATTGATGGCAAACAGCGGAATCAAAGCCAGCCAGTCCGGTACAGCACTCCGGTCGATGTTTTCCAGACTCGCGAAACCGTCCAAAGAAGTGAAAGAAGCAATGGAGAAGCTGAACATTTCCCTGATGGATTCTCATGGAAATATGAAATCTCTGGATACTCTGATGGGAGATCTCCGGAAGAGTTTCGGTGGATTGTCAGAAGCTGAGAAAGCGGAAATGGCATCTTCTCTGGCTGGACAGGAAGCAATGTCCGGTCTGCTGGCAATCGTCAACGCCTCGGATGCGGATTTTAATAAGCTGAAAGATGCGATCTATGGAGCAGATGGAGCATCGGCAAAAATGGCTGAGACCATGCAGGATAACCTGAAAGGCGGAATTACGATCCTGGAATCCACGACTGAGGGACTGGGAATCAAGATCTATGAAGAAATCGAAGATCCCATGAAAGAAGCAGCAGAAGGTGCTACGGATTCCGTGGAGCAGATTTCCAGTGCCCTGGAGAACGGTGGCATCGATGCGGCAGTAGAAAAGACTGGTAATATCATCGGTGGTCTGTCAGTGAAAATCGCACAGGAATCTCCCAAGATGGTAGATGCATCTGTATTACTGCTGAAATCATTTGTACAGGGTATCCAGAAGAACAAAAAACAGCTGAAATACGCATCCAGAGAGATCATAGACTCGCTGTGCGATGGTCTGATCAAACTTCTTCCAAAGGAAATGCAGCAGCCGGCGAAGAAGGCGCTGGATTCTTTAAAGAAAACATTCAGTTCCGGTCTTGGAAGTCTTTCCGGAGTTACCAAGAAAGAACTGGAAATTATCGGAAAGCTGTTCACAAAGCTGGCAGATCACATGGATACGGTAGCACCGGTTGTCATTTCTCTGGTGGCTGCATTTAAGACATTCCAGATGGTACAGGGACCGGTTGGCACAGTAGTCAGTGTTCTAATGAAACTGCAGTCCGTATCTTCAGAGACAGGCCTGGCAGTATCGGCATTAAATGCGATTATGAGCGCAAATCCGGCGGTATTAATTGCCGGTGCGATTGCAGCACTGGTAGGAGGGCTGGCCCTATATGCCACAACGGTGAACCAGGCGGACGCAGAGCAGGAAGCCTTTAACGCCAAAATGGATGAACTGGATTCCAATATCGAGTCCAATCAACGTTCTCTGGATAACCTGAAAGAATCCATGGAAAATACCGGATCCTCCATCGAGGCATCCGTTGATCCGGTAGAAAAGTGGCGGGATGGACTGAATGATGCATTTGATTCAACAGGAAAGGTAAAAGAGGGCTGTGAGGATACAGCCAACTACATCCTGAACCAGCTGAATGAAGCCATGGGAACCAGCTACAGCCTGACAACGGATGGATTTATCCAAGATAATGAGGGCGTGAAGCAATCCCTGGAAGAGGTCAATCAGAGTATTGATGCGTATATTCAGTCTCTGAAACAGAAAGCTGTTCAGGAAGCGACCACAACACAGTATACGGAAGCCATCCAGAATCAGAGTGAAGCCCAGAAGAACCTGACGGATGCACAGAAAGCGTATAATGATGCACTGAATGAATACGCACAGGCACAGGAAGACTGGAAAAATGGCATCAACGATCTGTCTGGCTTGGAAAAAGCCCAGAAAAACCTGGATAAAACCAGGGAAAAACTGGGAGAAGCATCGAAGGCATCCGTGGAAGCAAGTGTGGAAGTCAATGGTCTGGATCAGGTTATGGGAAAACTGGCAGAAGGAACACCGGAAAGTGTTCAGGAAGCGCTGGATATGTATGCACAAATTCCAGCGTATGCCAGTGAAGCAGCAGATGGCGTAGCAACCTCTCAGAAAGAAATCCAGAGCGCACTGAGCTCTACGGATTATACGAAGATGACAGAAGGCTTTCAGCTGGCTGTCATGCAGATAGACCAGTCCGGTGGAAAAATCCCGGTCAGCCTCCGGTCTTCGATCCTGCAGGCACTGAATGAAGTGCAGAAGATGGGACCAGAAGGCAAGGAGTACATGGAAAACTCCATGCAACAGATGATGGTTGCCATGGAGGACAAGATTCCGGCATTCAAGGATGCTTCAACTTCAACCAGCGAGGAGATCCTGACAACGTTCCAGCAGTATCTGGTAGACAGCGGGGCGCTGGAAGGCACCGGATCGGAAGTAATCGGTCAGCTATCCAGCGGAATCACAAGCGCAAATGTTTCTGTGCCGGCAGCAGAGAAAGCCCAGGAAGCAACAGATGCTGTAACGTCTGAATTTTCCTCAGCCAGTCCGGAAATACAGGAAAGTGCAAAAAATGCTCTGGAAGCTGGTATCAATCAGGGAGCAGCATCCGCAGAGGTTTCATCTGCACCGAAAGCAGCAGGCAAAAAAGCAGTAGAAAGCGAAGCCTCTGGTATCACGGAAGGTATGGGATCTATCGGACAGGCATTAGATACCGTCAATGCATACGCAGTGTCCCAGATGTCCGGATCCGGACTTCCACAGGTTGCAGGGCAGACCGGTAGTGATACGGCAGGAAAGCTGGCATCCGGATTATCAGGCGGACAAGGAAATACCACCCGGGCAGCCCTGAACCTGGCAAAAGGCGTAGCCAACAGTGTAAAAGCAGTAAACCTTGGATCCAACCTGCAAAACCAGGCGAAACAGGCGGTCAACCTGTTTGCAGCCGGTATCAACGGGCAGGCATCAAAGGCAGCCAGTGCCGGAAAGAATCTCGGAACGAGTACAGCGAATGCACTGAAAGGAAGCGGTCTGGCGGCTTCTGCAAGGGAGCAGGGAGCGTCTTTTGGAAATGCCTTTGCGGTTGCAATCACGAGCCAGAACAGTGCGGCGAGAAGCACTGGAAACGGTCTGGCGCTGAATGCTAAGAACGCCCTACAGGCAGGGATCAACGGGTCTCATAACATTGGATTGCAGTTCTCGGCAGGTTTTGCCGGTGGCATCCGTGCCGGACAGAATGGTGTAGCGGCAGCTGCAGCAGCAGTAGCAAACGCGGCGGCGAATGCAGCGAAGGCAAATCTGGACATCCACTCCCCATCCCGCGTTGGTGACTGGATCGGTAAGATGTTCGATTATGGTATCAGCGGAGGTATGACGAAAAATACCAGCGTAGTGGAAAAGGCTGCGGAACATGTGACGGATTCCATGCGGATCCATCCGGCTGAACTGTTGAGTGAGATGAAAGGCGCATTTTTCGCCGTGACAAATCAGGTGGTCAGAAACCGGACGTATCCAACTGAATCAGGGAGCTCATCCAGTGAGGAGAAGGATGGATATAACAAAAAAATGGCAGATTATATGGCAGACAAGATCGCCCAGGCACTTTCCAAACAGAAAAACGTCTGTGAGTGGAACGGCAGGGAGATCCTGCGGATGTACAAGGAGGTGGTCACGGGATGATGGAGATCTATTATGTGAACAGCGAGGGAGAAAAGATCGACTTCCTGTCAGAAGAGTATTCCCTGCAGACCGGTGACCTGTTCAACTGGAGCTGGGAGTACCAGAGTCAGAACGAGAGTGTGATTTCCGGCTTCAAGCGGATGATCGCGGAACGGAAACTCCTGTTTTCCTTCCGCGGGAAATCCCGGGAGGCATGCTACGAAAACGTAAATCGATTTATTGCCGTCATTGAGACCGATATCCTGCAAATGAAACCGGGTGCTCTCTATGTCGGTGACTGGTATCTGCGCTGCTATATTTCCCAGGGCGAGATGAGCGACTGGGAAATGGATTACGGCTGCATCGATTGCGAGTGCACACTGGTAATGGATAAGGCAGTCTGGATCCGGCAGCAGAACCACAGCTTCTACATACAGGACGATAACGAGCAGGGAAGTGATCTGGATTTTCCGTTTGACTATCCTTTTGACTTTTCGTATGCACCGGGTGGTGAGAGCATCACCAACAACCATTATGGGAGTGTGGATTTCCGGATGACGATCTACGGACCATGCATTTCACCCAGAGTCACGATCGGGACGCATCCGTACCAGATCTATACGGAAGTAGAGGAAAATGAATACCTGGTGATCAACAGCCGGGAGCATACCGTCTACCGGGTAAGAAATGACGGAAGCCAGGTCAACGAATTCAACAGCCGGCAGAAATACCCGGCACCGTCTGTATTTGACAAGATCCCGACAGGGAAACAGACGGTGGCATATACCGGTTTTTCTTTTGACCTCACGCTGTTGCTGGAAAGGAGCGAGCCAGAATGGAAATGATCCTGACAGATCCGGAAGGGATCGAACAGAGGGAATGGATGCCCGACCTTGACCTGGACAATGGAGATACGAATGATTTTGAGATTACGATCGATCTGAAAGACTGGGAAGAATCGCTTACCTATGGCTGCCGGCTCTTCGTCCCGGGAACGGAATACGGAGGCATGATCGGTGACATTGAATCCAACACCCTGACGGAGCGGGTAACGCTGCGGGGAGATACCTGGCGGGGGATGCTCACCAAAAAGGTGATTGAGCCACCGACAGGGGAGGATTACCGGATCGTTTCCGGAAATCTCCATGAGATCCTGCAAGACCTGATCGAGCCGGAATTTTCCGGTCTCTTTCAGGTGCCGATTCCGGAGATAGACATAGAGATCACCTATCAGTTCGACCGGTATTGCACGCTTTTGGCAGGAGTGCAGAAAATGCTGGATGCCGTGGACAGACGGTTACAGATCTGCTACAGGCAGGGAGCGCCCGGAAAAAGCGGTTGCGTGGAGGTTACTGCGGTTCCACGGAAGGACTACTCAGAAGAGGTGGAATTCTCCCAGGACGGGAAGCTGACCTTCCGCTGCAGGGATTACCGCAGAGGATATAACCATATGATCGCCCTGGGAAAAGGGGAGCTGAAAGAGCGGCTGGTCCTGCATCTGTATGAATCGGACGGAGTGATCGGAAAAACGCAAATTTGCACCGGTGCAAAGGAGCGGACGATCGTATATGAACTGTCTAATGAGGAAAATGCGGAAGCGCTGGAAAAGAGTGCCACGGAGAAATTCAAAGAATTATTGAACTATAAAAAGATCTCGGTGTCTGTGGATGATATTGAGCTGGAGATCGGGGATACGGTAGCGGGCAGGGATTACGTTACGGGAATCTATGTCAGACAGCCGATCACCCAGAAGATCCTCCGGATCACAGACGGACAGGAAGACATCGAGTACAAAGTGAAAGGAGAAGAATGATGGAACTGGTAACAGGTTATGGCGGAAAGCTGCATGTGCAGGCGGGGGACATCCGGGAACTGTACGCCGGGATCTTCGGGGAGAACACACGGATCCTGCCGGTAGGAAACCGGATGGAGCCGAAGCTTACATCCGCCAATGAATTGACCGTCAAAGACGGAAGCATCATGATCCAGGGCGCACAGGTGCGGATCAGGGCAGGGGAGGTGGAAAAGGTCACCATCGAAAACGGGACCGTGAACGCGAAACGCCAGGACCTGGTGGTTGTACGATACGAGAAAGACGAAAAAACCGGAGTGGAAACAGCGGAACTTAAGGTGGTAAAAGGAACAGCGGCATCCACACCGGCGGATCCGGTAGTGATAACCGGTGATATCCGGGCGGGCGATCTGATCCATGAGGAGCCTGTCTTCCGTGTCTGCCTGGACGGGGTAACCGTGACAGGCGTGGAGAAGCTGGTAACTGTCGCAGAACCACTGACAGCGGTAAAAGAAATGATCCGGAAAGCACTGGATGAGCGTCACCCGGTTGGATCCTTGTATGTTGCGTATAACAATTCCACAAGCCCTGCACAGTTGTTTGGCGGCAGCTGGGAGCAGATCAAAGGAAAATTCCTCTACTGTAACGAAGGAACTGCCACCGGTGGATCCACTACCCATCGACACTGGCAGACGGTAGGTCTGGATTACTCTTCCGGTCTGCTATACGCAAACTCTGGAACCAGAGTATCAAAATCTAGAGTCGTACAGGGACAGATGTGCTCCTACAAGTACGATAACTACAACGCAAGCGGCAGCGCCAGAGAGGACGCCACATACGAAGAATACCACACCCCGCCATATCTCACAGTCTACGCATGGCGGAGAATCGCGTAAAGGAGGAAGAGAAAAATGCTTATTATGGACGAAAAGAACAACATACTCTCGGATCCGGATTTTGACCAGGGATACTTGGAAAGAAAGCAGCGCCCGGTGATCCACCGATACATCATCGATGCACCGGCGCAAACCCACCTGGAAATCCTGCGGGAATACGAAAACGGCGGAAAGGATGTCGAAACCATTACGGACGTCCCGGAAAAAAGCCACTGGGAAACGCGTCTGGAAACCGGTGAACCGGTAGCCTACGACGGCCTGCTCCCGGAAGACCAGAAGACCGGAAAGGACATCCCGGGGACACAGGACTATTACCGCTACATCCCCTATACAGAGGAACAGCTTGCCGAAAGAAAAAAGGCAGCCAGTGTACAATCCACAGAAAATAAGATCATCACCCTGAAAGCAAATCTCCAGGAAACGGACTACGTCGCTGCAAAAATCGCCGAAGGAGCCGCCACCCGGGAAGAATATTCTGACATCCTGGAACAGAGAGCCACCTGGCGCCAGGAGATCAACCAGCTGGAGGCAGAACTGATCACAATAGGAGAAGACAATGGATAAATTGGAGAAAATAATCGATTTGAAATTAGATGCTTCCGACCGCGACGCAGAACGCCACGGTCTGATCCAATACGACTACGGTCAGATCCTCCGGATCCACGGTCTGGACCTCCCACAGGCAGTAGAGATCCAGTTCTCCTACCGGGAAAAAGGCGGGGTTACAGAAAACCGTATCGGCACAACGAAAGACGGTGTAACAGAAGTCCAGATTCCGGATGCGATGTTAAAAAACAACGGAACCACACAGGACTACGCTATCTGGGTATTTATCTATGTAACAGACGAAACATCCGGAAATACCGTCTACAGAATCAAACTGTATGTAGATTCCCGCCCTGCGCCAGGCGAGGTCGGAGAGGATTCGGACGAACTACATATTTTGGATGAGGCTGTCAACGCGGTCAATGCAGCGGCCGGCCGTGCGGAGAATGCTGAGAGCAACGCCAAAGAATATGTAGCGGATGCGAAAAAGGCAAGTTCTGAAGCATCAGAAAGCGCCGAAAAGGCAAAAAGTGACAGAGAGGCCGTTGAAAAACTCAAAGTAAATTTTGACACGGCTACCGAATCCATTCTGAAAACCGCATCTGATGCAAGGGATGAAGCAGAATCCTGGGCGCACGGCCGCGCAGGCTATCCGGATCGGGATAAAGACAATGCCATGTATTACTCAGAAGCGGCCAAACAGGTTGCTACAAAAAATGGATTATGTCGCATGGAAATCGACGAAAATGGACATCTGATCCTCGAACGGACAGAAAACATGAAAGACAGCCTGGATTTCCGGCTGAACGAAAACGGACACCTGGAGGTGATGATGGAATGATAACGACAGATCTTGGAGCGGCTACCGCTTATGCAGAAGCTGTAAAGCAGGGTTACAAAGGGACAAGAGAAGATTTTGGAAAGCTTCTGGCCGAATTTTCCGGAAAGGCAGAGCAAGTAGCGACTGACAAGGATGCGGTTGCAAAAGACCGGTCAGCCGTGGAAGAAGCAAAAAAACATGTGGATTCCGTTGTGGAAGAATTTGATACCCATGTTGTTGAAAAGACAGAAGAAGCGAACACGGCTATTGGAACAGCTATGGAAGAGCAGAAAAAAGCCGGATTGGCTGTCATTGAAAAGAGCCAAAAGGAAGCAGTAACTGCAGTTGGACAAGCCGGGACAGAAGCAGTATCTGCAGTCAATACCGCAAAAGAATCCGGAATAACAGCGGTGAATGCGGCTGTGGAGGAAGGAAAGAAACAGTTTAACGGCGTTACCTTTTCCGTCACTGAATCCGGCGGATTGATAGTCACTTATGATGACGGGAGGGAGTAGATATGGCACAGAAAACTATAGATTTTAAGAATGATATTCTAGAACCTATTGCTTCACTAAAGGAAGATTTATCCAACAAAATTACAAAGTTCTATGCATCAAATCAGGGTGAAACTCACATCACTGATTCCGACAATGGAAAGATTCAAGATATGATGATATATGGCAAATCATCACAGGATGGAACGCCAACACCTGAAAATCCAGTTGAGATTAAGTGCGTTGTGAATCCAACAATAAAATTGCTTGGAAGCAATATTTTAAAAATGACAGACGGTGAATATCAAAAAAATGGAGTTACCATTGCTGTAAGCAACGGGGTTGCAAAATTAAAAGGAACAGCTGATGCTAAGTTGAATATTGTTTTGACAAATAATATAATTTTTAAAGAAGGAACCAAAATTATATTTTCTCCAAATAGAGTAAAAGGCATGGAAGAACCAGATGGTGCTCACTTGGATTTGACCAACAATACTACCAAGGGTTTTTCAATTAATAGCAATAGTATCAATATCCCTTATATCATTAAAAAAGAAGATGCTAAGCATTCGTTTAATGTATATATAAGAATTCCAGCAGGAACTAATTTCGATGAAATATGGAAGCCACAAATCTTAATCGGTGAAACAATTACTGCGTTTGAGCCATACACTGAACAAACCATTACATTGCCAATAACGTTAAACGCAATTCCAGTCTCAAGTGGTGGTAACGTCACAATCGACGGACAGCAGTATATTGCGGATAGAGTTGTGGAAAAAAACGGTATATTTGGTATTGAAAGAAATACCGCAACAGACGTACCAGTGTTAACTAAAAACCTAAGCGAAACACCTGATTTGAAAGGACGGTTTTTACAAAACTTTGCATTTGAAAAAGCTTTTACAGTTAATGCACCGCTGGTAAATATCGGTTATGGCAAAAACTGGGGGGTCGCGGGAAATGTAATTGACAAATGGATATTCGGAGTACATGAAAAGAATTTCTACATATCGCCGCCTAAGGACATGAATTACACTTCTGAGGATATATTTAATGCTCTAAAAGATTTAAATATAAAAGTTTATGGAGTTTTATTAGTACCGTTTTTTGAGCCTCTTCCGGGGGATATACAAGCTAAATTGCGAACCCTTGTCGCCAACTACCCAGTAACCAACATCTCCGTCACATCCGACCAGTTAGACGGATATACAGTGTTTAATTATCCAATTAGCATAGCTAATGGATGGAACTATGTAAAACAACAGTTAAACGACAACCGAGATTACATATATGATATGGATACACAATCGGCAGAGGCATATGTCAATAGTGAATATGCAGTAGCACTTACAGAATTGGAGGTATAGAAGATGTTATATAGAACATTATTAAAACTTAAAGAAAGAAACGGTTTGACAGATGATTTAAAGAATAAGATTGATATTTTCTTCGCAACGGGCAGGATTACAGAGGAACAGTACAATGAGCTGATGGATGTCGTGGTTAAAGAAGAACCAAAAGTGGAAACTAATTAACTAAAGAGGGCCTTAGCGGGTCTTTTTATTTTGAAAAAAACAAAGAAAGGAAGATAAAGAATGAAAGTAGTAGATACATACAACGCAATGGTAGGAGCGGCAGTAGCTGTCCTCTCTTATATCCTGGGACCGCACTGGTTCCTGTTTGTGATATTTTTCGGACTTAATGTTTTTGACTGGTTTACCGGATGGATGAAATCCAGAATGAACAATGTGGAAAGCTCTAAAGCTGGTCTGAAGGGTATCCTGAAAAAACTGGGATATTGGATGATGATTATGGTAGCTTTTGGAGCATCCGCAGCATTTGTGGAAGTTGGGAAAATCATTAATCTGGATCTGGGAGTAACAACACTTCTCGGCTGGTTCGTGCTGGCATCTCTGCTGGTCAACGAAGCAAGATCTATCTGTGAGAACCTCGTGGAGATGGGCGTGAACGTGCCAACTATCCTGGTAAAAGGATTACAGGCAGCGAACAAAGTAGTAAACCAGGAAGATGACAACGAATGATCAGAGGGGTTTGATGCCCCTCTTTTAAAGGAGAGAAGATGGCGAAAGTTACGTTCAACAGTTTAATATACAAAGCACATAATTATTATGTTGCAGCAGGAATGACTCCGGAAGGAGCTGCGGCACTGGAAGGAAATCAGTATGCGGAATCCGCAGGATTTATTCCGAAACGCCTGGAATTTCTCTGTGTGAAGAGATATAAGGAAAAAGGAATCGTATATACAGACGATACCTATACAAAAAATATTGACTCCGGGAAGATTTCAAGAGCGGATTTTTTAAGTCCGATGGGCCGGCATTACGGATATGGATTATCGCAGTGGACAACATCTAACAGGAAAGCCGGTCTGTATGATTTAGCAAGGAAAAAAGGCGTTTCTATCGCTGACGGAGATATGCAATTGGAATACACAGTTTCGGAGCTGAAAAAGAAGTTTCCGAAAACATTCAAATTTCTTTGCACGACAAAAAATGTAAAGGAAGCATCTGACTACGTCCTGGAACATTACGAATCTCCAGATGGCTGGCAGTCACTGAGTGCAATCAGAGCTGATTATTCAAAACAAATCTACGAAGAAATGACAAAAAAAGGAGATACTATGGGCATCAATAACATGATTAGAAAAGAGAGAGAATACGGCAATATGCCATACGTGGAAACCGGTACAAACCATCAGAAATTTTCTGACATGGTAAATAAAGCCGGACTTGCAGGATGCCAGAACCAAGCGTGGTGTGCGACATATCAGTTCGCGATGGAGCTGGAAGAGTTCGGAAAAGCAGGAGCACTGAAACACTGGAATATGACAGAAAAGAATTACTGCGGCTACAGCTGCTTTTCGACGGAAGCTATGTTCCGAAAAGCAGGAAAGCTGGGAACCGTGCCGAAAATCGGTGCCCTTGTTATTTTCCGTCAATCTCACATGGGAAGAGTCCTGTCTGTGGATTCAAAAAACAAAACGTTCGAATGTGGTGAAGGCAATACAAGCAATAGAAAATATGAAAGAAACGGTGATTCCTGTGCGGTAAAAACGTATTCCTGGAATGACAGCAAAATCAAATCGTTCTGCTATATTGATTATGAAACAAGTACGAAAGATTCCGGATCAACAGCAAAACCGGCAGAGACGACAAAGAAAGAGGGCAGTAATGTGCTGAAGGGCCAGAAGTGGCTGAATAAAAATTACGGTTCTACACTGAAAAAGTACATGAAGGAAACACTTTCTGAAAACGGTTCCTACGGCGAGAAGTCAAGATTCGCAGCTGTGTGTGTCTGGAAAGACCTGTGTAACCGAAAATACAAAACAAAGCTGGATCCGTCCAACAGTAATTTCCTGTCTTCTTGCAAGAAGGCGGCAAAAAAGGTAGTTATCAAAAAGGGAGCATCCGGAACATTTGTCTATCTGGCGGAATTCATTTTATCAGCCAAAGGATTTTACTTCGGAGCCATGGATGCCAGTTTCGGTTCTGGTCTGACGGCATCCGTCAAGAGCTTCCAGAAGGAAAAGGGGCTGACTGCCGATGGTGTGATCGGACCGAACACATGGTACAAGCTGTTTAACTAATGTAGAAAAAAAGGCGGTCTGTGGTTCCCTCTTTACAGACCGCCTTCCATATGAAAAAAACAAAAGAAAACTTTTAGAGTATAGCATGTTGCTATGAATACGGCAAGGAATATCGTGCGACATTCCTTGACATGTCAAATCACAAGTGGTAAAAATATTGTATCATCTCTAAAAAATCTTAAAAAAATCTTAAAATCGAAAGAGTTTCTTCCTATTAAAAGAAAACCTATATAGGCTATTGAACTCCGGTGGCCCCGACGGCGAGATCGGTGCCTCGATGCGCTACCTCTCTCAGCGTTTCACCGCTCCGAACCGTGTCTGCATGGCGGTTCTTACCGATGTAGCGACAGAAGAGCTCGGACATCTCGAAATGGTATCCACGATCGTTCATCAGCTGACTGCCAACCTCACTGTGGAAGAAATCGAGAACCAGGGATTTGCGGACTACTATGTGGATCATGCAGTGGGAATCTGGCCGCAGTCGGCGGGAGGGATTCCGTTTAACTCCTGTGAGTTCCAGTCCAAGGGGGATCCGATCACGGATATGTTTGAGAGCATGGCTGCGGAACAGAAAGCACGGAGCACCTACGACAATATCCTGCGGGTTGTGCGGGATATTCCGGAGATTGCGGATCCGATCCGGTTCCTGCGGGCGAGAGAAGTGGTACACTTCCAACGGTTCGGTGAAGCCCTCCAGTCTCTCCAGGATCAGCTGAACAGTAAGAACTTCTACCAGATGAATCCGAGCTTTGATATCGGGCTGACACGGGAACCATGCGATTGTCAGGGAGAATGTGTACAGTAAAAATGTAGAAAATTAAAATAATATTTTATAAAAAACGGACAGAAGTGACAAATATAAAAAAACTATAAAATGTTTATTGACAAGACAAAAAACAGGGTGTAAGATACACCCATACAAAGCAAAGGCGCTATGGAAAAACATCCGTAGTGCCTTTTGTCGTATCAAGGGAAATCGCACATTCTGTTTTCTTATGATACGGCAGGGCTTGAAAAAAGCGAAACAACGGCGTTTTGCAGCTTCTTATATATAACAGAAGCAAAACGTCGTTGTTTCGCTTTTTTCATTACAAAGAAAAGAGGAGGACAAAAGTATGACAGAAGAAATTATGGAAGTTCTGAACGGTCAGGTATTTGGCGTATGGTTCCTGATCGGCGCTGCATTGGTGTTCTGGATGCAGGCTGGATTTGCGATGGTGGAGGCAGGTTTTACCAGAGCGAAAAACACGGGTAACATTATCATGAAAAACTTGATGGATTTTTGTATCGGTACCTGTACCTTTATCCTGATCGGTTTCAGCCTGTTACTGGGAGAAGATATGGTAGGGCTGATCGGAAAACCGGGATTTGATATTTTTACCAGTTATGCAGATTTTGACTGGTCAAACTTCGTATTCAACCTGGTGTTCTGTGCAACAACAGCAACAATCGTTTCCGGAGCCATGGCAGAAAGAACAAAATTCTTATCCTATTGTATTTACTCCGGTGTAATCTCCGCACTGATCTATCCGATCGAAGCACACTGGATCTGGGGCGGCGGCTGGCTGGCTCAGATGGGATTCCACGATTTTGCAGGATCCTGTGCGATCCATATGGTAGGTGGTATCTCCGCACTGATCGGTGCCAAGATCCTTGGACCGCGTATCGGAAAATTTACGAAAGATAAATCCGGAAAAATCACAAAAGTCAATGCATTTCCGGGACACAACCTGGCAATCGGTGCACTTGGTGTATTTATCCTGTGGCTTGGCTGGTATGGATTTAACGGCGCAGCTGCAACATCTGTAGAACAGCTTGGTTCTATCTTTGTAACAACAACCATCGCTCCGGCGATCGCAACCGTAACCTGTATGATCTTTACTTGGGTTCGTTACGGAAAACCAGATGTATCTATGTGTCTGAACGCTTCCCTGGCAGGTCTGGTAGCCATCACGGCACCATGTGATGTAACCGATGCACTCGGAGCAATCATTATCGGTATTGTATCCGGTCTGCTGGTAGTATTTGGTGTATGGTTCCTTGATTATGTATTAAGAGTAGATGACCCGGTTGGTGCAGTCGCAGTTCACTGCTTAAACGGTATCTGGGGAACGATCGCAGTTGGTCTGTTCGCAACCACATCCGCACCTGGAAATGATGATCTGGTTGGTCTGTTCTACGGCGGTGGATTTACCCTTCTTGGAAAACAGCTGATCGGTTTTGCAGCAGTAGCATCATGGACCGTAGTAACCATCACCATCACATTCCTTGTTATCCGTGCTGTTGTAGGCTTGAGAGTTACCGAGGAAGAAGAAATCGTTGGTCTGGATGCCATGGAACATGGTCTGGCATCTGCTTACTCAGGATTCAGTATCATGGATGTTTCCAACACCATGATGATGGATGTCAATGAAAATACAAACCTTGGTACAGATGATTACAAAGCAGCATCTGATGCACAGAAAAATGCAGCAGTTAAAGTAGTAAAAGCTCCGGCAGCAGCAGATACCGGTATGTATAAAGTAGTTATCATCTCGAAACTGTCAAGATATGACAAACTGAGAAAAGCTATGAACGATCTGGGTGTCACCGGTATGACCGTTACACAGGTTATGGGCTGTGGCGTTCAGAAAGGTGCCGGCGAGAAATACCGTGGTGTTGAAATCGATGCAACCCTGCTTCCAAAAGTAAAAGTAGAAGTGGTAGTCAGCAGCATTCCGGTCGATCAGGTCATCGAAGCTGCAAAGAAAGTTCTGTATACCGGACATATCGGCGATGGCAAGATCTTTGTATACAATGTTGACAGAGTCGTAAAAGTCCGCACCGGTGAAGAAGATACGGATGCACTGCAGGATGTAGAATAAAAAGTAAACATTCTCCTTAGATAAAACAGAATCTCCGGACATCTCAGAAACATAAAAAAAGAGATGTCTGGGGGTTTTTTTCTCTTTTTAATAGTGTTATACTAAACAAAGATATCCGGTTGTTACCTTCGGCGGGATATCGATAGCAGGGGAGCATTAAAAGAAATGAGGGTATTGCATGGAACAAAAAGAGAAAAAAAGAAAGAAAAAGAAAAACTTCCGGGGTGGATATTATGATTATAATCTTCTTGCGATTGTAATCCTGCTGATTTGCTTCGGACTGATTATGCTCTACAGTACCAGTGCCTATGAGGCGCAGATGAAATTTCACGGGGATGATATGTATTATTTCCGCCGGCAGGCGCTGATCAGCGTGGGAGCGATTGTCATTGCAATTTTGATATCAAAATTGGATTATCATCTGATGATTCCGTTTACGGGAGCGTTGTACGTGATCTCGCTTATACTGATGGCAATGGTACGTTTTTCTCCGTTTGGTGTGGAAGCATACGGTTCCAGACGATGGTTAAAACTGGGAATCCAGTTCCAGCCGTCCGAGATTGCCAAGATTGCAATCATTACTTTTTTACCGGTTCTCATTATTAAGACGGGGAGAAAGGTAAGAAAACCGGGGACGGTAGCATTTCTTGTGCTGGTCGGTCTGATTCAGGCGGCAGGGGCATTCGTGCTCACCGATAACCTGAGTACAGGTATTATCATTGGCGGAATTGCCATGGTTATGATCTTTATCGCACATCCGAAGACCAAACCGTTTCTTGTGGTAGCAGCCATCATCGGTACGATTGCGGGAAGTATTGTTGCCTATATGGGACTGACCATGACGACCAGTGAGGATTTCCGTATTCGGAGGATTCTGGCATGGCTGCATCCGGAGGCAAATATGTCGTCCGGAGGATATCAGGCATTACAGGGACTGTATGCGATCGGAAGCGGCGGTTTCTTTGGCAAGGGTCTGGGAAACAGCGCTCAGAAACTTGGAACGATCCCGGAGGCCCAGAACGATATGATTTTTTCTATCGTCTGTGAGGAACTGGGGGTTTTCGGAGCGGCGCTGTTACTTCTAATGTTCGGCTATCTGCTGTATCGTCTGTTTTTTATCGCACAGAACGCACCGGATCTTTATGGAACGCTGGTTGTGGCGGGCATTTTTGTACATATCGCGCTGCAGGTGATCCTGAATCTCTGCGTAGTATTAAATCTGATGCCGACCACCGGTATCACGCTTCCTTTTGTTAGTTACGGAGGTACATCGATCCTGTTTTTGATGACGGAGATGGGGATTGCCCTGAGTGTTTCGGGGCAGATTCGGACGACGGAAGCGGAACGTGAAGAAATGATGGAAGTGGAAACAGAGCAATAACAAAGTTTTTTGCATATTTCCACGAATGGGTTGACAAATGATTTTATAATAGATATACTTTCGTTAAACAAAGGCGTAAGTCGAAAAAGCTTTATTATTAAGGAGATAAAAAGATATGCTGGAAAAAATGAGAGAGATTATTGCAGAGCAGTTAAACTGTGATGGTGAGACAATCGGTCTTGACACCTCATTTAAAGATGACCTGGGAGCTGATTCACTGGATCTGTTCGAACTGGTTATGGCTCTGGAAGAAGAATACGGACTGGAGATTCCTGCAGAAGAACTTGCAGATGTGGAAACCGTTGGAGACGTAATTGAATACTTAAAAAGCAAAGGTGTGGAGGATTAATTCCACACCTTTTACCTTGAATAAGGGGATTGTGAATGTGCTAAGCACACAGCAGTCCGGAATTACAGGTGTCAGAAGATTCAGTAACACCTACATTATAAATAACAGGAGAAAATATTATGAGCACAGTAAAAACAAGATTTGCACCAAGCCCTACCGGAAGAATGCATGTAGGAAACTTAAGAACTGCATTATATGCATACCTGATCGCAAAACATGAAGGCGGAAAATTCATGCTGCGTATCGAGGATACCGACCAGGAACGTTTCATGGAAGGCGCACTGGAGATCATCTACCGTACCCTGGCAAAGACCGGTCTGGTACATGATGAAGGTCCGGACAAAGACGGTGGTGTAGGTCCCTATGTACAGAGTGAGAGACAGGCACAGGGTCTGTATCTGAAATATGCAAAAAAACTGATCGAGCAGGGAGACGCTTATTATTGCTTCTGCGATAAAGAACGTCTGGAAAGTCTGAAGACAGAAGTAGCAGGAAAAGAGATCACCGTATACGACAAACACTGTCTGCATCTGTCCAAAGAAGAAATCGAGGCAAACCTGGCAGCAGGAAAACCATACGTTATTCGTATCAATATGCCGACCGAAGGAACCACAACCTTCCACGATGAGCTGTACGGAGATATCACCGTAGAAAATAATGAGCTGGATGATATGATCCTGATCAAATCTGACGGATATCCAACCTACAACTTTGCAAATGTTATCGATGATCATCTGATGGGAATTACTCACGTAGTAAGAGGAAACGAATATCTGTCCTCCGCACCGAAGTACAACCGTCTGTATGAAGCATTTGGATGGGAGATTCCGAAATACATCCACTGCCCGCTGATCACAAACGAAGATCACCAGAAACTGTCCAAACGTTGCGGACATTCTTCTTATGAAGATCTGCTGGATCAGGGATTCCTGACCGAAGCGATTGTAAACTTCGTAGCACTTCTGGGATGGAGTCCGTCTTCCGACAATGAGATTTTCTCTCTGGAAGAACTGGTAAAAGAATTTGATTACCACAGAATCAGCAAATCTCCGGCAGTCTTTGACATGGTAAAACTTCGCTGGATGAACGGCGAATACATGAAGAAGATGGATGATGACAAATTCTATGGAATGGCTCTGCCGTATCTGAAGGAAGTGATCACAAGAGATCTGGATTTCCACAAGATCGCAGCCATGGTAAAAACAAGAATCGAAGTATTCCCGGATATCAAAGATCACGTAGATTTCTTTGAAAAAGTACCGGAATATGAGACATCCATGTATGTGCATAAAAAGATGAAAACTAACGAAGAAACTTCTCTGCAGGTACTCAAAGAAGTACAGCCGTTACTGGAGGCACAGGAAGATTTCAGCAACGATGCACTGTTTGCAATGCTTTCCGCTTACGCAAAAGAGCATGGATACAAAGTTGGTTATGTAATGTGGCCGATCCGTACCGCTCTGTCCGGAAAACAGATGACACCGGCAGGCGCTACAGAGATTCTGGAAGTTCTCGGAAAAGAAGAGAGCCTTGTAAGAATCCAGGCAGCTATTGAAAAGCTGACAAAAGCAGCAGAATAATTCCCATATGGAGGGAAAGAATGGAGTTTAACAGGGAACAGCAACAGGCGATGGAACACAAAGATGGTCCGATGCTTGTACTTGCCGGACCGGGATCCGGTAAGACGGAAGTCATTATCCGCCGTACCCGTAAACTGATTCAGGATTATCAGGTCGCTCCTTCATCTATCCTGGTGGTCACCTTTACCAAGGCGGCCGCAGGACAGATGAGGGAGCGATTTTTACACCTGTGTGGAGTAGAAAAAAGCCAGGTGACTTTTGGTACATTCCATGGAATCTTTTACGGCATCCTCCGGCAGGCATATGGTATCACATCGGCGAACATCGCCAGTGAAGAAATAAAATATCAGATTTTACGACAGATTTTGCAGAATTCCTCGATGCAGGTGGAAGATGAAAATGACCTGCTGGAGTCGTTGGCGAGAGAGATCAGCACGGTAAAAAACGGAAGGATCCCGTTAAGCCATTATTATTCGGCAAGCTGTCCGGATGAGGAATTTCGGAAAATCTATGAGACATACGAAAAACGGCTGCACGGGAAACGACTGCTGGATTTTGATGATCTTCTGGTATACTGTTATCAATTATTTCAGAAACATCCGGATATTTTACAGGCGTGGCAGAAAAAGTTTCGGTATATCTTGATCGACGAGTTTCAGGACGTCAACCAGTTGCAATATGATATCGTCCGTCTTCTGGCACTTCCGGAAAATAATCTGTTTTTAGTGGGCGACGATGACCAGTCGATTTACCGGTTCCGGGGAGCCAGACCGGAGATCATGCTGCAGATTCCGAAGGATTTTCCGCAGTTGCAGCAGGTGATCTTGAAGCAGAATTATCGTTGTACCGGAGAAATTGTGGAAAAATCTCAGAATGTGATCCGCTGGAACGATGCGAGATATGAAAAACAGCTGTTTACGGAAAATGACAAGGGAAAACTGATCGAGATCCGGACTTTTGAAAATGAGAGTGAGGAGACGACCTGGCTGTTAAAACAGATCCAGAAGGATCTGGCAGAAGGCTGTCCGCACAAAGAGATTGCGATTTTATTCCGTACCAATCATAATTGCAGAATGACGGTGGAGCGGCTGATGGAGTACAATATTCCGTTTACGATGCGCGATGTCCTGCCGAATCTGTATGAACATTGGCTGGCGAAAAATATGGTCGCTTATATGCATCTGGCGATGGGCGGTCGGGAGCGAAAGGATTTTCTTGCCATCATGAACCGTCCGAACCGGTATCTTTCCAGAGAAGCATTTTACGAAAAAGAAGTGCCGTTTGAGATTCTGTATCAGTTCTACGAAGGAAAAGAATGGATGTGTGACCGAATCGAGAAGTTTGAGCATGATCTGAAGATGATGAAAAATATGGCACCGTTCGCGGCTATCAATTATATCCGATATGGGATTGGCTATGACGAGTTCCTGAAAGAATATGCGCAGTACCGGAAGATCAAAGTGGAAGAGCTGTATGATCTTTTGCGGGAGATCCAGGAGAGTGCCAAAGGATACAAAACATTTCAGGAATGGTTTGATTCCATGGATGCCTATAAGGAAAAACTCAAAGAACAGTCGGAGAAGGTGCGCCAGCAGGAAGGAATCGTTGTATCGACGCTGCACAGCGCCAAGGGACTGGAATTTGAACGGGTGTATATTCTGGATGTCAATGAGGGGTGTATGCCTTATCAGAAAGCGATTCTGGATCCGGAGATCGAAGAAGAACGCCGAATGTTCTATGTCGGCATGACGAGAGCGAAAAAGGAACTGCATCTGTATGCGGTGGAAGAGCGGTTCGGAAAGAAGATGGAACCTTCCCGTTTTCTGGTAGAACTGGAAGAAGCACCGAAGCGTGGCAGCGGGGGGCAGAAAAATGGAAAATAATGTAAATACAGAACATATTTTATGGCAGTCCCCGGATCACCAGACAGAAGTCTGGATGCAGCAGATCAGCGGCAAAACACCGGAAGAAAAGAAAGAACAGTCCCGGGCAGGATATCGCCTGTTGGCGGAAATGGTAAAAACGAGATATGGATATGATTTTTGGAAAGAGACAGATCCGGTAGTAAGAACAGAAACCGGAAAACCATATCTGCGTCTGCACCCGGAACTGTTTTTTAATATCAGTCATTCGGGGGACTGGATCGCCTGCGCGCTGGGAGATGCACCGGTGGGGCTTGATATCCAGTATCACAGAGAAATAAAAGTGGAACAGACAGCCAGAAAAATCTGCAACCCGGAGGAATGGAAACTTTTTCAACAGGCAGATACGGAGCGGGGAAAAAAGGATGTTCTGTTTCAGATCTGGACAAAAAAAGAAAGCTATCTGAAGTTCACCGGCGAAGGAATCCGCAGGGAGTTGTGCGAGATTTCTTACGAGGAATGCAGCTTTTACCAGTTGACGATGCCGGATGAGTATTCCGGTATGATTTGCGTAGGGAAATAGTTCTATTTACAGTCTGTCCACATATAGTAAAGGTAAGAGGTGATGTACATGAAACGGGAGGAAGTTATCCGTCTGTTTCCGGAGCGTATCCGAAAAATCTTACAGCAGGCAGACTGGAATCCACAGGGGTTGCAGGAGATTCGTCTTCGGGCAGGGAAACCGCTGATTTTGTGGCAGGATGGGCAGGAATATTTTGTGGCGGAACAGGGATTTTTGACGAGGCATCGGGAACAGGCATATATCGTATCGCAGGAAGAGATCCGAAGAACGATGGAGACAGTAGGAACGTATTCCCTCTATGCGTATGAAGAGGAATTAAAACAGGGATTTCTGACGATACAGGGTGGGCATCGGGTCGGTGTGGCGGGAAAAGCGATCATGGAAGAGCAGAAAGTAAAAGGACTTTCGCAGATTTCCTGTATCAATATCCGGTTTGCACATCAGATTACCGGCTGTGCGGATATGGTGATCCCGTATGTGACGGAAGAGGGAAAACTTTGTCATACGCTCATTATCTCCCCACCGGGCTGTGGAAAAACGACGCTGCTGCGGGATCTGGTGCGGCAGATTTCCGATGGCTGGGAGACGTTTCCGGGCTATACGGTGGGCGTGGTGGATGAGCGGTCAGAGATCGGCGGCAGCTATCAGGGAATTCCGCAAAATGATGTGGGAATCCGTACCGATGTGCTGGACTGCTGCAGCAAGGCGGAAGGGATGGTCATGCTGCTTCGCTCGATGGCACCGCAGGTGATCGCCGTGGATGAGATCGGTAATTATGAGGATATCCGTGCCATTGAGATGACGCTGAACAGCGGATGCAAACTTCTGGCAACAGTCCACGGAAGTTCCATCGATGAGATCCGGAAAAAACCGCTGTTGGAACGACTGATGAAAGAACATGTTTTTGAGCGCTATATCATCCTGCAGAAAGAAACGGCAGGGCAGATCGGAAAAGTCCAGGAAATCTATGATGAACGGGGAACCTGCCTGTACCAGAGGCAGCGGTCGGTGTGCTGAAAGCAGGCGGTGCTCTGCTGGTATTTTTTGCCGGCTGGGGCATGGGAAACTGGAAGAGCAGACAATATCAGCGGCGGATCGAAGACTTACAGATGTTACAGCTGATCATCAGCTGCCTGACCGGAGAAATCTCCTTTGCAAGAAATACGCTGCCGGAAGCATTTTCCAGAATCAGCACAAAAGTGGTGTCTCCTTTTCGGGAATATCTGCAATCCATTGCAGAGCGATTGAAAGCGCAGACCGGTGAAGCATTTGCAGGGATTTTGAAAGAACAGACACAGACGGTGCGGGAAAAGACCGGTCTTTGGGAAGAAGACTGGGATCTGTTTTTACAGACGCTTGGACATCTTGGTTATCTGGATGCAAGAATGCAGATCCGGCTTCTTGAGAACGGACGGGCAGAACTTGCGGCGAGGGAAGAGAAACTGCAGCATCAGCTGCCGGAACAGAAAAAAGTGTGGCAAAGCCTCGGGATCCTGGGGGGAGCCTTTCTGGTGGTGATCCTTATCTGAGACGGGAGGCGGTTGTGGAAGTCGGGATTATATTTAAAATCGGTGCAGTGGGGATTCTGGTATCCGTCCTGAGTCTGGTGTTAAAGCACAGCGGGCGGGAAGACCAGGCATTTCTGACCAGTCTTGCCGGGCTTGTGCTGGTATTGTTTTGGGTACTCCCCTATATTTATGATCTTTTTGAAACCGTAAAAAAATTATTTGCCCTGTAGTGTAGGCAGGCGGGGAGGATGGCGATATGGAAATTATCCGGATCAGTGCAGCGGGCATCGCCTGTGTACTGGCTGCGATCTTTATGAAAACGGCAAAGCCGGAGTATTCGGTCTATCTGACGATGGCGGCAGGACTCTTTATTCTGGCGTTCGCGGTGGGAAAGTTCAGTTATCTGTATGAATCCCTGAAAAAAATACAACAATATGTACCTGTAGATACTACATATATGAATATCCTTATGAAAATGATCGGTATCACCTATATCGGTCAGTTCTCGGCAGGAATCTGTAAGGACGCAGGATATTCTGCAGTGGCGGGACAGATCGAGATCTACGAACGGCTGGCAGTACTGGCAATAAGTATGCCGATCCTTACCGCACTGCTGGAGACGATCCATGCGTTTCTGGGATAAGAAAAAGAGTGGGAAAATACTGAAAATAGCAATCTTCAGTCTGTTCCTGCTCTTTTTTTGTACCCGGATCTGTGTGTATGCTGCCGAAAATCAGGACTTTTCACGCGAGGAAGAAGCATTGGAAGAGCTGGATCTGAAGGATGTGGAGACGGCGGTGGATCAGCTGCTGGAAGAAAAACAGAGCATGCGCGGGATGATCCGGGAAATTCTGACAAGCGGACAGGCATTTTCCGCAGAGCAGTGGAAAGCCGTGATTCAGCAGGGCGTGTGGGATGCCATGGGGATCCAGAAGGAAACCTGCGTACACATTCTGGTGCTGGTGCTTCTTTCCGCAGTGTTCTATCATCTGTCCGGAGTTTTTCAGAATAACCAGATCGGAGATATTTCTTTTTATATGATCTATCTTCTGTTATTTTTACTGCTTTTGCAGGCGTTTGATCAGATGGCGGGGCAGATGGAAAGACTGCTTGAGGGTGTGGCGGTATTTATGAAAGCACTGCTTCCGGCGTATTATATCGCACTGACCGGGGCATGTGGCGTGGCAACGGCGACAGCATTTTACCAGATGATCCTGATTTTGATTTTTCTCACAGAAAAGATCCTGTTACTTTTTATCCTTCCGGCGATCCGGATGTATCTGGTGCTGGAACTGATCAATTTCCTCACAAAAGAAGAATTTTTATCGAAAATGACCGAACTTTTAAAGAACGGAATCCTCTGGGCACTGAAATCCATGGTAGGCGTGATCGTGGGGATCCAACTGATCCAGCGTCTGATCTCCCCGGCGGTTGACACCCTGAAACGATCATTGATCGGCAGGACAGCCGGTGCGCTTCCCGGGGTGGGAAACCTGTTTTCCGGGATCACGGAAGTAGTGCTCGGATCGGCGGTGCTGATCAAAAACTGCCTCGGTGCGGCGGCAATCGTGATTCTTCTGCTGGCAGGCGCAGCTCCCCTTTGTCGGATGGGAATCAGTGCACTCGTTTACCAATTTCTGGCAGCCCTGGTACAGCCGGTGACGGACAAGCGGATGGTAGGGTGCATCCATACGATGGGGGAGAGTCTCGGGATGCTGGTACGGATGCTTCTGACGATGGAAATTCTGTTTTTGCTGACGATTGCGATTCTGGCGGGATCTCTGCAATGAAAAAGTAGGTGTTCGAGGTTGAGTGTAGGGGAAATACAGGTGTTACAACAAGACGGAAGGAGGGAAAATATTGGAATGGCTTTCCCAGTGGGTGCGAAATCTGGCGTTTTATTTTATTTTCCTGTCGGTATTGATGAATGTGATCCCTCAGGGAGAGGAACGAAAATACATCCGTTTTTTTATGGGACTTTTGCTGATATTGGTACTGATCAAACCGCTACTGACCGTCGGAAATCTGGATCAGATCCTCTCCTGGGAGACACTTTCGGAAGGAATCCGGCAGGAATACGAGGACTTTTCGATGGAGAAAAAATATCTGGAACAGGAAGGAAATGATTATGTACAGGAAAACTGCCAGAAGGAGATGGAACGCCAGATAAAAGCGCTGCTGGAAGAGTTGTCTTACGAGAGTACAGAGGTCAGTGTGGAATTTTTTAATGGGGAGGAACTGGATGTGAAAGAAATCCGCTGTGTGATCCGGCGTATGGACGGGAATCCGCCCGGGGAAAGTGAGTCTGACGAGGTAAAAAGGAAACTTGCACAAGTCTATAATCTTCCGGAAGGGAATATAAATATAAAGATACAGGAGTAGTCTATGAAGGAGAGGGTGTTTGCAGCAGTCAGAGGGATGAAACGGGAGCAGTGGCTGATCTGCGGGCTGGCAGGTCTTTTACTTCTTGTGATTGCCGCTCCTGTAAAACAAAAGGAACAAAAAAAGACGCAGGAGGAGGTAACGGTACAGTCGCAGGAACCGACCGACGACCAGATCCGGCAGTCCTATGAAAAACAGCTGGAGAGTGTGCTGTCGCAGGTAGAAGGTGTGGGAACTGTGCAGGTGGCGGTGGCGATGGAATCCACCGGGAAGAAACAGGTGGAAAAAGACAGCCCGGAGGATACCAGCACGTCCAGTGAAAAAGGAGATTCCGGAACAGAACGAACCAGTCAGACGGTAACCACGGGGGAAACTACAGTATACGAGGATGCCGGAGACGGGGGACAGACACCCTATATATCCTCAAGTACCTATCCGGAGATCCGCGGCGTGATTGTCGTAGCCCAGGGAGGCGGCAACCCGGTGATCGTACAACAGATCCAGGAGGCGGTGATGGCATTGTTTCACGTCGAAGCCCACGAAATCAAAGTGTTAAAAATGAAATGAGCCCCAGGGATTGTGGAGTACGAAGTACGGAACAATCCGGTATCATAGTATCAGCAGAGTCAAAATGAATAAAAAAGGAGAGCAGCAGTGAAAAAAATATTTAAAAAGAATCAGATCATTATCACAGCGCTGGCAGTCATGATTGCCGCGGCAGGCTATATCAGCTATTCCGATGCACAAATAAAAGGAAAAAAAGATAAGACTGCAAAGACCGAGACCGCCAGTGAGACGGAGACTTCGGTCAATATGGATCAGGTTCTGCAGGATATGGAAAATCTGGATCTTGATGTTACGGATGAGACCGGTGCGGCGACAGCCAGCGACGGTACAGATGCCACGGCTTCTGGCGAAGAGTCATCCGGCACAGAATCACAGACTCAGGAGACACCGGGGGAGGCTGTTCTGACAGGTGCTTCTACATATATGGCACAGGCGCGCATCGAACGGGAACAGATCCGCTCCCAGAATAAGGAATCTCTGTTATCGATCATCAACAACGAAGCACTTTCCGAGACAGAAAGAGAAAGTGCGATCGCCAGTATGGTAAATATGACCGATCTTGTGGAGAAAGAAGCGGCGGCAGAACTGCTTCTCGAAGCAAAAGGATTTCCGGATGTGGTTGTAAATCTGACCGGAGAGACAGCGGACATTGTAGTACCGGATACCCAGGTGGACGATGCCAGCAGAGCGCAGATTGAGGATATTGTCAAACGGAAAACCGGCATTGCAGCAGAAAATATCGTGATCACGCCGATGAGCAGCCAGTCAGGTGACGAAACACAGGAAAATCAGTAAAAGGATCTGCTTGTAAATCAAAATAAAGGGTGCTACGATGGATACAGAATATAAAAAATGGTGATGCATACAAATGAATGAACAACAACATCTGGAAGAAGTGATCAAACGTTTTTTGCAAAGCACGCAGGAAAACGAAGAAATAGCAAAAGAGGATACAGCCTATCTGAAACGCAGGATCCGCCCCGCCATGGAGTATCTGATCGGGCAGGAAAATATTGACGGGATGAAAAAACTGGCAGACAGGGGATGGTTTGGAGAACAGGAACTGAACGGGTTTCTGACAAAAGCAGGAGAACTGGAAAAATGGGATGCTTTCCGGGTATTGCTGGCTTGGAAGAACCATATTTCCGTAAAAGAAAAATCCACAGCCACAGAGACGAAACAGGAACTGATCGCCGGTCTGATGAAACACTGCAAAAATGAGTTATGCTGGCGGTATCCGGAGCTTGGCAGGGCGTTGCTGGAGCTTCGGGTACAGCCGGATGAGCAGGTAACCGCTATGGAGACAGACGGGGAGAGCCTGTATGTGAATCCGGAATATCTGATTCAACTTTTCGGAGAAAATCCGGAGAAGGTATATGAGAAATATCTCCGGCTGATCCGCCAGTGTCTTGAAATGCCGGAACGTTTTGGAGAGAAGACAGCGAAACAGAAAGCAATCTGCAAAAAATGGAAGGAAATCGCAGAAGAACTTGCGATTACCTACGGCGCAGGCGGAAAACGAAGAGGCGAGAATCGCGGTGGTCAGAGTGAAGAACTTTCTGAAATCGAGAAGGGAAAATATGACTACCGGCGGTTTTTACGTCGTTTTACCGTTACAAGAGAGGAGATGAAACTGGATCAGGATGCGTTTGACCCGGTTGCTTATTATTATGGGATGGAACGGTATGGAAATCTTCCCATGATCGAGCCTCTCGAAACCCGGGAGGGGAACCGGCTGGAGGAACTGGTGATTGCCATAGACACCTCCGGTTCCTGTAAAAAAGAAATGGTAGCCCGTTTCCTTGGAGAGACCAGAAGGATTCTGGAAGAAAAGGAAAATTTTTTCGAGAACTGGAAAGTATGCCTGATCCAGTGTGACAGTTTTATTCAGGAAAAAGTGATGATCCATTCCGCAAAAGAGTGGGAAACCTACCGGGAGCAGATGGTGATTCACGGAAGAGGAGGAACCGATTTTCGCCCGGTGTTCGAGGAAGTGGAGCGGATGCGGGAGAAAAGAGAATTCAGCGACTTGAAAGCACTGATTTATTTTACCGACGGTGACGGGATCTATCCGGAGAAGAAACCGGATTATGAGACAGCATTTGTATTTGTAAAAAAGAGTGAGAAGATGGACCGGGTGCCGGGATGGGCGAAAAAACTGCTGGTGACAGAAAAATAATACAGGGGAAAGAGAAAACAGATGAATATCAAAGAAGCAAAAGAAACGATAACACATACGCTGCAGGCGTATTTTCAGAAGGAGGAAATCGGATATCCGCTGGTTCCACTGCGGCAGCAACGGCCGATCCTGATGATCGGACCTCCGGGAATCGGAAAGACTGCCATCATGGAACAGATCGCCGGAGAATGTGGCGCAGGACTGGTGGCGTACACGATGACACATCATACGAGACAGAGTGCCATGGGACTGCCGAAAATTGTGGAGCGGACGTTTGGCGACACGCAGGTCAGTGTGACCGAATATACGATGAGTGAGATCATTGCTTCCATTTATATGTGTATGGAACGAACCGGAAAAAAGAGAGGAATTTTATTCCTGGATGAGATCAACTGTGTATCAGAGACACTTGCGCCGGTGATGTTGCAGCTTCTTCAGGATAAAACGTTCGGAAACCAGAAGCTTCCACCCGACTGGCTGATCGTAGCGGCAGGCAACCCGCCGGAATACAACAAATCCGTCCGGGAATTTGACATCGCGACGCTGGACCGTGTCCGAAAGATCGTGCTGGAGCCGGATCTCGATGTCTGGATGGAATATGCATTGCTCCATCAGGTACATGGAAGTATCCGGTCGTATCTGGAAGCACACAGAGATCGCTTCTACCGGATCCGTCAGGAGGACGGAAAAAAACAGTTTGTGACGGCGCGGGGATGGGAGGATCTGTCTGCTGTGCTGAGAAGCTATGAAAAAATGGGATTTCCGGTAGAAAAAACACTGGTGGAGCAGTATCTGCAGGAAGAAAAGACAGCGGCGGAATTTTTTTCGTATTACCAGATTTATCAGAAGTACGGACAGGATTATCAGATTGGACAGGTTTTGGATGGAAGCCTTTCGGATACAGAACGGAAGGCGATTACCCGGATGGCAAAAGAAGGAACGCCGCAGGAGCGCAGCATGGTACTGGCGTTTCTGCTGGCTGTGCTGGATCAGAACATTGAACAGTATTTCCGGGAAAGGCAGATACAGAAGGCGCTGGCAGAAAGCCGCAGACAGCTCGGTATTTTCTGGGGCAATGATGCCGGAAAGACATTCGGAGACTGGATCGAGAGCAGAGAAAAAAGTTTGCAGATCCGTACAGAACGGGAACTGATCCGAAGAGAAGAGCGACAGATCGAAGAGGCGGTGCTGAAGATCCTGTGGAAGATCGATCAGGAGGCAAAAGCGGATCATGAGAGTGGACGGGAAGCACTGAACCGACGGCTCGAACAGGTCTGTGAGGAAGAGACGAAACGGTGTGACGAACGGCAGGAGAGCATCTCGCAGAAGTTGGAGCGGGGATTTGCATTTCTGGAAGAAAGCTATGGTACAGGGGCAGAGCTGGCATTATTTGCAGCGAATCTCACAAGGAATGATCGGATCCGGAAGTTCCTCGGAACCTATGGCTGCCCGGCTTATACCAGATATGAACAACAGCTGCTCGGCGGAGAAAAATTGCTGAAAAACAGATGCAGGGATATGGAAGAAAGGTCAAAGAACGGGAATTGACAGAAAGATTGCAGGACGTATAATGAGTAATAGAGCGTGTAACTGTTCCATAGGTAGTCATTGTGAAGGTACTGAACGGTTACTAAAATTTTTAAATGCAGAATAAAGAATGTGCCTTGTCAGGTACAAGTAAGACAACAGAGAAAGAGTCAGGGGGACACAACACTATGATTTGCAAAAAGATTGATATCAGCGTAGACAGTTATCAGGAAACCGCAGCATTATATACCTATTTTCTGGACAACTCTCCGGAGATGATTCCGGACAGAAAACGTCCGCTCGTTCTGATCTGCCCGGGCGGCGGCTATGAGATGACATCCGACCGGGAGGCAGAACCGGTGGCGATTCAGTATATCGCAAAGGGATATCAGGCGGCGATTCTTCGTTACAGCGTGAAACCGGCGAAATATCCGCTGGCACTTTTGCAGCTGGCGAAAGCAGTGGCACATCTGAGAGAATATGCGGACGAATACCATATAGATACGGAAAAAATAGTGGTACAGGGATTTTCCGCCGGCGGTCATCTGGCATGCAGCCTTGGAGTTTTCTGGAAGAAACCGTTTCTTTCCGAAACACTTGGCGTGTCCGCAGAACAGATCCGGCCAAACGGAATGATCCTGTGCTATCCGGTTATCACTTCCGGGGAATATGCCCACAGAGGTTCTTTTGAAGCATTGCTTGGAGAAGATGCTTACGATCCGGAAAAACGGAAAGAACAGTCGTTGGAACTTCAGGTGACAAAGGATACCCCTCCGACTTTTTTATGGCATACAGAACCGGACGACTGTGTTCCGGTGGAAAATTCGCTGTTCTTCTTTGAAGCATTACATAAAAATAAGATACCGGTGGAAATGCATATCTACCCGGCAGGCGGTCATGGTCTGAGTCTCGCAAACGAAGAAACAAAACGCCAGGACGGCAGCGGCATCCAACCAGAGTGCCAGAGCTGGATGGAACTGGCTTGCGGATGGATGTCACGGTTGTAAAAAGTGGGAGTAATTGTGCAGTGAAATTAAAGAATGTATTGATCGTTGTAAAAGATATAGAAAAAGCAAAAAAATTTTATCACGATCTGTTCGGTCTGGACGTAGTGCTGGATCAGGAAGGAAACGTGATTTTGACCGAGGGACTGGTGCTTCAGGATGAAGCAATATGGAAAAAATATCTTGGTAAAGAGGTTGTTCCGAAAAATAATTCCTGTGAGTTGTATTTTGAAGAAAAAGAGATAGAAGATTTTGCTGAGAAATTGGAAAAACAATATCCGGAAATCTGTTATGTCAATCGGTTGATAACACACAGCTGGGGACAGAAAGTGATCCGTTTTTATGACCTGGATGGCAACCTGATCGAGGTTGGAACACCGGTGTAGTGTACTATAGTATGGAATCTGCAAGAAAAAGAAGAGTAGAAAACTGGGCTGTTACAGAAAATAAAGAATTCTGTGACAGCCCAGTTTTTCTGTTGATATAGATATCAATACCTGTTATAATATATAAAACACATTATAGTATTTTATGTACACATCTGATATACATATTCTGAAAATATTCCACAACCTAAAAATTAGAAAAAAGCATTTGTATAAAATTAGTAAAGGGAGCGATATATGGATAAAAAAGAAAAACATAGAAGAAATGCAAAATATGGATGGTATCGCTATGATTCAAGATTTGCACTTCCGGTATATGATGGGAGTGGAGAAATTGAAAGACATAATATATTTCATGCATCATTGTTAATCAGACATGCATCAGATGGGAGAATGTATCTGTATGATATAATTGACATAAAAAAAGAAACGAGCAACTCCTTCAGTTTATAAACACTTACCGGACAAAAAACCTATTTCTTATGTATTAATAGTAAAAGTATTTTGAAGGTTCGTCAAGTCCTTTTGAAAATAAATTTATAGATATTTTATGTAAAAGGTAAGAGTTCATAATAATAACTGAATGAAAAAGCGCTGTACAGTATAAATGTTTTCGCTTACAATAAAAATATCGGACGAAGGACGGAGAAGAAAGGATGAAGCGATTATGAAAATAAAAATTGTGAAAAAGACAGATGAATATTCCAGTGAATATCAGATCGGTGATATTTTTGAGGTTGAGGGCACCTGGTACGGAGGAGTGCACATTACTGGGAAAACAGGAATTCCGGTTTCTCTGGATAGAGAGGAATATGAAGAAATCACAGATATGACTCCGGAAGAATATCAGGCAGCAGCCGTTTACTGGGTGGAAAAAGATAAAGAAAGTAAACACATGGAACCGGAACAGCTGAAACAGGAGGCAGACGCCTTTTTACGTGCACACAATACCTGTGCCCTGGCAACCGGTGGGGACGGAGTGATCCGGTGTACACCATTGGAATACAGCTGGCACGACGGTGCTGTCTGGATCTTCTCAGAGGGCGGAAAGAAATTTGCGGGACTTGAGAAAAATAAGAAAGTAAGTCTTGCTGTCTATGAAACATATAGCGGATTTGGCAGTCTGAACAGCATCCAGATTACGGGTACAGCTGCGATTGTGCCTCCATTTTCAGAAGAATATCTACAGGCGGCTGAATTCCGCAAAATCCCTGTAGAAGCACTGAAAAAACTGGAGCATCCGATGCACCTGATTAAAATCGTTCCGGAGGAGATGGAACTTCTGAATTCTGATTTCAAGAAACAGGGATATGGAAGCCGACAGAAGTTAAGGTTTACGAAGACGGTATAAAAAATCTGGAAAATTCGATAAGAAAGGTCAGAATAAAAGGTAAAAATGAAGATTAGAAAAGCGAAAGAGGAAGATTTGTCAAGAATCGCAGAAATATTTATCTGCAATAATAGAATCAACTATTTTCCAATATTCAAAGATGAGAGCTACTCATTCGGTGAGCTGCAGGTTGTTCCCTTTATAGATAATTACCTGAAAAAAGACGAGGTCTTCAAAAATCTTTATATATATGATGACGGACTGATCCGTGGCTTTATCCAGATGAACGGAACAGAGATCTGTAAGCTGTATGTGGATCCATGGTTTCAGGGGCGAAAAATCGGTCATGAACTGATAACATTTGCGGTGGAACAGTTTGGTGCGGATCATCTGTGGGCACTTGAGAAAAATGAGCGGGCGCTTGCATTTTACCGGCGTCACAGCTTTACACCGACAGGAAAGAGAGAATTTGAAGAAGGGACAACGGAGTATATTGTAGAACTCAGAAAAAAAACAGATGGAGAGAGAAGAACAGAAAACAGTGACCAGCGAATAAGACAATAAAACATTTTTTGAGGAATACGCCAAAATGTCCCGCAGTCAGGAAGGTCTGCGTGCGGCTGGAGAATGACACCAGTTTAAAGAGCTTTTTCCAGAGTTACAGGGAAAAAAGTGCTTGATCTTGGATACGGCTACGGCTGGCACTGCATTATACTGGTCAGATGTTCCTGCGTCTGGGGCTTGCAACAGTGATCGTTGTTGGAAATACGCTGATCATGAAAGAGCAGATTACCTTATTTTCCTACCTGTTATTCCTGATCGCAGCATCCCGATTATATGATCCGCTCTCGGGAGCGATGGTAAATATGGCAGAATTATTTGCTGTGGATTTTCAGGTGAAACGTCTGAAAGGCATCCAAGATTTCTCGGTGGTATTCCAGAATGTGGTGTTGTTTAATAATACGATTATGGAAAATATCCGTGTAGGCCGGAAAAATGCAACGGACAAGGAAGTTATCGCTGCTGCGAAAGCCGCACGGTGTCACGAATTCATTGAGCGTCTGCCGCAGGGATATCAGACCGTGATCGGAGAAAACGGATCCACACTTTCCGGTGGAGAGTGTAAGCGCCTGTCCATCGCCAGAGCACTGTTAAAAGATGCCCCGGTGATCCTTCTCGATGAGGCAACCGCATCCCTGGACGTAGAGAACGAAACCGAGATATTTGATGCCGCAGCATTTAAGGAAAAATGAAAATATAAGGAGAAGATATGGAATCAGATATTATTAAAATCAGCCGTCTGAATAAAAGCTTTGGCGAAGTAAAAGCTGTAAATGATTTGAGCTTTTGTGTGAAAAAAGGAGAATTGTTTGCGTTTCTTGGAGTAAACGGTGCAGGGAAAAG
>OLQH01000064.1_pt1 | contig 120971 bp, 106 predicted proteins | sample 1672671 | NCBI WGS metagenome assembly OLQH01 (sample SAMEA3136712, study PRJEB25190) | human gut metagenome | reverse complement strand
GTGTGGCTCAGTTTGGTAGAGCGCTACGTTCGGGACGTAGAGGTCGCAAGTTCGAATCTTGTCACGCCGATTTTAATGAAAAGCCTTTATTTACAGGCTTTGAAGCGAAAAGAGCACTTCAATTTTATGTTGGAATGCTCTTTTTTTAGAATATATGATTAATACATGACGAAAATTTTATTGGAAAAGTGTGTTTTGTGTTTGCTATCCGATAAATGTAATGGTATTATAGTACTAATAGAAAAAGGAGAAATTGGATGAATATAGTAGCACAATGCTGTGGAATTGTGATCATGGGAATTATTTTATTTTTTTTCCTGACACAGAAAAAATTAAAACTTCATACAACGCACGCCTTTATTGCTATATGGACAATAGTTTTTTGTGCTCTCATATTTGATATTTTATCCATTATAGCTATACAAAACAGACAGTATCTGCCGGATTTACTGGTTATTTTTATCTGCAAAACATATTTATGGACAATTATATCGGAATCGCTTGTCGCTTTGTGGTATGTATGTGTTGATATTTCAAATTCGAGAAAAAATGAAAGGAACTGGATATTCAGGACATCCGTTACATCTAGTGTTTCGGCTGTTATAATAGCGTTTCTTCCAATACATATATATTCTAAAGATGGAGCTGTATATACATATGGTTCAAGTGTTATTGCAACATATATAGTAGCTATGCTGAATCTTGCAGCCATTTTTTATATGGTTTATAAGTATAAGAGGCAGATGAATCCAAGGCGAAGAAGCGGGGTCATAGCATGGCTTATTATATGGTGTATAGCAGCTGCTACCCAGTTTTTAAACAACAGGCTCCTTGTTGTAGGCTTTGCAAGTGTGCTTGGTATACTTGTGACCTATCTTATACTTGAAAATCCGGTATCAAATATAGATGCAGATACAGGTTTTTTTAATCTGAATGCACTTTTTACATATATGCGTGAGTTGCAGGGACGCGGGAAGAACGTATCTATACTATGTGTGCGATATGATAATAATAGAAACAACGCATTTTCATTTGAAACGGAAAACAACATATCAAAGGAGGTTGTGGCGTTTATATCTGGTATAAAAGAGGCTACAACTTTTAGAAGCTCAGCCAGTGAGTATATTATGGTATTTAACGAAAGAGATGAAGCAGAAGCTGCGATAGACTGCATTCAGGACAGATTTGATAAACCATGGGGAAATGATAAGTTCCGGATGCTGCCTCTTGAATTGTACTTTATGGTTTCTACAGAAAAGATAAGACGTGCCAATGATATACTTTCCATTTTTCAGTGTGCCAAGCAGGATAGGGCTAAGTTTCATACAAGCGATGTGATGGTCATAGATAACTATGTTATTAATCGTATTTATGAAGAAAAAAATACAGAAACAATGATAATAGAAGCTTTGAATGAAGATCGTGTGGAGGTATTTTATCAGCCTATATATTCAACTGGCAGAAAAAGATTTACAACAGCAGAGGCTCTTGTCAGAATCCGTGCAAGAGATGGAGAAATTATACCACCGGGAAAATTTATAGGAGTAGCCGAAAAGAGTGGGCTTATTATAAGGCTCGGTGAATACGTATTCGAGAATGTATGTAAACTTCTTGTTGCGCAGGATTTAAAGAAGCTTGGAATAGAATATGTTGAGATTAATCTGTCAGTTATACAATGTGCATATGAAAACCTTGCTGTTGATTTTATAAGATTAATGGAAAAATACAATGTTGATCCGGGATCTATAGTACTTGAGATCACAGAGTCGGCTTCCATTGTAGAAAAGGCTATACTTCTTGAAAATATGAACAGATTAAGGAAAGTTGGTGTAAGATTTGCCCTTGATGATTTTGGAACAGGGCAGTGTAATCTTAATTATATAGTAGAAATGCCGGTTGATATAGTCAAGTTTGACAGTGCAATGACGAAGGCATATTTCAAGAACGGAAAAGGAAAGCTTGTTATGGATGCGGCTATGGGAATGATCCATAAGCTGAATCTGGAAATTGTTTCGGAAGGTATTGAGGAAAAGAAACAATTCGAAAGGTTAGACGATCTTGGCATAGACTATATTCAGGGATATTATTTTTCCAAGCCGAAGGAACAGGATGATTTCATTAGCTTCATAAAAGAAAATAATCAGACATAATACAAAGAAAGACCCGTAGGGGTCTTTTTTTTATTATTTTATATGTTTTTTACAACTTTAAAGTTCATTTAAGGTTTGGATGATATCATAAGTCCAACATAAGGAAAGGGGTAAAATATCATGGCAGAACAGATGATTTTTAAAAGAAGTGAAATTAAATATATGATAGATGAAGACATTTTCAGAAAGCTTATGGAAGTCATGAAAAAATACATGATCGCTGATGATTATGGAAGAAGCACAGTATGCAGCCTGTATTTTGACACACCGGATTACCTTTTGATAAGGCGTTCACTTGATCATCCAATGTACAAGGAAAAGCTAAGACTCAGAAGCTATGGTGTTGCAAATGAAAGCACAAAGGTATTTGTCGAAATAAAGAAAAAATATGATTCAATCGTATACAAAAGAAGAATTGCAATGAAAGAATCCGAAGCTCAAAGATATCTTCTACATCATGAAAAGGTTATGTCAGGTCAGATTTCAGATGAAATTGATTATTGCATGGATCACTACGAAGGGCTTGCACCGGCAGTAATGCTTTCCTATGAAAGGGAAGCCTATTATGCAAAAGATGATCATGAGTTTCGGATAACCTTTGACAGAAATATTTTATGGCGTGATTATGACCTGTCGCTTTGCAAAGGGATATACGGAAATCCTATTTTAAAGGAAGATCAGGTGCTGATGGAAGTAAAAACAGCCGGCGCAATCCCACTTTGGATGGTTGAGTTTTTAAGTGGGAATAAAATTTACAAGACTTCATTTTCAAAGTATGGAACAGCGTACAGGACAATAAAAGAGAACAGCAAAGATAACAATAAGAAAAGTAATAATGAAGACAATTATGAGGAAAGAATTGGAGGATTAAAATATGCTTAGCAATATTTTTACAGGAATTTTTGATACTATAGGAGAAACAGTTATAGCAGTGCCACAATTTATATTGTGTATTGTTGTATCGCTTATGATAGGAGCATTTATAACATGGGTATATACATATAAAAGCCGTTATACAGCAAGCTTTGCGATAACACTTGCAATGCTTCCGGCAGTGGTGTGCATTGTGATAATGATGGTAAATGGAAACGTTGGAGCCGGAGTTGCAGTGGCTGGTGCATTTTCACTGGTAAGATTCAGATCTGTACCGGGAACCGCCAAAGAAATAGGAACGATTTTCCTTGCAATGGCAGCAGGTCTTATTGCAGGAATGGGATACCTTGGGTTTGCAGTATTATTTTCACTTATCATGGGACTTGTGATGCTTATGCTTAACATTACAGGCTTTGGTACACATAAAAAAGCAACAAATGACAAAACACTTAAAATAACAATACCTGAAGATTTAAATTATGGTGAAGTATTTGATGATCTTTTCGAGCAGTATCTTACATGCTGTGAGGTTATAGCAGTAAAAACATCAAATATGGGAAGCCTATATAAACTTACATATCATATTACTTTAAAGGATCAAAAGCAGGAAAAGAAGTTCATAGATGAACTCAGATGTAGAAACGGAAATCTTGAAATCAGTATTATGCAGCAGGAGGTAAATGTAAATGAGCTATAGAAGAAAACGATTATGCGCATTGCTTGGAAGTGCAGTAATTTTGTCAATGATGCTTACGGTATGTTCAGGCACAGCAGCAGACAGTACAGATACAACAGAATCGCAGCAGGCTGTATCTACAGGAGATACATTATCTTATGATGACATGTTTACAGATAGGGATCTGGATGTGGGTTACGAGGAGAGTGATTCGGTAAAAATAAGTTTGTCCGATGATTCTACAACTGTCTCAAGTGACAGTTCAGACAATTCTTCAACTGATGATACAGTAGACGGTGTAACTGTAGACGGAAATGTGATCACAATAACATCCGGTGGAACATATATCATCTCAGGAACACTTTCGGAAGGGCAGCTCGTGGTAGATGCGGATGATGAAAAGGTGCAGCTTGTGCTTGATAACGCAGATATTACCTGTGCCACAAGTGCAGCAATATATGTTAAAAGTGCAGGTAAAACGTTCATCACACTTGCAGAGGGCTCAGAAAACATACTTATGAATACAGCTGAGTTTGAGGCCATAGATGATAACAATATAGATGCTGTTATTTTCTCAAAAGATGATCTGGCATTAAACGGAAGCGGAACACTTACGATTAATTCTGAAAACGGACATGGCATCGTATCAAAAGACGACCTTAAGATAACCGGAGGAACTTACAATATCACAGCTGCAAGCCATGCACTGTCAGGAAAAGACAGTGTGCGCATAGCAGAGGGAACATTTAACCTTGTATCCGGCAAGGATGGAATACATTCAGAAAATACAGATGACAGTTCAAAAGGTTATGTATACATTGCCGGTGGAGAATTTACGATCGATAGTACAGGAGATGGAATTGATGCATCAAATATTGTACAGATAGATGATGGAACGTTTGATATTACAGCCGGAGGCGGAGTAGAAAATTCTACAAAAACCCATGAGGATAATATGATGGGCGGTCCGGGAGGAGGAAACGGACCGCAGATGGGAGAAGCACCATCAGGAGAAGCACCGGACGGAAATGCACCATCAGGAGAAGCGCCGGACGGAAAAGCACCATCAGGAGAAGCGCCGGACGGAAATGCACCATCAGGAGAAGCCCCAGACGGAAATGCTCCATCAGAGAGTCCAAGTGGAGAGGCACCACAGGGAGGTTCTGGAAATAGTAGTTCAGATAACAGCAATTCCGATAGAGAAACGCCGCCGGAGAAACCAGACAGCAATACAGATCAGGCTGCAGGCACAGATCAGGTTGCAAGTACAGATCAGTCAGAAAGTGACACTTCTGATTCGGATTCTGCAAGCACAAAAGGAATCAAAGCAGATGGCAGACTATATATAAATGGTGGTACATTTACAATAAATTCAGCAGATGATTCTGTCCATAGTAATTCAGCAGTTATTATAAATGACGGAACATATACATTAACTACTGGTGATGATGGAGTACATTCAGGTGAAGCACTTGAAATAAACGGCGGAACTATCACGATATCAGAAAGCTATGAGGGACTTGAGGGACTTACAGTTACTATAAACGATGGAGATATAGACATTACTTCGAGTGATGACGGAATAAATGCAGCCGGAGGCACCGAGGAGATGGGATTCGGCGGAATGGGTAATGACAGCACAGAGGACACATCTACTGATGAAATGTGGATGGAAATAAATGGTGGATATATCCATGTACTCGCAGGAGGTGACGGAATTGACTCAAACGGAGATATCACAGTAAATGGCGGCGAGGTTTATATAGACGGTCCATCTGACAACGGAAACAGCGCAATAGATTATGGCGACAGATCCGCCTGCTACATAAACAAAGGAACAGTTGTTGCAATAGGAAGCAGCGGCATGGCAGAGGATATAAGTGATGACTCTGACCAGCAGGTAATGCTCGTAAAACTCGATTCACAAAAAGAAGCCGGTGAAGTTACACTTACCGACAGTGATGGAAACGAGATCATAACATATACAGCGTTAAAAGCGTATGACTGCGTAATAATAAGTGCAAAAGATCTTGAGGCAGGACAGACATACACACTTACAACGTCTGGAACGCAGACAAGCGTGGATCTGTAGTTTTATGACATAAATTATACTCTTTTCATTTACGTTAAATTGTTATATAGTATAGTCAATATAAAGGTTGCTTAAATAATAAAAAAATGAACAGAATAAAGAGGTAAACAGGATTTATGCCGCACTAGGATTTTTGCAAAAATTATAATAAAAACTTAATATGACGAAACGAGGTATTATTATAAATGAAATTGCAAAACCAGATTTTAAAAATGGATAATTTAGATGCGGTATCCTTTTTCAATGGACTTGTTTTCTTTTCACCGGTTGCATTATTAGTAAGGACTGAAACCGGAATATCAGTTAATGATTTCTTTGTACTTCAGGCACTTCTGTCGATATGTATATTTGTCGGAGAGGTACCAACAGGCAGACTATCAGATAAGCTGGGGCACAGAAATACCCTGATACTGTCACAGCTTATGCTCCTTTTTGCAAGAGTATTGCTTTTAGCGGCTTTCATTAATAAAAGCATGGTTCTTTTTGTGATAGAAGTCTTTGCAGAAGGACTGGCTGCCTGTTTTTCATCGGGAACCCAGAGTGCGTATATTTATTCGGTTGAACCAAAAGACACATTTGTAAGTAAAACTGCACATGTGGCAAATTGTGGAACAGCAGGATTTGTTATCAGTACAATAACGTATGTGTTCATTTACAAATTTTATGGAATACCAGGGCTGCTTGTGGCTACGATATTAGCAGATCTGGCAGCAGTAATAACTTCATTCGGACTAAAAAGAGAGGTTAATACGGATAAGAGGCAAAATTGTGTTATGGCAGGAAAATGCCGGACTTTTAAATCTGTATGTAATATTAAAACTGTCTGGATAATCGTATTCTTAGCGTCCATTAACATAGCATACGTGCTTATCAATTTCTTCTTTGTAGAAAAGCTTATGGAAATAGATATAAGCGAAGTCTACATGACACCGGTCATCCTGGGATATTCTATTATCCAGCTTTCCTCAGAATTTATATTGAATAAGGTGAAAACGATAGAGAAAAATATTGTTTTTGTATGTTCTTTTTTTCTGGCGGGTCTGATGCTGTGCTTTTTAGGACTGCTATCTGACAGGATCGTGATAGTTGCGATAATGCTCGTACTCCCGCTGGTCATAGACATTTCAACATATCTTTTAGATGAAGTGCAAAATAAAGTTGTTGATGAACAGGGAAACGATAAGCGCAGGGCTGAGATAATCTCAATATTTAATATGGGAGTAAATCTTGTCGAAATAGTATTTCTTTTTGGATCGGCATATGTGGCGAACCTCGGCACAATGGTATGTTTTATAGTGATTGGAATTACAATGATATTGTTAGGAAATCTTTCAATCGTATTTAAACCGTTTATCAATTAAAAAGTCGATATTTTAACGAAAATATTCAAAACCAGTAGAATTTTCCTCCCTATAGTGGTAGTATGGTACTAGCTTGATTTTTATTAAGTAAATAATAATACTACTACTAAGGGGGGATTTTCATATGTCGAAACAAAAGAAATCAATAACTTCTATCAAGACCAAAATACTTACTGCGGTAAGTGCGCTGGTGCTTATTCTTGTCTTGATCTTGATTTTATTGTCGTATATGATTTCCAAAAATATTATTGAGGATAAATCAAAACAGGTACTTGAGCTGTCAGTTAAAAATCAGGCATCACAGATGGAAGCATGGATGACGGAAAGTCTTAATGTATTTAACACGTTCAAGGAAAATCTTGAAACGATGGATTACACTGATGAGCAGATACAGACATTACTCGACAGCTATCTCGGAAAAAACTCAAACTATCCGGATGGATTTTATATAGCAGATTCAGATGGAAAAGTAATGCAGGCAGATGGGGTGGAATATAAGAAAACGATAAGTGATGATCCGGTATGGTATACAGGAGGTCTTACCCGTGTGAATATGGCATTTGGAGATGTGTTTACAAATGAGGCAGGAGATGAAGTTATCAGTGCCAGTGCGATATTGCGTGATTCTGATAAAACCAGGGTGATCGCAATAGATGTTCCAATTGCACACATACAGGTCATAGTCAACTCATTTATAAGTATGGATGACGCACAGGCAGTTCTTATAGATCGTTCTACAATGAATATTTTATCACAGAGCGATGATAGTTTATCAGGCTCATTGAGTGATGACAGTGGTTTCCTTGGAACGATCGGGGATAAAATAGATGAGCAGGATTATGATTCAATATCCCTTGATAATAATATAGTTGATTTCAGGGAAATCTCAGGAACAAACTGGGTTTTAGTTTCATATGTTCCGGAAGCATCAATATTTGCAGAACTGGTTTCACTTAGAACAACTATGGCAATAGTTGCAGTTGTGATTCTTATAATTCTTCTTGTACTGATGGAGAGAATGGTAAACTACATGATAAAACCGATCAAATCACTTACAGATTCTATTGTCATGATGGCATCGGGTGACTTTACAGTAGATATAAAAACAAAGGGAAACGATGAGATCACTGTAATGGGTCAGAGCATGAAGGATTTTGCAGCGTCTATGCGTAAGATGATAAATGATATTGTCAATGCGTCAGAGACACTTCAGGGACAGGCTGAATCAAGCTCTACTGTATCTGGTGGTCTGTATGAGGCTTCACTCACACAGTCGAAGACAATAGACAATCTTAATGAGACGGTAGATCAGCTCTCTGCATCAGTTCAGGAAATAGCAGAGAATGCGACATCACTTGCGATGGTTGTTTCTGAGACAAAAGACAGCAGCATGGAAGCAGAGCAGAAAATGAATGAGACTGTCACCGTGGCAGAGAGTGGAAAGAGTGATATGGAGAAGGTAGGAGAGGCTATGAATGTGATCCAGTCCTCTATTAACAGTCTTCAAGAGTCAATTGATGAAGTTGGAACAGCTTCTTCCGAAATTAATAACATTGTAAGTATGATCGGAGAAATTGCGGATGAGACTAACCTTCTTGCACTTAATGCTTCGATAGAGGCAGCCAGAGCAGGAGATGCAGGAAGAGGCTTTGCAGTCGTGGCATCGGAGATAGGTGGTCTGGCAGACGACAGTAACAAGTCAGTCCAGAAGATACAGGGACTTATAGATCAGGTTACATCACTTGTTGCAGAGACAGTGGAAAAGGCAAAACAGAGTGTTGATGAAATAAGCTCAAGCAGTGAACTTGTGAATCAGGCCGTAAATACATTTGATACAATCTATGACAATATAATAAATGCTAATCAGGTCGTAAACAATATGGCATCGAGTATGTCGCAGGTTGAATCGGTTGCAACGAATGTTGCTGCGATCACAGAGGAACAGGCAGCAAGTGCCGAGGTTATTTCAGGAAACGCAGGAAATATTGCTACTGAATCACAGAACATTACAAATGATAGTGAGAAAGTTGCTGATACAGCCAAAGAACTCGCAGATACATCTGAGAGTCTTATGACTCAGATTAAATCATTCAGGGTTTAGGAGGATATGTGCAATGAAAAAGAAATTAAGTATTTTATTATGTATTGTAATGGTCATGACACTGTTTGCCGGCTGTGGAAATAAAGGGCAAGCGGCATCTTCCGGCAGCACAAAGATCCTTATCACAACGACATCAAAGGGAGATGCATTCAGGGATTCACTTATTTCTGCCTTAGAATCTGCGTGTCAGAAGCAGGGAGTATCATATGATACGGTTTATGCGGAAGAATCGGCGGAAGCACAGGTTGAACAGGTCAAAAATGCCAAAAGCCAGGGATACGCAGCTGTCATCTGTCGTCTGGTTGATGCTGATACAGCTTTACAGATAGAACGTGCAGCGGACGGACTTCCCATAGTATATGTAAACAGCTGTCCGGATGAGGAATATTTAAAGGCAGATCAGTTTGTATATGTTGCTTCGGATGAAAAAGTTGCAGGAACATATCAGGCAGAGTATGTTTTGGATAAGTTTTCATCAAAGGATGAGATAAATGTTATGATACTTGAGGGAGAAAAAAGCCATTCTGCAACAAAAACACGAACAGACTCTGCAAAGAATGTTCTTAACGCATCCGGCAAAAAAATTAATTATGTGTTTACTGATTATGCTGACTGGAGTCCGGATCTTGGAAAAGAATATTTTGAGATAGTAAATAAGGCAGGAATTAATGTGGATTGTATCATAAGTAATAATGATTCAATGGCAGTCGGTGCGATCCAGGGTATGGAGGAATGTGGTGTGGATCCATCTTCAATAGTAGTCTGTGGAGTAGATGCCACATCAGAAGGCTGTGAGCTTGTAAAAGAAGGCAAGATGGATTTTACAGTATGCCAGAATGCAGTAAATCAGGCAAACGCAGCTGCGGACGTTGCAATAATGTTATCAGACGGCAAATCAATAAAAGACTATGCAGGCGCAGCTGATACAGGATATCAGGTCTGGGTTGACTTTGAAAAAGTTGATGCATCTAATGTAGATGACTACCTTAATTAAATAGCTGATAAACAGGAAATCTCTGTGATTGACACAGGGATTTTTTGTTATTAATATTAAAATAAACTGGTGGCTATCCGAGAGCACATATTATATAGATGGGAGAAAAAATGCGTTTATTACTTGCAGAGGATGAAGAAGATTTAAGCCGCGCACTTGTTGCGGTGCTAAAACATAATAATTATTCAGTGGATGCAGTCTATGATGGAGCGGAGGCTCTTGATTACATAGAAAATGGTGATAATTATGATGGGATAATACTTGACATCATGATGCCCAAAATGGATGGTATAACAGTCCTTAAGACGATAAGAAGCCATGGTAATCCTGTTCCGGTCCTTTTACTGACAGCAAAAGCTGAAATAGATGACAGGGTGGAAGGGCTGGACAGCGGGGCAGATGATTATCTGACAAAACCGTTTTCGATGAAAGAATTGCTTGCAAGGATCCGTGCCATGACACGCAGGCAGAGTGATACGACAGATTCAATACTTACATTTGCTGATATTACACTTAACAGATCTACATATATCCTGACAGGCCCCAAAAATCCAGAAGGTATACGTCTGGCAAACAAGGAATATCAGATGCTTGAGATGCTTATGGCTAATCCGGGACAGATAATATCAGCAGACCAGTTCATGGACAAAATATGGGGCTATGATTCGGATGCGGAGCAGAATGTAGTGTGGGTATATATTTCTTATCTGCGCAAAAAACTTGTATCGGCCGGTTCGTGCGCACAGATAAAGGCAACGCGCGGAGTCGGATATTCAATTGTGAAATGAGGAAAATATGCTAAAGAAATTACGACGTAAATTTGTAGCCATAGCAATGATTTCTATTTCAATAGTGCTTATTGCTATTGTTGGAACAATAAATATTGCGAATTATATAAGTACAAACAATTCGCTTGACGCAAGGCTTGAGCTTATCGCAGGAAACGGAGGAACCTTTCCTGACCTGTCAGCCAAGGAACCGGACATGTCGGATGATACACAGGAAAGCCAGGTTTCAGGTACTGAAGAAAGTACAGAAAATACAGAAAAGACAGCTCTGCAGGAGCCTCCCTCTGGCACAGGTGATGTAAAACCGCCGGAAGGTATGAGGCAGGAGGATTTAAAACGCCATGGAATTTCACCGGAAAGTCAGTTTGACACAAGATACTTTACAGTTACATTAAGCAGTGCAGGTGATGTTGAAAAGATTGACACAGGCAAAATAGCAACAATTTCATCGAAAACTGCTGCGGAATACGCTTCTGAATTGTGGGATGATGGAACATATGGTGGTGGAAAAAGTGGATTCACAGATAATTTTAAGTATATGACTGTGGATAAGGATGGCTCTACGATGTATATTTTTCTTAACTGTCAGCGTGAGCTTTCCACGATAAAGGCATATATATGGGCAAGCATAGGGATAAGTACGCTGGGACTTATTGTTGTGTTTCTTATGATATATTTCTTTTCAGGAAAAATACTAAAGCCTGTATCTGAAAGTTACGAGAAACAAAAGCGCTTTATAACTGATGCAAGCCATGAAATAAAGACACCGCTTACCATAATAGATGCAAATACAGAGGTTATTGAGATGATGGAAGGCGAAAACGAATGGACAAAGAGCACCAGAAAACAGGTTGCGCGCCTTACATCTCTGACAGAAAAACTTGTTTTTTTATCGAGAATGGATGAGGAATCCACAAAACTTACGATGTGTGAGTTTTCACTTTCGGACGCAGTACTTGATACAGCAGAGCCATTTAAGGCTGTGGCACAGACGAAGGACAAAAAGCTGGAGATCAATGTGGATGAAGGGATATCGTATGTCGGGGATGAAAAAAACATAAGGCAGCTTATATCGATTCTTCTTGATAATGCCATGAAATATTCGGAATCTTCTATATCTATAACATTAAAAACATCCGGCAGAAATCGCATGATCACTGTCTGGAATACGGTTGATGAGAGTGCAAACATAAAAAAGGGCAGACAGGATATACTTTTTGAACGTTTTTACAGGGCGGATTCATCGCATAATTCAAAGACAGGTGGCTTTGGAATAGGATTGTCAGCCGCATACGCTATTGTAAGAGCACACAAAGGCAGAATATCTGCCAGGAGTGAAGATGGCAGATCAATCGAATTTATGATAGTGCTATAACATCATGTGAAATTTTTATATTTTTTACGTTCTTTTTACAAATCGATGATTTTGAATTTTACATTTCCACATTACTATATCACTTGTAACAAACAAAGAAAAAGAAAGTAATGAATCGAGGAAATTAAAATGAAAAATCGTATGAGAAAACTTTTAGTACTGGCAACAGCAGCAACACTTATGACAACAGCTTTTACAGGCTGTGGATCAGACAATTCAAATTCTGATAATAAAGCAGATTCAAGCACAGGCTCAGATGCAAATACAGATAGCGGATCATCAAATGCCGATTTAAGTGGTTCAATATCACTTGCAGGAAGCACATCAATGGAAAAACTCTGTGAAGCACTTAAAGAGTCTTTCATGGAGCAGAATCCAAACGTCACAGTTTCAGTCGAGTATACAGGTTCAGGTGCAGGAATCGAATCAGTAACATCAGGAAGTGTTGATATAGGTGATTCATCAAGAGCACTCACAGATGATGAGAAAGCGAACGGCATCGAAGAAAATATTGTAGCTATTGATGGAATCGCAGTTATCACTGACAAAGATAATTCAGTAGCAGAGCTTACATCTGATGACTTAAAGAAAATTTATACAGGACAGATCACAAACTGGAGTGAGCTTGGCGGATCTGATGAGGCAATCGTAGTAATAGGCCGTGAGGCAGCATCCGGAACAAGAGGCGCATTCGAGGAACTTCTTGATGTAAAGGATCAGTGTAAATATGCCCAGGAGCTTGATTCAACAGGAGCTGTTCTTGCAAAGGCTGGCTCTACACCGGGTGCAATAGGTTATGTTTCACTTGATGTACTTGATGACACTGTAACAGCTATGAAACTTGATGGAGTTGATGCAACAGAAGAAAATATCGTAGCAGGAAAATATCTCCTTTCACGTCCGTTCGTAATGGCCACAAAGGGAAAGATTGACGAGCAGAACGATTTAGTTAAAGCATGGTTTGACTTTGTAAACTCAGATGCAGGAAAAGAAGTGATCAAATCAGTAGGTCTTATCCTTCCACAGTAAAATCCATATTTATAAATATTGATGGCAGAAGTTTCCCCGGAAAGCAGGTTTCTTGGGAAACTTTTATTAAGAATGTACTTTCAGAATGCTTCATTTAGAAGACTCCGAGGGTACATAAGAATCAAAAGGAGTAATTCATGAGAAAGAAATCAATGGTAGAAAATACTGCGAAAATAATATTTCTTATATGTGCGATCGTAGCAATATTCGCGGTAATTTCAATTACTTTATATATGTTCCTGAAAGGAACGCCGGCATTTGCAAAGGTCGGGGTTATAGATCTTTTGTTTGGAACAGAGTGGGCACCTACTGCGGCAGATCCAAAATATGGAATATTATACATAATACTTACTTCGATAATAGGAACGGCAGTATCTATTCTTATCGGTGTGCCTATCGCACTTCTTACAGCAGTATTTTTAACAGAGGTTTCGAATAAAAAGCTTTCAGCAATAGTGCAGCCGGCAGTAGAGCTTCTGGCAGCTATACCATCTGTTATATATGGACTTTTAGGACTTATGATTTTAAACCCTATTATGTACAAACTGGAAAAATTTTTTTTTGAGGGATCGACGACTCATCAGTTTACAGGTGGTTCGAATCTTCTGGCTGCAATTATTGTTCTTGCGATAATGATCCTGCCTACAGTAATAAATATGAGCGTTTCTGCAATAAAAGCAGTTCCGCAGCAGATGAGATCAGCTTCACTGGCACTTGGTGCTACAAAGATCCAGACAATATTTAAAGTGACAATTCCAGCTGCAAAATCTGGAATCATGACAGGGATCGTACTTGGAATCGGACGTGCGCTCGGAGAAGCCATGGCTATCAACATGGTGGCGGGCGGAACGGTAAGTTTTCCACTTCCGTTCAACTCTGTACGTTTCCTCACAACACAGCTTGTAAGTGAGATGGGATATGCGAGTGGACTCCACAGGCAGGTACTTTTCTCAGTAGGACTTGTATTGTTTGTATTTATCATGATCATAAATTTCTCACTTATGAAGCTTAAGAAGAAAGGAGCTGTAGAAAATGACTAGTATAAAGGGAAAACGCCACAGAATATCAGATAATATAACATATTTTTTCATATACCTTTGTGCAGCGATTTCTGTTCTGCTTCTTCTTGGAATAATCGTATATGTATTTGTGAGGGGAATTGGCCAGATTAATTGGGAATTCCTCACATGTGAGACATCTGTTCTTAAAGGAACGCTTGGAATTGCAGGAAATCTTCTCAATACATTGTATATCATAGTTATAACTATGATAATAGCTACTCCGGTCGGGGTTGGAGCAGCAGTATACTTAAATGAATATGCAAAGCCGGGAAAATTAGTATCGGGAATTGAATTTGCAACAGAGACACTTTCAGGTATCCCATCTATTATATTCGGCCTTTTTGGAATGATGTTTTTTGGACAGACACTTGGAATGGGATATAGTATATTGACAGGATCGCTGACCCTTGTACTTATGGTTCTTCCTCTCATTACCAGAAATACACAGGAAGCGTTAAAAACAGTGCCTGATAGTTACAGACATGGTGCTGTCGGACTTGGAGCCGGTAAATGGCACACGATCCGCACGATCCTTCTTCCATCGGCGATGCCGGGAATCATCACAGGTGTAATCCTTGCGATCGGACGTATTGTGGGAGAATCAGCAGCACTTCTTTTTACAGCCGGAAGTGCAGGAATGCTTCCAAAAACCGGCAGCGGATTTTTTTCAAAGATATTCCAGTCAGGAGGAACACTTACCATAAAGCTGTATCTTTCCGCAACAAGTGAAGGAAAATTTGATGTTGCGTTTGGAATTGCAGTTGTACTGCTTGTGATCGTATTTCTTATCAACATATTGACAAAAGTGCTTGCCAAAAAATTTCAGGCAAAATAGCTGAAACAATGTAGTTTATTTGTATCAATATCAGAAAATCGCTTATACCGTGAGGATAAGCGGTTTTTTTACAATTTTTAAATTTAATGGAAAATTTAGACAGTGTTTAGTGGGTGTATGATATAATTAGAAAAGAATATTGAATGATATAAAGTAATTTGGATATATTTTGGAGGCACTATGAAAATAAAGAGCAAACTTATGATATCATTTCTGATAATTATTTTAGTTCCGGTACTTTTATCATGTGCTGTTCTGGCTGGATTTCATAATTTCCAGATAAAAGCGATAAATGAAAGCTACGGAATTACAGATTCAGAAGAAATGTGGCTTACGAATTCGGTTCTTCTTCTGAAAAAGGTCACTGAGCAGGATTATGCAAAATATGCAGAACTGGCCGCAGATGATCCGGATAAGCTATTGGATGAGAAATACCTTGAGCAGGAGAATGAGGCACTCAGTGAGAAGTATTCATACTTAATTGTAAAAAATGGTGCAAATATTATATTTAACGGAGGTGAGGATAACAGGGACGTTCTTCTGACACTTCCTAAGATCTCAAATATACAGAGCGGTTCGGAAGTCAGCAGCTTTATGGACAGCGATGATAAAGTGATCATAAAACAGTTAAATTTTACAGATACGCAGAAAAATCAAGATGCATTGTACATTGTAACATCGACACAGAGCGTTGTTCCTGAGGTTAAACATTTTATGATCGAGCTTGTTATAGCAATACTTATAATACTTGTGGTAACGGCTGTTATGCTCATAGTCTGGATATATGGAAGTCTTCTTAATCCGATAAAAAAACTTCAGTTTGCTGCTGAAAACATCAAGGAGGGTAATCTGGACTTTTCACTTGAGACAAGTTCATCGGATGGTGAGCTAGGAGAACTTTGCGTTACATTTGAGCAGATGCGTCAGCGTCTTAAGAGTAATGCCGAAGAAAAAATCATCAACGAGACGGAGAATAGAACTCTCATAAGCAATATCGCACATGATTTAAAAACACCGATCACTGCCGTAAAAGGTTATTCGGAGGGAATACTCGATGGGGTTGCAAATACGCCGGAGAAGATTGATAAGTATGTCAGGACGATATATAATAAAGCAAGTGAGATGGATACACTTATAAACGAGCTCACGCTTTATTCAAAAATTGATACAAACCGCATACCATATAATTTTGCAAAAATCAACGTTGCAGAATATTTCAGTGATTGTGTCGAGGAGATTGGTCTTGATCTCGAGGCAAAAAATATAGAACTGTCATATTCAAATTATGTTGATAAAAAAACGCTGATCATAGCTGATCCGGAACAGATACGACGTGTAATAAATAATATTATCGGAAATTCTGTAAAATATATGGACAAAACAAATGGTTCTATAAATATCAGAATAAATGATGTCGGAGACTTTATACAGGTTGAGATAGAAGATAATGGTCGAGGAATAGCCCAGAAAGATCTGCCATATATATTTGATCGTTTTTATCGTGCAGATGCGTCACGAAATTCTGCAACAGGTGGAAGCGGAATAGGACTTTCAATAGTCAAAAAAATAATAGAAGACCATGGTGGCAAAATATGGGCGACAAGTAAAGAAGGAAGCGGAACAAAGATGGTTTTTGTTATCCGTAAATATCAGGAGGTGCCAAATGAGTAAAATTTTAATAGTGGAAGATGAGGTTGCAATTGCAGATCTTGAGAAAGACTATCTGGAGCTTAGCGGGTTCGAGGTAGAAGTTGAAAACGATGGAACAAATGGACTTGCGAGAGCACTAGCAGAAGATTTTGATCTGTTTATACTTGATCTTATGCTGCCGGGAATTGATGGATTTGAGATATGCAAGCAGATCCGTGGAAAGAAAAATACACCTATTTTGATGGTATCAGCAAAAAAAGATGATATAGATAAGATAAGGGGACTTGGACTTGGAGCAGATGATTATGTGACCAAGCCATTCTCTCCATCAGAGCTTGTTGCAAGGGTAAAAGCTCATCTTGCCAGATATGAGCGTCTTATCGGAAGCAACACGCCAGAGAACGATATCGTAGAAATCCGTGGAATCAAAATCGATAAAACGGCAAGACGAGTATGGATAAACGGGGAAGAAAAGCAGTTTACAACAAAAGAATTTGACCTGCTTACATTCCTCGCAGAAAATCCAAATCACGTATTTACCAAAGAGGAATTATTCAAGGAAATCTGGAATATGGATTCGATAGGAGATATTGCGACAGTAACCGTACATATCAAGAAAATCCGTGAGAAAATCGAGATGAACACTGCAAAGCCTCAGTATATTGAGACTATTTGGGGTGTGGGATACAGATTTAAGTTGTAGGATTGAATTTTAAGGGCTGCTTCACTTGGATGGTGAGGCGGTCTTTTATTTTGTGCACGCAGATCATGGATATAAGAAATAATCTTATCAGCGTTTTGTTATAATACACCAGAAAATATAAAAGAAAAAATAATAATGAACCATATTTTTTTACATGACAATATATAAGTGTAAGGACATAGTTCCTAATCTTAATCGCGACTAAGAGGAAACCACAATGACGATTCAGGAATTGGAAAAATTTATTGAAAAGTATGGCAGCAGCATATATTCATTTTGCAGGAAACTGTGTATAGACAATGATTTTGCAGATGAATTATATCAGGAAGTATGGCTTAAAGCTATACAGGATATAGACAAAATCAATGCAGGCGGGAATGTAAAAAGTTTGTTGCTTTCGTTGGCAGTTGGGATATGGAAAAACAACAAGAAGAAATATGCAATCAGGTATAGAATAGCACCGAGCGTCACTCTTACAGACGAAATTGAACATAATATCAGTGATAAGAGCCAGGATATTCTTGAGCAGGTTATCATAGAGGAAAGAAAGCAGGCTGTATTAGAGGCGGTGTCAAAGCTTGATGATGTATATAGAGTACCAATTCTCCTATTTTACATGGAAGGACAGTCAATAAAAGCAATAGCAAAGGAAATACATGTACCGGAAGGAACTGTAAAAAGAAGATTATGGGCAGCTAGAAAAAAATTATCCCAGGAGCTGGAGGTATATATTGGTCATGAATAAATTGGATACTATTTTATATGAGGCTTTAGAGGAAAAGGATGTTCCTTCAAAAATGCTGAATCGCCAGATTTTAGAAAAGGCAGATATGGAGGAAAAGAAAATGAAGAAAAATAAAAAAAATATGGCAGCAGCTGCGGCAATTACTCTTTTTGTTGCATTTGCGGGAAGTGCTACAGCATATGCCGCATACAGATATATGAATTCAAGTGAGGTTGCAAATGCCGTTTCCAATAACGATAATCTTGCAAGAGCGTTTGAGAGCAAGGATGCAATTTCTATTAATGAGGTTCAGAAATCGGGAGATTATGTGTTTAATTTAATGGGAATTGTCACAGGCAGTAACCTTGCACCATATGTATCAGATGATTCCAAAAATAAAATTGACGATAGGAAAACATATATTACTATGGCAATCTCGAAGAATGATGGAGACGATATGCCAGACAGAAATTTCTGTGTATCGCCACTTATAGGAGGTGTACCATTTGATGTGGCAAACAATGGAACACTTGATACACAGTTAATATGGTTTGAACAGGATGGTGTGATTTATGAACTTGTAGAGTGTGACAACCTTGAAATGTTTGCTGACAGAGGTGTGTGGATATCAGCTGTAGACAGCTTCGGAGAAGAAGAACATGCGTATTTGATGGATGAAGCTGGCTGTTATATGAAAAATAGTGCTTACGAAGGATTTAGTGCATTATTTAAAATTCCTTTTGATACATCAAAAGCAGACAGAGCCGCGGCGGATAAGTATCTTAAAAAAATTGAAGATGAAAACAGTCTGGACACTGAACAGAATATAGACGATAATACAGCAATATCTGAATTTATGAAATCATTAGAAAATATAAGTCAGGATGAAATAGACGAGAGATTTGATGAGGTTGAAGGTCATACAGTGACAGCAGAGCCTGATGCCGATGGAAATATTGACATGACATATGTGGAAGATGATGTCACATGCGGTGTAAGCGGTAATATAAATTATATTATGCCGGATGATAAAGACTTTGTAGTGGCTGATGTATTATCAGGAGACAATGGTCCGGATGGTTTTATTGCAATCTACAGGAATGATGATGGCAGTTTTACATGTAAGGAATACAAATTAAAATAGCAGATAAAAATAGAACGAAGATAACGACTTAGTAAATTTTAAAAATATGTGAAAAAGCACCGAAAATCAGGGACTACTGGTTTTTCAGTGCTTTTCTTTTATACAACAGTTTCAATATTTTTTTGCTATCCACAATTATGTCTTGTTTAGAAGAACTTCACAATATCCTCAGGAGACTTACGTTTTGGCTTTTCTGGTGTAGTTTTTCCGTATCCTACAGCAATAACCGCAACAACAGTTTCTGTATCCGGGATGCTTAACTGCTTGCGGATTGCTTCTCCGTCACGTATACCCATGATAAGAGTATCGAGTCCAAGCTCTTTTGCTTTAAGTACAAAGTTTTCATTGTGGAGTCCGAGATCATAATACCCCCAGCCATTACCACATTCATTATCAGGGTTGCCCTCACGGTCAAAGCCGGAACGGTTTGAAACAAATGTAGTGACTACGAGTGCTGCTCCGTGAGAACTTCTGGCGTTAAATTCAGGCAGACAATCAGCGGCAAATTTTGCTTTTATATCATCACTTAATATGCAGTAATATCTTGCAGTCTGTGAGTTTTTCCATGAAGGTGCCTGTATGCCGGCCTCTATTAATGTTTTTATCTGATCTTCTGTGACTGCTTTTGTTTCGTCAAAAGCGCGTACACTTCTTCTTGCTTTAAGTAATGCTTCAAATTCCATGATTTTCCTCCTAAAAGTGTATATGTATTGTATCGTTGATTTCCAGTTTTACAGTTACTACAGTAATATAATTTTTAATGTAAGTTAAAGCTGTTCAATGTGGAGTTAGAATATACTAACAGGTTACACCATACTTATAGTACAAAAGAGCAGATGTGTCAAGCTATGCGCCATAGTGTAATTATTGAGTGATTACAGCCCTGCCTCGTAGAAGCATTTTAAAGGGCTGTAATCGTTGCTGGTCACACTGTCAGGTGTGATAAGTAACAATAGCATAAAATAATAACTAAGAAAAAGTATAAAATGTTTGAAAAATAAAGTATGCCGTAGTAGAATAGTAGCATTACACAGAAGAAACAGGGGGGGAAGACATGCATAAATTCAGACAAAAATATATAGGAGACAAGGCATTTTATAAGCGCTATCTAATGCTGGCAATACCAATGATAATCCAGAATGCAATCACAAATCTGGTAAGCTTTCTGGACAACATCATGGTAGGACAGCTAGGAACAGAGCAGATGTCGGGCGTAGCGATCGTAAACCAGCTCATATTTGTATACAATCTGGCGGTGTTTGGAGCAGTGTCAGCGGCAAGTATATTTGGAGCGCAGTACTTTGGCAAGGGAAATCATAAGGGGCATATGTATTCCTTCAGATTCAAGCTGTATGCAGCGCTGCTTGTGACGGCAATAGCGATGGCTTTGTTTATCACAAATGGGACAGGTCTTATATCACTTTATCTGACAGATACAGCAGGAAACGGTGCCACAGAAGCAGCACTGGCATATGGAAAGGAATATCTGGAAATCGTTAAGATAGGTCTCATACCATTTGCGGTGACACAGGCATATGCGACAAACATAAAGGAGACAGGACAGACCATTGTGCCGATGGCTGCAAGCTTTGCAGCAGTCGGAAGCAATGCAGTGCTTGACTTCCTGCTCATCTTTGGAATAGGCCCGATACCAAAGCTTGGTGTGGCGGGAGCTGCTATTGCCACGGTAATGTCGAGATATATAGAAACCATAATAGTTGTGATGTGGGCACATAAAAACAGGGATAAGAACAGATATCTCGAGGGAGCCTACAGAGGAATAGGGATGCCGTTTGATGAGTTTAAGACTATATTCATCAAGGGACTGCCATTAATGCTCAATGAGCTGTTCTGGGCAGCCGGCATGACGATGGTTACACAGTGTTATTCAGTCAGAGGACTTTCGGTAATCGCAGGACTTAACATTGCGACAACGATAACAAACCTTTTCAATATTGTGTTTATACAGCTTGGTGCATGCATAAGCATAGTTGTGGGACAATACCTTGGAGCAGGTGAACTTGAAAAGGCAAAGGATGCAGATAACAAGATGATAGTGTTTAGTGTATTCTGCTGTTCAATAATGGCGGTAGTTATGCTTCTGGTAGGAGGATTTTTTCCACAGATATATAACACAACAGATGAAATCAAAGCGCTTGCGACAAATTTCATAGCAGTATCAGCGATAATCATGCCGTTTTGTGCATTTACGCATTCATCATATTTCACACTCCGTTCAGGGGGCAAGACGATGGTCACATTTTTATTTGACTCGGTATTTACCTGGGTGATAGTAGTACCGGTGGCATTTGTGCTTGCCAGATATACCGGACTTGGCATAGTTGCAGTATACTTCCTGGTGCAGGCCACAGAGCTGATAAAGGTAGTTATCGGATATTTCATGGTAAAAAGCGATGTGTGGCTTGTGCAGATGGTATAGGAAGGTAAGTCATTATCTTGCGGAAATGTAAAATAAAAGTTATACTGTAGCTATTAAAGAAATCATGTTACTGTTCACATTATAGTGTGACAGGTAACATAGGGTTGGCATATTTTATGAGTATGGAGGGGCACACATGTCAAAGCGGTTTTGCGTTACCGGAACATGTATACCGGCGAAAAATTATATGGTTGATATAAGTGACAGAGTAGACATGATCATTCATGACTATATTGATAAAGGTCAGTATTTTACCATAAACCGTGCCAGACAATATGGAAAAACGACCACACTCTATATGCTCGAACAGAGGCTTAAAAGTGATTATCTTGTTATCAGTCTGAGCTTTGAGGCAGTAGATGAGTATTTTGCATCGCTGGGAACTCTGGCAGAGGGACTGATGATGGATATTGCGGAATGTCTGAAAAATCAGAACGCTTCGGAGACTATTATTGAAGAGTGGAATGAACCTCTATCAGATAAATTTCCACTACGTTCATTGGGAATGAAGATTACCAGGCTATGCAAAGCCAGCAATAAAAAAGTTGTGCTTATGATAGATGAGGTTGATAAAAGCTCGGATAATCAGATTTTTCTGTCATTTTTAGGACTGCTCAGAGAAAAATATCTGAAATGCCAGCAGGGAAAAGACATCACATTTCAGTCAGTGATACTGGCAGGTGTTTATGATGTGAAATCTTTAAAACTAAAGATACATCCGCAGGAAGAAACAAAGTATAACAGTCCATGGAATATAGCTGTTGATTTTTCAATGGATATGAGTTTTAACATAAATGATATAAAGTCAATGCTTTCTGATTACGAGAATGAACACCGTACAGGCATGGATATTGAACTGATTGCATCGATAATCTATGATTATACATCCGGATATCCGTATCTGGTATCGCGTATATGTCAGTTGACTGATGAGCGAATTGCATCACATGAACAAGACGCAGATGAAAAAAAGGCATGGACGAAAAATGGTCTTTTACAGGCAATAAAGCTTCTTCTGAAAGAACCAAATACTTTATTTGATGATATGACCAAGAAGCTGCTTGATCATCCGGCATTAAAAGATATGCTTCAAAAGATACTTTTCGATGGAATAGATTTTCCTTTCAAGAGAGAAAATCCGATAATAGATCTTGGTGTTACATTTGGATTTCTAAAGGATAAAAATGGTATTGTAGCTGTTGCAAACAGGATTTTTGAGACACAGCTTTATGATACATTTTTATCTGAGATGGCTGTGAATGACAGATATAATAGTAGATTATAAAGGAAAGAGATTTATCATTGAGCTAAAAATATGGCATGGAAATGAATATAATCTGCGTGGGCAAAAGCAGCTATTTGATTACTTAGATTACTACAAAGAGGACAAGGGTTATCTTCTAAGCTTCAATTTCAATAAGAATAAGAAAACAGGTGTAAACGAGTTGGAATATGATGGCAGGAAGATAATGGAAGTTGTGGTATAGGTAATAAGTCGGTACAAATATGCGGTAACGCATATTTCGAAAAAATGTATATTATATTATGCAGGAGAAAAATATGAGCGAAGAAGTACAGCACAAGCGACGCGTGCATTACAGCGGAAAATATCCAAAAAAATTCGAGGAAAAATATAAAGAGCTAAATCCTGAGAAATACAAGGATACAATTGAACATGTCATCAGCAAGGGAAACACTCCTGCAGGCATGCACATATCCATAATGGTAAAAGAAATCATAGATTTTCTGGACATAAAGCCAGGACAGACAGGCTTTGATGCCACACTCGGATATGGTGGGCATACAAAGGCAATGCTTGAAAAGCTTGAAGGTCAGGGACATATGTATGCCACCGATGTTGATCCGATCGAGTCTGAAAAGACAAAAAAGCGTCTTGCAAAAGCCGGTTTTGGAGAGGATATTCTTACCATAAAGCTTCAGAACTTCTGTACAATAGATGAGATTGCAAAGGAAGTAGGAGGCTTTGATTTCATACTTGCTGATCTTGGGGTTTCATCAATGCAGATAGATAATCCTGAGCGTGGATTTTCATTTAAGGTGGATGGACCGCTTGATCTGCGTCTTAATCCAAATGCCGGTATCAGTGCGGCAGAGCGCCTCGATAATATCTCGCGCGAGGAGCTTGCAGGAATGCTTTATGAGAATTCCGATGAGCCGTATTGTGAGGAGCTTGCCAAGGCAATCACAGATGAGATAAGGAAGGGCAGCCGCATAGATACGACCACAAAGCTACGTCACATTATAGAGCAGACGCTGGATTTCTTACCTGAAAAAGAGAAAAAGGATACTGTAAAAAAGACCTGCCAGCGCACTTTTCAGGCGCTCCGCATAGATGTAAATCGTGAATTTGAGGTGCTCTATGAGTTTATGGAAAAGCTTCCGGGCGCATTAAAGCCGGGTGGAAGAGCAGCAATACTTACATTCCATTCTGGGGAGGATAAGCTGGTAAAAAAAGCACTGAAGGCAGGATATAAAGAGGGAATATATAGCGATTATTCAAAAGATGTGATCCGTCCTTCGGCACAGGAATGTGCTCAGAATGGACGTGCCCATTCAACGAAGATGCGCTGGGCAATAAAAGCGTAGGTACATGTATCCCGACTAATCTAAAATCAGACTTTAGATTAGTCGCGATATGAAATATATTGAGGGAAAATCTGTTAGCTCCAACAAAATATACTGTTTCATACGATATATGCGGTTTTGCATATATCTGTCCTGAATAATTATTGCAAATCACATAATACTTCCCATAACCGTGGACATAACGATCATCACAAGTGAAAATGTAAATGAGCCGATAAAACCACCCAGAATCATGATGTATGGGTTGCCGGTAAAGGTCATGCAAAACGCAAACGCAACTCCGATACTGCTAAAAATAATGAATTTTCGATAACCAAGTTTTGGTACATATCCGACGACTTTTGAACCAAGCGCAGCTCCAAGTCCCATTATAAACAAAGCGGGACCGAGCAATGCATTGTTTAAGCCTGCAAGCGGAAGCTTCGCCTGTAAAAAGAACAGTACGAGAGTCGATACGGCACCGATAAATGCATTTATGAGCATTATCAAACGGACTTTTTGGTTTTGGATTAAAAAGTGCCAGCTTTCACAAATTACATTTTTAAAACTATGCCCTATTGTAGATATTTCTACAGCATCATTTCAGTGGACGTAAATTTGTTGTAATCATTTTCGCAATTTACTGATTTCAGACTATCGTATGTCAATGCCTCACGTGTTCCGGATTCAAGGTTGTAGCTTATCGCATTAAAACCTATTGCGATGGCTGTTGTCCAAAAGTTTGCAGACAAAATCATCAGAAAGCTTGAAAGAATACTTGTAAGCTTTGATAATGTAAGGGTTCGTTTTCGCCCAAAAACATCAGCAAATGCCCCAGACGGAATTTCAAAAATGAAGTGTATAGTGTTGTTCAGATGAATATTTACGAACCTTTTATCATTTAAGCATATATATGTATTAAAATCAACAGTAACAGAAAAGGAAAATAATAGACCTTTATCAGTTACATCAGAGTGATTTCACAGCAGGTGCTGCAACTGCACTCAGCGATATGCTTGATAAGGCAGCGGTAGTTGATGAGGCTTCTGAGAAGAAAGAACAGCTTGACGGCTACAGTAGATGATTCGTACTTCTCAGGAACTCAGAATATAGGAGCCATTGTCGGATCATTGTGTGACAATGCAGTGGTAGACAATTGCGTAAGCTATGCAGTTGTCGAAGGAATTGGCATAGATACAGGATCACATGCAAAAGCAGTACAAATGGCATATAATTTTGCTTATATATGGAGTGATTGTGAATAGCTGGTTTAGGGATTTTTTGAAATAGAAGTGAAGAATAATAGCTATAAAAATATTAGAAAAATTTTATATTATAGGTAAAATTTTACAAAAACAAGTCGTTTTTATGCAAATGGTAACGTTTTCAGTATACAAAGTAAACATTTTTTGTTATAATTCAAAACATTGTGAATAAAAAATGGAGAGAACAAAAATGAATAAGAGATTTGTAATGCGTCAGAGGTTCGGATATGGAGCCGCTGATATGGGAAGTAACTTTGTGTGGTCTATGATAACGACGTATCTTGCAGTTTTTTATACGGATGTTGCGGGAATCAGTGCAGTCACAGTTGGTATGATTATGCTCATATCCAAGTTTGTAGATGCCTGCACAGATGTTATGATGGGAGCATTGGTAGACAGGACAAGAACACGCTGGGGAAAATGCAGACCATATTTTCTGTTTGGAGCTGTACCACTTGCTGTTTTTGCGATAATAACATTTTATATGCCTGATTTTGACAGTGAGCTGAAAAAGGTAATATATGCCTTTATCACATTTAACCTTGTCAGTACAGGATATACTATAGTAAATACACCATTATCCGCTATTCTGCCAAGCCTTACAAGGGATATGAATGAGCGAAACGTGCTTGTTACCTTCAGAATGATTATGGCTGCAATCGGTGGCTTTTGTGTAACTACGTTTGCTACACCGGTAATTAACAAATTCGGTGGAAACAGCAATTCAAATAGCTATTGTTATACAATGATTATGTTTGCTGTAGTTGCAATAGTTCTTTTCATGTTTGCCTTTATGAATACAAGAGAGTCGATTGAGTCTGTTAAGGCAGAGAAGGTTACATTCCGACAGGGAATAAAGGCTGTAAATGGGCAGTATCTCTTATTTGTTGTTATTATGTTTATATTTATGCTTGGCTTTGCGGTGAAGCAGGCAGGAGTGGTGTATTATTACACATATGTGGCTGAAAAGGTTAACCTGATTCCAATTCAGGCGGCTGTTACATCAATTTCCATGATTGTCAGCCAGTCAAGTCTTCCTCTTCTTGTCAGCAGACTTGGAAAGAAGAAATGTATGTATGTGATGGCCGCGGTAGCATTTGTCGGAAATATTGTATTTATTATTTCAGGCTATAATGTTGTTATGCTGATTATCGGAACAGCACTTGTATGGTCTGCCCTTGGTTTTCTCATGGGAATGCGTTTTTCTCTTTTGGCAGATGTTGTTGATTACTGTGAATTGAAATCGGGAGTCCAGGCATCGGGAATCCTGTCTTCGCTGGACAGCTTTGTTGCAAAGCTTACATTTGGATTAAATGTCACATTGTTTACTGCACTTATGAGTCTTGGTGGATATGTACCTAATCAGAAGCAGACAGCAACTGAAAAATTATGTATCAACGCAGGATTTATCGGTATTCCGATGATTTGTCTTATACTGATGGTAGTATTGCTTAAATTCTTCAGGGTAGAGGAATTATTGAAAGAGCATAGAGATAATGCAAAAAGTGAATAGGATATAGATACTAATTGTATTTTACCCATCAATCCGCTATATTACCTGAATTTGAGAGTTTAAGTGAAAAAATGGTGCTAAGCCACCGGTTTAAAACCGATGACTTAGCATTTTTTTAATATCGCTTTCAGATAAAAAATAGTTCTTAAAGACTATTGTATTATTGAGAAAAATAATCTATTATATACGTGTTATATGACTGACGGATAAGTGGGACAACCACATGAAGTATAACGAAAAGAGCCGACCGTCTGGGCGATGAACCCGGGCAGCTGGCTCTTTTTGATTATTAAATCAGCCATAGTCGTATGAATAATTATGGAATGTATTTCAAAAGAAACAACATGGATATTGACAAAAATACTAAGGTAAGTATATACTAACCACAGTTAAATAAAACTAATCAACGAAGTAACATTCACACATTTTTAGGAGGATATCATAATGATAGAAATGAAAGAGTGGGATGGATTTGAAGGACGTCTTTGGAAAGAGGAAATCAACGTTCGTCAGTTCATTCAGGACAATTACACTCCATATGACGGAGACGAGAGCTTTTTAGCAGATCCGACAGATGCTACAAACAAGCTGTGGGATGCGCTCCAGAAATTACAGAAAGAGGAGCGTGCCAAGGGCGGAGTCCTTGACATGGAGACAGAGGTTGTAACAGGAATCACAGCTTACGGCCCTGGATATATAGATGAGGCATTAAAGGATCTCGAGCAGATTGTAGGTCTTCAGACAGACAAGCCTTTAAAGAGAGCATTCATGCCTTATGGTGGAATCAAGATGGCAGTACAGGCTGCTGAGACATATGGTTATAATGTAAGCGACAAGCTCAAGGAGATTTTCACAAAATATCATAAGACACATAACACAGCAGTATTCGATGCATACACACCTGAGATGATGAAGGTTCGTCATGCAAAGATCCTCACAGGACTTCCTGATACATACGGACGTGGACGTATCGTAGGCGATTACCGCCGTGTAGCATTATACGGACTTGATTACCTCATCGAGGAGAAAAAGAAAGATAAGGCAAACTGCGGCTGCGGACAGATGACAGATGATGTTATCCGCTTAAGAGAGGAAATCGCAGAGCAGATCAAATGTCTTGAGGATATGAAGAAGCTTGCAGAGATTTACGGATATGATATCTCAAGACCAGCAACAAACGCAAAAGAGGCCGTTCAGTGGTTATACTTCGGATACCTTGCAGCAATCAAGACACAGAATGGTGCAGCAATGTCAGTAGGTCGTGTATCTACATTCCTTGATATTTATATCAAGAGAGATATGGACAAGGGCATCCTTACAGAGCAGGAAGCACAGGAGCTCATCGACCATTTTACAATGAAGCTTCGTATGGTTAAATTTGCACGTATCCCTTCATACAACCAGTTATTCTCAGGTGATCCTGTATGGGCAACACTTGACGTGGCAGGAACAGGTGTGGACGGACGTTCAATGGTTACAAAGACAGACTTCCGTTTCCTCCATACATTAGAGAACATGGGACCTGCACCGGAGCCAAACCTCACAGTATTCTACTCATCAAAGCTTCCTCAGACATTCAAGGATTATGCAGCCCGCATCTCAATTGAGACAAGCTCAATCCAGTATGAGAACGATGACGCAATGAAGCCGGTATGGGGCGATGATTATGCAATCTGCTGTTGTGTATCTGCAACACAGACAGGTAAAGAGATGCAGTTCTTCGGAGCACGTGCAAACCTTGCAAAATGTCTCCTTTACGCTATCAACGGTGGTGTTGATGAGAAATCGGGTGAGCAGGTAGGACCAAACTACGCACCTATCACAGCAGAGTACCTTGACTATGACGAGGTAATGGCAAAATACGACAAGATGATGGACTGGTTAGTAGACATCTATGTAAATACATTAAACCTTATCCAGTACATGCATGACAAATACTACTATGAGGCAGCAGAGCTTTCACTCATGGATACAGACTTAAAGAGAACATTCGCAACAGGAATCGCAGGATTTTCACATGTGATCGATTCTCTTTCAGCAATCAAATATGCAAAGGTTAAAGTAGTACGTGACGAGAACGGACTCGCAAAGGATTTCGAGATCGAGGGAGAGTTCCCTAAATACGGAAACGATGATGACCGCGCAGATGAGATCGGTGTATGGCTTCTTAAGACATTCATGGACAAGTTAAAGAAACATCACACATATCGTGATTCAGAGCCTACAACATCAATCCTTACAATTACATCAAACGTAGTATATGGAAAAGCTACAGGAGCAATGCCTGACGGACGTAAAGCAGGAGAGCCACTCTCACCTGGAGCAAACCCATCATACGGCGCAGAGCAGAACGGACTTCTCGCATCCTTAAACTCACTTACAAAGCTTCCATATGAGTGGGCACTTGATGGAATCTCAAATACACAGACCATCAACCCGGGAGCGCTTGGAAACAACGAGGGCGAGAGAATCGACAACCTTGTAAACGTAATGGACGGATACTTCGATCAGGGTGCACATCACCTCAATGTAAATGTATTCGGTAAAGAGAAGCTCATTGATGCAATGGAGCATCCAGAGAAAGAGGAATATGCAAACTTCACGATCCGAGTATCAGGATACGCAGTTAAGTTCATCGACCTCACAAGAGAGCAGCAGCTCGATGTAATCTCACGTACATGCCACGAGAGAATGTAATATAAAAATAAAGTAACTATTCAGAACTAATGAGAACAAAGGACTGGTATCGTGCGGTCTTGCGAATGTGCGTGGGTGTTGTGAATAGTCACGAATAATAACATATAAAACATTCCAGAATGTGCAGGCCAAGTGCCTGCATATTCTGATTTAATATGCTAAAATGAAAAATAATTAACAGGTATGCAGGAGGATCAACATGGGAGAAACACTGGGAAGAATCCATTCAGTTGAGAGCTTTGGTTCTGCAGATGGACCGGGAGTAAGATATATAGTTTTTTTAAAGGGATGCAACATGCGCTGTAAATATTGCCATAATCCTGATACATGGGCTAAATGCGGCGAAAATGATGGTTCACAGCTTATGAGTCCTTCACAGGTATTAAAGACTGCCATGCGCTATAAGGCTTATTGGAAGCAGACTGGTGGTATCACAGTAAGCGGAGGCGAAGCCCTTTTACAGATAGATTTTGTTACAGAACTTTTCAGGCTTGCAAAGGAAAATAGCGTAAATACATGTCTTGATACATCTGGAAATCCATTTACGAGAAATGAACCTTTCTTTAGTAAGTTTAATGAGCTTATGAAATATACTGACCTTTTTATGCTGGACATAAAGCACATTGATGATGAGGAGCATAAAAAACTTACAGGCCAGACAAACAAAAATATACTGGATATGGCGCAGTATTTATCTGACAATGGTAAAAAAATGTGGATACGCCATGTTCTTGTTCCGGGGATTACAGATGATGAAAAGTATTTAAGACAGTTAAAAGAGTTTGTGGATACGCTTAAAACAGTAGACAGAGTGGAAGTTCTTCCGTACCATACTCTTGGTGTCTTTAAATGGAAAGAACTCGGACTCAAATATCAGCTGGAAGGTATACAGCCTCCTGATGCGGAGAGTATAGCAAAAGCAAAAGAAATACTTGCATCTGAACAGTAATAAGACAGTAATGCCAATATGCAGATTTTACAAAAAAGTATTGTAAATGCATATTGGCTTTGTTAATATTAACTTATTAAGAGAGATTGAGAGGTTTTTATAGAGGTATGTCAGGTGAAAAACTGGATATAACAGGGTTGGATGATCGTCTGTTTCCGGCATTATCCCCCATTTATGGTAAGACATATGTATATATTACGAATCTGGAAACAAATGTTACCAGATGGACCAAAAATGCTGCAGAATTTATGGGAGAAGACAGTGAATACGTATATGATGTAGAGACTAAATGGAAAAAGCTTATTCACCCGGATGACCTCATATATTATGAGCGGGAGATGGAGAGGGTATTTTCGGGGGAAAAACCTCAGTTTGACTTGATATACAGAGCCAGAAACCTGGATGGAAGTTATGTAAGCTGTACAGGTTCAGGATATATTCTAAAGGGAGAGCAGGGGGAGCCGGATTTATTTGCAGGTACGATAATCAATCATGGAGTTGCAGATCAGGTTGAGTGTGTGACAAATTTATGGAATTCCTATGTGTTTAATAACCATGTTTCAGAAATACTATATAAAAATAAATCGGTATCAATTTTTCTTATAGGGATAATGAAATACAGCCATATCAATGATACATATGGATATACGCTTGGAAACAAGCTTTTGAAACAGATAGCTGATAAATTTTTTAAATTCATATCTGATGATATAAGGCTTTATAAGCTTGATGGGGCAAAGTTTGGATTTTGCTGCGTGAATATAGATGAAGATGAAATAAGGAATATGTATGATAAAGCCAGAGCAATAGTGATGAATGATCTATACATAAATGGTAACAAGGTTCCTCTCAGGATTGCTGGTGGTGTTACGGCGGTAAAAGACTATGATGGCAGAGTTGATGCTGTAATAAATTGTGCATTATACGCGTTGGAGTTGTCAAAGCATGAAAGACATGGGGAATTAGTATTTTTTGACAACGAGGTAAATAAAAATGAATTGGCAAGAATAGAACGGATTTCAGAAATACACAGAAGTGTACTGGAAGAATGCCGTGGATTCATGTTGTATTATCAGCCAATCATAAGTGTAAAAAGTGGAAAAATTGTTGGCGCAGAAGCTCTTCTACGATGGGAAAATGATGAATACGGTATTGTTCCGCCAGATCAGTTTATTCCATGGCTTGAGGAGGATCCAAGTATATATACACTTGGAAACTGGATAATAGAAAATGCGATAAAAGCTGCAAAAAAATTCAAAAAAGTAATTCCGGATTTCTTCATTAATGTAAATATCGCAGCTACGCAGCTTGAAAATACGGCATTCAGAGGCGATATAATAGAAATGGTGAAAAAACTGGACTTTCCCAGACAGGATCTTTGGATCGAACTTACGGAAAGATGCAAGGATCTGGATCATCAGTTCCTTAAGAGTGAGATATCGTATTTTCAATCAAATGGTATACAGGTAGCGCTGGACGATTATGGAACAGGTGCATCATCTCTTAGTCTTGCACTTGAACTTCCGGTGGCAGAGATAAAAATAGACAGGACATTTACAAAAGATGTCATGCATGATCCACTCAAACAGGCTATTGTGCAGTCAATACTAGACTTTGCCAGAAAAACACATGTGCGTTCATGCATAGAAGGAATTGAAAATACTGAAATTGCAGAATTTTTGAAACCATATGGTCCTATGTACTATCAGGGATATGCATATTCAAAGCCGATAAGAGAAAACGAGTTTATGGATATGATAGCAGGGCTGGCTGATAGTTGATTTATGTGGGAAGCCAAAGCAAAATAATAGAATAACAGGGTGAGAAATGAAAGTACCAAACATAATATATGAGGATAATGATGTAATCGTCTGTTATAAACCATCAGGTATGGCGACACAGACCAGGCGGATCGGGCAGCAGGATATGGAAAGCTTCATAAGAAATTACAGGGCGGCTAAAAATGAGCCGTCTTATGTCGGCATAGTGCACAGGCTCGACCAGCCGGTTGAGGGAGTTATGGTATTTGCCAAGAATCAGAAAGCCGCAGCATCTTTAAGCAGACAGATAAAGGAACATACAACCGAGAAATATTATCGTGCGGCAAGCAGAGGGCAGGGAGTGTCAGGAGCAGCAGTGGAAGATGAAGAAGAGTCATTTCAAGACAAGTCTGCCTATGCGAGTAAGGTGCAGGGGGACGATAAGAAAGAAGATAATCATGACCAGGCATGGCATACTCTTACAGATTATATCTCCTTTGACAAGCGTACCAATACATCAAAAATTACAAGCGAAAAAGACAGGCTGGCAAAAAAAGCAGTGCTTCAGTACAGGGTGATATCAGTGACGCTGGATAGGGACAGCTCCCAAAATGAATGCATTAGAACAGAATTTGACATAAAGCTTCTCACTGGAAGGCATCATCAGATACGTTTGCAGCTTGCAAATATCGGCTATCCTCTGATTGGGGATATCAAGTATGGGAAGCCTGCCTTAAATAACTCAGGAACGGGAAGCAAATCAGGACGCACCGGTGGCGGTGTAAGGGAACAGCTTGCACTTTGCTCCTACAAGATTGTTTTTGATCATCCTGCTACAGGGGAGAGAATGACATTTGAACTACCATAGTGCTGTTGGAAATAAGATGAACAGTGAGCTTATTTATGCTCGTTCCTCCACTCCCTCGGAGCCACTCCGTAGATATTTTTAAAGGCGCGTGAGAAATGAAGCTGATTTTCGTATCCAACGGCAGAACCAACATCTGCGATGGATAAGGAGGTCAGCTTTAAAAGCTCTGTGGCCTTTATCATACGATAATTCATGAGAAATTCCTGAGGTGAATGACCAACGGAATTTTTGAAAATTTTGCCCAGATAGCTTCGGTTTATGCCGCAGACTCCGGCAATATCTTCGATTGATATATCATTCTGAAAATTCTGCTCGATATAATTCATCGCTTCTTTTATATAAAAATCACTCATTTTACCACCTGGAACGAGTTTTGATGATTTGGCTGACTGCATCAGATAATCCAGAAAAAGGTACATATGCCCAATCAGGTGATACGGTGATTCTGAGGGGTGCCTTGTGATGTAGAGCATTTCCTCAACAAGCTTTTCGCAGATACCCTTTGAGTGTGTGTGATATACAGGATTATTTTTGGTAAGCTCTGTTGTGGTGAGAGCCTCCTTGACGCGCAGACCGTCAAACTCAATCCATATGTATTCCCACGGAAGTTTGTCATCTGCGATATAGGTATTTATCTGGCCGGGAAAAATCAGAAAGCCCTGCCCGCTTTTTATGTTGTAGGTTCGTGTAATGTCCTTTGCATTATCGGCCATCAGAGTGCCGGTGCCGGACAGTACATAGTGGAATAGATAGTGGTTTCTTGTGGCAGGACCAAATGAGTGTCCCGGTTCGCACTGCTCGTGGCCGAACTGGTACATACACAAATCTATGAAATTTACATTTGGAAAAATATTGAATGAAAGCTTGTCCATGTGAGTCACTCCTTATTGATTTATACTATAAATATACCCTTATGCGACATTATATGCAATTATAGCATATAATGTCGCATATTGGTATAAAAAAGCAAAAATAAGGGTATTTATTGTATGCATAATGGTATGTTATAATCGGTTTATCAGGAAAAAGAGCAAATACAACAGAAAAGGAGTGAAAAAATATGGCAAAAAGAAAGTTTTGTCAGGCTCTGGCGGTTGTGCTGGCACTCGGAATGTGCACGACAGGACTGAGCGGATGTGGAAATGAAAAGCGGGCGGACGGAAAAACTGAGATTGAGGTGGTTTCTTATAAGCCGGAGGCTGTTAAGGCTTTCGAGAAGATTGAGAAGCAATTTAATGAGACTCACGATGATATTCACCTGACTATCTCATCTCCGAATGAGGCTATGACTATTTTAAAGACACGCTTTATCCGTGAGGATTATCCGGACATCATTGCAATAGGTGGAGATATCAATTATTCAAATTTCCTGGATGCAGATTTGTTTGAGGATATCTCAGATCTGGATGCAGTGGACACTGTAAAAGAGGCATATCGGGATATGGACAAGGAGCTTGAGTTCATTCCAAAGGATGGCACCTATGCACTTCCTTATGCCGCAAATGCAGCAGGAGTACTTTACAACAAGGATATGTTTGCGGAGAATGGCTGGAAGGTGCCTACAACCTGGAGTGAGTTTACAGCACTGTGCGATGAGATAAAGGAAAGCGGAAAACTTCCGTTGTATCTGGGCTTTAAGGATACATGGACCTGTCTGGCACCGTGGAATGCCCTTGCAGTAGGTCTTTGTGATTCAGACACTTGTAATCAGGTAAATATGGGAAATACGACATTTGAGGAGGCATATTCTCCGGTTGCCGACAAGATACGCACATTGCTTGATTATGCAGAGGACAATCCATATGCTTACAGCTACAATGACGCATGTACAGCCTTTGCCAGAGGTGAATCTGCCATGTACACGATAGGAAGCTATGCTATTCCTCAGATTAAGTCGGTTAATCCTGATATGAATATCGGTTCATTTACTTTCCCGGCAAATGATGATGAGGCTGACAATGTGTTAAATTCAGGAATAGATTTACAGTTTTCAGTTATGAAGGCCTGCAAAAATAAGGAAGCAGCATACGAGGTGCTTGAATATCTGTACAGCGATGAGACAATTCAGACATATCTGGATGACCAGGGCGGAATTGCCTGCAAGGAGGGAGATTTCGCAACACCTGATACACTGAAGGATATGCAGGAGTATATAAAGGACAACCGTATGTCAGATTATCAGGATCATCATTATCCAAGTGAGATGAGCGTGGATGCCATGATTCAGACATATCTGCTTGACACAGGTGACAATGCAAAGGAGAAGTTCTTAAAGAAATTTGATTCAGACTGGAAGCGCTACAACAGAGATCTGATTCGTGAAGTACAGGATTACCAGAAGGAACAGGAGGATGCAAAATGAAAAAGAAAATGTCAAATAGAGACAAGACATTCTGGGCAGTTGTGATACCTGTTGTGGTTTTATTTTTCGCATTCAACACACTGCCGATGATAAAGGGTGTGATTTACAGCTTTACAAACTACAAGGGCTATGGCTCATATGATTATGTCGGACTTAGAAACTATACAGACCTGTTTACCGACGCCAGAGTCGGAAAGAGCTATCTGTTTACCTTTAAATATGCGATTGCAGGAACCGTACTTGTAAATGTATTAAGCCTTGTAATGGCAGTTGCGCTAAACAGCAATATCCGCGGCAAGAGTGCATTAAGAGGTATTTATTTCGTACCGAATATCCTTGGCGGACTGGTTATTGGTTACATTTTCAGCTTTATTTTTACATATATTCTGCCGGTAGTAGGAAATACCTTCAACATCGGTTTCTTACAAAACAGTATTCTGGCGAGTGAAAAATATGCATGGATTGGTGTGCTGATTGTCGGTGTATGGCAGGCGGTTGCCATGAATACAATCATTTATATATCCGGACTGCAGACAGTGCCTGAGGATGTTTACGAAGCCAGCATGCTCGACGGAGCAGGCAAATGGAAACAGTTTTGGAAGGTTACATTTCCACTCGTTATGCCATTTGTTACAATCAATCTGGTGCTCAGCACAAAGAACTTCCTCATGGTATTTGACCAGATTATGTCATTGACAAAGGGTGGCCCGGCGCAGAGCACTGAGTCAATCTCATACCTGATTTACAGAAATGGTATGGATGGAGGACAGTTTGGCTTCCAGAGTGCAAACGCAGTAATTTTCTTTGTTGTAATTGTGGCTATTTCACTATTCCAGATGGGCGTTATGAATAAGAAGGAGGAGCAGTTATAATGAAAAAACAAAAATCAAACTGGGTACTTACCATCGTTTTAATATTGGGAACCTTAACCGTATTTTTCCCACTGTATATGGCTGTTATAATTGCCTTCAAGAAACCGAGTGAGATGACAAATGATGTCGCAGGAGCTCTTTCCTTCCCTTCAAAGTGGAGTTTTTCAAACTTCACAGAGGCTATGAAGGTGACTGATTTCTGGCATTCTCTCGGAAACAGCTTACTTATCACTATTGTGACCATTGTTCTCGCAATCCTTATCCATTCGATTGCAGGATATGTTATCGGACGAGGCATGGCAAGGAAAAAGAGCTTCCGTTTCATATATCTTTACATTGTAAGCGGTATGTTTGTGCCATTCTCAATTCTTATGATGCCTCTTGTAAAGCAGACTGCGCAGATGGGACTTGGAAACAGGGCAGGAGTTATCCTTTTATATCTTGTATTTTACATGCCAATGAATGTTTTATTATATAGTGGATACTTGAAAAATATCCCTATGGCACTTGAGGAGGCTGCAGACATCGATGGCGCAAGCACATGGACAACATACTGGAGAGTTGTATTTCCTATGATGAAGCCTATGCATGCGACAGTGGCCATCCTGACAGCACTCGGTACCTGGAATGATGTCATGACACCGCTTGTCATCATGTCAGGAACAGGACAGAATACTCTGCCGTTGGCACAGCTGAATTTCCAGACACAGTTTGGAACCAACTACAATCTGGCATTTGCATCATATATTCTGGCTTTGATACCGATACTTATATTCTATATAATCTGCCAGAAGCAGATATTAAACGGTGTTGCAAACGGTGCAATCAAGGGATAATTTTTAAACACTATTTTAACAATAATATGGGGTGATTTTATGGCAATTATATTTAATCCAAACAAGAAAATTTTTACTTTACAGACAGCTCACACCACATATCAGATGCAGGTGGACAGACTAGGCTATCTGCTGCATCTGTACTACGGAGCAAAAAGCACATGTGATATGGATTATGTGCTGACATATGCTGACAGAGGCTTTTCAGGCAATCCTTACGCAGCAGGAATGAACCGCACATATTCGCTTGATACACTGCCACAGGAGTATCCGACACTTGGCACAGGCGATTTTAGAAATATTGCGCTTGATATTAAAAACGAACAGGGCACTGAGAGTGTTGAGCTTCTTTATAAGAGTCATGAAATCAGAGACGGAAAATACGCTCTAAAGGGACTTCCGGCAGTTTGGGCATCTGATGATGAAGCGCAGACTCTTGAAATAGTTCTTGGCGATGATATCGCAGGCGTTGAGGTGCATCTGCTTTATGGTGTGCTTGAGGCTTGTGATGTCATCACAAGAAGTGTGCTCATTAAAAATACAGGCAGTGGAAATATTACAATTGAAAAGGCTCATGCTGCCTGCCTGGATATGGTTTACGGAGACTATGATGTGCTCAGGTTCTACGGAAAGCATGCCATGGAGCGCAATCTTGAGCGCACACACTTAGGACACGGCACACTTTCATTCGGAAGCCGCAGAGGAACATCCAGCCACCAGTACAATCCGGCGGTTATTCTCGCACAGCGCGATACTACAGAAAATGCAGGAGACTGCTATGGTATGCTTTTTGTATACAGTGGCAACTTCTCATGTGAGGCAGAGAAGGATCAGATTAACCAGACACGTCTTTTAATGGGGCTTTCCGATGAACTGTTTTCATATCCGCTTGCGGCAGGAGAGACCTTTACAGTGCCTGAGGTGATTATGTCATACTCGGCAGACGGTTTCTCACAGCTTTCCCATCAGTACCACACCTGCATCAGTGAGCATGTGTGCAGGAGCAGATTTGCACATGAGGTAAGACCGGTACTCATCAATAGCTGGGAGGCTGCTTACTTTGACTTTACAGGCGATACGATAGTAGACCTTGCAAAGGAGGCCGCATCACTGGGCATAGATATGGTGGTCATGGATGATGGCTGGTTTGGAAAGAGAGATGATGATAATTCATCACTCGGAGACTGGTTTGTGAATGAGAAAAAGCTTGGCGGAACACTTTCTGAGCTCATCGACAGAGTGCATGCACAGGGAGTGAAATTTGGCATATGGATTGAGCCTGAGATGGTAAATGAGGACAGTAACCTGTACAGAGAGCATCCTGACTGGGCTATCCAGATTCCGGGAAAGCTTCCTGTACGCTCAAGAAACCAGCTTCTTTTGGACTTTTCGAGAAAAGAAGTCAGGGACAATATTTTCGATCAGATCTGCACAGTGTTTGACCAGGGAAAAATCGACTACGTGAAGTGGGATATGAACAGAAGCATGGCTGATGTGTATGCAGGAAATCTTGCATACGACTACGTGCTTGGAGTGTATGATTTTATGGAGCGTCTGGTGACAAGATATCCGGATATACTTCTTGAGGGCTGCAGCGGTGGCGGTGGACGATTTGATGCAGGCATGCTCTACTACAGTCCACAGATATGGTGCAGTGACAATACAGATGCCATAAACCGTACAAGAATACAGTATGGCACATCGTTCTTCTATCCGGTATCATCCATGGGAGCGCATGTATCAGCAGTGCCAAATCATCAGACCGGCAGAGTGACAAGCCTTAAAACAAGAGGCATCACAGCTATGGCAGGAACCTTTGGCTATGAGCTGAATCCGGCCCTTCTGTCGGATGAGGAAAAGGAAGAAATCAGAGAGCAGATAAAGACATTTAAGAAGTATGAGATGCTTATAAATGAGGGCACCTACTGGCGCCTTACAAGCCCATTTGAGGATGAGGTGGCTGCGTGGATGTCTGTCTCAAGGGCAAAGGACAGGGCGCTTGTGAGCGTGGTTCGTCTGTATGCGGAGGCAAACGCGGCTGCTTGCTATGTGAAGCTTAAGGGCTTGGAGTCTGATGCAGTATATATTGAGGAAAATACCGGCAGGCAGTACACAGGTGCAGCACTGATGAATGCAGGAATACCGCTTCCGTTTGCCGTAAAGGAGTATGAGGCATATCAGTTTTCATTTATCAGGCTTGATGAGGCAAAGAAGCTGTATGATGAGATAAAGAAGGTGTGCGGCAATCTAAAATTAAGTGAGGCTGACACTGCAGATAGTTCTTCTGATAAACGTATTGTAATAAGCATCTACGGCGGCTCAGGCTCAGGAAAGACAACGATTGCAGCAGCCCTGCAGCAGTATTTCCTTAACGATAATACAGCCTGCTATGTGCTGACCGGGGACAATTATCCACACCGTATCCCGATGAGAAACGACGAGGAACGCCTTAATGTGTATAACGAGTCCGGAGAGGAGGGCTTACGTGGATATCTCGGAACACCTAAGGAGATTGACTTTGACAGGATTAACAAGGAGCTTTCAGAGTTTAAAGCAGGAAAAGATATAATTGAGATAAAGCATATGGGCCGCGAGGACGGTGATATCTCATATGATGAAACTGATTTCACAGGCATTAAAGTGCTCATCCTGGAGTGGACCCACGGAGGAAGCGAATACCTTAAGGGTGTTGATATACCTGTATTTTTGGATAGTTCGCCTGAGGAGACTAAGGCGCGCCGCATTAAGAGAGGACGTGACGAAAACGCCGTAAGCCCTTTCATATGCCGCGTGGTAGAATTGGAGCAGGAAAAGCTTGATCTACAGGATAAAAATGCGCGTATCGTAGTTGGAAAGGATGGCAAAGTCTATGAACAATAAACCTATGCTTAATGCATATCCTGACAGTCTGGGCGGTAAGCTTTCCGATATCGCAGCGCTGCTAAAAAAGAAGGAAATGCAGGACACATTTTCATCATTTTATATTCTGCCAAGCCTGTATCATTCGGATTTGGACCGCGGATTTTCGGTCGTGGACTACAATCTGAATGAGGAGCTTGCGACAATAGAGGATTTATCGCAATTGAAGGAGCTGGGGATTGACTTAAAGCTTGATTTTATTTTAAACCATGCTTCGGCACAGTCACCACAGTTCAAGGATCTGGTTGAAAAGGGCGATGAGTCGGAGTACCGGGATTTTTTCATAGACTGGAACAAGTTCTGGGAAGGTCATGGAGTCATGACGGACGAGGGCTACATACAGCCTGATGAGTCATGCTTAAAGCAGATGTTTTTCAGAAAGCCGTGGCTTCCGATTCTCATGGTTGAGTTTCCGGATGGACGAAGGGTGCCATACTGGAACACATTTTACCAGGAGGTGCATGGCAGAGATTATCTGGGACAGATGGATTTAAATATAAAGTCTGAAAAGGTATGGGATTTCTATCGTGAAACACTTGAAAAAATAGCATCCTACGGTGCGGCTATTGTGAGGCTCGATGCATTTGCCTATGCGCCTAAGGCACCGGGGAAAAAGAATTTCCTGAATGACCCTGAGACCTGGGAATTTCTACAGCAGATCCATGGGCTTGCAGCTCCGCTCGGGCTGACTCTGCTGCCTGAAATACATGCGGCATATGAGGAGAAAATATACAAAACCCTTGCAGATAAAGGTTATGCCACATATGATTTCTTTTTACCGGGACTCATAATTGATGCGATTGAGAACAGGAGAGCAGATTACCTTGCAAAATGGGCGCGTGAGATTGTGGAAGATAAAATCTCTACTGTCAATATGCTTGGCTGCCATGACGGCATACCTCTTCTGGATTTAAAGGGTCTGCTTCCGGAGGACGATATTCGCTCACTCATAGATTTGATTGTATCTCGTGGCGGCATGGTCAAAAATCTTCATGGACAGAAGAATATATATTATCAGGTCAATGCCACATATTACAGTGCGCTTGGTGAGTCTGACAGCAAAATGCTTCTGGCCCGTGCCATTCAGATGTTTATGCCGGGCAAGCCGCAGGTATGGTATCTGGACCTCTTTGCAGGCAAAAATGATCATGAGGCGGTAAGACGTGCAGGGGAATCAGGACATAAGGAAATAAACAGAACAAACCTCAGTGCCTCTGATATAAGGGAGGCACTAAAAAAGGATGTTGTCACGAAGCAGCTTGAGCTGCTCCGTATGAGAAATACGCATAAGGCGTTTGAGAAGGGGGCTGTCATCACAGTATCAGAAGAAGGGCCAAAGCTCTCAATCCGTTATGATAACGGTGAAGCATATGCGCTTATTACAGTGGATTTTGAAGCCGGAGCGTATGAGATAGAGCTGAGCTGATTTGTGGATTACTTATCCTCTTTCACGGTCTCTATGCGTATAACACCCTTCTTCCAGAGGATTCTGGCAGATAAAATAGTGAGCGGGATCATGATGATAAGCAGATAGCTTGCAACACCTGCAGAGGCGATTCCGATGATCGTGAGCGCTGAGACTATGAGTGCAGGAACGAGACCACAGAGCAGTCTGTTCTTTACATATACCTTGCTGCCACCATTTCCGAACAGGCTTAAGGACATGCATCCAAACAGGGCAGGCATGATGTAGTTGCTTGCTGTTGCTACGTATGGATTGCTGAGTATTGGCTGCAATGGAACGATCAGTATGAGACCGATCGCAAGTACAACAATCGTTACAATTGATGAGACGGCTGTTGCGATAAGCGCAATCGCATCACCCTCAGGGGTGCTCTGCTCCACCTTTGCGATTTTCTGGGCATTTAATACACATGGCATCTTGAGATTCATCAGGTTACCGGTTGCAAATGTAAGGTAGCTTGATGAACCAAGAATCGGTGTGTAGCTTCCGACCTCTGCGATTCCTGTAGGAACCATGATGAGGAGTATCGTAACAAGACCTGGAGCAAGTACCTTGAAGCTTGGAAAACACTTGTATACTGCACAAACAACTATCGGAACTATTATCATATAGAGTACGAAGCAGAGCAAAAATGCACGTCCTGATTTATGAGCCCACTCGACAAACACATCAAGCTTGCCGGAGTTATTCTTCTGTTCTTTTTTCATAATGTAATCCTCCTATTTAAAAACTGAAACCCACAGCACACTTGAGCACATACTGATGATGAGCGCAAATGCCATTGTAAAATTGCCGATCCAGTGAATCTTTTTCGACAGCATACCACACACTACAGTAATGACTAAACTGGTAACAAGAGTCATTGTGGTAGGTAGATCTGTGAAAAACATGATCGGAAGATACACTGCAAACATTGCTGTGAAAAAGCAGCCTGAGAAAATGGTGCCCCAATCTCCGGATGAGCCGCTTTTTGCATTCATGATCCCTGTGGAGTATTTTTTTGCAAGAAAAGCAACTACCAGAGGTTCAACGAGCACACCGATTGTCATGACAAGTATTACTGCACCAAATACGGAAGCGTCTGATGAGAGAATATTTGAAAGGGAAACTCCGATACCGTCTGCTGTATATTGTGAGGCCATTACCTCATATGAAAGAGAACCGATAACCGAAAGTCTCCACCATGGCCATGCAGCACCGAGAGAAACACTCAATGTCACAAAGCCAAGCAAAATAGCAATACTTGGCACAATGGCCGAAGAGACGGTTGCTTTTATGACATTATTTATTGTCTCCCTGCTGATTCCAAGCTCCAAGCATCTTGCGGCCGCTTTTTTTGCACAAACCAGTGCGAAAATAACTACGCCGATCAGTCCGATTGCAATGAGAACATATAAAAGAGGACTGTCTGCAACTACACTGCCTTTCATAATCATTTACCTCCTTTTTCCTGCAGCCATCTGAGTGCCATATAGGCATAAGCTGCACTTCCTTTGTTTAAAATTGTATCGTCAAAACGGATCTTAGAATTGTGTTGCCCGTACTGATATCCTTCTTTACTGTTGCCGGCTGCTATGTACATTCCGACGGTTGGAACCTTGTGGCTTACAAAAGCAAAATCCTCACTTCCACCACCCGGTTTGCCGCCATTTATCGCTGCCATGTCGATAACCATAGGACCATAAAGCTCCTGCATGATAGAAAGTGCATCGGCTGCAAGCTCATTGTCTGTAACCATTGAAGGGCAGAAATCAGCAAACTCAACCTTTGCTTCACATCTCATAGCGGTGGCGATGCCTGTCGTAATTTCAGTCATGCGGGTTTTAATCTGACTGCCAATTCTTCCATCGGTGTCAAGAGTTCTGATAGTTCCCCACATCTCGGCTTTTTCAGGAAACACATTGGAAGCATTTCCAGCCTCAAACCGGCATGTGGTGAACACACCATACTCATCAGGTGCAATCTCACGGCTGTTGATCTCCTGGAGAGCAAGATGGATCTGGGCTGCAGCAGTTATAGAATCAATAGCTGCATGTGGCATTGAGCCGTGTCCGCTTTTTCCCGTGACGGTGATGTGGTACTGTTCGCAGGAAGCCATTGAAACACCTCCACCGGGTACCATGATCATTCCTGATGGCATTGGAACACCGGCTACCACATGAAACATTATGGCTGCATCTACCTTCGGATTTTCAAGCAGACCACTCTTGATCATATCCTCAGAGCCCTGAAAAATCTCCTCAGCCGGCTGAAATTCAATCTTTATGGTACCGCAGAGCTCATCCTGGTGCGCTTTTAAAAGTTTTGCAGCACCGAGCAGCATAGTGGTGTGCATATCATGCCCGCAGGCATGCATTTTGCCGGGAATCTTGCTTTTATACTCTACATCGGCCTCCTCGTTTATAGGAAGAGCATCCATATCTGCCCTTATCAGCACTGTCTTACCAGGCTTACCTCCGGAAATAGTGGTGACAAGACCAGCCTTTCCGATTTCCTCGACCTCAAATCCCATAGCTTCAAGCTTATTTTTCACAAACGGTTTTGTGAATTCAAGTTCAAAACCAAGCTCAGGGTGCATGTGAAGCTCATGTCTGATACCGGCGAGCTCATCCTGCAATTGTTCTGCTTCTGCAATAAGTTCTTTTGCATCCATATAATCCTCCTTCGTAAAACAAAAGGATGCACTGATTGTGCACCCTTGCAATGAGATAACGTTACCACATTATTGTACTAAAATCAAATAGAATATGATAACAATAACTTATAATTATTAACATCCAGTATTTATCAGTGGTTCAGTATGTGTAAACGATTTCATAAAATGTGGGGGATTTTTGAAAAAAATACTGCTTATACATCTGAATACATACCAAAACAGTATGAAAACTAGGAAAAATGAGATTTCCTGTAAACGATTTCACGAATTATCTTTGAAAACGTGTACTTATGCTGGTTATAATGCATTCAAGCAAACGGGATACAGCCGTTGCGGGAAGGAGAACATCAAGGATGAAAGAATTAACTAACAGAAATTATCTTGAACACATTAATGAAAAATCGGGCATAAGCATATTGGAATTTTATTCTCCATCCTGTACGCACTGCAAAAAGATGGAGGGAGCATTTACTAAGCTGGAAGAAACTAGGGAAGTGGATGCCACTTTTATTAAATGTAATACAGCAGATGAGGGGGCACTGGCACTTAGATATGATATCAGTTCAGTTCCTACAATTGTCATATTAAATGGCGGCAAAGAGGTAAACAGATTTATTGGTTTTACACATCCTCTGATACTTAAGGATGCGGTCTTAAAATTACAAAAACAGTGATCGTTCATATGGAATGATTACATGCAATATTATGATTCAGGAGGCAGTGATGTATATCGAGTTAGAACATATATCAAAATATTTCGGAACTTTTAAAGCGTCTGATGATGTGAGTTTTGGAATAGAAAAAGGAAAGCTTGTTGGTCTGCTTGGACCAAGTGGAAGCGGAAAGACAACAATCCTTCGGATGCTTGCAGGGCTTGAAAAGCAGGATGAGGGTGATGTGATAATAGATGGTAAAAACGTAAATACACTTACACCGGATCAGAGGAAAATAGGATTTGTTTTTCAAAGCTATGCACTTTTTCCTTACATGACAGTGTATGACAATATAGCATACGGATTGAAAGTGCAAAAACGGGATAAGAAGTTTATTAAAAACAGGGTTCACGAGTTGTTAGAGCTTGTTGGTCTGCCGGGTGTGGAAAAAAGATATCCAGATCAGTTAAGCGGTGGACAAAGACAGAGGATAGCACTCGCAAGGGCACTGGCGCCACAGCCTGAAGTTCTCCTGCTTGATGAACCGTTTGCAGCAATAGATGCAAAGGTCCGAAAGGAATTAAGAACGTGGCTTCGTGAAACTATCGACAAGGTTGGTATCACAAGTATATTTGTGACGCATGACCAGGATGAAGCGATAGAGATCGCAGACGAGATAATCATTACAAATAAGGGGCGCATCGAGCAGGTTGGAAACCCGGTAGAGATATACGAAAATCCGAAAACTCCGTTTGTGGCACAGTTTATAGGACAGTCAGCAGTCATAAAAGACTTTGGAAAATTAAAAGGTTTTGAGAAAGAAAATGACAGTCAGTACGGTGTGATAAGACCGGAGTTTGTGGAGATATCTGATTTTACGGATAATATAAAAAATGGCATAAATGAGGTATGGAAAGACAAAACAGCTAAAGATAAGAAATCGGATAATGAAACCACAATAGATGCAGCAGACTCAGCATATGAGGATGGCATTATAGAGGAAGTACTTTTCAGAGGAAATACTTATGAGATAAGAGTCAGGATAGGCAATATCACAGTAACCGGAAAAACATCCGTAAGTGCCGGAAAACGAAGCCGTGGGGAACACATAAAGGTACTTATAAAACAGCTTTACATAATAGAAGATGAGAACACACAGATAGTAAAAAATAAAGCATTTGATGACAGTCAGATATATTATATTTAAGAAAATTATTTAGAGTCAGCATCGTATGCATTAGCATAAAAAAGCAGAAGGGAGCGATGGACGATGAAAGAAAAAATATTAAAATGCGGAGTGATTTCATGGATAATACTCATAACAATATGGGGAGTTGGTTCACTTGGGTATGATGAATATTTTCTGCCAAGTCCGGTAGAAACCATAACAGGAGTGAGGGAACTGATACTAAACGGAACATTGTGGATAGATATAGCCGCAAGTATATCAAGAGTATTAAGAGGGTGGCTGCTTGCTGTGGTGCTTGGAGTTCCACTCGGACTTCTGGTAGGAAATTTTAAGGCGGTAAGATTCATAATAGAACCAATATTAAGTTTTTTCAGATTTGTTCCGGCGATAGCATTGACAACACTTTTTCTTATGTGGTTCGGAGTCGGGGATGAATCAAAAATAGCACTTATATTTTATGCATCGTTTTTTCCGGTATTTGTAAACACGATCGCAGGAGTTGTGTCAACAGATCATTCATACATAGAGGCTGCATCCTGCATGGGTGCAGACAGAATCAGGGTATTTTTTACGGTAATCGTACCATCGGCGGTATCACATATTTATACAGGAATAAGGCTTGGACTTGGCTCATCATTTGTATGTGTTGTGGCAGCGGAGATGCTTGTCGGAAGTGATGGACTGGGTTATCTGATAAACAGTTCAAAACTTTATTACAAGACGGGATGGGCATTTGCCGGCATACTTACACTTGCGGTATTCGGATTTGCTGCAGACAGGATCGTACAGTTTATAGGACAAAAGAAACTTGCACATTTTGGTGTGAAGTAGAAATGGAAATGATGGAAGGAGAAAAATATGAAAAGAACGATAAAAAATAATTTAAAAAGATTAGGAACGATAACACTTGCAGCAGTACTTGGAACATCTGTTTTAGCGGGCTGCGGATCAAAATCAGGCTCAACACAGGCAGGATACGATAAAAAGAACACAATACGTGTAGCAGTTATGACCGGACAGCCAGATCAGTATCAGATTTTTATAGGACAGCAGCAGGGGATTTTTGAAAAGTACGGATTAAACATAGAAACAACAGAGTACGCATATGGAATAAATACAATAGATGCCGTGGTAAATGGAACAGCTGATACAGGCGAGATGGCAGATTTTGCCGCAGTAAACAGGATTGGAAATTCAGATGGAAAAACCGATCTTGTAATATTTTCGGAATCAGCGGTCGATGAGCCAAAAACAGGAGGACTTTATGTGGCACCTGAATATGCAGACGATCCGGGTGAACTTGTAAACAGCAAAGGAATAGTGACAAGTGTCGGAACTGTCTCAGAATATTATGCATGGCAGGCACTTGATTATCTGGAAATCGATCCTGAGAAGATCAAATATGTAAATACTGATTCAGAGCAGACAACGCTTGCCCTTATAAATAAAGGTGATGCGGCTGCGGTTGTCGGATATGGAGCACAGCAGCAGTATTATGAGGATGCTGGCTGGAAGCTTGTGGCAAGTGCGCAGGACATTGGCATAAATACCGGAAGTTATCTTCTTACAACTAAAAACTTTAATGAAGCAAATGAGAAAAATCTTGCAGATTACTTAAAAGCTTTGCAGGAGAGCACAGACTATATAAATGAACATCTTGATGAGACAGCCGCAGCTGTGGAAAAGAAATTTGGAGTAAAAGCAGAAAATTTCAAGGCGGACTGGCAGGCAAAAACTCTCAGGGTAGGATTCACTGAAGAAGGAGCAGCGCATTTGGAAGAAATTGCTGACTGGGCATATACACATGACAAATACGATAAAGAGTTTAATGTGCGCAATTATATAGATGTGACAGCTGCAAAGCAGTATGAACCGGCATCGGTAACAATTTCAGGCAAATAATATTTCAAGAGTATATCACAGATCAAGGAGGACAACAATATGGGATATCCGGGAATCTTTCCAACAGGAACAACAGTATACAATAAAGACAAGGCATGGAACGGCTACACAGTTTTTCCGACAAAAAAAGGAGCACTGCTCATAGATATGAATGGAAATGAAGTAAAGTTATGGGCAGGACTTGAGGGTTTTCCGAATAAGATACTTCCGGGAGGATATGTGCTCGGCTCAACAGGCTCAATAAAGAGCAAATATTCTTATCAGGACGAAAAAGATCTCGTACAGGTAGACTGGAACGGAAATATAGTATGGAAATTTGACAAAACAGAGTTTTATGCAGATCCGGGGCAGGAGCCACAGTATTTTGCCAGACAGCATCACGATTATCAGCGTGAGGGCTCAACGGTAGGATATTATTATCCGGGAGGGGAGCCAAAGACGGATAGCGGTAATACGCTTATACTTACGCATGAAAATCTTTATAATCATGATATTTCTGATAAACGTCTTATAGATGACAAGATAATCGAGGTGGACTGGGATGGAAATATTGTTTGGAGCTGGCGCGCAAGCGATCATTTCGATGAGCTTGGGTTTGATGAAGCCGCAAAAAACATACTCTACAGAAATCCGGGACTTCACGGCGAGGCCGGAGGAGACTGGATGCACATAAACAACTTTTCTACTCTCGGAGAAAACAAATGGTATGATGCCGGAGATGAGAGATTTCATCCAGACAATATAATTTTTGATGCAAGAAACACAAACATTCTTGCAATAATAAGCAAGGAGACAGGGAAGATAGTTTGGAGAGTAGGCCCTGATTTTAACGAGAATGAGGCAACAAAAAAGCTTGGCTGGATAATAGGACAGCACCACTTACATATGATACCGAAAGGCCTTCCGGGAGAGGGAGACCTGCTCGTATTTGACAATGGAGGTCAGGGCGGATATGGCACACCAAATCCGGGCTCTGTTGATGGTACCAATAATGCAAGGCGTGATTATTCAAGAGTGCTTCAGTTTAATCCTGTCACACTCGAAATTACCTGGCAATATACACCGCTTGAAGCAGGCTGGCTGCTTTTTACAGATCCATCGAATTTTTACAGCTCATATATCAGCTCTGCACAGAGGCTGCCAAACGGAAATACACTTATCACGGAAGGGTCGGACGGACATCTTATAGAGGTTACGCCGGAGCATGAGATTGTGTGGGAATACATAAATCCGTACTTCAAATCAATCGGAGGAAAATTTAAAAGCAACATGATATATCGTGCGTACAGGATTCCATATGAATGGATCCCGCAGCTTGAAAAACCGGTGGAGACATCAATCGAACCATTGGATGTATCAACATTCAGAGTGCCGGGCGCAGGAAATAAAAAAGTCGATGTGACAGCTGTTGACGGAATTGATCCTACACAGGAGATTGGGCTTACAGGAACTAGTGAAGAAGATGAGGAAAACAGCAGAATAGATTTCTGCGTCGCATCGATAAATAAAGACGAGCTGAAGTAGCCCGCACATAGGACGGCACCCTGCCAAAATAGAGTGTGTGAGGTTTAGGTGAATAAGTGTATAAATAAAAATACTTGACTATAAAGCATAGTAATCATATCATTATAATATGAATTAAAGGCAATGTAAGCAAGTGTGTGGAAGCATATGCAAAAGACGTATTTACATAATCATGTAATGGCAGCGTAAATTTAGGAGATGATCATATGTCAATCAAGAAAATTGCAGAAGAAGCCGGTGTCTCAACAGCAACCGTATCGCGGGTGCTAAATAATCCGAATTACAAATGTGCATCTCCAGAGGTGCGTGACCGGATATGGAAAGCGGCTATAGCGTTAAATTATACCCCGAATACAGCTGCCCGAAGCCTTAAGATGGGAAAGCAGGAAGAAAAGCAAAAGCCATATTATATAGGTGTTTTGATGACAAGGATGGAAAATGCGACGACAGATCCGTTTTTCAATGAGCTGCTTCGTGTCGTGGAAAGTGAGATACACAAGCAGATTGCGATACTCACTAAAGTGTGGTATATGCCTCTTTTTTCAAATGATAAAAAATGCCGTCGTGAAAATCTTGACAGGATAATCACTGGAATGTACGAGGAAACTGAGAAAAAATGCGACGGACTCATAATCATCGGAAAGTGCAATAAAGAGGCGCTTGGCAAGCTTAACCGCAAGTATAAGAGCGTTGTTTCGATAAATCGTAATTCTACCAATTATGAGGTGGATGAGGTATTATGTGACGGAAAAAAAGTGGCAATGATGGCAGTCGACTATCTTTTATCACTCGGACACCGGAATATAGCATATGTCGGGGACTGCTACAACGAGGCACGTTACAGGGGGTACCTCGAAGCACTGCACAGACATGATATAGAACCGGAAGTGGATTATATATTACAGACCGGGCAGACAGAGGCAGAGGGATATGCGGCAATGCAGAAATTTATAGAGTTTGATGACAGACCTACAGGAATTTACTGCGCAAATGATATCACAGCCATAGGAATGTTAAAATACCTCGGCTCAGGTAAAAGCCGTTACTACACTCCATCGATCATCTCGAGTGATGATATAGAGCAGGCACAATATACGCAGCCTATGCTTACAACGGTCGGCCTGCCAAAGGATGAAATGGGAAAATTCGCTATATATCTTCTTATGGATCGTATGCGTGGAGGACACAAAAGTGTCGTAAGGACAGAACTTGAGGGCAGGCTCATGATAAGAAACAGTTGCTCTGGAGTGGAGGACAGTGAGTGGAGTGATTACTGTATCTGAAATATCTCGTAAAACAGTAGTTAATGAGAGCTTCTTGTGAAAAATGAGTCATTGGGGTATGTATATCGTCTAGCAAAAGAGTCAGAGTTATCTGCAATAGTTAATCTGGTATATCTTGCGGCAAAAGTACTAAATGAAATTTAAGTGAATTTATAGACATTTCCTTATCATAAAGCTATAATATTAAAATCATATGAAATAGATAGGTATTGATTTTAGAAAGTGATACAAATGAAAAAGCTAAAAAAGAGATTCATTGTTCCGGCAGTGGTATTTATATTAGGCATGTGTGCGTTAATCGGCACGATATATGTAGTCGGAAAGACACAGGAGCAGCAGAACAGGACAAATGCAAAACTCAATGCGATGACATATGCGGAGCGTATAAAAGGCGAGCTTATGGAGGGAATAGGAGTTACCGATACCTTAAAGCAGGTTGTCATAAGTGGTGATGGAAATATAAATAAGTTTTATGATATTGCAGCAAATATGATGGAAGATTCAATCCAGAGTATACAGATAGCACCGAATGGAGTTGTGACTGAAATATATCCAGAGGAGATGAATGAATCCGGTAAGATAGATCTGATAAATGATAGTGACAGGGGAGAGATTTCGCGCTATGCGAGGGATAATGACACTGTAATTATGCAGGGACCATTGGAGCTGAAGCAGGGCGGATATGGTATAGCAGTGCGCAATCCGGTTTATTTGGAAGATGGAAACGGGCAGAAGAGCTTTTGGGGCTTCACAATTGTTATACTGAAGGTTCCTAATATTTTTTCTGCATCTGTAGAGGCTCTTTCCAATTTTGGATATAAGTACAGTCTGCAGAAGTGTGCTTCGCCGTGGGATGATACGTATGAGTGGGTTTACGGTTCAAAGGAAGAGTTGAACGATCCGGTGATATATGACTTTGACGTGTATGGAGATAAGTGGAGACTTGAGATTTTCCCAAAGAGTGGTTTTTACAATAACAGATATCTGCTATATCTGTTTATCGGAGGTGTAATTATAGTCCTGCTTTTGGCAGGGCTTACAGCAGCATTGATTTTCATTAATGAAAACAGGAAGAATTTCAAGAGACTTGCTGTGACTGATGCACTGACCGGTATCTACAACAGGCACGGATTTGATGAGCAGGTTGAGCAATATATGAGACAGAATCCGCAAAAGCATTGTATTGTGGCAATGCTTGATATTGACGATTTCAAGCTGGTCAACGATATGTATGGACATGCGGCAGGTGATGGTGCACTGCAGAAGCTTGCAGAGAGCATGAAGCAATATTTTTCAAAGGATGTTATACTAGGCAGAAACGGAGGCGATGAGTTTAGCATTTTCATGCCGGATTGCACGGTAGTGGAGGTTAAGCCTTTCCTTAAGAAGTTTACAGAAGAAACCAGGAAATTTTATTGTAAAGGTGAAGAACATACATTTACCATTTCACTGGGCTTTGCGGAGTATCCTGTTTTGGCTGATGACCGTTCACAGCTCATGCGGTGTGCGGATATGGCACTTTATGAGGTAAAAATGCGTGGGAAGAACGGCTGCATGGCATACCGTGAGGGTGAGCGTATAAAGAGCCGCGCAAAGCTTGGTTTTGCGGTGAAGGATATTATTGACAATATGCCGGGTGCTTTCATTGTTTACAGGGCAGATAAAGAAAATGATGAGATTCTGCTTGCAAACAGTGAGCTGCTTCGGCTTACAGGCTGTAAAAATATGGACGAGCTGCTTGCATATACAGGTAAGAGCTTCTGCAATCTGATACGCCCGGATGAACAGGAAAGCTGTCAAAAAAGCATATGGTCGCAGATTAACGGAGGACACTCAAATGATTATATTTTCTTTCATATGCGAAAAGCAGACGGCACATATATTTCAGTGCTCGACCATGGCAGGATAGTGGATTCAGTGCGCAATGGCAGAGTATTTTATGTGATGATCATGGACTTGAATGCATTGCAGAGACACTATGGAGACTGCCTGGAGCTGGTGGAGAAGTAGAAATAAGCAGATTGTGAACACATGCGTTCACAATCTGCTTATTTAATAGTGCATACACAATTTATTTATCCGAATAAATCACATTTCCACCGCATACGGTGTACTTAACCTTACCGGTCAGTTCCATGCCGGTGAAAGGTGTGTTTGATGATTTTGATGTATATTCGCATGGTACCCATTTTTCGTCAGGATCAAATATGACAAAATCTGCAGCAGCACCCTCTGAGATAGTACCGTAAGGCAGGTGGTACAGCCTGGCAGGATTGATAGTCATCTTTTCCAAAAGCTCAAGCATGCTCAGATGTCCAGGTTTGACAAGGCTTGTGATACCAAGAGCAAGAGATGTCTCAAGACCGATGATACCGCTTGGAGCTTCGGTCACAGGCTTTGATTTTTCCTCGGCGCTGTGAGGCGCATGATCTGTTGCGATAAGGTCAATTGTGCCGTCGATAAGTCCATCGATAATCTTTTGACGGTCTGCTTCAGTGCGCAGAGGCGGATTCATCTTGGCAAGGGTGCCGTGCTCTAAGACAGCATCCTCAGTCAGCGTGAAGTGATGAGGAGTGGCCTCGGCATGGAGCCTTGCACCAAGCTTTTTGTAGGTTCGGACTATATCAACAGATACACCGGAGCTGATGTGCTGTATCACAACATCGGCACCACTGCGCAGCGCAAGCAGACAGTCTCTTGCGACAAGAGCCTCCTCAGCGATGGATGGTGAGCCGTAGATACCGAGAGCGTCAGATACTTTTCCGTGGTTGATGCCGTTGTTTTTGATAAATGCAGGATCCTCCTCATGTAGACTTATCGGCATGTCAAGCTTTGCAGCATTTTGCATGGCCCTGTAGCAGAAAGCGGCATTTGTAAGCGGGATGCCGTCATCGGTAAAGCCACATGCTCCGGCTTCCTTTAAAGCTGTCATGTCAACCTCATTCTGGCCTTTGAGGGAGTGTGATATTGCAGCGGCCTGATACATGCGGATTTTTTCCTGCTTTCCACGTGTCAGGTTGTCCTTTAGAGTATCCACATTGTCCACTGTCGGCTTTGTGTTTGCCATGCACACGACAGTTGTGAAACCACCCTTTGCGGCAGCCAGGGAACCGGTGTGGATATCCTCCTTGTATGTGAATCCCGGATCACGGAAATGTACATGTGTGTCGATAAGTCCAGGTCCTATGATCATTCCTGCTGCATCTATTATTTCTTCTTTTTCATTTGCAGCAGCGTCTGACGCACATGATATGTCAGGTGCTATTTTTTCTATTTTTCCATCTTTTACAAGTATATCCATATGTTCGTAGAGACCTGATGCAGGATCAGCTACGATACCATTTTTTATTATCATAATGTTCCTCCTGTTTATCATAAATGAATATGAAAATCTATTGTCTATCATATCATAGTATAATAGAGGAAAAGAAAAAGCACAACATGTTAGAGCTTGTAGTTAAACATAAATATTTTTGTCATTAACACTTGTTTATATCTTAAAATTGTCACATAATTACAATACAGTATTCTAAATGGATTAAACTTCCTACATCATATTGTGGCAATGTGCAGACACACATCACGGACGGCACTATCAACATTCTATATGTGGGATGCTTTAGACAATGATAGTATTTATTTGGAGACAGATGATGAAAACAAGACAATTTGATGCAGTAGTATTTGATATGGACGGAGTCATCTTTGACTCGGAGAGGGCAGTTATGGACTGTTGGACAACTCTGGCAGAAAAATATAATATAAAAGATATAGAGCAGTCGGTTCTTGCATGTACAGGAACAACAATGGTGCGGACGAGAGAGATAATGCTTGAAAGATATGGTGATGATTTCCCATATGATGATTATGCGCACGAAGCATCTATTATGTATCACAAGAGGTATGATGGTGGACGGCTTCCAATGAAAAAAGGAGTTGCAGAGCTGCTAGGATTTCTAAAGAAAAACGGAAAAAAGATAGCACTTGCGTCATCAACAAGGAGGCAGACTGTTGAAAATCAGCTTCGTGAGGCAGAAATATATGATTATTTTGACGGGATTGTATGTGGGGATATGGTATCACGGAGCAAACCGGCGCCGGATATCTTCTTAAAAGCATGCGAACTGATTGGAACAGAACCGGAAAAGTCATATGCAATCGAGGATTCCTATAATGGAATACGTGCTGCCTATGCTGGAGGACTAAGACCTATTATGGTGCCAGATCTACTGCCAGCCAATGAGGAAATGGAAAAATTGACAGAAAAAGTAATAGAAAATTTATTTGAAGTCATGAATTATCTGGAAAATATAAAAGACTAACAAAATAGAGAAATGTCAAAACAGAAAAGTAAAATCCAAAAGATATATCACTAATCAGGAAAACCAAATACTATAAGCAACTGATCAGGAGGAAAAAATGAGCTTAATAAAAGGTATACATCACGTATCAATGAAGTGCAGCAGCACAGAGGAATATGAAAAGACAATAGATTTCTACAAAAACATTCTGGAAATCCCGGTTGCAAGGGAATGGCCAGTGGGAATCATGTTTGATACTGGAAACGGAATTGTTGAGATTTTTAATGATGGAGATGGAGCGCTTGATAAAGGTGTCATACGTCATTTTGCATTTGCAACAGATGATGTTGATGCGTGTGTGGAGGCTGTAAAAGCAGCAGGATATGAGGTATTTATTGAGCCGAAGGATATAGAAATCGCATCAATACCGGTGTTCCCTGCACGCATAGCATTCTGTAAAGGCCCGCTTGGCGAGGAAATAGAGCTGTTTCAGGAAAAATGACTGTACATATAACCATACATATATATTTGACAAATCAAAGTATAAAGGTATATACTGGCTAAGTTAAGCAATTTAATCAGGCTTTAAAATAATTATAATTAAAATGATGATTTTACGAAAGGAGTGCAACTATGAGCTGGAAAACAACTACGCTTCACCTCATGAAAGGTAACTATTTAGCTGTTTACAGGGATAGTGCGCTCTTTTTTAGGTAAACAGCTTAAATAAATTAAGTTAAAATAAAACTGAAACGCACTATCTCCTGTTCAAAATATTTAAAGACAACTGTTTTGAAAAGGAGATTTTTTATGCGTAAATTTAATATTAAAGCACAGATACATAAATTGTATACACTGACCACAGTAGGATATTTCAGGATAGCAGGGGCTTCATGGGTTGCACTTCTTGCGCTCAGAGGTTTTTCGATGCTTGAGATAGGAATGTTGGAAAGTATATTTCACATAGTAAGCAGCAGCTTTGAGATTCCATCAGGGGTTGTTGCGGATGTGTTCGGAAGAAAGAAAACCATGGTGCTTGCAAGTCTGGTAAGTTTTGTATCGGGACTTTTTATGATACTGTCTAACAATTTCTGGTCGGTTGCATTTGCTATAGGCTTTAGTGCCTTAAGCTACAATCTCGAATCAGGCACACGTGAAGCTTTGGCATATGATAGTTTAAAATTTGCCGGTCAGGAGGAAAAATACAATAAATTTGCATCAACTGAAATGATGTTGTATAGGATAACAAGCTCAACGGCTACTTTGTGCGCAGGTTTTGCGCTGTGGCTTGGCTACAGAAAGGCATATGCATTTGATATTTTATTCAGCCTCATAGCAATAGGGATTGCGTGCAGTCTGAATGAAGTATCTGTGTCAAATGATGAAAATACGGATAACAAAGAAAACAATAACCCAAATGCAAACAAAGATACAAAAATAGGAAACCGGCTCAAAAATGTCATTACAGAAAGCTGGCGTTTCATGATCACGAATAAAAAGGCCAGAAGTATAATGGTTATAAATGCATTTATAGGGGCAGTTTCAACCTTGGTACTATTCTTTTTACAGGCGAAGCTTCCTCTTGCAGGATTAAATGATGCGCTGCTTGGACCGGCACTTTTTGTGATGGGGCTTGGAGCGGCATTTGGTGCAAAAGCAGCCGGATTTTTTCCAAAATTGAAATATAAAAAATATATCATTATCAGTAGCATAGGTGTTATATTTGCGTTTGCAATGATATTTACAGAACTGCCATATGTTATGATACTGGGTGGATTTGCGGGCTCTTTTTTCGATGATTTCGTAGAAGTACGCACGGACATTATTCTCAATGAAATGATACCGTCAGAGCAGAGAGCCACACTTATTTCAGTTAATTCATTTATGTTTTCAATCGTTATGATTGTGATGTCAACACTTATGGGAAGCATTATGTAGAATACGGAAATATAGGGCACTGTTGGGATTCTTAAAATTTTACAAGAATTTGATTTACTTTTAAAATTGACAGTGTTATTATATTGGCGCAAATAAAAGACAAAGATTTAAAGGAGGCGAAATATATGGACAGTTGTGATAGTCATGGGCGAACTATATATATAACGGTGGTACAGTCTTGGATTATCTTCAAGTGTCTGTATATGCCTCATAATGCATATATAAAAGTTATTTAAGCCTTACCACCGTTTGTAAATGCAGAAACAGCAATATGTTTGTATAAACATTTTGACGGTGGATTTTTTATGCCCTTTTTTAGGGAGAATGGAGGCTTAAAATGGAAAAAGAAGTATTAAAAGAACCAAAATTCGTAGAAGATATTGTAAAAGTAATAAGAAGCGGACTAGATAAAGAACAATTATTGGATCGTCTGAATGATTATCATGAGAATGATATCGCACAAAGTCTGGAATTTTTGACAAAAGATGAAAGACTTACATTGTATAACAATCTTGGCACAGAATGGATGTCAAATATTTTCTCATATATAGAAGACCCCAAGCCTTATATTGAGGAGCTGGCCATTGACAAACTGGCAGAAGTCATCAATGAGATGGATTCAGATGATGCGGTTGACTTGTTAGAGGATATTGATGAGAGTGTAAAAGCAAAGCTGCGTCCGATATTGGATGAAGATGTTAAAGCGGATATACGCCTGATAAATTCATATGATGATGATGAAATTGGTAGTCTTATCACTACAAATTATATCAATATCTCAAAGAATCTCAATATCCGGCAGGCTATGCATGAGCTTGTACATCAGGCTGGAGATAACGATAATATATCAACGATTTATGTTTCAGATCAGGACGGAAAATTTTGTGGAGCCATTGATTTAAAGGATCTGATAATTGCAAGGGTACATGATGAACTCGATGATCTTATAAGTTATTCATATCCGTATTTACTGGATCATGAAAAAATATCAGAGAGTATTGAAAAAATAAAGGATTATGCTGAGGATTCACTGCCGGTACTTAACAGTGAAAAAGAACTTATCGGTATACTTACAGCACAGGATGTCATCGAAGCGGTCGATGATGAGATGGGCGAGGATTATGCGAAGTTAGCTGGTTTGACAGCAGAGGAGGACTTGAAAGAAACGACCATGCAGAGCATGAAAAAGCGGATGCCATGGCTTATCGTTTTACTTTTCCTCGGAATGGGAGTGTCTACTGTTGTAGGTGCATTTGAGGGAGTTGTCGCTGCACTGCCTATAGTGATCTGTTTCCAGTCACTCATACTTGATATGGCAGGAAATGTCGGAACACAGTCACTTGCCGTAACTATCCGTGTGCTTATGGATGAAAATTTAAGAGGAAAAGATAAAGCGTTTCTGGTTATAAAAGAAATGAAGGTCGGTTTTTGTAATGGACTTTTTCTCGGGATAATGGCACTTGTTATTCTGGGAATCTATATAAAGATATTTAAAGGGTATACATTATTTAATGCTGTCATGATATCTGGCTGTGTAGGAATTTCACTGCTTGTTGCCATGATAATATCAAGTCTTGTCGGAACACTTGTACCACTCTTTTTCCACAAGATAAAAATAGATCCGGCCGTTGCATCAGGTCCGCTGATCACAACAGTAAATGATCTTGTGGCTGTTGTGACATATTACGGACTTGCATGGTTACTGCTTATACAGTGTGTACATTTTGCATAATAGTGTTAATGTTTAGACGCAAGCTTGACACTGTGCTGTCAAGCTATGCACCATAGTGTTAGTTATTGAGTGATTACAGCCCCTGCCTTGCAGAGGCATTTTAAATGGGCTGTAATCGTTGCTGGTCACACTGTCAGGTGTGAACAGTAATATAATAGTGTTATATAGTAATAATGGCATAATATTCCTTGCATTTTGATTTATTTTGGAATACTATATAGTTAACTAAAATTATCGAAAATAACGGCAGCCGGGGATACTGCCATATTATGTTTCTATATAGTTACAGGGGGAGCCATGATAGAGAAGTATTATAATGGCGTAATTGAGCAGGTTTATAACAAATTGGGAAAGTCGGATAACAATATTGTAATGGTAAGTTACAATAACGGCTTTTCGATTTCAAAATTAGAAAGTGTTAAGCGTTATCTGGCAGATGATAACGTTGTTTTTGCATACCATGAATACGAAAATGGCAGATTGTGCGGAGCATATGAACCATTTTTGGATATAGTGCGTGATATGCTGGATAGAAATTCTATTGATATAGAAGAGTTCATGAAAGAATGTGATGTGTATGAGCTACACAGATCATTGCTAAAAGGATATTTTAAAGAAGGAACATGCTATAGAAGAGAGGGTGTTCTTTTAAATGAGGTTGGATATGAGCAGACAAGGCTTTGCAGGGCGATAGCTGATATGCTTCATAAATTATCCGAAAAGACACCTATACTTATAGTGTTGAATCGTTTTCAGATAAGCAGCAGAAGTACGATGGAGCTTATCTGGAGACTGATAAATGAACCTTCATCAAATATCGGTATTGTACTTGGTGTAAATGAAAAACGTCCACAGAATGACATATTAAACAGTGTCTGGGAGGAGATATATGAGTATCTTGAAGACCACAGTCATATATATCATATAGGAAGCTCAGGAAAAGAACATGACACATGGAATAATGATATACTGATCGAAACGAGGGACTATGATAAGATTCTTGAAAAAATAAAGTATATGTATGAGTTCCTGGATTATGAACAGGCAAAATTATACCTTCAGGATATTGAATGTAAGATTAAATTTGAAGATGTAAGAATTGATGAGGGAACACTATGTAAATACTATGTACTTTATACATATAACTCAATTTTACTCGCAGAACTATCAAAGGCACTTGAAATGGTAAATTATGCACTTCAGCAGGAGATGGTACAGAAAAGCCATAGCTATATGTGCGAATGCTATTATCTCAAGGGCACCTGTCTTATGTATCAGGGAAAGCTGCAGATGGCAGAAAAATATGCAAAGCAGTCACGTCATGAAGCAAAGCTGACAGGAGACGAGGATCTTATATTCCGTGCAGAGCTGCTTACCGTAATGGCAAAGATGTCCGGATGGTACAACATATTTTTCTGTGTCAAGGATGTGCATATAGATGAAACACTTATAGAAAAGCTGATGAAGAACGGCTACAAAAATCATCTTGCGCATATTTATATATATGCATACGATAATGGTGCAGATATGGTAGCGAAAGCGTACCGCTCTGAGGCATATCTTATGTATTTCAGCAAGGGAGTTGCGCTTGCTGTGGAAATAGGAAACGAGCAGCTTGTCTATGAGGCTTATCAGAAAAATATAATGATCGCATCGACAAACGGAATGAATGAGATAGCGATGCTCTATTCTGTCCGCACATATGAATTTCTGCGAACAAAAGGAAATATACTCTATGGCAGGATCCTATCAGGCATAGGCTACAACCTTAGTGCGATGGGCAAAAATGATGAGGCAATGGAATATTATGAGCATGCGATCAGGGTGTTTTACAGATTGCGTGTTCCAGAAGATATAGCAGAAGTCTATTATAATATGTCGCTAAGCTACATAATGCAGGAGCAGTATGCAAAGGCTGAAAATAGTCTGCTGCTTGTAATGAAAGCAATCGATAAGCTTCATCTTAACAGTCTGCGTGTATGTAATCTTTCAAAGCTATACGGATTACTTGCTCTTTCATGTATTCTCCAGAATGACAGGTTTAACTGTGAGAGATATTTGTTAAACTGCAGACAGTTTCTGAATTATATAATAGAAAAAGAAGAAGCAAAAAAAGATATGGAAGTTATTCATGATTTTGCAAAGTGTGATGATGATATGTTCCTATATACATTTTCGCTTGGTCTTTTGAAGCGTTTTGATGGGGACAAAGAATCTGCTCTGCAGAATTTTGATAAGGCAGAAAAATTTTTACAGCAGACAGAAGGAAATGAGTTTTTCAGTTATAGGATATTCCGAAGAGAGAGAATGAAGCTTTTTAAGGACATGGGAAAGTCTGAAAGATATGAGCATGAGGAAATGATCTTAAAGCAATATGAGGATATAAATGCAGATATTACAGATTCATTTTCAGATGAAATATTAAAAAGCATTGATCTTAACAGGGATACAGCGGATATTTGCATATCAGAAAGGAATATAGAGTCACTTATTAAGCATGAAGGACTCATGCGTGACTATACGACAAGTCGGCGCCAGATGGAATTTATAACGACGTGGCAGAAGCTTATAGATGTCACGGATAATGATGTAGATGAGATGGTAAAAAATGCATTGAACACGTTCATGAATCATTTCAGTCTCGACTGTGCTCTTTATATATGCTATCACGATGAAGAGGCAAATGTACTTTATAATGATACAGGGTGTGTTATAACCGATGAGATAAATAGAAGGATCGGGAAGATAATGCTTGAATATCCGCAAGGGTTTGCAATATCCAAGATAAGTGATAATTTCCTTGAACATCAGGATATCGCATCTTTTTTTGGAATAGATGACGTTTGCTCCCTTGTTGCTGTGCCATTTATAAAAAAAGGCAGGCTTACAAGCCTTTTTATAACGTATGTCAGAATGAAAGACAACTGGCATGGTTCCATAGAAAGATATATGTTGAATGAGTCTGATCTAAAGATCTATTCCCTGTTGTTCAGGGAGATGGAATACGCTATAAACCGCATGCAGTCGAATCAGAAAATTTACGAGATGAACAGCAAACTCCATGCGGCGGCAGTCACAGATGCTCTTACCGGAATTTATAACCGGGCGGGAATGTATGCCGTAATAAAAGAAATGATTGATTGCTACAGCACTTCCGATAAGCAGCACGATATAGGGCTTATGTTTATCGATCTTGATAATTTTAAGATATATAATGACACATTTGGCCATGATGTAGGAGATTTGATTTTAAAGGAAATGGCATCGATTTTTCAGAATGAAGCTATAGGATATGGATTTGTCAGCCGGTATGGAGGGGATGAATTTATAATCATACTGGGTACTGCTGATGACAAAAAGCTTGAAAAAATTGCAAAAAACATATATGCAAAGATCGAAAGCTCAGATGGATTTAAGCAGCAGATAGAAGATTATCTCGGTCATCCTATATCTGTCGATAAAGATTCAAGGATCACATGCTCAATGGGAATTGCAAAGGCTGGAAATGTAAAATGTGAGGAAGATATAAATAATCTGATACATCAGGCAGATGAGCTTTTATATAAAGTAAAAACAAGAGAAAAAGGCAATTATGCATTTTTTGATTATGTGCTGAATTAAAAACTTGAAATATTATTACTGTTTCTCTATAATTGTACGAGACAACGAGCAGTGCAATTTATAGTCCGCAGATAGCTTGTGAACTATTAAAAAATAAGAAAAGCAGCAGACCTGTTCGTAGGTCTGCTGCTTTTCATGGATTAAGGAGAGATGCATAAAGTGAAAATTGAAAAAAGTAAGATCCAGACATCAGAGACATTTGTGCTAAGTGCAATACTGGCTATGTCTGGTGGTTTTCAGGATGCATATACATACAATGTGAGAAAAGAAGTATTCTCAAATGCGCAGACTGGAAATATAGTGCTTATGAGCCAGCATATTATGATGGGAGAACTGATGAAAGGACTTTCCTATCTGTTTCCGGTAGTTGCTTTTGCTCTAGGAGTACTTGTGGCGGAGAGGATAGGGCACAGATATAAAGGCGCAAAACGGATTCACTGGAGACAGATAATTGTAGCTATAGAAATAGTTATTCTGTTTGCGGTAGGCTTCATACCTGAAAGATATGACATGCTAGCCACGATGCTCGTATCATTTTCATGTTCTATGCAGGTTCAGGCATTCAGAAAAGTAAATGGCTATGGATATGCAAGCACAATGTGTATAGGAAACCTGCGGAGTGGAACGGAAAGCCTTTCAATATATTTGAGAGAAAAACAGCATGGAGCACTAAAAAAAGCGGCACACTATTACGGGATAATATTTATTTTTGCAATAGGAGCCGGTGTTGGCGGCATATGTTCGTTACATATTGGAATAAGAGCGATATGGATCTCAAGTATACTGCTTGCAATAGTATGTGCGATGATGATTAAAGAACATAGATAACAGGAGAAAATTTTATGAAACTATTAAAACAATTTTTGATTATACTTGCAATTTCATTTATTGGTGAACTGCTTAAATACTTACTTCCGCTTCCGGTTCCGGCAAGCATATACGGAATGGTCATATTGTTCATCGGACTTTTGACAGGTATTATACCGCTTACGTCGGTAAAGGATGCAGGAAAATTCTTTATAGAAATAATGCCTGTGATGTTTATCCCGGCAGGAGTCGGACTGATGTCATCATGGGGAACACTAAAATCTGTACTACTGCCGGTAAGTATCATAACAGTTGTTGCACTTATCACTGTAATGGCGGCTACAGGATGCGTATCACAGTTTGTGATACGAAGACAAAAACGCAAGGAAAATGAAGGCAGATAAAGCAAAGAAACAGGAGAAAAAAATGGATAAATTATTTGAAACATCGCTCTTTGCAGGAGTTACGATCAGTCTGGTTGCATATCTGATAGGTATGCTTTTAAAGAAAAAGTTTAAGCTGGCAATATTAAATCCGCTGCTTATATCTATAATACTTACGATAGTTGTACTTGTGGCAGCGGGAGTAGATTATGATACATATAATGCAGGAGCATCGTATCTCAGCTGGTTTTTGACACCGGCAACGGTATGTCTTGCGATTCCTCTTTATGAACAGTGGAATTTATTGAAAAAAAACATAAAAGCGGTAGCCCTCGGGATTACGGCAGGAGTGCTTACAAGCCTTGTAACAGTGCTTGTATTATCTGTGATCATGGGACTTTCACATGAGGATTATGTAACACTTCTTCCTAAATCTATAACTACAGCTATAGGAATGGGAGTTTCCGAGGAACTCGGAGGATATGTGACTATCACGGTAGCTGTTATAGTCGTGACGGGAGTGCTTGGAAACATACTTGGCGAATTTGTATGCAAAATATTTAGAATTACAGAACCTATATCAAAGGGACTTGCGCTTGGCTCATCAGCCCATGCTATCGGAACAGCAAAAGCTATAGAGATGGGAGAGATTGAAGGAGCGATGAGCAGTCTTGCGATTGCTGTTGCAGGAATACTTACAGTGGTGCTTGCATCGGTGTTTGCTAATTTTTATTAAAACCTTGCACCATTTTGGTGAGAAATTAAAAAATTCAGAAGGCTGGCATATATGCCGGAAAGGAATAAACATGATCATTACAATAGCAAGAAAATGTGGTTGTGATGCCGACTTTATAGGCAGAGCCATCGCAGATAAATATGGTTTGAAATTTTTGGACAAAAATGCAATTGCGGCGCAGGCGAAAGAATGTGGCTGTTATGATGAATATGAGGAATTCTATGGCGAGACACCTGTTAATTCATTATTGTATTCGATAGTTATGGAAACAGAAGAAGACAATGTGCTTTACCAGACACCGGCAAAAGCACTTGCATTTATAGACAGACTTGAGAGGAAAGAAGATGATCCCGGTTATGTGATACAGGGGCGCTGCGGCAACTATGCTTTTAAGGAACGGGATGATGTGATATCAATTTTTCTGACAGCAGACGAGTCAGACTGTATTGATACCATTGCCAAAAAGCACGGAGTATCTGCAAGAAGAGCAAAGGCAATCGTGCATGAGACAAATGACCGTAGAAAGACCTACCACAAGTACTACACAGGACAGGAATGGGGGCAGGCAGATAACTATGATATGTGCCTTAATGTGTCCCGGCTTGGAACAGAGGGAGTACTTGCAATTATTGATAGTTATTTGAAATATAAATAGTCTGTTTTAGTGTCTGTAAATATAATCATCCGGATTCCGCAGCATCATTATCATATGAAATGTTTTAGAGGGATCATCATAGTAGAAAGTCATTTCTCCATCATATCTTTTTACAACATTGGCAATACTTTTCACACCGAATCCATGAAACTGTGGATTCGGTTTTTTTGTACGCGCAAGATTACCATCCTTGTCGATAGGATTCACACGGCATGAATTTATCAGAGAGATGATAGTCATGTTTGTATTTTCTCTACGAAAGACACTTAATTCGATAAAAGGATTAACCGTCATCTTCTCGGCAGATTCCACGGCATTGTCCATAAGATTACCAAACAAAATGCTTAAATCATCATAGCTTACGAAATCAATGCACTTGCTTCTGATATCGATGTGAAATGCGATTTTCTTCATGAGACAGATTTTCTGGTAACGGCATATGAGAGAATTAAGCAGGTCGTTGTCGCAGACGCGCACGGAGTGTTGCAATTCGGGAGAACCGAGTATCCGGGTAAGATAGGCTGCAATTTTGTCGGTTTCATGATGCTCGTTTAAATCTGCAATGGCATTCAGATGCTTCTTGATATCGTGAATGAGAATCTTCTGCTGTTCATCCTGTTCGGAAAGAGTCCTGTAGTACTCCGCAGAATCGGCATCACGCTGGCTCTGGAGTTTTAATTCGGCAATCTGGGCATTCTTTTGCTTTATGTGTTCGTAAAGACTGAAGACGAGGATGTTGATGAACAGAATAAAAATCATACTGATACTTATCATCATATTCAGATTATATTTTAAGGGTGTTGTAAGGCACAGGTGTACAAAAGTAGATGATATCCATAATGACAGCAATGGTATGGTGCACAAAAGTAAACGTTCCTTAGAAGAAAATCTAATCTCATTACTATTTTTGTGGCATATTGTATGTGATATAAAAAAGGAAACTATGAAATATAGTAATTTACATATAATAACCATCACGGTTGTAGAATTATTGAAATTTATGTTTTCATAAAAGTTAAAGCTTGTATAAGAAAAAATAGTTAGCGCAATGAGTTCTGTGAATGTCATTGTTATTGTAAGAATAAGTGCGTGAAAAAAAGCATTTATCAGCGTAGTACGGTATAGAAAATAAAATGCTAATCCCTGTAATAGAAAGAAGCTGATAGTATTAATATATGGATTTTGTAAAAATGAAAGTGCAAACAATACTGAATATAAAATAAATATAGTAAAATATGTTCTAAATTGTGAATGGCGCTTAAAAAATACAGTTGAGGTATATTGAAGGCAGATAAGTGCCTCGGCAAAATATACCAGAATATAATAAATAGTTGTAGTCATAAGGATTACCTCTTACTTTCCATAAATTGCAAATACACTTTTTTAAATTCAGCAAACTTTCTACGGGTAAGGTATGCATTAAATTGTCCATCACAAAGGTAAATAAGTTCATGGTCAAAACTGGTTACCTTAGCGAGATTGATAATATAGCTGCGGTGTGATTGAAAAAACATAGATACCGGTAAATTGTCAATCCAAAATTGTAATGTCTGGGTAGAATCGAAATCGGTTGTGAGAGTATGTACTATGATTTTTCTGCCATAAGCTTCTACATATACGATATCATTAGTTGATACAGTAGTAACACCATTTTTTGTTTCTATAGCGATTTCTTTGTTGGCAGAATAATACAGTTCAAGCGCATCATCAAGATTTTGAAATAATCGTTGCTTATCTATTGGCTTGGATAAATATCTGAATACATGAAAGCGCATGGCTGCATCCAGATATTCAATGTAGGATGTTACTATAAAAATAATAACGGATTCATTTTGCTGTTTAAGCTTGTTACCTACATATATTCCATTAAAATCGGGCATTTCAACATCTAAAAAGACAATATCTTTAGCACCTTTATCGGACAGGAGCGATTCCCCATTATCAAAGGTTACAATTTCAGGACATGTTATTTCCTTATTATTAAAATATGTAGTCACTATCTGGGATAGCGATTGTATAATTGATGAATCATCATCACAAATAAGTATTCTCATATGAAATCTCCTCGTCAAAATCGGTTAAGATTATTATAGAGAAGTACACCAAGGATAGCAAGGAAATGACATAAAAGACATAAAGATGTTATTTTTGGCAGTGAAATCGACCAAAAAGGACATAAAAATGTCGTTTCGTGCATTATACATGGACGCTTGTAACGAAATGGGATAAGTTATATGTAATGGTGGCGTGACCGTTACAGTCTCAGGTTACTGGAATCCGTAAAATGTATTAACATTCAATGGGGGGGATTTAATGAAGAAAATCTGCTATATAATACTTATACTATGTTTTTCACTTGTTAGTTGTGCACCAACTGAAAGCGTAATAGATGATGGTACACAAGCTAATACTACAGACTTAAGTGATTATGAAAATGTGCTAAAATCTTTGGATGAAGAACAGATAGGAAAACTTCCGCAAAATGTAAAATGTGTTGTAAATGATAAGCTAAGCATTGATTCAGAAATTAATATCTGGGATGCAACAAGTTATTACGTTAAAAGTGGAAAAGTTAAGGCTGTTAATTTTTCGGAAAATAAGGATAAATGCTATGATCTGATGGAAAAATTAGCAAAAGCGATTAATCTAAATAAGGATGTATGTGTACAAAGCCACAGATCTGAGAATGGTAATGAGATTTATTTATGGGATAACAATTATACTCAGGATAGCATAGCAATCAGAAATGATTCTGCTTTAGCCGAGACGCATGACGGACAGCTTGCTGTTAGTGCGTCTAAATTTAGCACATATTACTCACCGTTTAATGATAAAGATAAGTTTAGAACTGACAAACAACTAATGTTTATGTCTGCCGAAGAGGCGGAAGAATTAGCGGTTAAAACAGCGAAAGAACTTGAAATTAATGTTTGTGAAAAAAATGAATTATACGTTCTTGATGACAAAAATACATTAATATTTCCAGAGTATGATACAGATAAACAAAATGATACATATGTATTTTTTATGTTTCCGGACGTGTATGGTATTCCATATAGCAGATGCCCTGAAAATGAAACGTTAACGGGTTATGCAAATCAAGAAAATCATTTGGTAATAGCTATGGATGAAAAGGGAATTTCGTTTTTAGATATTCCACCATTGTATGATTGGGTTGAGACAACTGAGACCGGTGAGGTATTACATCCATCGTCTATACTTTCAAAAGAGGTTGATAAACTAAAAAAATACGTAACATCCGGGGATATTGAGGTAAGTGAAATATCATTAGAATATATGTTGTTTGCAGATAAAAATGAAACTTATGATATTAAGCCTGTTTGGGTGGTTTACTACTATCAAAACCAATTGGTGACAGGAGAAAACAGTTATGAGCAAAAAATGGCTCTTTATGATGTATATGACGCATATACAGGGGAGGACTATAGAATACAATGATAATAAATTTGAAAATGTGCATGTCTAGAAGTTTTCACAGCAAAAAATCATATTTATGCATTATTGGAATGATTGCAGCTTTATATATAAATGGGCTGGGAGCAATCGTACAACAGAAAGAGAGCGCATCATTTAATGATATAGTAGCTGTTAGCATCTCGTCAGGCTTTATTATTTTGTATTATATTTTAAGTGTATTTGGCGGAGGACTAAACCTGTGCCAGGATTTGCAAAGCGGATATATAAAATTCATAATTGCAAAGACGAAAAAAAAAGATTATATAAAAGCAGAGTTGCTTTCGGCATTTATTTGGGGAAGTATTAGTGCTTTACTATCAATTATAGTTTTTGGAGTGTTAATTATATTTTCACTTATTATACTTGGTTATATGCCACGAAATGGTATTATTGGAGATTGGGCATATTTTACAGAAAATGTTTGGACAGGATTAATCTTTTCATTGTTATGTGGAACTTTATCCTGCCTTGCGGTTACAGTTACAATTTTTATTCCTAATATATTTGTCGGGACGGCAGCTCCGATTTTGATTTTGTATATGGTTATGACTCTGTTGAATAAATGGTGTAGTAATATATATTTATTACCATCCTGTGTGTATTTCGCATTTACACATATATTTGATAATATGTTATATCATTGGCTTTACGCGATATGCTATTCTGGTTGCATTGTTTTTATTATGTATAAATTGTGTTATTGGAAGATGAAAAGGAGAATACAAAATGTTTAGAAGTATGTGGTGTAATATTAGAAAATGGCGCAATAATTACAGGGTATATATTGCGTTTTTGGCTGTAGCAGTTTTTACGTACATAAGAAGTGATAGTATAAAAAACTATGCAGCGTTAAAAGGACTCTCAGTTACACCATTTTTTTTTACATTTCAAATGGATGATTCAATAACACGAATGTTATTTTATTTTGGGATAATCCTTTTGTTATGTAATGCACCATTTATTGATGAACACCAATTATTTACACTTTCCAGATTAGGCAGAAAAAAATGGTTTTGTGGTCAAATATTATATATTTTGTTAGCAAATGTCATATATTTTGCATGGATGTTTTTTGTAAGCATTATTGTATTTATTCCATGGGTTGCGCCCTCGGCAAAATGGGGGGATATTTGGATTAATCTATCTCATAATCCTGCACTTGCAGGTGTTGTATTGCATGAAGAAGCGGTTATATATTTTTCACCAATAATAGCATGTTTAATAACATTTTTATTAAATGTATCAGCCGGTTTTATTATTGGTCTTATAATTTTTGCTGCAAACTTGGGAAATAATAGAATATTTGGGGCTTCTATAGCGGCAGCGATGATTGTATTTTCGAATCTTATAGACGTATTCTGGCTTTATAAGCTTCAGTATATGTCTGTAATTCATTGGACAAATATATTCATATTTATGAGGAAAAATAATCCGATATCAATTATATATATTGTTACGGTTGAAATACTGGTAATTATTATATTAATTACATATATTTTGAAAAAAGGTAAAAAGTGTACATTGAATGTATTGGAGATGATTTGATGAATGAATTGGTAATATCTATAAAAAATGCTTATAAAAAATTTGGTGAGCAGGTTGTACTGAATGATGTTTCACTTGAAATATATAAAGGAAGAATATATGGAATAATAGGTAGAAATGGCAGTGGAAAAACAGTCTTATTTAAAAGCATATGTGGATTCATATTATTAGATTCGGGGGAAATAACAGTTTTAGATAAAGTAATCGGCAAAGATGTGGACATGCCTAAAAATGTAGGATTGATAATTGAAACACCTGGATTCCTAAAAGACTATTCGGCATATTGGAATTTGAAATTTCTTGCTGATTTAAATAAAAAAATCACAAATGATGATATAAAGAATGCTATAAGACGAGTAGGGTTAAATCCAGAGGATAAAAAAGCTGTCGGAAAGTATTCACTTGGAATGAGACAGCGACTTGGGATTGCGCAGGCAATAATGGAAAATCCTGATATTTTAGTTTTAGATGAACCTTTTAATGGGTTGGACAAAAAAGGTGTTACTGAAATGCGCAGTTTATTATTGCAGATGAAAGATGAAGGTAAAACCATTATTATGGCATCTCATTCTTCTGAGGATATAGATATTTTATGCGATGAGGTATATGAGATGGAGGCTGGAAAGATAGTGAGAGAATGAATAAAATACTAGAACTATTGCAAATCCCGAGTTTGATGGAGCATCAGCTATTGCACTAAGAAAGTGATTGCATTAACTTAATAAGGATAATAATTTGCCGAATCCATGAAAATTTGGATTCGGTTTTTTAAGTTGACTTTTTTGAATAATTTTAATATTTTGTCACATTTCATTATATAATTCGGTTATATATAGTGAAAACACAAATCGTACGATGAATGATTTTAAAACTGCTACAGGAGGTGTAATCATTATGAATGAGAAAAGAGCATCGATTAGATTTATTGAAAGATGCTACAAGCTATATGAACAGAAAATGTATCATGTTGCATATTGCATATTAAGGGATGAGGGACTGGCGGAGGATGCGGTTCAGGAAGCATTTTTAAAGTTGATAAAGAGTAATGTGGATTTTAAGGATGCAAAGTCAGATGAGTGTAAGCAGTATATTATTACGATAATAAAGCATGCATCCATTGACATATATAACCGGAAAAAGAGGGAACAGGAATTAATATTTTTCTCGGATGAGAATAGTGATTTTGACCGGAGCAAACCAGAAGCTTTGGACGAACAACAGCAGCAGATCAGAGAAGTGATGGACAAGCTTCCTGCAAATTATTACTCGGTAGTTAACTGCATGGTTGTAAAGGAATTGTCTGTAAAAGAAACTGCGAAGGAACTTTCCATTTCAGAAGATAATGTGCGGAAACGATTTGAAAGAGCAAAACTGTTACTTAAAACAATAATGAAAGGATGTGGCGGATATGAAGAATCAAGAGCTGTATGATATTTCGATAGAGGAGTTTGACAAAATGAATGAAAAGCATGTTTTTTCGGAAAAGTATAAGAAAAATAAGCAAAAGATGTTAAAGGATTACAGAAAGAGTGTATGGTCATCGACAGGAGCTCAAACAGCAAAAGTGGCCGTGGCATGTGCAGTAGTCCTTATAGCAAGTCCTGTTGTGGCGAATGCAGCATCAAACGGAGAACTTTTCTCAAGAATATGGGGAAAAGCAGGACACAAAGATGTGGCGGCTCATGAGGAAACGATATATTTGGGAGAGGATGAAGGAACATTTACTGCAAGTTATCCGGAAAGAACATATGAAGATGTGAACCCACAGAAAGCAGAGTCTCTTATTGGAGACAGTATGTCTTATCCAAATATTACTAAGGAGATTGATGGCACAACAATCACAATTTTATCCGTTGTCAGAGATAATAATTCTGCAGTAATCGAGTATACTCTTGAAAAAGCAGGTGGGGTGGATGCTTTAAATTATAGTCAGTTGGATAATGAGGCAAAAGGAGCATGGATTTCTGAGGAATCTACTTTTAATTTTAGTATAGGAAGTGGAAGTACAATGGTAGATTTAGAAAATTCGACAGATGAAAAACTGTATTGTTATGAATATATAACATTAGATGATGATCAAAATTATGTTGAAATGAAGATAGAGGAATATCCATGTAAATTAAAGGAAATTTATGCGCTTGATTACGAAGATCCTAAACGGGAAGAATTAGAAAATCAGGTTGTATCATCACAAACCAAAATTCCATTTAGCAGTAATGTGGTAGCGGAGACAACATTTGTTAATCCTGCCGGAGGTAAAATAGAAGCTTCACCTTTATCTCTTAAAGTGGATATGAGCAAAGGATTCGGGCTCAGCGAGGTTCAGGCAGCAGATCCGGTGAACTGTTATTATGTAGCTATAAATTATAAAGATGGAACAAATTATGTTGTTATGGAAAGTAATGCTGACGGACGTCATTCGTGTGACGTTGAAAAAGATAACACGGCTTACAGTTGTGGAACTCTGACGGGAGAATATGTGATGTTGTTTAACCGTCTGGTAGACACTGATCAGATTTCATCTATAACAGTTAATGATGTTGAGTATACGTTAGAGTAAGATAGCTGCAAAATGTCTTTTCGTGTAAATAGATATTAAAGAAGCAATTTATTGGGAGAATATTATGAAAAGAAAACTAATCACGACAATCCTTACATTATCTCTTTGCTTGTCATGCTTTACAGCATGTTCGTTTAATGCAAAGAAAGTATCAGACAATATAGGAAAAGGCAATGAAAGTGATCTGCCGGAGGCAGAGGATGTAGTCATAGATGACAAGGACGATATGTACAATATAGGGGATGAAATTGATGTAAAGACGGTAGAGTATGGCACTGACAGAGAGTATATCGAAAAGTGCTATACCGTAAATAGTGTTAAGTTATATGATACAGCTGCTGAGGTGGATGGAGTATCAGATAATCTTATTGAGATTGATTATTACATGGGTGCAGATCCGGAGAAGCCTAAAGTAATGAAAAAGGAAGAAGCAGCCTCAGGAAAATTTTTATATTGCGATGTATCTGTCAAAAATGTAGAGGATAACACATGTACAGTAGGGGATATTTCACTGGTGTATGAGGTTGACGGAGTATGTCGGCTTGTAGGCAGTCCGGTATATTTTTCAGCGGCAAAAGATTTGGATAATGGAAATTATGACTATAATCTGCTTCAGGGACAATCAATGGATGTACAGCTTGGCTGGTGTGTAGATCCTGATTTATTGCAGATAAGTGATATGGATATGAGTAAGTTGTATTTAGCTGTTAATTTTAACGGCGAAGAAGAAAACAGGCAGTACATAAAGCTTGGATTGGAGTAGTATATGCAGAAAGTTTTGCGAACAGAGATAAAAAAAGCAATCATGACAAGATATTTTATCATCTCGATTGCTATTGGTATACTTATCAGCATGTTGGGACTGGTTTATAATGTAGGACTTTTTTGTGGAAATCAAAGATATGATGGGATGAATCCGTGTTACGAGGCATTTACGCTGTTTAATCATTGGATTGGTGGAGAGGGTTTTTCACTGGGGTCTTCTTTGTATTTTTTTGTATTTCCAATCCTTATTGCAATTCCGTATGGATGGTCTTACTGTGGAGAACAAAAAAGCGGATATATGAGTCAGATGATAGTAAGAACGGGAAAACAGAGATATTTAACGGCTAAATATATTGCAACTTTTATTTCCGGTGGACTTACCATGGTAGTCCCGCTGATTACGAATTTTATGCTTACAGCATTGTTTGTTCCCGCGATAAAGCCGGTTCCTACATATGATACAACGTATGGAGTATTTGGAAACTCTATTTTTTCAGAACTATATTATACACATCCGCTGGTATATGTATTGCTATACCTGTTTGTGGATTTCCTGTTTTGTGGTGCTCTGACATGTCTTACTATGTTGTCTGCTAGTTTCATAAAATATAAATGGATAAACTGTATTTTGCCGTTTGTTGTTTGTATGGGAATAGCACTGCTTGGAAATATAATATGCTCTAATGAACCGGAAGCGGTTAATTACCAATTATCGCCATTCTATTTTACTAAATGTGTTCAGACGAGTTACCCGACAAAGCTGTCTATTATTGTCGGCATATGGTTATTGATGGTAATTGTAACAGTAGTATTCAACGCTGTTTTTATGCGCAAAGAAGATATAATGTGAGGCCGGATATATGAAACTATGGAAAATGTGCTGGTATGACATCAAAAACGGTTGTCTGAAAAATATAAAATTATTATTGTTTCCTATAGTATACGAGATTGTGGTTTTGTTTGCGATGATGCAGAAAGTGGTCTCGTATGAGAAGTACGGCATGGAAGTGGAAAAACATTTGGGAGATATATTGTTATACAATTTCGGAGGTATGCCTAAATATGTTGTGTCTGCAGAAAAAGTTTTTGAGTTTCCGGTAATCTGGACAGTATTTTTAGTATTGATTTTGTTTGCTACGCTTAGTTATCCAATGATTAATTTACAGGGATTTGGCAACAAGGTGCTTGTAAAGGGACAAAATCGGATTAAATGGTGGCTGTCAAAGTGTTTGTGGAATCTGCTGTGTAATGTGATATTTTTTGGCATAATAATTGTTATTATTCTGATATTTTGTCAGATAAAAGGCATACCATTTGATATGCATATAAATACCGAGATGCAGACCGTTCTTTTTGAATCGGATGTGGATACAGAACTTGTAAAAGATGCATTTATGCCATTTGGCGAGCTGGTTTTGGTGTTTCTATTGTCAGTAACAATATGTCAGCTTCAGATGTTGCTTTGTTTGTGGTTCAAGCCTGTATACAGTTTTATGATTATGTGTATGATGATGCTTGCGTCAGCGTATTTTCAGAGTGTTTTTTTAATAGGTAATTATGCAATGCTTATAAGGCATTCATGGATAAATGTGGATGGGATGGATTGTAGCATATGTATACCTGCTACGTGTGTTCTAATGGTGGTTACTGTAATTGCTGGATTTATGCGCTTTAAAAGGTTTGATATCATTCAGGAGGAGAATTGAAAATGACAGAGATAGAAGTTAAGAATCTGTGTAAAACAATAAATAAGAACATAGTGCTTGATAATATTAACCTACATATGGTATCGGGGCAGGTTTATGGCTTTCAAGGGATAAATGGCTCGGGTAAGACAATGTTCATGAGAGCACTTATAGGACTTATACATCCTACAAGTGGCAAGATATTAATCGATCAGAAGGAATTGGGAAAGGATATGGATTTTCCGAAAAGTATTGGATTTTTGCTGGAGAATCCAACGTTTCTTGATATGTATTCAGGACCGGATAATTTAAGATTGCTAGCTGGGGTGGATAACAATATATCGGCAGACATGATTAATAAGGAAATAGACAGTCTGATAGAAGAGGTGGGACTGAAAAGTGCCGGAAACAAAAAATACAAGAAATATTCTCTTGGTATGAAACAGAGACTTGGAATTGCGGCAGCAGTACTTGGAAATCCGGATATTGTTGTACTTGATGAACCTACAAACGCTCTTGATGATGATGGTAAAGATATGGTTAAGCGCATAGTGAAAATGCAGAAGGAACGAGGTGCACTTGTTATTATCTCTTGTCATGAAATGCAGACACTTGAGGAACTCTCAGATGAGATTATAAGACTTAGGGAGGGGAGAATATGCGAGTGAGAAAAAGGGCACTGACTTTTATAATATTGTCCATTATTGCTATAACGTATATCATCCGGGTGGTTGTGGTCAATAAGGATGCAGAAAGGACACCTGTTGTTATTTACAATGTTGGGGAAGTAGTAGATTTTGGAACTGACTACATAGATAACGCAGATGAAGCAATACCCGGATATGCCATACAGGTATTGGGTTATGAACTGGTCGACACAAAAGAACTCTATGACAGATACAATATGGGCGAGGTAGAGGAATATGCATTAAAAAATACACCATTTTATTGTCTGCTCAAGGTACGTTTTTATAATGACGACTGTGATATGGGTGAACAAGGCGGTCTTATGCTTAGCAGATACAGTCTTGTTGGTGACAATTATATGAGTATGGTAAGTGAGAATGTATTCTGTACGATGTATCCGGATATGCCCGGAATCTCGTTTTCTTTGAGACAAGGAACAAGTATGGAACTTGAGTTGCCGTATCCGATTACACGCAATGAGGGGTGTACAAAATCAGATATGGAGAAAAAAGCACCTATGCTGGAGATATCAGAGTTTCCTAATCGAAAAGTGTTAAAGGCTGGGTAAGAATGTGAATATATGAACTCCGGGCAGATTGCTCCGGAGTTTTTTATTCTCCGTTTAAATCTATTGTTATTGTTCACAACTAACAGTGTGACCAGCGTACAAAATACCGCATTTATTGTATTTTATAAAATAATCCGCTATACTATGATTAACAGTTATAGCGGATTATTTTTATGGAGGCTTTGATGGATAGAACATTAAAATTACCGGTTGGAATAGATAATTTTGAAAAAATACGAAAATCGGGTTTCTATTATATAGATAAAACGAAGCTTATAGAGCAGCTCCTGCAAAATTGGGGAGAAGTAAATCTTTTTACCCGTCCGCGTCGTTTCGGCAAGACTCTTAATATGAGTATGCTGCGCAATTTCTTTGAAATAGGGACAGATAAATCATTATTTGACGGATTATACATTGCTGACAATAAGGAACTGTGCGATGAATACATGGGAAAATATCCGGTAATATTTATTTCACTTAAGGACGTTGATGGTCATACGTATGAGGATGCATTTGATGCATTGGTGCAGATAATAGGAAACGAAGCCAGCCGGTTTTATTTTCTGTTGGAAAGCGATAATCTGACTGAAACGGAAAGGGAACAATATCAAGGCTTTCTTAAAATAAAGGATGGAAGATATCATATAGAGAAAGGTCTTGCGATTTCTTCATTAAAACTATTATCCAGGCTTTTATCGAAGCACTATGGTCAGAAAACCATCATCATAATAGACGAGTATGATGTTCCACTTGATAAGGCCTTTGGGAACGGCTATTATCATGAAATGGTAGAACTTATAAGAGGAGTTTTCGGACAGGCATTAAAGACAAATGATTTTCTGCAATTTGCAGTGCTGACAGGGTGTTTACGAATTTCAAAGGAAAGTATTTTTACCGGTCTTAATAATTTCAAAGTACTTTCTATACTGGATAGCAGATTTGATGAGCATTTTGGGTTTACTGATGATGAGGTGAAAAAACTTCTTGCAGATTATGGACTGTCATCACATCTTACAGAAATAAAGGAATGGTATGATGGTTACAGATTCGGAAATATGGATGTGTATTGTCCGTGGGATGTTATTAATTATGCAGACCGCTTAAAAAGTGAACCAACAGCTATGCCGGAGGATTTCTGGTCGAATTCCAGTGGAAATGCAATTGTCCGCAGATTCATAGACAAGGCAAATGCAAGCACCAGAAATGAGATTGAGCATCTGATAGCGGGAGAATGTATTGAGAAAGATGTGTTACAGGAGTTTACATATGATGAGCTGGACAACAAAATCGAAAATCTCTGGAGTGTGCTTTTTACTACGGGATATCTGACACAGAAGGGACGTACAAAGACAGGTGGCTGTCTTTTGGCAATTCCAAACATGGAAATACGAAATCTTTTTGTAAAGAAAATCAGAGAGTGGTTTAGGGATGTGTCACATAATGACGGAAAGACACTTGAGGACTTTTGTAATGCCTTTACAGAACAGAATACAGAGAAAATAGAGCAGCTTTTTGGCGACTATCTGTGGAATACAATCAGCATACGTGATACTGCCATTGCAAAGGAGAAGAAAGAGAATTTTTATCATGGTATTTTACTGGGACTTCTTGGATATAAAGCAAATTGGATCATAAAATCCAATGCTGAATCCGGAATCGGATATAGTGATATACTGATAGAGGTTCCTACCAACAGAACCGGAATAGTGATTGAGATTAAGTATGCAGAGAATGGAAATATGGAATCGGCATGCAAAGAGGCATTGCAGCAGATTGAAGATAAGGATTATGTTGCAAAGCTAAAGCAGGATGGCATGCGTAATTTTATTAAATACGGAATCTCATGCTTTAAAAAGGATTGTAAGGTGGTTAAGGGTAAAACCAATTAAGGTTAAATCATTTGAAAAAGCGGTTCATCTTGAACCTGCTATCCCAAACAAAGAGCTCAGAGAAGTTTGTATAAGTAAATAGAGTTAATAAAAAGTTTATAATTTTTATTAGCACTCACTATTGACGAGTGCTAATAATGGTGCTATAACATACTTGTAAACAAAAGAAAGCAAATTTCCAATAAGGAAATCACAAGTATAGAAGGAGGAATGACTTATGTTATTAACAACTACAAACAACAACTTATTTGATACATTTTTCGGTGATCCGTGGTTTAGCGATCCTTGGTTTGATGACAGAGACATTCAGAAGGCACAGAAGAAATTATATGGACGTCATGGAAACAGAATGATGCTCACAGACATAAAGGAAAGCGATAAAGGCTACGAACTTGAGATGGATCTTCCGGGATTCAAAAAAGAAGAGATAAAGGCTACACTCGAAAATGGTTATCTGACCATTACAGCTGAGAAAGGTATAGAGAAAGACGAAAAGGAGAAAGATGGCAAGAAATACATCTGCCGTGAGCGTTATTCAGGAAGCTGCCAGAGAACATTCTATGTCGGTGATGAAATCGAGCAGGATGACATCAAGGCATCTTTCAAACACGGAATCCTGCGTCTGGATATTCCAAAGAAGCAGCCTAAACCACAGGTTGAAGAACATAAATGTATCTCCATTGAGGGATAATATCAAGCGGGCTGCATGAGCAGTCCGCTTATGTTATTACAGATTAAGTTAGTACAGCATATGTTATTACAGATTAAGTTAGTACAGCATATGATATTACAGCTTAAGTTATTATACAGGAAAGGCAGGTGAGTATGATGGCAGCAAAGCGGGATTATTATGAGACATTAGGAATAGATAAAAAATCAGACAAGGCAGCAATAAAAAGAGCATATCGTAAACTGGCGAAAAAGTATCATCCTGATACGAATGCAGGCGATGCACACGCAGAAGAAATGTTTAAGGATGTTACCGAGGCATATAATGTATTAAGTGATGAAAAAAAGCGTAAGCTTTATGATGAATTCGGATTCGCCGGTTTGCAGGAAGGCTTTTCAGAAGAAGCTGCAAGACAGGCTTCACACGGAGGCTTTGGTGGTTTTGGAGGTTTCGGCGGCAATGGCGCCTTTAGTGGTTCTTACAGCTCAAATGGGGAACCATTCACACATCAGGAATTTCATTTTGAGAACGGTTCAGCAGATATGGATGATATTTTCTCAATGTTTGGAGACATGTTCTCGCATGGTGGAAATAGTTATGGAGGCTGGAGTACATCACAAAACAGTGGATTTACGGGAAACAGCAGTGACTGGAGCAGCTTTACAGGTAGTGGACACTCAGCAGGACACAAGGGTTCAGATGTGATGGCAGATATTACAATATCGTTTGATGAAGCGGTATTCGGCTGTGAAAAATCAATCTCGCTGCAGGATCCGTCAACAGGCAGGACATCAACTCTGTCTATCCATATTCCGGCAGGTATAGAATCCGGAAAAACTGTCAGATTAAGAGGACAGGGAAATCCGGGAAGAAACGGAGGCCAGGCAGGAGATGTGCTCCTTAAAGTAAATGTTACACCAAGCAAAGAATTTGAGCGAAAAGGTCAGAATATATACAGTACCATAAGAGTTCCGTTTACAACCGCCGCGTTGGGTGGAAAAGCCAGGGTGCACACACTTTACGGAGATGTAGAATGTAATATAAAGGCAGGGACACAGGCCGGAAGCAGGATCCGGCTCAGAGGAAAAGGTGTATCAGGTATGAAAAATCCGAATGCGAAAGGTGACCAGTACGTGACAGTTGAGATACAGGTTCCACGCCAGCTCACACCAAAAGCAAAGGAAGCACTTGAAGAATTCAGGAGAGTCAGCTGATGATATCCAAGGACGTAGTAGCTGTAGCGTTATGAAAAAGAACTGCAAGTATCTGAAACTCAAGATCAGTTTCCACATTCATGACGGACTTCAATTTTCCAATCCGGTAGCGGATCGTATTAGGATGCTGAAACAATGCACCTGCTGTTTTATCTATATCGAAACCATTCAAAACGAGCTGGTGCATTGTTTTAAGTAACGATTGATTTTTAGGGGATGAAAGCAATTGTGTTTTTTCACCAATAAATTCGCAGAAATAATTATCCTTATAGATAGAATATATCAGATTTTCAAGTCCGAGATCGCTGTATTTAAAGACCGCAATGTGATTATTAAGTGCATGCTTTGCGGAATTAATGCTTCGTTCAACAGCGATATCAGTTTTATATATATTAAGGGGCTTATCACTTATTCCTATTGTGTAGGAAGACAGATGAAGCTCTTTTATTATTTTCATCCAGAATCCATAAATATTGTCAGGAAAATCAAAGGTCAAGATCAGAATTCCCTTTTTATATTTCAAAATATGCAAAGAAGCATTACTTATCATATGTCTGGATTGCAGAGTGAGTTTGTTTATGTTCCGCTGTAAAGAAAATTCATCGATATCCTGTGGAGATATAAGGTATACGCAGGAAACAGATTTCCCATTCAGGGAAACAGCACTATCATTCATCAATGCTGCCAGAAATTCGTTAAGCTGTTTTTCATGTGATGGAGGTGCAAGAAAGGAATCAAGCAGAGTTTCATAATAATTATAATTAGAGGATGAGCGCAGATGGTCGGTAATGCCGAGAATAACGTCTTCTATATAAATATCATTGAAGAGGAAAATTGGAACTTCTTTTTTATCAGCAAGTTCTATGACTTCGGAAGGAAGCTCCTTGAAAAAAACGGTTTTTACTGCAAAGGCAGATACACCTATAGAAATAAGAGCTTCAAATGAAAAATATATTTTTGGGGGAGAGTTTTTTGCAAAAAGAAGATTGGTAATTACGAAATCTCCTTCATGAAAATCACTGAAATCGCCATCAATTCCTTCATGATCAAGTATGACGACATTTGAAATTGTCCGTGACAGACCATTATGACCGGCGGCAAGAACAAAATTATTTAAAAAATCGAATTTTTCAAGTGATGCGACATCTAACATTTTTAACAATTATCCTTTCTGGGATTTATGCTGTAAAGTATAACATATGAAGTTGTTAAAAAAACAAACTTTTTGTAAAAATAACAAAAATGAAGCAAAAAACTTTGTTTTTAATACATTGCGCAGAGTATTTTTAATTGATATAAATATATGCATAGAAAGCGATGGGGCTTGCAGAGATAAATGCAGGCCCTCTTTTTTTATTATATAGAAAATCTATCTCAGAATGCTTCATTTAGAAGATTCCGAGAGTACATAGAAAGATAAAGGAGGATCACATGAGAGATGAGATGCTGGAATTGACACGGCAGATGGTTGCTGTTCCAAGTGTAAACACAACTTCAGGAGAAAAAGAAATTGGAATTTTTATAGAAAATTATCTGAGAAGCATACCTTATTTCAAGGAACATCCTGATAATGTTATCATACAGAAATTAAAAGATGACGGACTTCATAGAAGAAATGTGTTCGCACTGCTCCGCGGGGAAAAGGACGATAATCGTAATACAATAATTTTTCACGGACATACAGATACTGTTGGGGTTGAAGATTACGGAGAGTTAAAGCAGTATGCATTTGACACAGACAGGCTTAAGCAGGAGCTTTTAAAAATAAATCTGCCGGAAGATGTAAGGAGTGATCTTGAGTCGGGGGATTATCTTTTCGGAAGAGGTGCCTGTGATATGAAAAGCGGAGATGCAGTTTATATGGTTATCATAAAACATATAGCAGAGCATATAAAAGAATTTTCGGGCAACATTTTACTGTCATTAAACCCTGTTGAGGAAAACCTGCATACAGGGATCATAGAGGGCATAGATGTGTTAGAACAGATAAAAAGCGAATTTGGATTAAGGTATGTCCTTGCAATAAATAATGATTATACATGCCCTATGTATCCGGGTGACAAACATCAGTATATATATACAGGAGTAGGAGGAAAGGTTCTTCCATGCTTTTATATAAGAGGGCGTGAGACCCATGTAGGACAGTGTTTTGAAGGGTTTGATCCGACGACAATAGCAGCAGAGCTTACATCATATATTAATCTGAACACACAATTTTGTGATGAATATAAGGGGGAGTATTCGCTTCCACCGGTGGCGTTAAAGCTAAAGGATCTCAAAGAATGGTACAACGTTCAGACAGCAAAAGAGGCATTTGTGTACTTTAACTATTTTGTGCATGATGCCACAACAGAGGAAATTATAAAAAAGCTTTCAGATGCGGTACATAATTCAGTCGAAACCACAATGCGGTCAGTAAATGTAAGATATAAAAGTTTTTGTGAATTGTCAGGAAAAGAATATGTTCCTATAAAAAATGAATGGTCTGTGATCACATATGAAAATCTTTATGACGAGGCTGTAAAAAATTGTCCTGATATAAAAATGATACTGGAAGAAAAAACGGAAAAACTTTTATCAGAAAAAACGGATAAAAGAGAAATCCCGATTTATCTTATAAGGCTGCTTCTTACAAAGGCAGGGATATATCATCCGGTGATAGTTCTTTATTTTGCAGCTCCATATTGTCCGCATAATACATTAAAGGACGATAGCGATAGGGAAATAATAGATAAGCTAAGAAAAGTGACAAAAGAGGTGGAAAAAGAATCAGAAGTTTCGTATAACGTATGCCGTTTTTTCCCGAGTCTTTCTGACAGCAGTTATCTTACGATAGATGATCCGGACAGCAGTATAGATACTTTGGAAAATAATTTCCCCCAGATGGATCAGTTATATCCTCTGCCGTTTGAAAAAATGAAAAATCTCGGAATAAAAGCAGTCAATTTTGGTGTACATGGGAAAGATGCACATAAGTGGACGGAAAGGTTGTATATACCATATAGTTTTGAAGTCCTACCCAAGCTGATACTTAAAACGCTGGATGCTTTTTTATAAAACATGGTTATGCATATGATGCAGACATAGATTGACGCAAATGAAAGGAAGGAAAAATCATGTATGTAAAAGATGGAACAAGCAGATTAAAGAAGGTTTTAGTTTCAAGACCACAGTTTTTAAAACCTGCACCGATAAATGAAATAGCAAAAAAATGGAAGGATACAGTTATGGATGTACCGACTATGTTAAGAGAACATGAATTGTTTGTTGGGGCATATAAAAAGGCGGGTGTTGAGGTTGAATTTTTGGAACCCGATGAAGAAAGACCAAATTCGGTATTCGCCAGGGACTTTGGTGGATGTGTAAAGGAAGGCTATATAATGGGGCGCTTTAAGCTGGATATGCGCTATAAAGAACATATCGATTATAAAAAAAGGATGGAAGAACTGGGAATACCGATGATCGGTGAAGTAAAAGAAGGGCTTTTCGAAGGCGGCGATTTTATGTTTATGAATGAACACTGGGTGGCTGTGGGCATGGCTGACAGAACTAATGAAGCCGGACTTGGGGAGATAAAGAAAATATTGGAGCCGTTTGGATATGAGGTCACAGGTGTTCCGCTAAAAAAAGAATATCTGCATCTGGATATGTGCTTTAACCTTGTTGATGATCATCTGGCGGTGTCATACAGACAAGGCCTGCCGGAAGAATTCCGAGAGCTGCTTGTGAAGAGAAATATTGAAATAATAGATGTGCCGGAGGAGGCTATATATCTTCACGGATGTAATCTTCAGGCACTTGGAGAACATCGTGTCATGTCGCTTAAACAGAATGAATACGTAAATGAAAAACTTGCGGCAAAAGGCATGGAAGTAATAGAACTTGACATCACGGAAATATTGAAAGCAGGCGGAGGACCACACTGTATGACATTTCCTCTGTTAAGAGGATAAAAAAGACACCTGATTGATGTAGCTTTGCTAAGGGGAAAAGCATAACTATGAAAAAGGGTGAGAATATGAAAAAGAAAATTAAGATAGCAGTGTTTATGATGTTTTGTATATTTGCATTTACAGGATGTACAAATTCATCGGACAAGTCAAAGAAAGTGGAATCGGTTGAGGACATAACAGGAGCAAAAATCGGTGTCCAGCTTGGAACGACAGGAGATATATATGCTTCTGATTATGAAGGCGATGATGCCGGAACAACAGTTGAAAGATATAATAAAATGGCTGATGCTGTACAGGCTCTTAAGCAGAAAAAAATAGACTGTGTAATTATTGATGAACAGCCTGCGCTTTCAGTGACAAAAGATAATGATGATTTAAAAATTCTCGATGAGGAATTTACAAATGAGGATTATGCAATATGCATAGCGAAAGGAAATGATGATTTAAAAGAAAAAATAAATTCAGCACTCAAAGAGTTAAAGGATGATGGAACGATAGATGAAATTATATCTAATTATATAGGCACCAATGCAGGAAAAAATCCTTACCACACTCCTGCCGGGACGACGTATGATAACGGGACACTTGTTGCGGCAACTAATGCGACATTTCCACCTTATGAATACTATGAGGATGAAAAAGTAACAGGTATTGATATAGATATAATAACGGCTATTGCAGACAAACTGGGGATGAAAGTTGAAATATCGGATATGGAATTTGATGCGATTATAAATTCAGTTAATTCCGGAAAAGCTGATGTCGGAATTGCAGGACTTACAGTGACAGAGGACCGGCTTAAATCAATAGATTTTTCAGATCCTTATACAAATTCAAAACAGGTAATCATTGTAAAATCAGGCGATAGCAGCAGTAAGTTTGATGTAGTTTCCAAATTTAAAAACAATTTTATAAAAGATAACAGATGGAAATATATAGTTAAAGGACTGAAAAATACGATAATCATTGCCGTATGTTCAGCAGTTCTTGGAGTTTTACTCGGATTTATGGTGGCATTTATAAGAGCAACGCATGATAAGAGAAACTGTCTTGGAATTTTAAACTGGATATGTAAGTTATATCTCACGGTAGTGAGGGGAACACCGACGATGATCCAGCTCCTCATAATGTATTATGTTGTATTTAAGGCTGTCAACGTAGACAAGGTGCTTGTTGCGATTATTGCGTTTGCGATAAATTCAGGTGCTTATGTTGCTGAGATAATGCGAAGTGGAATTATGTCAATTGACAATGGACAGTTTGAGGCAGGAAGCAGTCTTGGATTAAGTTATAGGATAACAATGATTTCCATAATTTTACCACAGGCAATAAAAAATGTGCTTCCGGCACTCTGTAATGAATTTATAACTTTGTTAAAAGAAACGTCAATCTGTGGATATATCGGTCTTACTGATCTGACAAGAGGCGGAGATATTATAAGAAGTAACACATTTGACGCATTCATGCCGCTTATACTTGTAGCTGCGATTTATCTGGTGATAGTCCAGCTTCTTACTATGGGAGTGGCAAAAATGGAAAGGAGACTGAGAAAAAATGAGCGCTGAGACACTATTATATGTGGAAGGTCTTACAAAGACTTATGGAGAAAACGTTGTACTTGATAATATTTCGACAGAAATAAAACGTGGTGAGGTTGTAGCAATAATAGGACCTTCAGGATGTGGAAAATCTACATTTTTAAGAAGTTTAAACCAGCTGGAAAAAATAACATCCGGGAGCATTTATTTTGACGGGGTGGATATGACCGGGAGCAGTGTAAACATTAATAATGTAAGGCGCCGCATAGGAATGGTGTTCCAGCAGTTTAATCTGTTTCCACATATGACAATAAAAGAAAATATAATGTTTGCACCGGTAAAACTCAAAGAAATGACAAAACAGGAAGCATCAAAAAGAGCAGATGAACTTTTAAAGAGAGTAGGACTACTGGATAAGGCAGATCAATATCCGGACATGCTTTCGGGAGGTCAGAAGCAGCGTATAGCGATAGCAAGGACACTTGCCATGAATCCTGAACTTATATTGTTTGATGAGCCGACATCGGCACTCGATCCTGAGATGGTCGGAGAAGTTTTGGCACTTATGAAAGAACTTGCAAATGATGGGCTGACTATGATCGTTGTGACGCATGAGATGGGATTTGCAAGAGAAGTTGCAAACAGAGTAATGTTTATAGACGAAAAAAAGATAAAGGAGGAAGGACATCCGGAGGATATATTTGAAAATCCAGAGAGTCCGCGCCTTAAGGAATTTTTATCAAAAGTATTATAGAAACGAGGAAAATAAAATGAGTATTTTTTTAGTAGATGAATATAAAGATATGGAGCCATATGTACCGGGAGAACAGCCGAAGGATAAGCCATACATAAAACTGAATGCAAATGAGACATCCATGCCCCCGTCACCGAAGGTATTTGAGGCCGTATCTAAAAGTGAAATATGGAATATGAGCTACTATGCAGATCCGCATTGCCACGATTTCAGACGTGCTGTTGCAGAAGTATATGGTGTTACAGAGGATGAAGTTTTTGTCGGAAACGGTGCGGATGAAGTACTCAGCTTTGTACTTATGAGTTTTTTCAGAAGGGGAATGAAGATATATTTTCCGGATATAACGTATGGATTTTACCGCACATACGCAAAAACATATGGTCTTGATATGGAAGAAATACCTGTAAAGGATGATTTTTCGATAGATATAGACGACTATATGGATCTAGATGGAGATATAATTTTTGCAAATCCAAATAATCCGACAGGCCTTACTATACCGGTATCCGATATTGAAAAACTGGTAAAGAGGAATCCGGACAGAATGATCATAGTAGATGAAGCATATGCAGATTATTCGGGGGAGACATGCCTGCCGCTTGCTGTAAAATATCCTAATCTTGTCGTTGTAAGAACTTTTTCGAAATCGCGCAATATGGCGGGAACACATATCGGGTTTGCAATTTCCAGCAAGGATATAATAGAGGATATGAACAAGATTAAGTTTTCATTCAATCCGTTTAACCTTAATTCTGTGACAATGGCAGCAGGAATTGCAGCAGTTAAAGATACAGATTACCTGAATGAATGTGTAAGCCGGATCGTTGCAAACCGTGAAGCCTTTAAGAAAGATCTTGAAAATATTGGATTTAAAGTTATTCCATCAAAAGCAAACTTTGTATTCTGTTATCATGATGCGATAGATTCAGGATTACTGTGTGAAAAACTAAAAGAAGAGGGTATCCTTACAAGACATTTTGCGGATGAACGTCTTACAAAATACCTGCGTATTACTATAGGAACCAGGCAGGAGATGGAAGTTGTGCTCATTGCGATAAAAGAAATATTAAATGAATACATTAAGGAGACTACAGAAAAAGAAAAGGCAATTGCAGTCTGAAATGAAAAAGAGGTAGAAAATGAAAAAAATTCTTATATGTGATTATCCGAATGCGTTGGAGAACGATTACAGCACAACGATACAGAGTGCAACAAATGCATATTATTCATACATAGCAAATGATAACAGAACAGAAGACATTAATTTTGAAATATATGCATATGAAAATAAGGAAAAGCTCATAGAAAAGCTTAAGGATGTAGGTGGGCTGATAACAGGGTTTCTTGAGATAGATGAATCTATTCTGTCAAGGGCAGATTCTCTTAAATGTATATCTGTAAGCGGTGTGGGATATTCGAATATAGATATTGATGCTGCAAAAAGGCATGGAGTGTGCATATGCCACATAAGAGAATACTGTACACAGGAGGTTGCGGAGCATGCCTTTGCACTGATCGCTGCTTTAAACAGAAATCTTAAGTACTATTCAGAAAAAATAGAGAATGATCACGAATGGAAATATCATACGATAGCCGGCAGTAAAAATCTTTCAAGCCAGACGATCGCAATATTCGGATTCGGAAAAATTGGAAAGCGTGTTGCAAAAATAGCAGGAGCATACGGAATGGAGGTTCTTGCAGTAGATCCATATGTGGCAAAAAATCCACAATGCGTAGAAGAGGCTGCAAAATATAAAATTTCTGTTGTAACAGTACAGGAGGCACTAGACCGTGCAGATATAATCACAAATCATATGAATCTTACAGAGGAAAATTATCATTTTTTTAATGAGGAAGCTTTTTCAAAAATGAAAAAACATCCGATATTTATAAATGTCGGAAGAGGAGGAAGTGTCGATGAAAAGGCATTGGAGCATGCACTTGATACAAAGCAGATAAGGGCGGCAGGTCTTGATGTTTTGGAAGATGAAAATCCTGACCTGGAAAATTGTAGTCTGACAGGAAGAGAAAATGTTATAATAACACCGCACAGTGCCTTTTACAGCAGTGAATCGATCGAAAAGCTGCAGATCATAAGCGGTGCAAATATGGGATACTATCTGGCAGGAAAATACAATAATATATCAGAAATTGTAGAAAAATAGGTGTAGGAATTGAGTCTTGTTATAAAGCTGACATTTGAAATATTAATTATTGTGGCAATAGGGGTTATTGCTGCAAAAACTAAAATTATAGATAATAATGGGAAGGAAAAACTTTCATCACTTCTTGTAGATCTGCTGCTGCCGGTGAGTATGCTTGCTTCATCGCAGCAGCCTTTTACGGTTAATAATCTGAAAGGCACAGTTTATATTGCAATAATAGCATTTGTATATTATTTGATCGCTTTTGCGACAGGGAAACTGATCGGGAAGATCAGAGGCATGGACAGTGCAAAGGTGGCAATGTTTACACTGCTTATTGCCTTTGCAAATACCGGATTTATCGGGATGCCTATATTAAAGCAGATAATAGGTGATCAGGGAACGCTTTATGGCGCAATATATAACAGTGTTTTTGATATATTGTATTTTTCATATGGAATGTATATGTTAACGTCAGATAGGTGCATTCAAAATAGTGATAGTCAGGCTGATTATAGCTCAAGCAAAACAGAAAAGATTTCAAAATTTAAAGGGCTGTTTAAAAATCCAATGATATGGATTGCTTTTCTGACTGTGATCTTATATATCATGCCATATAGATTTCCGGAGGTGGTTACTGCATCCTTTGATCTGATTGGAAACTGTATGATGCCGGTGTCTATGCTGGTGATAGGAGCAGAAATAGCCGGGATGAACATAAAAACAGTGATTGGACACAAATCTGCATATAGTGTAAGTATGCTTAGGATGATTTTATTTCCCATTATGACATATGTTGTCATGAAAATTATAAATGTAGACTTTGAGGTTAGGGCGACGGCAGTAATACTTGCAGCAATGCCGTCAGGCTCGCTGAATGTGATCATGGCACAGAAATATAAAAACAATATAGAATTTGCAACGTCAGCAGTTATGCAGAATACTATATTAATGGTGTTAACACTGCCTTTGTTCGTATATCTGATTGTAAAATAGGGAGGCATTTGTATACTACGAAAACCGAATCCGTGAAATTACGGATTCGGTTTTTGTGTAAAAAAATATTATATCTAATGTAAATGCAATTGAATGTCGAGATATATAGTGTAAATCTAGATTCGGATAATTAAGAAGGAGGAAAATATGTTAAACAGTGTGGGAACAGATGTTATGAGGTCATATAGTTTTAAATACAGTCCAAAGGTCAGGACAGATAATGATTCTTTAATATGTAAAACAGACACTGGATTTCAAACCAGCAAAATAGATTCCGAATTTCAAGTAGACAAAACAAGTGATGAATACAAATCCATAATGAAATTATATGATGACATTTGTAAAGATTATATGAATACGTTATCTGAACATAATAAGACCCTTCATAATAAACTTCTGACAGACCCTTCAAAGGATTTATATGAAAAAGTAAGATCTTCGGCATATGAAAGCCAAAGCAGGATATATAAAAAAAGTGCAGTTGAAGCTGTGGATGCGGATGATGAGGTTTCCGAGGAGAAGCTGCAGGGTATCGGATTAACCAGTTTTGGGATATCTGATGCAGAAAGCAGACTGGTTCTTGCTTCATATGTGAAAGATTCAGGTGAAGATGATCCGGTTGTGCAGATTGCATATGGGCAGGGGGATGACAGAAAAGTATATCATATACATGTAAATGATGTGGATATTTCAAATGCTTCAGATATGGAAATGTTTGCGCTGCTGTCCTATGAAGGATATAAAGGCAGAACAGCTCCGGGTGCAATAAATAATTATTCTGCCTACAAAACTTTGAAAGCAGGCGAAGGATATGAAATGGGTTCGGCAGATGAAAATTGTTTTGTGGATGAAAAGATTAATGTAAAACATTTAATGCAGAAGATCTATGATTCGCTTAAAGATCATAAAACAGCAGAGGAAGAAAAAAGCTTTGAAGAATGTGATTATCTGCGCTGGCTGATAACAAACAGAAAAGAACTTTAACGCTTTAAATGAAAAAAGTACTTGCGTATGTCTGATAAAAGAGTTATCATATATAAAACGAAACACTTAGGAGGATTTACAATGGAAAAGCGTATTTCAGGTCACACAGGCTTATTAGCACTTATTGGATCACCGGTTGGTCATTCGGGTTCGCCGGAAATGTATAACTATAGTTTTCAGAAGCTTGGTCTGGATTATGCATATGTAGCTTTTGATATAAAAGAGGATAAAGTTAAAGATGCCATAAATGCAATGAAAACATTCAATATGCGTGGATGTAATGTCACAATGCCTGATAAAGTTGAGGCTGCAAAATATATGGATGAGCTTTCACCGGCAGCACAGATCATCGGTGCGGTAAACACTATCGTGAATGATGATGGAAAACTTACAGGATACATCACAGATGGTGAGGGTTTTGTAAATAACTTAAAAGATCATGGCATAGATATAAAAGGCAGAAAGATCACTGTAGCCGGAGGCGGCGGTGCTGCTACAGCTATCCAGGTACAGTGTGCACTTGATGGTGCAAGAGAGATCACAATATTCAACAAAAAGGATGATTTCTTTGAAAGAACACTTGAGACTGCAGAAAAGATCAGAAAAGCTGTTCCGGAATGTGTAGTCAATGTATACGACATAGATGATGTCGCAAAAATGACAGAAGAAATCAATACGAGTGATATATTTGCCAACGCAACTATCGTGGGAATGAAACCACTCGATGATCAAAGCGTAGTAAAGGATACATCTGCTTTCCGTCCGGGACTTGTAGTAGCGGATGCTGTATACAATCCACAGGAGACAAAGCTTTTAAGAGAAGCAAAGGAGGCAGGATGTACCTGTATCGGAGGCAAGGGAATGCTTTTATGGCAGGGAGTTGCCGCATTCAAGCTTTACACAGGACAGGATATGCCTGTAGATGAAGTAAAAGAATTATATTTCAAATAATTAAAAAAATACAGATGCGTTCAAAGAATGCAGATAATTTTAAAGAAAATAACTTCAAGTAAACATGCCGGAAATTCACATCATATGAATTTCCGGCATGTTTTTTGCTCTGCATAAAAAGCAGACGCATTTTATTTTTAAAGGGATAATGTCATTATTTTTATATATTAAAGGAAATCGTGGCGCTCAAGCACATTGAGGATATTTCTACCTTCCTCTGTACCTTCGATGATTCTGCGGGCACGTTTGCTGTCTCCGATATTTACGATTTCAACATTTGTATCGCTGAATGCATTTTCGATATCGCTTAATACTGGTGTGTTAGCTCTCATACCAAGGCAGATGAAACCATAATCAAATGGAATTTCCTCGATCTCACCCTCTGGATTCTTTACGATGAAACGATCGTTTTTAACTTCCTGAAGGGCTGTATTTGTCATCTGTTTTACACCGTATTTAGCCATTTTAGCGTTTGTGTCACATTTTGTGACAGGGTCAAGTCCGTTTCCGATCATTGGAAGCATCTCAACCATTGTAACCTCTGCGCCTCTTTCTGTGAAGAATTCCATAACATCAAGGCCTACGGCACCACCACCGATGATGGCAACCTTCTGTCCTTTCATATCCTCAGGATACTCGTTGATACGCTCTATCATCTTAAGGACTGTTGCTACGTTTGTACCATCCTTGTCAACAAGGTCATGAAGACCTGTGATAGGTGGAAGGGTAGGTACAGAACCTGTTGCGTTTACAATTATATCTGGATTTAATCCTTTAACCATGTCAGCTGTTGCTGATGTATTTTTGAAGATGAATAAGTTGTGAAGCTTGCTTGCACGATGGATCATATAGTTAGGGAAATCTGCAAGACGCTTCTTATCAGGGATCTTAGAGATAACTGATGCAAGTCCGCCAAGTTCGGCTTTTTTCTCGATGAGGAAGGTTGTACATCCAACCTCTGCTGCTGTACAGGCTGCCTCAAGACCTGCTGTACCGCCACCGATCACAACAACGTTGCAAGGTTTGTTTACTTTTTTCTTCATGTAATCCTCACCGCTGTTTACGGCCGGGTTTACTGTACAACGGATTGGCTGGTTAAGACCGATACGGTGTCCTGCACATCCAATGTTACATGAAATACATTTTCTGATATCGCACACATTTCCGAATTCCACCTTGTTAACCCACTCCGGATCAGCGATAAGTCCACGTCCCATACCTATAAAATCAGCATCTCCTCTTGCAAGGATATCCTCAGCTACTTTAGGATCACGGATATTTCCAACAGTGATACATGGCTTGCCGTATTTCTCCTTAACAGCTTTTGCCATGTATGAGCGCCATCCGTCTGGGAGATAGTTAGCGTCGATCTGGTACTGGATTGATCCGTTAAGACCGGCAGATACGTCGAATACATCTACTTCTTTCTCGAAATACTGTAAGTACTCAAGTGTATCCTCAAGAGTATTTCCGCCTTCCATAAGCTCGTCAGCACTGATGCGGACGAAGATAGGGAAGAATAGTCCAACCTGTTTACGGACTTCCTCGATAACTAATTTTGCAAATCTTGCACGGTTCTCAGCAGAACCACCGAATTCATCAGTTCTCTTGTTTGTGATAGGTGAAAGGAACTGGCTGATAAGGTAAGAATGTCCTGCGTGGATTTCAACAGCATCGAAACCACAGATCTGTGCACGTTTGGCTGCCTCACCGTATTTCTTTACGATGTGCATGATCTCGTCCTTTGTGAGTGGGCGTGGTATATCTCCGCCTGCCTTTGAAGGAATATCTGATGCAGAAACAGGCTGCATTCCTATACGTGAGCTCATTGCAGAAGCACCTGCGTGGTTGAGCTGCACAGCGATACATGCGCCATGCTTATGAACGCTCTCACAGAGCTTGAAAAGTCTTGGGATATAGTTGTCAAGGTCGATACGAAGCTGTGTGGTTCCGTTAGAACCCTGTGGAGAGTCAACACTGGCATTTTCAACGATAAGCATACCTGTGCCTCCCTTTGCTCTCTGCTCATAGTAATTGATGTGAAGGAAGCTCATCTCTCCGTTCTGCTCACCATAGTTAGTTCCCATAGGTGTCATGACGATTCTGTTTTTAACTGTCATTCTGCGTACTGTAAGTGGCTCGAAAATATGTGGATACTTGTTTCTCATGATATTTAATCTCCTTAATCTGAATATTGGTGTAATAGTCTGGCACAAAATAAAAAATATAATGTGCTGATAACGCAACATGAGATTGTTAGTGATTGCTCTAGTGTAAATACGATTAGTTATTGTGGGCATATGTTAAAATGTTATTTTTTTAACAAACGAGAAGATGGTATAACCATCTCTTTATCTTCAAGTTACTATCAAATCATCAAAAAGTCCAATTCATATTTTTGCGTGAATTCATAGATAATATCTATTGATTGCCGTCTGAAATATTGTTATCATTATATATATAGGAAATTAAACATATATATAATTCAAACTTCCCGTGGAAATTTTGTGGGGAATCCATGCGGCGCCGGGGCGGACAGCTATCATATAGGCTCTCATAGTTCGTTCGCCTAGCAGGTGTAAATGCCGCATAGACGTATTATTTATTACGGCACAAAAAATCAACGCGCCGCGACCCGCTATCACAATATGAAGATAGTGGGGCTTGAACGAGAATTTTTTGTGCCGATATCTACGTCTATTGCGGCATTAACGCCTGCACGGCTCATTCACAAATCGAGCCGATATGATAGCTGTCTGCCCCGGCACCGCATGGATTCCATTTTACATTTCACAGGGAAAAATATGAACGATAGGATAGGTAGTAAGGGGGGTACTATGAATTTAAATCAGCTGGAATACTTTCGGACACTTGCCCATGAGGAACATTACACAAGGGCGGCACAGATGCTTTCGATCACGCAGCCATCACTTTCACATGCAATAGCGCAGCTTGAGCAGGAGCTTGGAACAAGGCTCTTTGAGAAAAAGGGACGAAATATAGTATTGACCAGATATGGAAAAATATTTCTGCCATATGTGGAAGATGCACTTAAAATATTGGATGACGGTGTACAAAGAACACGCGAACTTAACGGAAGCAAGGAGGGAATGATCAACCTTGCGTATATATATACAATGGGAAGTGATTTTGCACCGCGCATGGTGCGCAAATTCATAGATACATTTCCTGATTATAAAATTGACTTTCATTTTACGGTAGGAACTACGGGTGAGATACTTGATGGACTTAAAAGTGATCAATACGACATAGTCTTTTCATCATTTCAGGATGGTGAGCCGGATATAGATTTCAAAAAGATAGGCAGACAGAAGCTTGTCGTTGCAGTGCCGCAGGATCATCCGCTTGCGATAAAAGACAGTGTTGATCTGCGTGACACGATAGAATATCCGCAGATATATTTTTCAAAGGGCAGCGGTCTGCGCCCGGTGGTAGATTCTATGTTTGAAAAAATTGACCAGTTTCCGAAGGTCGCATTTGAGATGGAAGAAGATTCAAGCATGGCAGGACTTGTGGCACAGGGGTTTGGAATCGCTGTCATGCCGGATATTCCGATATTAAGGGCACTGGGGCTAAAAACGCTTGATATTTATAATCCGTTTTATGAGCGTTCGGTATATATTGCGACACTAAAAAAACATTATCTTTCACCTGTCGCAAAGGCATTTATACAATTTGTATGTGAGGAAACGATGTGATAGATGCAATGAAAAAGAGCTTACCTGAGAATATAGATAAAATGAAGAACTACGAAATAATCGGAGATATATATAAACAGATACGGGAGAAAAAATTATATACGAGAGAACAAGTGTCAAAAGACCTGATTTCAATAAGGCTGTTGGCGCGATTTGAGGAGGAGGAAAAACTGCTTGATTTTCTGACAATAGAAAGATTGTTTCAAAGAATTGGCACCTCATCAGATATGTTCTCCATCATTATGATGCGCAATGAATATGAATATCTGGACTGGAGAAAACAGATTGCCGATAAGGCATTGAATGGGAAAATAACTAATACAGACTGGGAAAGTAATATTGCACATGACCGCTCAATAAATCCGGTATTGCAGGAACAGTTTGTGCTTTTCTGGAAGGGGTATTCGCTCGGTGATGATGTGATGATGAAAAATGCAATATGTCTGACAATATCGGAATTTCCGGATCATATGACAACAGACCAGTGTATAGGCAGAGAAGAAATCGCATATATGCTATATTATATTGAAAAAAATAGAGAAACCCAAAATGCAATCTGGATAGAAGAATACGATATCTTAAAATTTGTATTAAAATATATCAACCTGAAATATGAACAAAAAGAGCTTATGCGTATATATGGAAGGGCTGCCTGTGTATATGGTGAATCCGATTGTGTGGATAATGTGAATGATAAAATAAATCACTACAAGGCTGCCTTTGACCTGCAAAGAAAATATGCAAGGATAAATGGCATGGAGAGGATACTAAAAGGGCTGATCAAAGCTTACAAAGAAATGGAGCAGCTGCTTCCTGATGGCTACAGGCATATGCATGATGTGATATCATCTATAAAAAAGGAATTTCATATACAGGAAAATGCTGGTCTTGAAATAAAAATTACAAATGAAATATACCTGTTTGATGAGATGCTGAGGGAATATCGTCTTGAGAGAGGCTTTTCTGTAAAGCAGACCGCAGAGGGAGTGTGCGATGAAAAGACATACAGAGCGCTGGAGAACGGAAAGAGACGACCAAAAAATGGAACATATAAGGCTATAGCGGAAAGATTGGGGATTAATCTTGGAAAATATAATGCAGATATGAATACCAGCAATTATGAACACTTCGAAATTCTCGATGAGATCAACCTTATAGCAAGAAAAGATATAAAAGGCAGGGAACAGAAACTTATAGATTTACTGGAGTATAAGCTTGGAGATCTGATGAAATATCCGAAAAACAGACAGCTGATAGAAGGGGTAAGAGAAATCCAGAACCTGCTTACAGGAAACATACCGCCTGAAGAATATCTTAAACTGGTAAATCATCAGCTTGATTTAACAATAGATGACTGGCACGAAAATATGGAACATCATTTTTATACGACGTACGAGGCAAAGCTGGTGTATTATGCAGCCGTGGCATACAGACGGATGAAAAAGCCGGATATTGCAATAAAAATCGTTGATAATATTTTAAAATATATAGATGAAAGCCGTGTTGATCTGGATTACAGAATAAGCGAAAAATTACAGCTTATGATATTAAAGAAAAATCTTCTTACAGATTTGGAGATATACGATGAGCCAGCTGAGATTGCACTTGAAGAAATTGAATTTGCATTTTGGATATTCAGGGGAGACAGACTGCATGATTGCCTGTTTGAAATCGGGTGGATGTGTGAAAATGGATACTGGCCGGAAAAAATGAAGTGCATAGACAAAGATAATTTCAAAAAATATTTTGAGTATGCACTTTGCATAAGTGAATTGTTTTATATAGAAAAAGATCAAAAGGTAATAAAAAAATATTTGTAAATCTCTCCTTTTATTTTACTATTTATCCGCCCTGTTTTACAAACTCTATAAATCTTTGCACAGCCGGAAGCTGGTATTTGCCGCGGATGTATCCCATGTATACAGTGTGTGAGAATGACTCATTGGATACCAGTGGGCGGATGCATATATCATCACGGTATATTGTATCGACATCTGCGACAAGAGCTATCCCGAAACCATGTGCGACAAGAGAGGCGATACCATTCTCGTCGGGCGATTCACATATAAAGTTCGGGGATACGTCATGTTTTTTGAAGAAACTCCTCGTATATTTTCCAAGTCCCGAGTGCCTTGCATATCCAAGTACAGGGCAGTCAGAAAAATCGGCTGCAGATAAAGCATCCTTATGGCAGAGGGGATGGACTGCCGGAAGAATTGCGACCATCTCCTGCTGTATAATAGGAACAAACTCTATATTTGGTTCACTTGCGGAGTATGAGCCAAATATCAGATCATACGATCCTTTCTTTAATCCTTCGACATTCGCCGAGGTAATATCCTGATGAAAATTAAACGTAATATTTTTATTTTGTGCCATAGATAAGAAAGAATGGACAAGCTGCGGTATATACTCCCTTGCAAGAGGAGAAACATATGCGATATCAATGTGCCCGCCGTCTGTTGCAAGCTGGTGCATTTTCAGTTCCGCACGTTTGACGTCATCCAGTATCTGGGTTACGTGCTCCAGAAAGATCTCGCCGGCTTTTGTGAGTATGACATTTCTGCCACTCTTTTCAAATAATGTAATTCCGAGTTCGTCTTCCAAAGCTGTTATGGAACGGCTGAGTGACGGCTGTGAAATATTCAGTTTTTCTGCTGCCTGATTAAAGTGCTGCAGCATTGCCGCTTGATAGAAATAGTTTAATTGATTAAGTGTCATGCATGAATCCTCATTAAATAATAGAAAATATCTATAAGTTACAAAAATGAACGCTGTATTTGTGTATATTATACCCTAATTGATAGCAAAAAGCTATTAATAATTCACAAAAGAAGCATTGGATGTATTAAAAATTCTATTGTATAATATCAGTATCAGAGGTTGTTAAGTTTTTAACGAAGTGGGCAGACGATGTTAAGAACAAAAGACATAGTAAAAACAAAAGGTATAGTAAAGTTTAAAGGAGATCATAATTATGGCAGAGAGAATCACAGGACACACAGAACTTATCGGACTTATGGCTTATCCGATCAGACATTCAAGTTCACCGGCAATGCACAACGAGGCATTTGCATATTTAGGACTTGATTATGCATATCTTGCATTCGAGGTTGACAATGAGACACTCGAGGATGCTGTAAAAGGAATCCGTGCATTGAAACTTGTAGGATCAAACGTATCAATGCCTAATAAAACAGTTGTAGGACAGTATCTGGATAAGCTTTCACCTGCAGCAGAGCTTTGCGGAGCTGTAAATACGATTGTAAATGAGAACGGAGTTCTCACAGGACATATCACAGACGGTATCGGCTTTATGCAGGCACTCAAGGATAACGACATCGATGTTATCGGAAAGAAAATGACGATCGCAGGAGCCGGCGGTGCTGCAACAGCTATCGAGATCCAGGCTGCACTTGACGGAGTAAAAGAAATCTCAATCTTTAACATCCATGACAAATTCTGGGCAAACGCTGAGGAGACAGTTAGAAAGATCAACGAGAAGACAGACTGCAAGGCTGCTCTTTACGACCTTGATGACAAGGAGAAGTTAAGAGAAGAGATGGCTGATTCATTTATCTTCGTAAATGGAACAGGTGTTGGCATGAAGCCGCTTGAGGGAATGTCTGTAGTACCTGACGAATCATTCTTCCGTTCTGAACTTATCGTAATCGATGTACCTTACTCTCCACTTGAGACAAAGATGCGTTCTATGGCAAAAGAGGTGGGCTGCAAGACAATGAACGGTCTTGGAATGATGCTTTTCCAGGGAGCAGCAGCGTTCAAGCTCTGGACAGGCCAGGATATGCCGATCGAGCATATGAAAGAAGTATTAAACATCAGATATGATGATTGATCAGGATATAACAGAGTATAAACATGATTGAAGAATGCGGTCGTGAAGAAATTAACCGGTCGCAGAAATCACATTGAAATATTTTAACAGAAATCAAGGAGAACACTGATGAATAAAAAATATTTACCTAGCGCATTGATCCTTTACTTAAACTACTTTATACACGGAGTGGGCTGTTCAATACTTGGACAGGCAGTGATAAAAGAAGCTCTCGCAGCATCATGGGGAGTACAGGTTATGGCTATCACAGCTATATCAGCTGCGCTCGGACTTGGACGTCTTATAGCACTTCCGTTTGCAGGACCACTTTCAGATAAACTTGGACGCCGTATCTCAACAGCTATCGGAAGCGGATCATATGCTATTTACCTTATAGGACTTGCACTCGCATTTAATGCCGGGGCAAATGGCGGATATCAGATCGCATATGTCTGTGCAATAGTCGGTGGTATTGCAAACTCATTCCTCGATACCGGAATTTACCCTGCTGTATCAGAGATCATTTACAAGGCACCGGGCGTTGCAACAATGGGAATTAAATTTTTCATCGCTATCGCACAGATGCTTTTACCATTCGTACTTGGTATGACAGTTGCTACAACAGCAGCAGGACTTACATCATATAATACACTTTTCTTTGGATGCGGAATCATTTACATCGTACTTTTAGTACTCGTAATGATATTCCCGCTTCCTGATACCGATGCAAAAGCAGAAGGAAAGAAAGAAGGACTTATCGCAAGTCTTAAACACACACATTTTTCTGTAGAGTCGATCGCAATGATCATCATTGGATTTACATGTACAGGAACATTCCAGTTATGGCTTAACTGTGCACAGAATTTTGCAAAAGAAAACGTAGGCTGGGCTGACCCGTCAGTTATGCAGTCATACTACTCAGCAGGAACCATGATTGCCCTCATCGTGACTGCACTTTTAACAAGAAAAATCAAGGACGTCAGATTTATTCTTGTTTACCCTGTAATCTGTCTTGCAACAATGATCGTAGTATTAGTCGGACAGACAAAGCCACTTATGATCGCAGGCGCATTCATAATCGGATGGGCAGGAGCAGGCGGACTTTTACAGATCGTAACATCTGTATGTAATATGCTTTTCCCTAAGATCAAGGGAACTGTGACAGCACTTGTTATGATCGCTTCATCACTTTGTAACTACACGATACTTACAGCAGCATCAAAGATGCAGCCATCGCAGGTTATGATAATGAACATCGTGCTTACAGCTGTAGGAGTTCTACTTGGATTATTTGTAAATCTTCGTTATACTAAGATGGTAGAATTGTCAAAAGAAGATTAATGTGTAGTAATTTGTTTACAATAGTAAAAGAAAGGCAGATATCATGAATACAATTAAGGTAAGAGATATAGAAATCGGTGCAGGCGCACCAAAGATCATCGTTCCTATCGTAGGTGTTACAAAAAACGACATCATCGAAGAGGCAAAGACATTTGATTCTATTCCTGTAGATGTTGTGGAGTGGCGTGTTGACTGGTTCGAGAACGTATTCGAGTTTGACAAGGTTGAGGAAGTATTAAAGGAGCTTCGTGATGCTCTCGGAAATATTCCAATCCTTATGACATTCCGTACTTCAAAAGAGGGCGGCGAGAAAGCGATCGAGCCTGAGGCTTATGCAGAGCTTAACATAAAAGCAGCACAGACAGGCTATGTTGATTTCGTAGATGTAGAGATCTTCACAGGTGATGAGATCGTAAAGAAGATCATCGATGGAGTACATGCTGCAGGCGTTAAGGTAGTAGCATCTAACCATGACTTCTTCAAAACACCTGCAAAATCAGACATTATCTATCGTCTCAGAAAGATGCAGGATATGGGAGCAGACATTCCGAAGATTGCAGTTATGCCACAGAACAAACGTGATGTACTCACACTTCTTTCTGCTACAGAGGAAATGGTTACAGACTATGCTGACAGACCTATCATCACAATGTCTATGGCAGGAACAGGTGTTATAAGCCGTCTCTGTGGTGAAGTATTTGGCTCATCAATGACATTCGGAGCAGCAAAGAAGGCTTCTGCGCCTGGTCAGATGGGAGTTGATGATCTCTCGACTGTACTTGGATTACTCCATAAAAGTATGTAAAAAAAGGCTCCATAACTATATAAGATGGTTGTGGAGCTTTTTCATAAAGAGCTTGCAAAGAATATAAAGGCAGGGTTTGTGTTTTTTGGAAACTATTTAACAAACAGAAGGGAAGGTAGAAATGAAAAAAGCAATTCATTGGCTGGATGAGTATTTTGAAGAATTTCTTATGGTGCTTTTTTTAGCAGCTATGACAATCATAATGGGAATACAGGTTTTTTCGAGGTATATACTTGGAATATCACTCTCATGGTCGGAGGAGATAACAAGATATCTTTTTATATGGTCAGCATTTTTAAGCGTCAGCCTATGTACAAAAAAATGTATATCAATAAAGATCGATCAGTTTATACAACTGTTTCCTAAACGTGGGAAATCATTATTTAAGCTGCTGAACCTGACCATCGAGTTTATATTTTTTGTGTATCTCATACCATTTTCATTCATTTATTTAAGATCAACGGTAGAAAGCGGACAGGTAAGCCCTGCGATGGGGCTTCCTATGTACTATGTGCAGTCTGCACCGTTTATATGCTTTATAATAACAGCATTCCGGATTGTGCAAAGATGGGTCGGCGAATGGAAAATAGTATTAAATAAGGAAAATAAACCTCTCGAGGAAGGAAATATTGCCTCAGTAATAGAAGAGGCGGTTCTGGAGGACACATACAGGGAAAAAGAACTCGCAGAGGAATTAGAAGATATACAAAATGTGACTAAGGATAGAAAGGAGAAATAGATGTCAGCAGTAGTAGTATTTATTTTATTTGTTATATGTCTGATAATCGCTATTCCTGTGTCTATTTCGCTTGGAATAGTGTCCGTGCTGCCGGGAGCATTCGATCCATCATTTACGGCGAGTGCAAGCTATGTTGTCCGTTCGATGCTTGGCGGGATAGATAGTTTTCCACTTCTTGCGGTACCTATGTTTGTGCTTGCAGGAATTGTCATGGCGCACGGAAAGATATCAGAAAAGCTATTTGACGTGTTCGTATATTTCATAGGAAAACGTACAGCCGGAATCCCATGTGCTGTAATAATAACATGCCTGTTTTACGGTGCTATCTCGGGATCGGCACCTGCAACTGTTGCAGCAGTCGGAAGCATGACGATACCTCTTCTTATTGAACTGGGATACAAAAAAGATTTCGCAACAGCTATTGTGGCGGTTGCAGGAGGACTAGGAGTTATAATTCCACCGAGTATACCGTTTATCATGTATGCTATGGCAACAGGTGAATCAGTAAGTGATCTTTTTCTTGCAGGCATTGTCCCTGGAATAATGATAGGTGCACTTCTTATGTTTTATGCATTTTATCACTGTAAGAGATACGGTGAGGACAAGGAAAAAATAAATGCCCGCGTAAACGGATTACGTCAAAAAGGATTACTAAATATTTTAAAAGAAAGTATATGGGCGCTTTTAAGTCCTGTGATAGTGCTTGGATGTATATACGCCGGGATTGCCTCACCTACAGAGGCCGCAGTTATTTCTGTATTTTATGCCCTGTTTGTAAGTATTTTTATTTATAGATCAATAAAAGTAAAAGAAATATGGGGAATAATGGTTGAAGCCATGAAAACATATGCGCCGATACTTTTTATTCTTGCAGCGTCGACAGCGTTTTCACGGGTGCTTACACTTATGCAGGTACCGCAGGCGGTCAGCGGATGGATACTAGGACATTTCAGCAACGAGATAATCCTTCTTGTTGTTATAAATATTTTCCTTCTCATAGTAGGAATGGTAATGGATACAACACCGGCGATACTTATATTAAGCCCTATCCTCATGCCTATTGTACAAAGCATCGGTATGGATCCGGTACATTTTGGGGTTATCATAATAGTAAACCTTGCAATTGGATTTATCACACCGCCAATAGGTGTAAATCTTTTTGTGGCAAGTTCACTGACGGATGTTCCGGTGATGCACATAGCTAAAAAAGCAATGCCGATGATAGGATATTTTATTATCGCATTGCTGCTCATAACATTTATACCGGCGATCAGTTTATTTTTATTGTAGGATGGAGATGACATATGGGAAAATCTGATGTATTTGCAGGAAAAAACAAGGATAAGATAAAAAAGAAAATCATTTCAGTGATATTGGTGGCAGCAATGACCGCCGGACTTACAGCATGTGGCAGCAAAAGCACATCGGATGACGAGGTACAAAGATATGCATGGCCTCTTGGAAGCTCGAGTCCTGAGGATACTGTAACACAGATATATGCTGAAAAATTTGCAGATGAGGTTGACAGATTAAGCGATGGAAAAATGAAAATAAGCGTCTATCCAAACAGTGTATTAGGCGGTGACCGTGAACTTTTGGAATCATGCAAGGATGGAGATATTCCGTTTGTAGTACAGAATACGGCACCACAGGTTACATTTATGAAGGACACAGCTGTGTTTGACATGCCGGCGCTTTTCGAGACGATTGATGAAGTCAGGGAACATGTGGATAACCCAGAGTTCATGGAGCTTATGCAGAAGGTATATAATGATGGCGGATATGAGCTTTTAGGCTATGCGGATCAGGGATTCCGTGTTATGACGACAAATAAAGAGGTCACAAAGCTCAGCAATTTTAAAGGACAGAAAATCCGTACAATGGAAAATTCTTATCATATGGCATATTGGAAAGCCATAGGAGCAAGCCCTACACCTATGACATTTTCGGAGGTGTATATAGGATTACAGCAGGGAACAATAGATGCACAGGAAAATCCGTATGAGGTTATAGTTTCTAATAAGCTGTATGAACAGCAGGATTATGTTGTCGAGACAAATCATCTGCCTCATCTGATATCGCTTATAGTCAGTGAGGAATTCATGAGTGGTCTTACAGATGAGCAGCAGCAGATTATACGCAAGGCTGCAGAGACAGCAAAGCAGTATGCCAGAGAGCTGTCTGACGAGCGGATTGCCTCAAAGATCAAGACCATCGAGGATAGCGGTACGCAGATCATCACATTAAGCGATGATGTACATGAGCAGATCCGTAGTGAATGTCAGCCGATATATGAGTCGATTGAGGAAAATGTATCATCTGATATAGTGGATGCATACCTCGGAGAACTGGCGGACGATATTAATTACTAAAACCTCCCACCTTGCCACAATGTTGCTTTAAAGCGCTAAAATGTTTTGCTTGATAAATTGGTAAAGTCTTGCTATACTATGACTAAGAAAATTAGTGGTTATCAAAAATATGAAATATTATAACTTAAAATTATAACAAATATAATTTTGCAAAATAAAAATTGAAAATCCACACGGAAATAAGGAGACATACCATGGACAAAATCGAGGAAATCCGCGCAAAGATCGGGGAATGTGACGATATAATAATAGAGCAGCTTGCAGTCAGAATGTCACACATTCAGGAGATCATATCATACAAGAAGGCAACAGGAATCCCAATCTTACAGCCGGAGCAGGAGAAAAAGCAGACAGATGCACTTGCAGCAAAGCTTGGCGACAATGAATTTGAGGAAGAGATACTTGATATTTTCAAATATATCATGAAGAACAGCCGTCGTATTCAGGCAAAGAGCCTTTTCGATTACAATATCTTCCTGATCGGTTTTATGGGTGCCGGAAAGAGTACAGTTGCAGGAGAGCTTAAGGATAAGCTCGAGATGGACCGTGTTGAGATGGATCAGATGATCGTGGAGAATCGTGGCATGTCAATCTCAGAGATATTTGATGAATTCGGCGAGGCATATTTCAGAAACTTAGAGAGCAACACACTTATAGAGCTTCAGAAGAGAAAGCAGACTATCGTTTCATGCGGTGGTGGTGTTGTAATGAGAGAGGAAAACGCAGACCATATGAAGAAAAACGGCCGTGTAGTTCTTCTTACAGCAAAGCCTGAGACTATTTATGAGCGTGTAAAGGATAGTGATGAACGTCCTATATTAAATGGCAACATGAATGTTGGGTATATCAGCAGCCTTATGGAAAAGCGCAGAGAACGCTATGAAGCAGTTGCGGATGTTACAGTCGCAACAGACGGCAAGAATGTTACACAGATATGCGAGGAAATAATTGCAAAACTTATAGCGCTTGATAATGAAAAAGAGGCAGGGAAAGTAGAATAAAACATGAGTGATTACATAATGGATCTGCGGAAAATCGTAGGACACAGGCCTCTCCTTCAGGCCGCCGCAAGCATCATAATAGAAAATGAAAAGGGACAGGTGCTTCTCGGAAGGAGAACAGACAATCACCAGTGGGGGTATTCCGGCGGTTCCATAGAATTAGGCGAGACAGTCGAGGAGGCCGCAAAAAGAGAACTGTTTGAGGAGATGGGACTTATAGCGGATGAACTTGAATTTTTTATGATAAACTCCGGTGAGGAAACCCATTATACATATCCAAATGGGGATGAGGTATATAATGTGGAGATCATATACATATGCCGCAAATATCATGGAAATATAAAACGTCAGGAGGAAGAGATGGAGGTCTTAGAATTCTTTGACGTCGATGACATACCAGAAGATATATCCGATCCAATCCGCCCTGTAGTGCGCAGATACATAAAAATGAGAAAAGGTTTATAGGAAATACAGCCATGAAAGTGGCTGCCAGCGATAATTCTTAAGGCATTAAGGCAGAGCGCAGAAGAAAAAACTATAATATTAGTATCGCATAGGACATCGACTATGAGTGCGGCTGATATTGTATACGAGATGGGAGACAGATAGAATGAAGGAAAGAGGTATATTGTATGGTGTCGGAGTAGGACCGGGGGATCCTGAGCTTATGACATATAAAGCAATAAAAACTATAGAGGATTGTGAAATCATAGCTGTGCCAAGCGTAAACAGGGAGAAATCGGTAAGTTATAGAATTGCAGCAGGAATAATACATGATATTGATAAAAAAATATGCATAGACCTGGGTACACCTATGACAAAGGACAAGGAAGTGTTAAACCTGGCATATGAAAAAGCCGCATCACGTATAGCCGGTTATCTGGCAGAGGGAAAAAGTATTGCATATCTTACACTGGGAGATCCATGTGTGTATTCTACATATATGTATATAGAACGAAAAGTAAGATCACTCGGCTATGAAACCTGCATTATAAATGGCATACCATCATTCTGCGCAGCAGCATCAAGAATGAATGAAAGTCTTGCAGACAGAAATGAGCAGATACATATAATTCCATCCTCATATGACATAGAGCAGGCACTGGAGTTTCCGGGAACAAAAGTATTTATGAAAGCAGGTAAAAAACTTGCAGATGTAAAAGCCATGCTTATAAAAAAAGGTATAACGGATTGTTATATGATAGAAAACTGCTGTATGCCGGATGAAAAGATATATAGTGGTGCAGACAAAATTCCAGAAAATGCCGGATATTATTCAATCATAATTATCAGACATTAAGGTTGTAAATGTTTAGAGGTTGTGTTAATATTGCTACGATACAAATTTATATGAAAACATTTGGTGCCGGCTGGCTTACATAATTCGATCAGGATGGATAAAGCTTACGTCGGTTAAAAGGGAAACAGGTGTGATTCCTGTACGATCTCGTCACTGTGATAAGGGAATTGCGGTTTTATGTATGTCACTGGTGTGTATACACTGGGAAGGCAAAACCGCAGTGATGATCTTTCAGCCAGGAAACCTGCCATGTGTTGGTACAGGGATATTCCCAGATCACGAGTAATTGGTCGTACTGCATGATAGATATTTTTATCTGTCTTTTTATCGAAATTACTCCGCTGTCTTATGACTGCGGTTTTTTGTTAATGTCTGTATACAGATATAGTATGCGGTTTTGGCAGATGTCAGTGCATGTAAGACCAGGTAGATCCTGATATAGGAATTTCCACCGTAAATTGTACAAATCGGTAAAGGAGACAAAGATGAAAAAGAGAACATTAGCAATCGTTATGTCGCTTACACTTGCAGCCGGAATGCTTGCAGGATGTGGTGACGGGAAAAAAGAAAATTCGGAGAATACGCAGGTGAGCAAGTCAGAAAACACAGAAGTGGATGATCAGAAAGCTGCTGACGAAGTTGCAGATTTAATCGATGCAATTTATGTCCAGGAGCGTAATGATAAAACTGATGAGCAGTGTAAAGCTGCAAAAGAGGCATGGGACAAGCTTACAGATGCACAGAAGGCACTCGTAGAAGGAAATAATGCTGACCCTGATTATTTTGGAAGAGATACAGGTGATGCGTCAAAAGATGATCCGCTCAATCAGGATGATATCGGAGAAAATGAACTTCTTGTTGTAAGCTTTGGAACATCATTTAATGACAGCCGTGTGGCGGATATCAGCGGAGTTGAGAAAAAACTTCAGGAATCTTATCCTGACTGGTCAGTGCGCAGAGCTTTCACAGCACAGATAATAATAAATCATGTACAGGCAAGAGATGATGAAAAGATAGATAATATGGAGCAGGCACTTGAGCGTGCGGTTTCAAACGGAGTAAAGAATCTTGTTGTACAGCCTACACACCTTATGCATGGTGCAGAGTATGATGAACTTGTAGATGCAGTAAATAACTACAAAGACAAATTCGAGACAGTTACAGTTGCAGAGCCTCTTCTCGGTGAAGTTGGAAGCGATGCAGCAGCTGTAAATGATGATAAAAAGAATGTTGCCGAGGCAATCACAGCGGAGGCAGTAAAGACAGCCGGATATGATTCCCTTGATGCAGCAAAAGAAGATGGAACAGCGTTCGTATTCATGGGACATGGAACATCACATTCAGCAAAGGTAAGCTACAGCCAGATGGCTGCACAGATGTCAGAGCTTGGTTACGAAAACGTATTTATCGGAACTGTTGAGGGTGAGCCAGAGGAAACAGCATGTGAGAATGTTATAAATAACGTAAAAGAAGCAGGCTATAAAAAAGTTGTCCTTCGTCCACTCATGGTAGTAGCAGGAGATCATGCGAACAATGACATGGCAGGTGATGATGAGGATTCATGGAAGAGCCAGTTTGAAGCCAGTGGTGCATTCGATAAAATTGATACACAGATAGCCGGCCTTGGAGAAATTGATGCAATCCAGCAGATATATGTAGATCACACAAAGGCAGCGATCGAATCACTTGGAGATTCAGTAAGTACTTCTGTAACAGCAGAAGCATCAGATTCATCATCACTTACAGATGGAACTTACAGCGTTGCATTTAATACAGACAGCAGCATGTTTCATGTAAACGAAGCAAATAATGGACGTGGAGTGCTTACAGTAAAAGACGGAAAAATGACGATCCACATAAGTCTTGTTTCAAAAAAGATCGTTAATCTTTTTGCAGGAACAGCAGCAGATGCAGCAAAAGATGGTGCAGCAGTACTTGAACCGACAACAGATAAGGTTACATACGAAGATGGAACAGTCGAAGAAGTTTACGGGTTTGATGTACCTGTAGAGTCATTGGATAAAGAATTTGATCTTGCGGTCCTTGGAACAAAAGGTGAGTGGTATGATCATAAAGTAAGTGTATCTGATCCACAGGCACAGAATTAGATTTAATGACACTGTTTATACATTACAGTTTAAACAGAAGAGTGTAGGTCTTTATATGTTATAGAAAATTTCCAAAATGCATTATGCGTTTTGGAAATTTTTATTAAAAAATTCAAATTGTTTATGTGAATTTTTGGCAGGAATCCGTGTGGTGCCGTGGTGTACAGGCATCATACAGATTCTCATAGTTCATTCGCCTGGTAGGTGTAAATGCCGCATAGGCGTATTGTTTATTTCGGCACAAAAAATCAAACGCGCCGCGACCCGCTATCACAAAATAAAGACTGTGAGGCTTGAACGAGAATTTTTTGTGCCGACATCTACGTCTATTGCGGCATTAACGCCTGCACGGCTCATTCACAAATCGAATCTGTATGATGCCTGTACACCACGGCACCACACGGATTCCATTTAACAATTTAGTAAAAAGTAAAATAAGTGAGGAAAAAATAATGAAAAGAAAAATAGTTACAGCAATGGCAGCTGTATTTGTATGTGCAGCAGTAATGACAGGCTGCGGAAGTAAGGCTGCTGATAGTTCTTCTGACAAAAGCAGTCAGACAGAAGAAGCAAAAGATCCTGGCACAAGTAAACAGGCAGATGCAGGCTCAGAGATAAGTGATGTGGACAATTCACTCGTGGAGGAGCCTGAAGCTGTAGCTGATATGCCGGCGGATGGTGAATATACAGCGGATGTAAGCTTGGAAGGCGGAACAGGAAAAGCCACGGTTGAGTCACCTGCAAAGATTACTATAAAAGAAGGTATTGCATATGCTACAATAGTATGGAGCAGTAAAAATTATGATTATATGATAGTGGATGATGAGAAATATATGAACGAGAATAATGGTGGCAGTTCTACATTCACATTTCCACTTCCATCACTTCCGTGTGAGATAAATGTTGTGGGAGATACAACGGCAATGAGCACACCGCATGAGATCGATTATACACTCACATTTTCACAGATAAACGAGTAGGAGAGAATGATGAAAAAATTTGCAGCAGTAATAGCTATAATCGTTGTAATGATATTTGCATGTGCATGCGCAGATAAAGAAAATCCAAGTGAGAATGTGCAGGCGGCAGTAAATTATGCAGATCTGAAAAAAACAGGGAGCATGGAACTTAAGTATGCTGCACAGTTTTCGGTCGATGAATACAGTGATAAAAACAGCCATGATTACAAACTGATCACCATAGAAAACAGTGGAAAATTTCTTGTGGTTAATGAAAATGAGCAGGTGCCGGATAATATGCCGGAGGACGTAACTGTTTTAAAGCAGCCGTTGGATAATATATATCTTGTAGCAAGTGCCTGCATGGATCTGATATGCAAGGTTGATGGCGCATCTTCCGTAAAATTTACAGGAACGAAGCAAAAAGACTGGTATGTTCAGGATGCAGTGGATGCAATGGAGAGTGGGAGCCTTACCTATGCCGGAAAATACAGCGCACCGGATTATGAGCTGCTTTTGAACAGTGGGTGTGATCTTGCGATTGAAAATACAATGATAAACCATAACCCGGAAGTAAAAGAAAAGCTTGAAGAGCTTGGGATACCTGTTTTGGTGGAAATGTCAAGTTATGAGAGCCATCCGCTCGGAAGACTTGAATGGATAAAGCTTTTTGGAGTATTATTAGGAAAAGAGGATGAGGCAGCCGGATTTTTTGACGCACAGGTAAAAGAAATAGAGCCTATATTAAAAGCTGCGGATACAGCAGATGAAAAAGCGGATGCAAAATCAGTTGCTATATGTGCGGTTACATCAAATGGATCAATAACTGTCAGAAAACCTAATGATTATGTGTCTAAAATGATAAGCCTTGCCGGAGGAAAATATACTCTTTCTGATTATGTCCCAGAGGAGGAAAATGCTTTATCTACAATGAATATGCAGATGGAGGACTTCTATGCGGCGGCAAAAGATGCGGACATTCTCATTTATAATGGAACGATAGAGGGAGAACTGGGATCAATAGAAGAACTGACATCAAAAAATGAATTATTTGCGGATTTTAAGGCGGTAAAGGATGGACAGGTGTACACTACGGACAGCAGCTTTTACCAGCAGACGACAGGGACATGTGATTTCATAAAGGACTTAAATCAGATTTTACAGGGAAATGATACAGATTACCGGTTTCTCACAAAGCTGAAGTGATAACTATTGTAAAAATACAGCCAGGATAAGGACAAATGGGAAAAAACAGCAAAATAAAAAGATATATAACAGCATTTACGATTATTATAGCAGTACTGCTTGTACTTATTATATGGAACATAAGCTATGGAAGCGTTGATATGAAATTCCGGGATATAACAAATGCATTGTTTTTGCGTGATGAGTCGACTCTTTCGAAGATAATCTGGCAGATAAGAATGCCAAGGCTTATAGCGGCAATATTGTTAGGAGGGGCATTGTCAGTGTCGGGATTTCTGCTTCAGAGTTTTTTCCAGAATCCAATAGCAGGACCATATGTGCTTGGAATTTCTTCCGGGGCAAAACTTGTTGTGGCACTGGTGATGATTTTTTTGCTGGAAAAAGGGATTATGATAAGTTCGCTTGGAATGGTGATCGCAGCGTTTACAGGTTCGCTGCTGGCAATGGCATTTGTTCTCGTCATATCATTTAAGATCAAGAATATGTCGATACTGGTAGTCTGCGGAATAATGATAGGATATATATGTTCTGCGATAACAGATTTCTGTGTGACATTTGCAAGTGATTCAAATATAGTAAATCTGCACAACTGGTCTATGGGAAGTTTTTCAGGGATGAGCTGGGATAATATAAAAGTGATGAGCGTGATCGTGGTGATAACTGTCACAGCAACATTCTTTCTTTCGAAACCGATAAGTGCATACCAGCTTGGGGAAGCATATGCGCGCAATATGGGTGTGAATGTCCAGATACTGCGTATACTTCTCATATTATTATCAAGCCTTTTGTCGGCATGTGTGACAGCCTTCGCCGGCCCCATATCGTTCGTCGGGATTGCAGTACCACACCTTGTAAAGATAATCATGAAAACTGCAAAACCGATAGTCCTTATACCGGGATGTTTTCTGGGAGGGGCGGTAATAACACTGTTTTGTGATGGAATCGCAAGATGTGTATTTGCACCAACAGAAATCAGCATAAGCTCGGTAACAGCAATATTTCTGGTTCCGGTCGTGCTTATGGCTATGTTAAAAAAGAATGGAAAATAACATGAATAAAAACAATATACAGTCAGTTTTAAACACAGAAAATCTTGCTGTAGGTTATGGTAAAAAAATAATAATAGACGATATATCGTTTTCTGTCGGGGCAGGTGAGGTATTTACACTCATCGGACCAAACGGGGCGGGAAAATCGACAATATTAAAGACGATAACACGCCAGCTTAAGAAGCTGCATGGAGATATCTGTGTCTTTGATGAGGAAATTTCAAGACTCTCAGATGCGGGACTTTCAAAGCAGGTATCAATGGTCATGACATCAGCAATAAAGAGCGAGCTTATGACCTGCAGGGATATAGTGGCAACAGGCAGGTATCCATATACAGGGAGGCTTGGAGTACTTTCTGATAATGACTGGGAAAAGGTCGATGAAGCGATAGCAATGGTCCATGCAGAAGAGGTATCGGATCATGATTTTTCAAGGGTCAGTGATGGACAGAGACAACGTATAATGCTTGCAAGGGCTATATGTCAGGAGACAGGTATACTTGTACTTGATGAACCTACGTCATATCTTGATATGAGATACAAGCTTGATTTATTATCAAGCATAAGAAAACTTGCGCTTAGTCGTGGGATGGCGATAATAATGTCTCTTCATGAACTGGATCTTGCATACAAAGTATCAGATAAGATTGCCTGCATAAAGGAAGGCCATATTGATAAAATTGATATACCGGAGCAGATTTTTGCAGGAAACTATATACAAAGGCTTTATGGTGTGGATGATGATTGTTTTGAACCGAAAACCACGCAGCTTTTTATGCAGAATAAGTCAAAGACAGATAGATTTGATGTGTTTGTGATAGGCGGTGCAGGCACTGGGATCCCGGTGTATAACAGGCTTTTCAGATTAAATATTCCGTTTGCAGCCGGGATACTGCAGGAAAATGATCTGGAATACGCTGCGGCACATGCGGCTGCCGTAAAGGTTGTATCACAAAAAGCATTCACTCCATTTTCAAAAGAAAATTACGAAAAGTCAAAAGAATGTATAGATGCATGTGAAATGTGCATATGTACCATAGATGAGTTCGGGCAATTCGGAGAATATAACAGAAAACTCATGGAATATGCAGCACAGCATAACAAACTCAAAAGCATGGATGATATATAAAGAAGATTTATTTGATGGAGAGATACGGATATGGCAAAAGTAATAATGGTTCAGGGAACAATGTCGAATGCAGGGAAAAGTCTTGTGGCAGCAGGACTTTGCCGTGTGTTCAGACAGGATGGATACAGGGTGGCTCCGTTTAAGTCACAAAATATGGCACTTAATTCGTACATTACAAAAGAAGGACTGGAGATGGGGCGCGCACAGGTCGTGCAGGCAGAAGCCGCCGGAATAGAGCCACAGGTGTGCATGAATCCTATACTTTTAAAGCCGACAAATGACATTGGTTCACAGGTCATAGTAAATGGTGAGGTTCTTGGAAATATGCCAGCCAGAGAATATTTCAAATATAAGACAAAACTTATACCGGACATTATGAAAGCCTACAGAAAGCTCGAAGAACAGGCAGATATCATAGTTGTGGAGGGGGCGGGAAGTCCCGCAGAGATAAACCTGCGTGACAATGATATTGTAAACATGGGGCTTGCCGAAATGCTTGATGCACCTGTTATACTTGTAGGAGACATAGACAGGGGAGGCGTTTTTGCGCAGCTTCTTGGAACGATAATGCTTGTATCGGATGATGAGAGAGCACGTATAAAAGGGCTTGTGATAAATAAGTTCAGAGGCGATAAAACAATACTTGATCCGGGAGTTGAAATGCTTATAGAAAGAGCAGAGATTCCGGTGGTCGGGGTGCTGCCATATATAAGGGTTTCAATTGATGATGAGGACAGTTTAAGCTGCAGACTTACGTCATCACAAAAAGGAATGATAAATATAGTTGTTATAAGACTGCCAAGATTATCTAATTTTACAGATTTTTCTGCATTTGAGCAGGTTGAAGGAGTAAAAGTGATCTATATAGATAAGCCGCAGGGGATAGAAAATGCCGATATGGTGATACTTCCGGGAAGTAAAAATACGATAGATGATCTGAGGTGGCTTCGGGAAAGCGGGCTTGAGGCAGCAATAAAAAAATATTCAAAGACAGGAATTGTTTTCGGTGTGTGTGGTGGTTACCAGATGCTGGGAAATACTGTAAATGATCCGTATGGAGTGGAAGGTGGCGGAAAGATAAGAGGGCTTGAGCTTATCGATATGGAGACAACTCTGAAAAAAGAAAAGATCCGTACCCGAATCAGAGCACAGGTTAAAGGTGCCGGAGGCGCACTTTCGAAGATCAATGGCTGTATGGTAGACGGCTACGAAATCCATATGGGGGAAAGTATTGTTGGCGGAGAAAATGGTACTTTTATAGAAAAAATAGTAAGCCAAAACGGGCAGGATCATATAGAAAAGGGCATAAGTGCATGGAATGGAAATGTGTATGGAACATATATCCATGGTATATTTGACAGTGGCGGTATAGCTCACAGGATAATTGATGTTCTTGCAGAAAGAAAAGGAGTATCACTTGGTAAAAACGAAGATGCACCTGACTACAGACAGTTCAAGGAAATGCAGTATGACATACTTGCTGATATGATAAGAGAGAATATGGACATGGAAGCAATTTATAAAATGATGGGAATGAGGTAAAAATAGGAACTAAATGGAATATAAAGACGATATGGAAGAAAAATATTACAGACAGATAAGAAAAAACTGGGATCGTATTGCAAAACCTCTTGATGGCATGGGAGTTTTTGAGCACATAACTGCAAAAATCGGTCAGCTGCAACAGACAGATATGCCGGTCACTGACAAGAATATCGTGGTTGTGTTATGTGCAGATAATGGGATCGTAGAAGAAGGGATAAGCCAGTCAGACCAGAGTGTTACTGCGGTATGTGCGGAGAATATTGCAAAAGGACGCTCGACTGTTGGCATAATGGCGGATTCCATCGGAGCAGATGTGGCAGTGGTAGATATAGGAATCAATTCAAAAGAACAGTTTGACGGAGTCGAGGATAAAAAGATATCACATGGTACAAAAAATTTTGCAAAAGAGCCGGCAATGACTGCAAAACAGCTAGAGCAGGCTATACATACAGGAATACAGCTTGTGAAAAAATGCAAGGATGCGGGCTATGGGATGATAGCGACCGGAGAGATGGGGATCGGAAACACGACAACAAGCAGTGCTGTTGCGGCCGCCCTGTTGGGATGTGAGGCAGAGGCGGTCACTGGAAAAGGTGCGGGTCTTCCAAATGATAAAATCAAACATAAGGTAAAAATAATAGATGCTGCGCTGGAAAAATATAATCTGAAAAACAGAAAACAAAAAGAAAGAGCAGATAAAGAATATGTCAGTTCTGTTCTCAGCTGTGTTGGAGGATATGACATTGCCGGAATGTGTGGAATCTTTCTTGGCGGGATTGAATATGGTATGCCTATAGTTATAGATGGATTTATAAGTATGGTTGCTGCACTTGCAGCAAAAATAATAAATCCGGCAGCAGTAGGATGCATGATACCATCACACATAAGCCGTGAGCCAGGAGCAGCACTTCTTGCAAAAGAACTTGCAATAGAGCCGGTAATAATGGCAGATATGGCACTTGGTGAGGGAACAGGAGCTGTCATGATGATGTCGCTTATCAATACAGCAAATCATGTATATAAAGAAAGCTACTCTTTTGACGAGGCCGGAGTAGGCCAGTATGAGCGTTACAAAACAGGAGAAGAATAAAATGACGGTACTTGTTATAGGTGGAAGCGGCAGTGGAAAGAGCAGTTTTGCAGAAGATGTATTAGAAAAATTTCCTGAGAGCAGAAAATACTATATAGCAACGATGCAGATATATGACGAAGAAGGAAAGAAAAAAGTAGAAAGGCATAGAAGAATAAGAAAAGAAAAGGGATTTTTTACAATAGAAAGTCCGACGGATGTACATAAAAATTGTATAAAAGCTGATATAAAAAAGAAGGACAGCGCAGCTATACTCGAGTGTATATCAAATCTTGTGGCAAACGAAATGTTTAAGGAAGATGTGATATACGATCGTGACACTGTGGCAGGAAAAGTTAAATCTGATCTTTGTGAAATGATATCGGAATTTAATGATATAGTGATAGTAAGCAACAATGTATTTGATGACGGGATAGATTATGATGATACTACGACAGCCTATATATCTGCAATGGGAGAAATAAACAGATTTCTCGCCCAAAATGCAGATGAGGTTCATGAGGTTGTAGCCGGGATTCCGATACAGATAAAATAACCGGGAGAAATAAATGAAAGTAATAAAGACGATATTTAAATCAATAGATGTGGCATTCTCAATATACAGTAAGATCCCGATGCCGAGATTTGAGTGGGATTCAGAAGACATGAAATATCATATGTGTTTTTTCCCATGGGTTGGTGCCGTTATAGGAATGATCTTATATTTATGGAACCGGTTTTGTGTGTGGAATGAGATAGAAGGAATTTTGTATCCACTCATGGCAGCGTCAATCCCGCTTCTTGTGACTGGTGGATTTCATCTGGATGGATACATGGATACGATGGATGCTCTTCATTCATATCAGAAAAAAGAAAAGAAGCTGGAAATACTTAAGGATCCGCACATAGGTGCATTTTCAGTCATTATGGCAGCAGTGTATGGGCTTATGTATACAGGCTTTTTATCTGAGATAAGAGATGTTAAAGCTTTTGGGATTATCTGCTGCAGCTTCTTTGTAAGCAGATGTCTCAGTGGCATTTCAGTTATGACATTTCAGGCGGCAAAGAAAAACGGAATGTTAAATGTATTTTCAACAACTGCTGAAAAGCGCATAGTTACAATATTTCTGGTATTTGAGCTTATTGCTGTCATCGCATTTATGTTTTTTATATCACCTCTTTATACATTAGTAGCGGTGTTTTTTGAATTTCTGGTGTTTTTATATTATAAGCATATGAGCATAAAGCAATTTGGAGGAATAACCGGAGATCTGGCAGGATTTTTTGTATGTGTGGCTGAACTGGCTGCTGTCATGTCTGTATCTTTGGCGGTAATAATATCAGCAGGTCGATCTTAGGAGAAATCAATATGGAATTATATATAGGCGGTTTTGCGCAGGGAAAACTTGAATATGTGACAAATAAATACAACTGTGCAAAAGTATATGATGGGAAAAATTATAAAAATCTGATCCAAAATGTAGAAAATAAAATGATCACAGAAAAAATTGTTATTTTAGATCATTTCAATGATATAATTAGAAATCTATTTGAGAGTGAACTTGAAAATGCCGTATGTAATGCAGAAAGATTGACAGAATGGCTTATTTGCTCAGAAGAAAAGTATAAATATAAGCTTGTTATAATAAGTGACGAGATAGGCTGCGGTATAGTTCCGATGGAAAAGCTTGAGCGCGGATACCGTGAATGTTGTGGAAGGATGCTTATAAAGCTTGCTGACAGGGCAGATATTGTAGAACGCATAATATGCGGGCTGCCACAAAAAATCAAATAGCCTGGAGAGAAAATAAAAAATGGAAAACGATATAATTACGGTCTGTCTTATAAGACATGGGATCACAAAGGGAAATCTTGAAGGCAGATATATAGGAACAACAGATGAGCCATTGTATGATAATAAAATACAAAAAGCATACCCAGATGCTGATCTTGTTGTGTCGAGCCCGCTTAAGCGCTGTGTGTCCACCGCCAGGCTTATTTATCCGGATAATAAAATTGAGATTATAGAAGACTTCAGAGAGACTGATTTCGGAAGATTTGAAGGAAAAAATTACAGGGAACTTTCTGTAGAACCATATTATCAGAAGTGGATAGATAGTAACGGGACACTTCCTTTTCCAGATGGAGAAAGCAGGGAATGCTTTATAAAGCGCACAAATAATGCGTTTGATGAACTTATTAAAACATCATTTAACCGACAGAAAAAGTATATCACAGCGGTTGTACATGGAGGAACGATAATGGCAGTGCTTGAAAGAAATTTTGGCGGTGATTTTTATGATTACCATATAAAAAATCTTGAAGGCTATCGTTTTGAAGTGGAAGTTGTATGCTGTAACGAGCAAAAAAACAGCTATTTATACAAAAATTTAAGGAGGATTTAATATGATTTATCATATTATAGCCTTTGTGGGAGGATTTATATTGGATCTGATCCTGGGGGATCCGTATTCCCTGCCACATCCGATAAGATGGATAGGAAGCCTTATAGGATATCTGGAGAGAAAACTAAATAAAAAAGATATTTCAGAAAAGTCAGCGCAAAAAAGAGGGTGCATTATGGTTATTACTGTCTGTGCTATAGTTGAAGCCTGTGTAATTATCGTGATTGTGGGAAGCTACTATATATCAGCATATGTTGGCTGTGCTGTGGAACTTGTAATGACTTATTATATGCTGGCGGCAAAATGCCTTAAAACCGAGAGCATGAAAGTATATGATGCATTGGAAAGCGGTACAATAGAGGATGCAAGATATGCAGTTTCAATGATAGTCGGACGTGACACAGAAAACCTTACAAAAGAGCAGATTGCAAAAGCAGCTGTGGAGACAGTTGCGGAAAATACATCTGATGGTGAGATCGCACCGATGATCTACCTTGCGATAGGTGGACCGGTGCTTGGATTTTTATATAAAACAATAAACACAATGGATTCTATGATCGGTTACAAAAATGATAAGTTTATCAATTTTGGGAGGTGTGCGGCAAAACTTGATGATGTTGTAAATTATTTACCAGCAAGAATAAGCGCATATCTTATGATAAATGCATGCTCATTTCTTGGTGGGGAATATGACAGAAAGAGAGCAGCACAGATATACAGGCGTGACCGGTATAACCATGCAAGCCCAAATTCTGCGCAGACTGAAGCTGTATGTGCCGGAGCGTTAGGGATAAAATTAGCCGGCGATGCAAGTTATTTTGGGAAAATGGTAAAAAAACAATACATTGGTGATGATATAAGAAAGATAAATACACAGGACATAAAAAAGGCAGACCGCCTCCTGTACGCATCTGCTATACAGTGTGAGCTGTTCTGTGTGATCATACTTATAGCAGTAAGCCTCTGCTAAGTGACTAAGAAAGGAAATGTTAAAAATGCATGGAGGAGATATATACCGGAACAAAATAAATATGGATTACTCAGTAAACATTAATCCATATGGTATTCCAAAAAGTGTTATGGAAGCCATGCAGGAGGCGCTTAATAATGTTCAGAGGTATCCGGATATAAGATGCGAGGAACTTATTAATATGCTTACTGAGAAGTTTTCATGTGAAAATGGTCAGATAGTATGTGGAAATGGTGCATCTGAGCTTATAATGGCAGTGTGCCATGCGATCAGGCCAAGGAGGGCGGTACTCTATGCACCGGGATTCAGTGGTTACAGATATGCATTAAAAACAGTTGACTGCGACATAATAAACTGCTATGATTATAGACAAATGGAGAAGACAATAGCTGGTGAAAAGCCGGATATTGTATTTATTACAAATCCGAATAATCCGACGGGGCAGCTTATCAGCCCTGATACGGTAAAAAAGATAAAGAAGGCTTGTGCAGCAGCAGGAAGTACGCTTCTTATAGATGAGTGTTTTATTGAACTGACAGGCAGACCGGATGAATATTCATCGGTACAGGATATAAAGCAGCAGGACGAAGAGAACAATGTGATTATTTTAAGGGCATTTACAAAGAGCTTTGCGATACCCGGTGTAAGGATAGGTTATGCATTGTTTTCATCAAAAGCATTGGCAGAAAAGGTAAGATCTAATATTCCGGAGTGGAACGTATCAGTCATAGCGCAAAGTGCTGCAAAAGCCTGCTTAAATGAAACAGAGTTTGTTAAAAGATCAGCGAAGCTTATTGCAAAGGAAAGAAAGTTTTTAAGTGATGGGCTGATTAAAAATAAATATAATGTATTTAGCTCAGATGCAAACTTCATATTGTTCGAGGATGTGTCAGAGACTGCAGGGAAGGGGTTTACAGGAGGTGATAGAAGACTGTATGACAGGATGATTGACAAAGGTATACTGATCAGGGATTGTAGTGATTACGAAGGATTGGTACCCGGGTACTACAGAATCGCAGTAAAAACTCATGAAGAGAACATAACTTTGTTAAATCAGTTACTAAGTTTAGAATAAATGAAAGATGTGGTTGAAAAAGTTTGGATTTATGATTATACTATAGTACATAGCTAATAAATAGATGTGGAGGCTGGAATTAACTATGAGAAAGAAAAAAACAACAAATGAATTAAGTCCATGCGAGTCATTAATAATGAAAATTGTGTGGGATGCACCGCAGGATATTGCAGTTCAGGATGTTATAACACAGTTAAATGAGAGATTTCAAAAAGATTATGCACGTACAACTGTAGTTACATTCCTTGGCAAAATGGCTGATAAGGGGTATTTGAATACATACCGTAAAGGAAGACAGGCATTCGTTCATCCAATATGTGATGAGGCTGTATACACACGCGGTATTATCAAGTATGATGCAGATTTCTGGTTTGATGGAGATTCCTTTAAATTAATGTCGGCTCTTTGTTCAGAAAAGAAGCTTACAAAAGAAGAAGTTGACAAGATAAAGGAATTATTGGATGGAATCGATTGTTAATATACAATATTGTATTTG